>Ga0070732_10000036_pt1 | contig 150959 bp, 142 predicted proteins | sample Coa_R1_5_FD_66449 | JGI IMG/M metagenome (GOLD analysis project Ga0070732, IMG submission 66449) | Surface soil microbial communities from Centralia Pennsylvania, which are recovering from an underground coalmine fire - Coalmine... | ecosystem: Environmental > Terrestrial > Soil >... | reverse complement strand
CTTCTTCATTGCCGGTCTCCTTTATCTCTTGTGCTTCGAGCACGTCGATAACTTGGGAGCCTACAGCATCCCGTCGGAGACCGGCCTTCTCATCCCATCTGATTTACGAAAGTTAAGACGACGCTCTCTAATCGCGCTGTCGCTCCGAGGGTGCCCTAATGTCCAAAAGCAGGGACCAAGAAGGCCGAAATAATCAAGACTTTCCATGCAAAAACACAGATTCGCAACCTCTTCAGCCATGAGTGACAATCTGTTGACGCGGTCGCCCAGGACGGAGTCGCGAATAGCCAGACAAACGACAGGCGATTCCTTGCCCATGCGCTCCTAAAAAATGTACACTCCGGTGGGCTCCAGAAAAACCCGCCCGGCTTACCATCTGCCTCCCATACGGCCCTATTCGATTCATACTCAGTTCGCACAATTCGGTCGAACATCAAGAAGGCATAAAGGAGCAATGGCAATCCAACGACTATTGTCAATGCTGCCATTTCTCCTGAACCCCTCCTGGGTCTCCGCCTGCGTACGACAGCCAGAGCGCACCACAGGTGAATCTAAAGAAAATCGCATTATAGCGAATTGGCTGAGCAGCGATTGTTGACGTAATATCGCCATTTCACTCACAATCGGGTAATGAGTGAAATCGCCTGCTGACAACAGTTATCATGTGCAAGCGGCTATGGTCGAGAACTGGAAGCCCTACCTCTGCAACGTCAACGGAAAAATCGCGTCAATCTTTGTCAATCTCGGACTGCGGGATTCAGCCCCGATAGCATCTAAACCTTGGCTGCTGTGGACGTGGGTCTATTTTCAAACGCCACGACCCGATGGCCTGTCCGACAGCAAAGAGGCTCCCACACTCTACAAAATAGAAGACGCTCTAAACTCGTGCGTGTCCGATGCCTGCCGAGCAGTACCATGTGGAAGGATCACCACTGAAGGGCGTCGCGAGTTCTATTTTTACGGAGAAACCAAGGATGGCTTCCGTCACGCAGTCGAAGCAGCATTGGAGAGTTTTGAAGGTTATAAATGCGACCCGGGCGATCAAGAAGACCCGCGATGGGTCCAGTACATTGATGTTTTGTATCCATCACCCGAAGACCTTCAGCGCATTGCCAACATGGACCTGCTCGCCGTACTAGTGGAGAGAGGAGATGTTCTGAGCGTAGCGAGGGAGGTCCGACATTGGCTGTACTTTCGCTCCGAATCCTGTCGCGCTTTGTTTCGAGATGCTGCAGCCGCCGTCGGTTACAAGATTGCCTCTGAATCAAGCGCCAAGGGAGACTTACCTTTCGGCATCGAAGTAACCCGCACCCAGTGCATTGAGCAACCCTCGATTGACGCCACAGTGATTGAACTGCTCCACCTGTCCCAGCGTTTCGACGGCGAATATGATGGTTGGGAAACGCCCGTAATCACGCAGTAGATGTCACCTGGCGAAAAATCGCCATTGCAATAGGGACGCGCATCGCTCAGGCCGGTGTATCACGTTGTCAGTTTATAGCGGAAGTGCTCGGAGAAATGGAGGGGCCCGGAGTTACCTAGGTGCATTGGCGGCTCTGCCGGGAGCGTAATTGTTGAAAAATCCCGATATCACTCGTTGACCTCTGAAGGGGGTTTTGAGCGCTATCGCCTGTTTCGTCAAATCATCGTGCGTCGGTCACATTTTGCGAGGAAACGTGTGGAATGTCGCATAGCGCACATGTTGTGGGTTCCCGCTCTGCTCTAACTCTTCGGCGATTGCCAAAATCTCTTCTGACACGTTGTCAGATGCCGACAATGGCCGCACGTTTTCAAACTCCAGAAGTTCGAGTCGGCAAAGGCATGAGCTATTGAACCTCCTTCTCTTCGCAGGCAGACCCGTCCCCCCTGCTGCCCGGTGTTGCGCCACTTGATCCCTACTTACCGGACTTGTTCCTGGGAGACTTCTTGTTCAGAGTGGCAACGAGCAATTTCGCCGAGGCGGGCGCGCGAATCGCACTATTGATTACGATGTCCTTCGCCGTGGTTCCTTTTCCGTAGAGCCTCTCGTTCCCATCGTTATCGGGACGGAGAGTTGAGCCTTCTAGAGAGATCCCGGCGAACAATCCTCGCGACCGCGAATACGAGAGAATTTCCGCCCGCATGGTGACATCCGTAGAGGCTGCAGCGCTGCGGCCCTTCGGTCCGGCTGCAGCAGCCACGTCGCCGCCGAGCTTGACCTTGCTGGTGAGAATAGAATCAGCCCCGCGCTGGTTCATCACCAACAAGACAAAGTCTGTCGCTTGGCCGCCCAACTGCAGGCCGAAGCTTCCGCCTTCGAGCGCCATCATGGAAGGCGCACTCCAAGGTCCGCTGAAACCCTTGCCGCTCCGGCAAGTCATCACGCCGCGACCGTAACTGCCCCCGAACCCGATTGCAAATTTCACCACGGAAGGCAGAACGATGACGCATTCCGCCTTGTCCAGAAGATCCTCCGGAATATCGTCCGGAACATTGAGAATCTCAACCATCACTTTGCCGGCATTCTCAATCCGCTTGTTTTCGTCTTTTTGGGCAGACGCAGGTAGGCCAACCAAGACAATCACAACCATTAACGAGAAGATTCTTTTCATCGATCTGCCCTCCTCTTTAGCCCTATGCTGTTAATAAGTTCAAATATCCCGGGCACATTTGATCCAGGCCGGCACCCCCGCCGGCCCACACTCTATGATTTGATTCTTATCCCGCCATCGTCGGTGACGTGCATCACGTGCCTAGGTGACCTGTCCCGTGCATTGCTGTGCCGGGGAGTGACCAATATTGAACAGACGCGTCGGGACGCGTACTTGTACTGTTGGAACGTCCTCGGAGTGCAAGCGAGAAGAACTGGAACACCGCGGGGACCTGATCTGAGCCTCTAGGAAACTCTCCACATGCGCGTTCTGCGTTGGCTTGCCCGGCTGAATGTGAATCAGCTCGATCTTCCGCTCGATGGACCAGGCCAGGAAGTGTCTGCTGGTCAGCTCCGGCCCGTTGCGCGGGCATAACCAAGAAAATCGGCTGGCACACTTTCCGCCATACGTTCTCGACTCTGATCAAGTCGCTGGGCGTGGACGCAAAGGTGGTCCAGGAACTCCTGCGGCATGCGTCCTTCAAGACCACGATGGACGCCTATACGCAGGCTCTTGAAAACCCCAAACGCCAAGCCCAGGGGGCTTTGGCGGACCTGATCATGCGCACGGGTACTGCTTTTCACGCATGATTTTGACGAATGTTGTTGAGTGTTGTGGGAATTGCGACCCGGACGCCTGTAAGTCACTGATTCTTTGGCGTCCCCGACGGGATTTGAACCCGTGTTACCGCCGTGAAAGGGCGATGTCCTAGGCCGGGCTAGACGACGGGGACGCGTGCAAAGGCGGGACGAGTTCAGATTAGCATAAATCGCCGTAATCGCGCGGAATCGCCGTAATCGCCGCAATCGGAAAAGAGCTGTTGGCTGTTTGCCAAAACCGAGCCACGGCTATAAAGACCTCGACAACGCCGACATCGGGAAAGAGCGGCCAGCTGCCGGCTTCGAGCAGCCAGCCAAGGCGAACGAACCACTGGCTAGATCGCTGGCGGAAATGGCCGCAATCGCCGTAATCGCGAAAATCGGAATTCATGTCGATTTGGCGTTTTTTTCTTGCGCTATATATACGCTATCGTGATATATTCGTAACTTATACAGATAGACAGAGCAGCAGGACCGCCCCAGGGCGATCCATGGATGGTTCTTTGAAAACTGAAGCAGTCGGCAAATGAGCGATGAGCAAAGTAGCCATCAGCCCGTCAGGGAAAGTTAGGGCCGCGGGGATTGCTGGAGTCCCCGCGGTATGCAGGCCGTGCGGTGAATACCCTGGGAATATGCAATTCTGGATTGACTTGGATTGAAGTGGATTGAAATGGATTGAAACCGGGGGGTGGGGGGTGGCGCATAGGGGCCTATTTGGCGATCTGGCGATTGGTGATATGAAAACACAGCACTTAGATCGGATCGACCGGGCGGATGTACGCAAATTCAATCCAGATTTAAGCGAAGATTCGACAGGATTTGACGGAACCTGGTAATGGCGCGAGTTAGCGGGGTTCACCCACACAAATCGCCCTCCTGGGATAAATAACTGTCTCAGCTTAGGGGTGCACCTCAATGCCATGGGATGAGGGTGGGATGATTGGGAGACCATACGGGGCGGGGAAAAGATCGGGTGATCTGGGCCGTGTTGGATTTGGCAATTTGGCAATTTGGTAATTTGGCAAAATTAGAAGAAAGTAGTTAGCAAAAACCTGAACCACAGAGGACGCGAAGGAACGCGAAGGAGTAAGTCATTTGGAAATCGCCGAGTTCGCCGAGATTGCGGATATCAGAAAATCGGGAAATCGAGATCCGGAGGTCCGGCGATCCGGGGGGTCGGAAGAGCCAAGATCTGGATCCGGCGTCACCCGGGACAAACAAAGGCACGGAGAGCTGGAAGCGAGTGGCTGGTAGCCAGCGGAGTGGATTTAGCGTTCGGGGCCGGCGGCCAGGCGCATCATGTTGCGGAGCTTTTCGGTGTCTTCGCCGTCGGCACGGGTTTCGGGGCTGAACTCCACGCCGTAGTTGTAGCCGCGGCGGTGGCGGACGATGCCCGGGGCGCGAACGGGGGCGCTGGAGTAAGGCGCGGTGAACTCGATCAGGACCTTGTCTTCGGAGCGCAGCTCCATGCCGGCGAAGATGAGCATGCCACCTTCGCTGATGTCGTTGGCGCGACCGTCGGCAATGCGGGTACTGTCCTCGCGGGTGACGATCAGCCGAATCGGAAGATTGAGGCGGTAACGTTGCCACCGCCGAAAAACAGCTCTTTCCTGGGCGGGCTTCGATCCCATCTGCGTCACTCTCCGCACGCCGCTTTGCGTTCCCATGGCGATGATCATACTGGCAGCTCTCTCTTAAACGAAGGTTACAGAAGTATCGCGCCGCGATTGCAGACTGAATCCGAGAAGCAGGATGAACTGCGGGAGGTGCAAGTTTCCTGTTTATCGTATGTGCCACGTTCAATCGGGGCGTACGGATGGCTTTAACGCAGGGGGAACGGCAATAGTTCTTCGGGGACTCAGGAATTAACGATTCTTAGCGCCAAGTTACGCCAGGGAGCAAGAGGGGTAAGAAAACGGGCGGTTTTCGGGAAGAAGAGGCTGTTTTCGGGGAGGGAAACCATGAAGATCCATTAAGTAATCCAGCAAGGATGGGAAAGGCTTTGCATAGCAAGTGCCAAGAGGTTAGACCTGAGCCAGAATGACTATTAAACAGTTATATACCTGAAAAGCAAAGGGTTAAGGTGAGCTAAGGGGGATGTGCAACAATGTCCAAGCGCCTGCTGTTTCGTCTGAAATTGGTCCGAGAAGCGGACCCTAAGCCTTTTGGGTTCTGCAAGCAATTGAAAACACTATGGATCTTTTGGATGGCCTGATTCGTGCAGCACCTTTTGCCCGACCGTCCGGACCATTTAGCGTTTGCAGGCCCTTGGGCTCCTTGGGCTTCAGATCGTTTCTCGATCGGTTCAACTGAACTACATCGTGGCTCACGAAACAACAAGAACGGCCTTGGGGGCGCGGGGAATGCCTATTCTCGAACGACGGAAGCTGGCAAGGCTACCGCTCGAGGTGATGGTGCGCATCCGGCTCCCCGATTCGGAGTGGGTGGATTTCGCGGAGACGCGCAACGTCAGCGCGCGCGGGATTTACCTTCACACCCAGGCTCAGTTGAAGATCGGCCAGGAACTGGAATGTGTCCTGGTGCTGCCGGAGAAGCTGACGCAATCGCCGACGCCGGTTCTGATCGGTTGTCACGGCAAAGTGCTGCGGGTGGTTCCCGATCTGCCCAACGGCAAACGAGGACTGGCGATCGAAATTCACTCCTACGATTTCTCCTGGCAGGGCGGCAAAGCCGACGGCGCCAGCAGCGCGTAAGCCGGCTTCCTCGAAAAGACAAGCAATTTCTACCAGCGCTGACCGTCTCTGAAAAAACTCCTCATGGTTACCAAAGAGCACTCGTCCGCTGATCATTAAACCCAACTAATCATTGGCAAATGCGCTGCATGGTGACCTAAGTACCATTGCGCCTTCTGCGCCTCTGACTGACACTTTGACCACAGCAGTACGAACGAGCAGGACAAAAGGGTGGGACCAAAGTCCTGACATCCCCTGCTCAGCCCAGAACGTGAAAGCCCATTCACGGAAGATAAGGGGAAATATGCGCGTGTCCAGAAAACTTGCGCTGCGAGCATGCCACATTGTGGCGTGCTGCATTCTCCTTGCCGCGGCGGGAAGGGCGCAGAGCAGCAGCGCGCAGCTCACGCTGAGCCTGACCGTGCAATCTTCCATCAGCCTGATCTTCCAGAACAATCCAGCGGTGGGAACGAACGGTTTCTGTCCTTTGACGAATGCGGGAACCAACAACGTGGGATTGGATCTGGGGACGGCATCTTTTCCCGCGGGCAGCGACTCGCTGGCCTGCGTGAGTTACGCGCACGTTCCGCCGGCGATGTATCAGGTGAGCAGCGCGTTCGACGTGGTGGTAAGCAAGGCCAACAGCAGCAGTCCGAATTACCGGCTGGCGGCGGAGATTTCCACGGCGCCTCCGGCGAATGTGACCTGGCTGATCAACAACGTGGCGCTGAACAACACGGCATTTACGCAGCTCGACGCCACCGACAACTACGGCACGGCGGTGACCAAGACCCTGCAGGTGCAGGTGAAGAACAACGTTCCGGCGCAGACTTTGCTGGAGACGATCACTTTTCTGGCTACGGCCAACTGAGCGGTTGAGATGAAGAACTACGCACGAATCCGGACCCTGATGCTGACCGGCCTGCTGCTGGCGAGCGTCGCTTTGACGGCGCAGACCACGGCCACGGGAACGATCAATGCCACCTTGATCAACAAAAGCGGCATTGCCCTGGTGTTCGACAGCGATCCGGGAGGCGTGGCATTGGGCAATACCGGCACGGCGGCGGCGAGCCTGAACTTCGGGACGGTTTCGGCGTTTGGGCCGCTTTCAGCCGGTGTAACCCGGCCGACAGTGCTGGCGGGAAGCTACACAGTCCGCACGCTGTTCGATGTGAACGTGCTGCAAGGAGGAGGCGGCAGCCCCAATTACACGCTCAGCGCGAACCTGGCCGCGGCCGCTCCCGTAGGGTTCAGTTACGCGGTAGACGCGGTGACTTTGACTACCGCGGCGCAGAACGTTCAGACCAACGGCGCGTACGGCACGGATGTGCAACACAGCTTGAACCTGACGATTTCCACGGCTGCTCCGGGAGCGGGCGGGCCGGCGGTCGGCGCGCCGTTGACAACGACGATCAACTTCACGGCGACGGCCAACTAGGGTTTTGTAAAGCAATAGATTTTGCAAAAAAAACAAATACGAGGAGAGGGACCTGAAAATGAGAAAGCTGACACTGATTGCAATTGCTACGGTGATGTTCGCGATGGTTTCGTCGATGGCAGTGGCGCAGGCGGGAAACACCGCCAGCGGCACACTGACAGTGACCGCCACAGTGAACTCATCCATCAACCTGGTTTTCAACTCTGACGCCGCGGGCGTGGCGCTTTCGTCTGGCGCGGGAACCAACGCTGCCACACTGGCGTTCGGCAACGTTTCCGCGTTCGGCGCGATTGCCGCCGGCATCACCCGCACCGTTGTCGCCGGAACCAGCTTTACAGTAAGCACTCCGGTGGACGTGCTGGTGACCAAGTCCAACAGCACGAGCGCCAACTACACGCTGAAAGCTCAGCTGGGCGCGGCTGACGCGACCAACACCTGGGGCGTGGCGGGCAATACCGTGACCAGCGCGTCGGCGGCGACGATCACTGCCACCGGCACGTATGGCAGCAACGCCGCGGAAGCGGTTGCCATCACGATTCCGTTCACCACGGCGAGCGGCAGCGTGATCAGCAACACCATTAACTTTACGGCTACCTCCAACTAGTGTTCGCGCACGAGTTGGCTGATAGTTGTAAAAAAGCAGATCGCAAGAGATAAGACCGGGTGTAGGGGGTGCGATATCAGGCTGTGCCAGGTCCTGCCGCTGTTGCTGGTCGGTTCCTCCCTCGTGACCGACGGCTGGACGCAAGCGAAGGGCACGGGCAGTCGCAACTCCAAAACGGTCATCAACATGAAGACGCAACAAGAAGGCGGCCTTACGGTCGCCTTCGTTGATCTGCCCGATGGTCCGGGCATTACCGGGAAACGGGTGCTGGACCTCGGCAATGTTTCTTACGCCGGTCATGCGCGGGGCGCGAATGTTCAGGTGAAGACCGCAGGCGACCGGCTCGTGGTTTCAGCCAAGTTCGGAGTGATGGTGCAAGATCCCAGCCAGCACGTGAGCGGCGCGACGTTGATGGTTGCGCTGGCGTATCCCGACTCTTCCCATGTCCTGTGGATGGATGGAATAAGGCTGACGACCGCGTTGCAGGCGCTGCCGGGAAGATTTCCGGTGGGGAAGACGTCCGCGCATCGCCTGGAGATTGAGGTGCCGGCCTCACTCACGGAGAAGGACGCGGCCCTTCACAATTCCATTGTTGTGCAAGTGATTCCGAACTAGGGAGCAGTTTGTGAGAGCAAAAATTATATTTTCTCGATTGAGGCAGGCACAGTTCAGAAGCAGCGCAGCTTTGCTGGCGATGATCGCAATGCTGGCTTGCTGTTCGGGGACGGCAATGGCGCAGAGCGCCGCTGCGGCAGCTTCGGCTCAGGCTGGCCAGGCAGGCCCTGGCGCTTCGCCTGCGCCGGCGACGAACGTTCCGCCCTCGATCTCGCTGAGCCCGGCGGTGATCATGGCGCGCGGAGCATTCGGCCAGGGACTGACGCAGACGCTGACTCTGACCAACAATACAAGTTTGGAATTTGCCTTCGAACTGCAGGCGGAAGACGTAGTGATCAAAGATGGCAAGCGAATCTTTGTCGCGGCAGGCGAGACGGCCAACAGCATCGCGTCGAGTGCGGTTTTCTCGCAGAAGCTGGTGATCGTGAAGCCGCACTCTTCGAGCAGCGTGGATGTGCGCCTGACACTGCCGGCCGACACCAAGCTGCGCGCGGTAGTGGCGATATTTCACGGCACGAACAAGCTGCCGACATCCACCAGTTCCGTGGGCATGACGGCATCGCTGGGAGCGTTGATCACCTTCAATCTTTCCGACAACGTAAAGCTGCAACCGGAAGCGCTGCGCGTTGCACCGGCCAGCGAGAGCTCGAATTTGACGATTTCGCAGTGGGTTACCAATGTGGGGACCGAGCCGGTGCTGCCCGACGGCATGGCAGTGCTGCTCAACGACAAAGGCAGCCTGGTGTCAAAGATTCCGTTGTCGGCGCAGCGGCTGCTGCCGGGAGAGCGCCTGGAGTTTTCCGCGGAATACCCTGACCAGCTTCAGCGCGGCGATTACAAGGCGATGTGCACGCTGCAATTCGAAGGCAAAACGCTGACCAGCGACGCCCCATTCAATGTCCGATGAAAATGTGGTACATGATCGCGTGGTTGGTGGCTGGTTGCGCCGGAGCGGCTTGTGCGCAAGGATCGAATGCGTCTGCATTTGATCCCCAGAATCGAGCGGAGACTACGGCTCAAACCGGAGCTGCGCCCGTACAGGTCGGATACCAGAAGCAGATCGAAATTCCTGCGGCTGGAGCCAGCGCCGCATACTCGTTGGACTCGACCGTAGTTGGAGCCTCTGCGGCCAACGGAGTGGTGACGATCCAGGGACACAGCCCCGGCGCCGCCAATGTCGTAGTCGTGACTCCCGCGGGCACGCGGACTATTGCGGTGGTTGTGCCTCAACCACCGCCAAGCTATCCTCCGGGATTCGAGCCACCGTCGCGCGACGGGGCTTATGGCGAGCGCGGCGCCTATGAGTTTCGCTACAACTCAGATCCCGCGCAGCTCACGAACTCAATTGAATTCACACGCACCCAGGGCGCTTCCTTCAATCGTCTGCAAATCACGAACGCAACGCTGCTGACCAATGACTCCACGCAGTCGAGAGTCGGATTTCCCCTGGCCAGTTATGAGATCAGCCGGCCTCGCTACGATGTCACCTTCATCGATCGCCAGGTGAACGATGCGCCGCTGACTCTGGATGGTTATCTGGTGCGGGGACTGCACGTGAGTGAAGGTCCGTGGCAGTTTCACGGCGGGTTCACGTCAGTGGCCGTGTTCCAGGGACTGTTTCTGTCAACCGGTCCAGAATACGTGGCGGGAGCTTCACGAACGTTTTCGTTGCAAGGATTGGGATCGCTGGAAGGCGGATTCTACTACTTCCGCAATCCCAGTAACCAAATCGCCTCCGGCCCCAACGGAGGCATGGGCAATCTGACCTATCGCTGGAAGTACAAAGATGTGGCTAAATTCCTGGCGGAAACGGGAGTGAGTCATTGGGGACTGGCGTTTGCCTCGCGGGGAAGTTATGAAGACAAGAAATCGCGCGTGACCGGGAATTTCCGCGTGGAGCCGCACAGGTTTGCGTCGCTGGCCATCAACAACCAGCACGGAACGTTTGCCGATCTCAACGCCTCGCACGAGTTCAGCAGCCGCTGGTTTGGAACTTTCAATCTTGACCAGGCAAATTTCAACTTGCCGCTGCTGCGGCAGAATACTTTCATCGCCGGCTCGACCGTAAACTACAAGCTGACCCGCCATTTCACCGCAATGAGCGGCTGGACGTATTCGCGTTTCCAGTCGCTGACGCCCGTCAGCCCGCTGCTCAGCACCATCAATATTCCTGTCGGGCTGGATTTCGCTTCGCGGCATTTTGGCACGGGATTCGGTTACGAGCGCACCAGCAACAACGACGGCAGCGGCGGCAACGACTACTCGGTTAACGTCCGCGGATCAGCGGGGAGATTTCTGATGAGCGCGTTTTACCGGCACGATGTGCAGGTCCCCACGGTGGCCGCGATTTTCGCCCAGGTCCCGGGCCTTGAAGATCTGCTGGTGCGCGCCGGGATTGTGGTGACGACGCCCGAAGAGCTGGCGCAACTACTCACCAACACCGCCCTGCTGGCGACTTTGGGATTCTCAACGCCGCTGACGGTCAATCTGGCGCCGGCGCGAAACGATCTCAACGCCACGGTGAGCTGGCTGGGACGCAGCACCAGCCATCCCCAGGTGAACCTGAGTTATTTTGACAGCAGGACCGAGCTGGTTCAGGGAGAGTTTCGCTTCACCAGCACCACGGTGAGTTATTCGCAACGCGTGCGCGGGCCGGACGACCTGGTGGCTTCGTTTTCTCTGGTGCGCACCGCCAGCGGCCCTGCGGCGCCGGATACGCGGCCGGTGTTTTCCGTTTCACTGCGGCATCGGTTCGCGAGCGCGCCGGGGTTTCTGCTGCCGGGACGTCATGGAACCATCGAAGGCCACGTTTTTCGCGACGATATGGCGCTGGGATTGTACGAGCCGGGAGAGCCGGGAATCGGCGGCGTGGAGATTCGCCTGGATGGCGATCGCGTGACTCGCACAGATCCCGATGGCCGCTACTCGTTTCACCACGTTCCCTTCGGCGCGCACACGGTTGAGGCGCGCTTTGAGACCGGAGAACCGTTCTTCCATACCACTGACTCGCCTGCAGCCGCGCAGATGAACTCAACCATCGATTTCGGAATCAGCTTCGCCAAAGGACAACTCTTTGGCTTTCTCATGAACGATGCGGGAGCGGGCATCGGCGGCGTGACGATTGAACTTAAAGGACCGGGCGTGGAGCGTTCCGCACAAAGCATGATGGACGGCAAATTTGCCTTTCCCGCGCTGGAGCCGGGAACATATTCGCTAAGCACGCAGGCGGCAACTTATCCGCCGGGCTACTCGCTGCAGAATCTTCAGTCCCAGCAAGTGATCGTAGAGGTGGGCAAGCCGGAAAAAGCTGAAATCGTAGTGAGGGCAATCCGCGCTATCACTGGCAAAGTTACTGCCTACGATAAAAGCGAACTGAAACCGGTGCCGTTGGCCGGCGTAATTGTGGGGATCAGGGAATTGTTGCTGGAGACTCACACCGGCAGCAACGGTGCTTATGTCTTTCGCAATCTTCCTGCCGGAACGTACACAGTCGTCATCACTTACGCGGGAAGGGAAGTCACGCGGCGAGTAACTATTCCGCCCGGCCCAGCGAGCCTGCGTGACATCGATCTGGATGTGGGAGCGAAGTAGTTTACTGCGGAGAAATCGATGGCGCGTGATTGTGTTTTGTTTTGAGGACTTCGCGTGAAGGCTGCAGGGTTTTCTTCACGACGATGCTGTGGGAGGATTGCAATCTGGAGACGTTGTCGCCTTCCGCTGCGGCATTCGCCATGATCAAACGTGGTTCGCCGGCAGCGTCGATCACGATTCCCGTTGACGCAACCACGGTGAGCGTTACTGTCAACTGGCCCTGGGCGGAAGCGCCATGAGCAAGAGAGGCGATGTTAGTTCGTTGAGCGCTGCCCGGCGCACAGTACGCGAGTACCACGAGAACCAACAGCCATTCGATGTGTCTGCGTAACTGCATAACACGCTCTTCTGAATGGTTCTTCGGCAAATTTGGGGCGCCGATGAGAAGCCGTCGTTGAACAAGGTTACCTGCGTGACCGAAATGCGAAATGCAGACAAGCAGGGTGGAAAAGGAGGTACAGAAATACGCTGCGACGAATCTTTAAGTACCGTATTTCTTTTTTGTTTCTTCCTCCGCAGTTGGCAATTTCTCAGCTGGAGTTTTGGGCCGTGGCATTTTGAGGATCGTGGCGACCGCAAGATTAGAAAGTCTCTCAAAGCGACCGCGCAGGGCAGTTTGCAGGTCAACCAGCACGGATTCGAATTCCGGGCCATCTACCTGTAAGAGCCGGGTGCAAAGTTCCCGGATTTCATTATCCGTTGGCGTACACGATTCCCCTTGATAGAAAGTGGCTGAATGCTTAGATGGCTCGGTTCTATGTGGGCGATGCCAGCACCAGAAAGCAATAAAAAAGGCCAGCTCAGGTTCGAGCCGGCTGTTCCAAATTGGTACAGAGGAGAATCGATGGAGCTAGCAGCGCACAATCTTCGGACTCTGAAGGCCTTTGGTGGCGTTTCTGGTGTCGACCACGAGATTGGCCTGCTCGACGATTGTCCGATAGTCGTAGCTGGAGTGGTCCGTTACGATGATCACGGCAGCGTACTGTTGCAGGTTGTCGAGTGGCGTGTTGGCCATCTCCAGGTTGTACTTGCGGCCGCGTCCCACATATTCGAAGTAAGGATCGTTGTAGCTGACGTCGGCGCCTTCTTTCTGGAGCAGCTCGATGATGGTCAGCGCCGGCGATTCGCGCAGGTCGTCAATATCCTTTTTATATGCGACGCCCAGGATCAGGACTTTCGATCCGTTCAGAGTTTTGCGGTCGCGATTCAGAGCCGCTGCCGTCGACGCCACCACGTGGTAAGGCATGTGCAGGTTGATTTCGCCCGCCAGTTCAATGAAGCGAGTGTGGAAGTCGTACTCCTTAGCTTTCCAGGAAAGATAGAACGGGTCGATAGGAATGCAGTGACCGCCGAGTCCAGGTCCGGGATAAAACGGATGGAAACCGAAAGGCTTCGTCGACGCCGCCGCGATGACCTCCCAGATATCGATGCCCATCCGCATGCACAGCACCTTGAGTTCGTTTACCAGGGCAATATTCACGCAGCGGTAGATGTTCTCGAGCAGCTTGGTCATCTCGGCCGCAGCGGGCGTCGATACCGGCACCGTGCGGTTGAAGATAGCGCCGTAAAGCTTGCGGCACAGCTCAGTGGCGGGCGCGTTCAATCCGCCTACCACCTTGGGAATCTCGCGTCGCGCCACCGTGTCGTTGCCCGGATCCTCGCGCTCGGGAGAGAAAGCTGCAAAGAAGCTCTGACCGTTGGTTTCCTCGCCACGCGCTGCTTTCAGGCGGCGAGGATTCTTCTCCAGAATCGGGATCAGCAATTCTTCGGTCGTTCCTGGATAAGTAGTGCTCTCCAGAACTATGAGTTGTCCCGGACGCACGTGCGGCGCGATGGCTTCGGCCGTTGCGCTGATGTAGCTGAGATCCGGCTCGTGATGGTCGTCGAGCGGCGTGGGAACGCAGATGACCACAGCGTCCATTTCCGCGATTCCGGAATACTCAGACGTGGCTGTGAATCCGGCCTTTTTTGCGGCCTGAATCTCCGTTTCCGGAATGCGAACGATGTACGAACCGCCTTCCGAGAGAATCTTGATCTTCTTGGGGTCGATATCAAAACCAGTGACTTTGAACTTTTGCTCGCTGAACAGCAATACCAGCGGCAAACCGACGTAGCCCAGGCCAATAACGCCGATTCGCGCAGTGCGGTTGTCCAGCTTGTTAGCCAGGGCTTCAAAGGACGTGGTAGAGGCTACAGATGCGGATGTCATTGTTTATCCAAAGATGCTGAATTCAGAACGCATGTTGGATGCCACCGAACGGAGCATAAATTGATGCGCCGTCCCCGTCGGCTAAGGCAAACAGAATGTTTAGGATACACCTTCTGTGCGGGCCTTGTGGCCAGCTGGCTCCAAAGATGTAAACACTGTTGCTCCAGATTCCGCTGCTACCGCACTTCGGGGGTCGATACCCCTCAGAAAGAAAGAAATAAGGACATGCGGCGAAGGGAATTGAGCTTACCCTGTGTGAAAACATTTTCCCTTTTGCGCCCCGGCCGCTGCGCACAACTCCTTCCAGCGAACCTTGGACAGCCTCTGATTATTAAGTACTTATTCTTTTATTTGCAGCCACTTAGGACATGTTAATACCATGTTCTGCGGCCGGCTTCAGAGAGCTTAGGAAAACCCACTTTGGCGTCGAACATGCACATAAGAGGTTCAATCAAAGCAGCTTTGTGTTCGGTTCGAAGCAGATGGAGTCGCGAAATGAGATTTTCTGGAGAGTCAAACTTGGCAATGCCGCCGGAGTCCGCGATCTTTGGCGCTTCGGAGGCGATGAAGAAGGTCAAGCGGGATCTGGCTATGGTCGCCTCGGCAGATGTCCCGGTCTTGATTCAGGGGCCCAGCGGTACGGGCAAGGAGATCATTGCCAAGCTCATTCACCAGATGTCGGCCTATGCCAAAGGCCCTTACTTGAAGGTCAACTGCCCGGCGATTCCCGACGCCCTGCTTGAGAGCGAACTCTTCGGATACGAAAAGGGAGCCTTTACCGGAGCATTCACTTCCAAGCCCGGGTTGATCGCAATGGCCAACCGCGGAACCCTTTTCCTCGATGAGATCGGGGAGTTGAGTCCCGCGCTGCAATCGAAACTGCTGCAGGTCCTTCAGGACGGCAAATTCTGCCGCATCGGCGCTCATGAGGACACGCGCTCGGAAGCCCGCGTGATCTGCGCCACCAATCGCGATTTGCGCCAGGAAATTGAGGCCGGCAATTTCCGCGAGGACTTGTTCTATCGCATCAACGTTGTCAACATCACCATGCCTGCCCTGCGTGAGCGCAGCGCCGATGTCCCCGAACTGGTGGAGTATTTCCGCGGGCACTTCAACATGGTCTACAACCGTAAGGCGCCCGCGCTATCTGCTTCATTGATGCGGCTCCTGCAGGGCTACCACTGGCCCGGCAACATTCGCCAGCTGGAAAACCTGATCAAGCGCTACGTGATTCTGGGCACGGAAGCCTGCATCACCAACGATCTTTCTGAGCCTTTACCCAGCAGCTTCGAACTCGAGATTCCCGACGAGGGCCCGGTGCCGCTGAAGAAGATGACTCAGCAGGCGGTTCGCCGGCTTGAGCGACAGATCATTCTCAAGGTGCTGCAGGCGCAGCATTGGAACCGGCGGCGTGCGGCCGAGGTGCTCAAGATCAGCTACCGTGCGTTGCTGTACAAGATCCGTGATGCCGGCTTGTCGCCCAGCCGCCCCGCGTCCGATTCCAAAGATCAGCAAAACGGTCAGCCTGCCCGCATTGGGCCGCAGCCGAACGAGAAAGACGAAGTGGAACTCGTGGCGCAGAAAGCAAGCCATGCTTAGGAATCGGCGGACGGCGAGTTTTCAAGCAAGACTAGGCGCTTCCAACCAAAACGCAGCACGCCTGCTTGCTGGAGTCTGCTGACGATCCCAGGGCTGGCTTTAGCCCGTGGCCAGGCCTCTGTCCGCAGGCGAAGTGGTCTTCCCCACAACTCATCCACCACCCAGGCCACATATCAATACACCGATTAAGCCTAATAGAACCAATCACTTATATTGGCTATTATGCGATATTGGACAGTTCCCCATGTTCAGGCGCTTTGCAAGAAATTTGCTTAAACAAGCAAATTAAGTGCTTGCATTTAGTGCGGCTTTAGTCCTATAGTTCAGCAACCCCCATTGTACTAAGGTAAGTAGCCGTAAGGTCGGGTGGGCATTGGCCGAGGACGTTTATTTCGGCTGCCAGCTTTTATAGCTCTAACCGGCCCCCATGTGCTCAGGTTCTCAGTTTCCAGATTTGTCTCTCGGGTTGGGAGAATGAAATTTACACCGTACGGTGTGACGAGCGCTGATGCGCGGAGCTGTGTAACGTGCGCTTCGGTGAGCTCAGTTGAGTGCGCAACGGGTCCGGCTTTGCCGATCCGGATGCCACAACCTCCCTCGCACGATCCCGGTTTAAAAAATCGCTTATGTTCGCAACTGCGCGAAGGGCCAAGTGTTTTTGCGAGTCAGGGTTTCACCGACGAATCGCTAAGTTGTAGCCGCCTGATTTAATCGCGCATGGAAGGCGCTGGCGCGAAATCAACTTGGCGAACAACGACGCGAAAAAGCGATATAGAGATAGCAGGGCGGATAAAAGCAAAAACGCAAGACACCAGGTCAGCCCTGGGTTCCGGAAATGAAAGGCTCGGGTGCACGCAAGGTTTGAAGCTAGACCCTACAAGAGCAGGCAGTTGAGGGATCCCAGGTTGATGGACAAGACGTACTTCCAATCCGAGAGTGCCCGCCGCCCGGTGTGCGATGAAGCGCTCACTTCCAGCGGGCAGGCGACGCCGTGCGAAGGAAGCCGGGAGCGGGACATCGTCCAGGTGCATCCGCCGCGGAAGCGAATGAGTCCCGATGGTGACGGCGTAACTTCCGAAAACCGGGAATTCTTTCCGCTGGTTTCCGCCGCTCACGAATTCAAAACTCCGCTGGTGGTGATGCTCGGTTACGCTGATCTCTTGCGAAGCGGCCATCTAGGTCCAGTCAATGATCGCCAGACGGACGTTCTGGGAGAGATCCAGGAGAGCGCCGAACGGCTGCAAAAGCTGATTCAGAATCTTCTCCTGCTATATGAGCTCCGCGCCGCGAGCCCCGCCTCCATGGAACAGGCGCAATTGAATCCGGTAAACGTCAACGAGCACGTCCATGAGATTTTCAATTTCTGGTCGCCGGCAGCGAGGCAGAAATCGATTGCCTACGAGATACTCCCCGCCGGTAACGCGCGCGTCCGGGTGGAGGCTTTGAAGCTTCAGCATATCGTCTCCAACCTGATCGAAAACGCTCTCAAGTTCACGCCGGCCCGCGGAAAGGTCACGGTGAGTGTGAGCCCGTGTTTCTGGGACCGCCGGAAAGCGCAGACCGAGTTCTTGTTCAATTTCGAACGCAAGTCAAACCGCAAAGTAGAAAACGCTGTACGAATCGATGTAAGTGATACCGGTCCGGGTATTCCGCCGGATCGTCAGGAAGACATTTTTCGGGACTTTGTTCAATTACCAGGAGCATCGTCGCGAGGCACCGGGTTAGGACTGGCCATCGCCCGGCGTCTCACGGAAGCACACGGCGGTGCCATCTGGGTGGAAAGCGTTAAAGGAAAAGGTAGCAGGTTTTCATTGCTTTTAGCTTCGTCTGGGTAGGAGACGTACAAATGAGCGCGCCACATATTCTGCTCGTCGATGACGAGCCGAGCGTTTTACGCTACACGAAAACAGTCTTAGAGATTGACAATTACCGTGTTGAGACCGCCAACAGCGGTGCAGAAGCTCTACAGAGACTTAATCGCGGACCGGCCCCCAACCTGATGATCCTGGATCTGCTGATGCCCGGCATGGACGGGCTGCAGACCCTGGAGAACTGTAAGCGGATTCGCCCCGAGCAGAAGATCTTGATGATGTCGTGCGTGAACGACACCGGCAAGGTCGTTCAAGCTATGAAGCTCGGCGCTTCCGACTACGTAACCAAGCCTTTTCAGCCGTCGCAATTGCAGGGCGCCATCCGACGCGCTCTCGAGTCCAACCCACAAGCCACTGCCCAGGCCTCTACCTATACGGTGAAGGGAACTGAGATGGTGGAGAACCTCGACGACGAGTTGTTCTTCCTGGCCGCGAGCCCCGTGATGAAGCAGATTCGCGCGCAGGTAGCCCTGATCGCCAAGGTCGACGTTCCCGTGCTTCTGCTGGGCGAGAGCGGCGTGGGCAAAGAGATTCTGGCTCGGCTGATCCACAAGATGTCGATTCGCGCTCACCGTCCCATGGTGAAGGTGAATTGCGCGGCACTGCCGGCCGACTTGCTGGAGAGCGAACTCTTCGGCTACGAACCGGGAGCGTTTACCGGAGCGAACAAGTCGAAGCCCGGCAAGTTCGAAATGGCGCATAAGGGCACGATTCTACTAGACGAAATTGGCGAGATGAGCGCCCCGCTGCAGGCAAAACTTCTCCACGTTCTCCAGGACGGGCAGTTCTCGCGGCTGGGCGGAAGGGCCAACGTCACGGTAGATGCCAGGATCCTGGCGGCAACCAACATCGACGTGCAGCGCGCAATCGCTGAGCGCACGCTGCGCGAAGACCTGTACTACCGCCTGAACGCTTTCACTATGACCATTCCTCCGCTGCGCGAACGGCGGCAGGAGATACCGGTCCTCCTGACCTGCTTCATGAACAGCCTGGCGAAGAAGTTCGGGAAGAACCCCCTGCCCATCTCCGATCGCATGGTGCAGGAGTGCATGCGCTACCACTGGCCAGGCAACTTGCGCGAACTGAGCAATTTCGTGAAACGCTATCTGGTGCTGGAGCAGGAGGACCTGTTAATTCAGGAGCTTCCCTTCAAATCGCGCGAAGGAGGCAGCGAGGGCGAGGGATTCACCGCAACTTCGCCCCAGGGCGGGCTGAAGGCGCTGGTACGCAGCCTGAAAGACGACGCCGAAGCTAAAGAAATCCTGCGGGCTCTGGAAGATGCGAACTGGAACCGCAAGCTGGCGGCAACCCAGTTGCACATCAGCTACAAGGCTCTGTTGTACAAGATCAAGCAGCATGGCCTTGCTCCTGCAGCCCGCGAAAATCGCTCACGGGCACTGCAGTTGGTATAAGATCGGCATCGTTGTTAGCAAAAATCTGCCGGCCGGCGCGAGTCGACCTGCCGGCAGGCTCGGTCATGGGTTATTCTGGGAGTAAGTATGGCAAGATACCTGGTCACGGGCGTCGCTGGTTTTATCGGTTCTGCTATCGCCAGGGCACTTGTTGGCCGCGGTGATGACGTTCGCGGGCTCGACGATTTTTCCACGGGCAAACCTGAGAATATCGCCGAACTCAAGGGACGTCTGGACTTTCGCGAGATCACCCTGCTCGATCCGGCAGGTTTGGCCTCGGCCTGCCGAGGGGTCGATTACATCTTTCATGAGGCCGCGGTTCCCTCGGTTCCCAGGTCGGTCGCGGAACCCAGATATACCAATTCCGTTAATGTAGAGGGCACGCTTAACCTGTTGCTGGCAGCGCGCGACGCCGGCGTCCGGCGCGTGATCTATGCGGCGTCTTCTTCCGCCTACGGCGAGAGTCCCATACTGCCCAAACGCGAAGACATGCTTCCTCATCCAATCTCTCCGTATGCTGCGCAGAAACTGATGGGCGAGCACTATATGCAGGTCTTTGCGAGTGTCTACGGGTTGGAAACTGTGAGCCTGCGTTACTTCAACATTTTTGGACCTCGCCAGGATGCCAATTCGCAATACTCGGCGGTGCTGGCGAAGTTCATCACGCTCATGCTGCAGGGGCAGGCGCCGACGATTTTCGGCGATGGCGAGCAGAGCCGTGACTTCACCTACGTGGACAACGCGGTGCGGGCCAACCTGCTCGCGGCGCACGCGTCCGCGGAAGAGGTGTCGGGACGAGTCTTCAATGTCGCGACAGGAACGCGCTTCTCGCTCAACCAGACTTTCAAGTTACTGCAATGCGTCACGGGATTCTCCGGCGCCGCCAATTATGCCCAGCTTCGTGAAGGCGACATAAAGCACTCCCTGGCTGACATTTCACTGGCGCAAAAGCATTTGAAGTATTCCCCCTCTGTAAGCTTTGAAGAGGGGCTTCGCCGCACCGTCGATTGGTACCGCCAGGTTCTGACCGGAACGCTGAGCGCAGCGGCTTCGGTACGCTGAAGACCAGTCCGTACGCGCTTACTCCTGGCCCGTAAGGTGGATCAGCTCGCTATAAAGCTGATTGAATTCCGTCATCAGGCGAGCGTTTGGAGCAGGAAACCCAGCCACCACACGCCGCGCCCATTCCCCGTATTCGCACTTACGTTCACGGCTCCACTCCGCCGGCGGGCTCGATAGCAGCGAGCGCAGGTTGGAGATCTTGTCGGCCAGCTTCAGGACCTGGGCGCGAGGCGATTTATGCGGCGCCGTCTCAATCTGCAGGTTTTTGCGCGTCTGCTTGGGCAGTGATTTGTCATCGGTCGCCTCAACGACTAAAGCGGTGACATCCTTACCAAAGCGCTGCTCAAGTTCCTGCGCGGTTACACCTGTGTCCTCGATAGTGTCGTGCAGAAAGCCCGCCATGACCAGCTCGGTGTCGAGAGCTTCACCACTGCTGGTGATCAGAGCAGCCACTTCGATGAGGTGGTTTATGTAGGGCTCCCCCGCATGCCCTTTGCGACGCTGAGCCGCGTGCTTTTCGGCAGCAAAGCTGGCAGCATCCAGTATTTTCCTTACCGCGGATAGGCATAGTTCTGAAGGGGTTAAGCTCATTCCGGCCGCCTCTTTTATCTCATCCCGATCGGGTTGCATTCTGTCAGGAGATTACGTTCGTTTACCACGTACCTTGAATTTTTTCTTGCATCGCCGGCCATATGCGTCCATCTTATATTCTTCTAATGTTTTTATTATGCAGCGGAAGTAGGTCATAGCAGTGTAAGTTCGCCGGGCCACGGGGTGGTTTATAACATGTCAGACAGCGAGTCGAAATCGTTTACCGCAAAGTTACGGGAGCTTACCTCCGAGCTCCGCACCCTCAATCAAAGTTTGAAAGCCAACGCCGCGGTCAGCGGGCCGGCGCTGCGTGAGTTCCGGCAGGCGCTGGACAATATTCGCCTTACCGCCTGGACCGTCAGTGAGTTGCTGAACGCCAGGCAGATCAAAAGGGACGAGCAGGCAGTCACGCGCTTCTTGACGGCCGAACGCCTGCGCCGCTTTCGCCAGATGGTAAAAGACCTGTGCCAAGACATAGATTTCGATGGTGAGTCCTGGCCTGCCCAAAGTGTGGACGATCTGCAAGAGTCGGCGAACGAATTGCGCGAGCGAGTAGGCCTGTTATCGAACAGGCGCTCAGTCATCAGCATCAATCGCAAATAAGCAGCCCCGGCTTCATTTTCCGCTTCCTTTGCCCGTTTTCGGCGCGTTGCGAAAATCTCGTTGCCTGAACCCGGGCGGGAACGCCTGCCGGCTTCCGGGCCATTTACAATAGACAAACAGCGGGAACCCTGCTCACGCTACGGGTCTTGACTGAGCACAGATGAAATCTTTCCTGGAGACAGTTCGCGAGCGCGTCGTCGTCTACGACGGCGCCATGGGTACCCAGATTCAGGAGCGCAATCCCTCGCTCGACGATTTCTGGGGCAAAGAGAACTGCTCCGAGGTTCTGGTACTCAGCCGTCCTGACATTGTTAAAGACATCCATGCCGCTTATTTCAAAGTAGGGGCCGATGTCGTCGAGACCGACACTTTCGGCGGCACCAGGATTGTTCTGGGGGAGTTTGATCTCCAGGACCGGGTGCACGAGATTAATAAACGGGCCGCGGAGCTGGCCCGCGAAGTCGCAGCCGATTTTTCCACGCTGGCGCAGCCGCGCTTTGTTGCCGGGTCCATCGGGCCCGGAACCAAGCTGCCTTCCCTGGGGCACATTACTTACGAGGCCATGCACCAGGCCTACCTCGAGCAGGCGTTGGGCCTGATCGACGGGGGTGTGGACATACTCCTGATCGAAACCTGCCAGGACATCCTGCAGACGAAAATCGCCCTCGCTGCCGTTTTTGATGCCATGAAGCAGACAGGGAAGCGTTTGCCTGTGCAAGCTCAGGTCACGTTGCAGGAGAACGGTGCCATGCTGTTAGGGACCGACATTAGCGCCGTTGAGACCATTCTGGAACCGTACGACTGCGAAATCGTGGGGTTGAACTGTGCTACCGGACCGAAGGAGATGAACGATGCGGTCCGCTACCTGGCCCATAACGCGCCCAAAGAAATTTCTGTCTTGCCTAACGCCGGGCTGCCGCACCTAAGCGGGAACGTGTACCGGCTGACGCCCCAGGAGCTGGCGGAGTACCACAAGAAGTTCATTACTGAATATGGCGTGCGCATCGTGGGCGGATGCTGCGGCACAACCCCTGAGCATATCCGCCAGGTAGCAGAGACGTGCGCCGGCCTGGAGCCCGCGAAGCGTGCAGTGGGGGCGACGGCTGCCGCGGCCAGCGCCTACAGCATGGTTCCGCTCGATCTCGATCCCAAGCCGCTGATCGTGGCTGAGGAGATGAACACCACCACGCGCGTGGAGGCCTTCCGCAACATGGTTCGTGGCGGCAAGTATGACGACATTCTGGCCCTGGCCAGGAAGCTGGTTGCCGAAGGCTCGCACATGCTCGATCTCTGCTGCGCCATCGTGGGTGAGGACGAAAAGGGTTACATCAGCGCGATCCTGGAAAAGGTCGCTACTCGCGTCCCCGCCCCTGTCCTGGTGGACTCGACTGAGGCTGACGTTATCGAGGAAGCGCTGAAGCGGATCCCCGGCAAAGCCATCATCAACTCCATCAACCTGGAAGATGGCGAGAAGCGCACCTCCAAGGTCCTGCCCATGGCCAAGCGTTACGGCGCGGCGGTGATTGCGCTGACCATCGACGAGGCCGGGATGGCACTCACGGCGGAAAAGAAGACCGCCGTCGCTAAACGGATCTTTGAACTGGCGACCGGGAAATACGGGATTCGGCCGGCAGATCTGATCTTTGACGCGCTCACGTTGCCGATTTCAACCGGGCAGGAAGAATACCGCTCCGCAGGCGTTGAGACGCTGAATGCAATCAAGCGCATCAAGCAGGAGCTGCCGGAAGTCAAAACCATTCTCGGCGTGAGCAACATTTCTTTTGGCCTGAACACCTACGCAAGGCGCGTGCTCAACAGCGTTTTCATGAAAGAAGCAGTGGATTATGGACTGGATATGGCGATTGTTAACTACGCCAAGATCTATCCGTTATACAAAATTCCTCAAGTGGAAGTTGAACTCGCGCGCAGGTTGGTGTACTGCGATCGGTCGAACGGAGATCCGCTGCAAGCGTATATCGCGCATTTCACCGGACTCGACCAGCAGCCTCAGGCGGAAGCGGCGCCGTTGGAGTCGCTCTCGGTTGAGGACAAGCTGAAGCGTTGCATCATCAACGGGGAGAAGGCGCTTGGCGATGGAGCCAACCGGCGGTCGCTGGAGCAGATTCTCGACGACGCACTCGTGAAGTACGCGCCGCTCGAGATCGTCAACACCGTTCTGCTCGACGGCATGAAGACCGTGGGCGAACTGTTCGGCGCACGCAAGATGCAGCTGCCGTCCGTGCTGGACTCCGCCGGGGTGATGAAGCAGGCTGTGGCCTATCTCGAGCCCAAGATGGAAAAGAAGGACGGCGCGCAGAAGGGAACCATCGTGCTGGCCACGGTGAAAGGCGACGTGCACGATATCGGCAAGAACTTGGTTGACATCATTCTGAGCAACAACGGCTATAAGGTCGTGAACCTGGGCATCAAACAGCCTTCGGACACCATCATCAGCGCGGCACGCGAACATGGTGCGCATGCCATCGGCCTGAGCGGGCTGCTGGTGAAGTCCACCCTGGAAATGAAGTACGTCATCCAGGACCTGGAAGCTCAGAAGCTGGAGTTTCCGGTGATCTGCGGGGGCGCAGCGCTGACCCGCAAGTACGTGGAAGACGACCTGCGGCGCGAATACTCAAACTCTGTTTTCTATGCTGACGATGCCTTTGCCGGGCTACACATCATGGACGACCTGACTTCGGTCAATGGCGAAAAAGAAAAGCGGCTCGATGAAGGTCGCAAGGTAAAACAGTATGCCCGGGCGGTAGTGGCGGCGGCAGATGGCGATGCGGCGGCGGGTACGCAGCGCTCGGCAGTAGTCCAACCGGCGCCAAATATACCCAAGCCGCCCTTCTATGGCGTGCGTGTGCGCAAGGATTTCGACCTGAACGAGCTCTTCCGCTACATCAACCACACGGCGTTGTTCAAAAATCAGTGGCAGCTCAAGACGGCTTCCCAGGCCGACTACGCCCGGCTGGTGCAGGAGAAATATCTGCCGGTGCTCGCGGATTTGCAAAAGGAAGTTGCGGCCAACGGCTGGTTCGAGCCCAAAGTCGTGTACGCCTACTTTGCCTGCCAGAGCGAGGGCAACGATGTGGTGGTTTACGATTCGCCGGAGAAGCGTAACCAAATCGAGCGTTTTACCTTTCCGCGCCAGCGCGAGGGGCGCAAACTTTCCATCGCCGATTTCTTTCTGCCCAGGGATTCAGGGCAATTTGATGTGATCGGGCTTTCGGTAGTCACGATTGGCGATCGCGCCTCGGTTGAGACCAAGAAACTGTTCGATGCCGGCGAATTCACCAGGTATCTGTACCTGCATGGCCTGAGCGTAGAGACAGCCGAGGCTCTGGCCGAACTGTTCCACAAGAATGTTCGTGAAGAATTGGGCATCGCGGGAGACGACGCCCCGCGTATTGGCGAGCTCTTTCACCAGAAATATCGCGGCTCGCGCTACTCGTTTGGCTATCCGGCATGCCCGAACCTGGAAGACCAAACGAAGATTTTCTCTCTTCTCAAGCCGGAAGAAAACATTGGGGTTCGTCTCACCACCGGTTATCACATGGAGCCCGAACAATCGACCTCCGCGATTGTGGTCCATCATCCCCAAGCCAAATACTTCGTCGTCTAAAGAATCGAACGTCAACCGGAACCCGGGTTCGCCGGCGGGTTTCTTTTGTGGTTACTTTTGGGCGGAAATGGTGAGTCGACACAGGACCTTCTTGGCGTTTACACTCTCCCATCTCCATCTGCAGTTTCTGAAAGGACGCCTGCATGAAATTTCTGAGCGGTCTTGAGCCCTATGCGTTTGCAGCCCTGCGGATAGTCGCTGGTTTCCTGTTCATGTGTCATGGAGCGCAGAAGCTGTTTGGCGCTTTTGGGGGACACCCCATGATCCACGTCCCGCTGATGCTAGCCGCCGGAATCATCGAGTTTGGCGGCGGGATCTTGATTATTCTCGGGCTGTTGACGCGCTTTGCCGCCTTCATTGCCAGCGGAGAGATGGCTGTTGGTTATTTCATGCAGCACTTTCCCCACAGTTTTCTTCCGATCAAAAACGGTGGTGAACTTGCCGTGACCTTCTGCTTTGTGTTTCTTTTTATCGCCTGCCATGGAGCAGGGAAGTTCGCCGTTGATAAGAGTTGAGGCAGCCCGGCAGGTCAGGCGTGTGAGCCGGCCTGGATCCTACTGCGGTATCGCTCCAGGCTGCGCTCCAGTTGAGGCAGCGATTCCCGCACAAATTGCGGCTCAATTCCCACGCCGATACGGAAGCGGTCGGGATACTCGAAGAAACGTCCGGGCACGATGGAGGCGTCGAATTCGGTGCGCAAGAGTTCGCAGAAATCGTCCACGTTGCCGAATTTCAGACGCGGAAAGACCACGGTTCCGTAGTCAGGCCAGAAGTATTCGAGGTCATCGCGACGGCCGAGGAATTCGCGCAAGATGCGGCGGTTCTCGTCGAGCATTGCCTTGGCGCGGGCAGCGATGTGGTTCAGCCGGGAGAACGCCACGACGCTCAGCCACTCAGCGGGATAGACGTTGGTTCCGGCGTGGATATCGTGAATCTGCCACATATGCTGCGCCAGCTCCGCAGGCGCCAGAACCCACCCGCAACGCAGCCCGCTTAGACCGTATGCCTTGGTCAGACTGCTGGTGATGATGAAACGGTCAGGATCGATGAGAAATGCAGACTGCGGCGCAGTCTCAAACAGCATCTCGCGGTAAACTTCGTCCACCATCACGAGGGCGCCAACTGTGCGGGCGAGGCTGGCGATCTTTTTCAGGATCGAGTCCGGAGTAAAAGCTCCACTGGGGTTGTGCAGATTGCACAGAACGATGACTCGCGTGCGAGGGGTGATGCTGCGCTCTACATTCTCCAGATCAATGGCAAAGTCGTGCTCCGCGCGGCGATGAAACCGCTTGACGGTCAGTCCCAGGTAATCCGCCAGTCTGAGCAGCGGATCGTAGGTCGGATGTTCGATGAGGACTTCATCGCCAGGTTCAGTTGCTGCGGCCAGCGCCAGGTAGTTCGCGAACGAAGTGCCGGGCGCGGTTACCACGCACTCCCCTGGTACGCGATAACGCGCCGCGATTGTCTGCAAGAGCGGCTCATAGCCGTAGGCGTTGTCGCCGTTGATCTCCAGTCGCTCAAGGTCTGCGCCAAGCTCGGAGAGTGGCAGTCCCGCTAGTCCACTGGTGGCGAGATTGTATTTGGCCGTGGAGCGCAGCTTGGCCCAGCGCATATACTCCGATCCCGCATTAGCCCTTGTTTTCATGCCTGCGCCATCCGCTTCCAAATGTAATACACGGGAACGCCTGCAGCCAGAATTGCCATGCCGATCAGAGTATTGCCGGGATAACGGTAGATCGTATTGGCCACCACTCCGGCACAGGTCAGGCAGAACAGAGCCGTGGACACCGGATGTCCAGGCATGCGAATTCCCTGGAAGGCCAGGTTGCGGCGACGGAGGACGAAAAGGCAGCTGGCCGAAAGACCAAAGAAGACCCAGTCCATCGACGTCACGTAGTCCAGGATTTTTTCGTAACTGCCGGTCAGCATGATGACCATGGTCCACACGCTCTGCGCGACAATCGCCACCATCGGGACGTGAGTGCGCGGATGGACCCAGGCCAGCTGGCGGAAGAAGACTCCATCCTCGGCCATCGCGAAGTAAACGCGGGGGGCGGTGAGTATTCCGGAGCCGAGAAAGCCCAGCGTGGAAACCGCAATTCCCGCGGCGATTAATTGTGCGCCTTTCGGTCCCATGGCGATGCGCATCACGTCGCTCGCCGGCGTGTGGCTCTGCGCCAGCGCGGTGACGCCCAGAACCCGCACACAGATAAAGTTGACCGAGATATAGAGCAGCGCCACTCCGGCGACTCCCAGAATCAACGCCCGTGGTAAGTCGCGCTGTGGCTGTTTGAGTTCGCCGGCGACAAAGCACGCCGTCTGCCAGCCGCCGTAAGCAAAAAGTACCGGAACCATGCCGGCTCCGAACGACGAGAGCAGCCCGCCCGAGAGTGGCTGGTCGAGCATCGGCTTCCACGTAACATGCGAACCGCGAACCAGAAATGCACCGGCGCCGACCAGGAGAGCGATGGCCACAATCTTGATCACCATCAACGAGCTCTGCACCGTTCCGCCAGTGCGTACTCCGAGACAGTTGGCAACTGTGATGATCCCCAGAGCGATGACGCCAATCAACCAATCAGGAGCGTCGATCCTCGCGAGTTCGCGAAAGTAGCGCGCGAACGTCACCGTGACAGCCGCCATGCCGCCGGTCTGGATCACCAGCAGCAATACCCATCCGTAGAGAAATGCCACCAGGGGCGAGTAGGCTTCGCGCAGGTAAGCATACTGCCCGCCGACCTGGGGCATACGGCCGGAGAGTTCCGCCCAGACGAACGCTCCGGCAAGGGCGATCACTCCGCCCACCAGCCATGCTCCCAATACCAGCACCGGCGTGTGCACGCGCTGTGCCACGATGTAGGGACTGATGAAAATTCCAGAGCCCACCGTACCGCCCATGACCAGCATGGTGGCGTCGAAAAGTCCCAGGCGCCGCGCCAGGGGAGCGGAGACCGCTTTCGGTTCCTGCTGTGCGGCTGGGTTCATTTAGCGTTTAGCACAAGAGATTCAGGCGTCTCATTTGAACGTCTACCGGCGTATCGGCGGGCTCTCGCGACCATAGCCGGCGAAGCGCAGCAAGAGCCGCTGGGCGATGTAACCGAGGAAAAGGGCCAGCGGATAAATCGCCGGATCGTAGCTTGGCGAGAGCTTGATGTACTGGGCCACATACTGGTAGATCGAATCTGCCGGCAGCCCCGCCACCGCCGCAACCAAAACCAGGGCAGGCAACAGCATCCAACCGGGCACTCGCCCCGTATCTCTCCCATAAACGATCAGTTGAGCGGCTGCAAGCGCCGATCCTAATAGTCCAGCAAAGGCCAGCAATGCGTACGCCGAATAAGGCGCAAACAGGGTGGTGAATGAGCACAGCAACAGCGCCACTGCGCCGGCAAGACATATGGCCAGCACAAGGCGGAGGCGCATGGTCGCGGTTCGGCGGCGCTGCAGTTGCTCAGCTTCATTCTCATCACGCAGAAGCATGGCGTCGGAGACTCGGGGAGCTGTCAAGGTGTCATCGGCAGTGGCCAGCAGCCGCTGGATGGCAGTTCCTCGCCAGGTAAACATGCGCAAGGCTTCATCGCGCAGAACCTGAGCGCGAGCCGCCAGCTCAGGTTGGGTGAATCCCATCACGGCAAAGCGCCGCGCCGCGCTCATCGCAACCTGGCCGCCTTCCAAATCATTTTTCGCCAGGTATTTGGACGCATTGCCGAGGTGCTGTTGTGCTGCCGCTGCCCAGAAATCGCTGGTATTGCCTGCGCGCTGAGTCAGGAAGGAGAGTTCTACCCGGAAAGCATGCAACTCGTGTTCCAGTGAGCGACGGCGGCGGCTCACCTTGGGAGGCTCGGGCTCAATGTCGGGGGCCGGCTCAACAACCACTTTCGCTGCTACAGGTGCACGCGGCTCCTCTACGGAAACGGGCGAACTCGCAACCACCGGAACAGAGGGCTCAGGGATAGCCGGATCAGAAGGAATTGCAACCCTTCGCGAAGCAGGATGGGGCTCCTCGACGGAAACGGGTGAACTCGAAACCACTGGAACAGGGGGCTCAGGGATAACCGGTTCAGCAGGAATAGCGACGGTTTGTGAAGCAGGATCCGGTGCGGGATCCCCTGGAGCAGAAGCCGCGACGATTTCTGCCGGAGTCAGCGGAATATTCTCGACTACCTCCATCGCGGGTGCCGCCCGCGGCGAATCAAGCCCAGGCGGAGGACTCAGCGTGTCGGGAACGGTTTCGACCGCCGGCTCGGTCTCCGCGTCGGTCGCCTTCTGCGGCGGCCGCGCCGGCCCCATGCGGGTCAGAAGCGACTTTTCCTGGGCATAAGTCAGGCACTGGATCGCCGCCGGAACCGGGAGCCACAACGCTTCGGTGATTTCTTCGCCGTCGGGCCGCGGTTTCTCCTCCACAACATTCATTCGCCAGAACATCACGACCTTTGGCACGCCGGCATGCGAATAGCTGATCATGCCCAGGTAATTCCCCAGGTCGCAGCGGCAGCCGGTTTCTTCTTCCACCTCGCGCAGCGCGGCTTCCTGGAAGGTTTCACCTTGCCGCAGCTTTCCTTTGGGAAGAGTCCAATCCTGATGGCGGGCGCGAAACACGATCATGACTTCGTCGCCGCCGGGAGAGTCCCGGAGCAGAATGCCACCTGCAGCCCTGATCACCGGTAGTTCAGAGGTCGCAATTTGGGTAGCCATTTGAGGGTTCTGTTCTGTGGATTGTAACCCTGACTTCCGCGGACGGATCAGTCAGTTTGAAAAAAAATCTTGCTGCAGGACTGGTGCAACCGCCGCCCACAGTCTTTACCGGGATGATTTACCCTGAACAGCATCCAGTGATTCTTGCCTGAGAGAAGGCCGGAAATTGCCCGAACTCCCCGACGTCACCGTTTATATCGAAGCCATGGAATCGCGCATCCTCGGCCATGAGCTGGAGCGGGTACAGATCGCCGGACCGTCGCTGCTGCGCACAGCCACGCCGCCTATTGAGTCCGCGCATGGCCGAAAGGTTACCGAACTGCGCCGCATCGGCAAGCGAATCGTCATCGGACTAGGCAGGCAGAATCAGCCCTCCAGTCGCACCGAGCTCTGGCTGGTACTCCACCTGATGATCGCCGGGCGGCTGCACTGGAAACAGAAGCGCGTCATACCCGACGGCCGGCGCACGCTCGCCGCCTTTGATTTCGATTCCGGCACGCTGACGCTTACCGAAGCCGGTACCCGCAAGCGGGCCTCGCTGCATGTTGCCGGCAGCGAAGAGGCTCTTCGGCAGCTCGATCCCGGCGGCCTCGAAGTGCTCTCCGCTACGCGCGACCAGTTTGCCGCGGCGCTGCAGTCGGCCAACCACACTCTGAAACGTTCGCTCAGCGATCCTCATCTGTTCAGCGGCATCGGCAACGCCTATTCCGATGAGATTCTTCATGCTGCGCGACTTTCCCCCGTCGCCCTGACGCAGCGGCTGACCGATGATGAGATCACGCGTCTTTACCTGGCCACTCAGGAGACCCTGATTTCCTGGACCAACCGGCTTCGCGCCGATGCGGCCGGTAGTTTCCCGGAAAAGGTCACAGCATTTCGCGAAGGCATGGCAGCTCATGGACGCTACGGCCAGCCCTGCCCGCGCTGCGGCGCCAAAATCCAGCGCATTCGCTACGCAGCCAACGAAACCAACTACTGCGCGCGCTGCCAGACCGGAGGTAAGCTTCTGGCCGACCGTTCGCTCAGCCGACTGCTGCGCCAGGATTGGCCGCGTTCGCTCGAGGAAATGGAAGAAATGCGTACGCCCAGGAAGCCGTAACTTCGCCCGTCTCTCTCAAAGTTCAGAGAAGCGAAATCACAGGTGGCTTCTTGTTGCGTCGCTGGCGAGCGACTTCGTACATTACTATTGCTGCCGCCACGGAAACGTTGAGCGACGCGACCTTGCCCAGCATAGGAATGGAAACCAGGAAATCGCATTTCTTGCGGACCTGTTGGTGCAGGCCGTGGCCTTCCGCGCCCAGCACCAGAGCGCAGTCCATCAGGTAATCCTGCTGATCGTAAGTCTTGGGGGCGCGTTCATCCAGCCCAACCGTCCAGATGTTGCGCGCCTTGAGATCCTCGATGGACCGTCCGACGTTGGTGACCTTGGCAATCGGCAGGTGTTCCGTGGCTCCCGCCGACGCCTTGACCACGGTCGCCGTCACGCCAGCGGCCCGACGCTCCGGGATCACGATCCCATCCACTCCGGCGCCTTCGGCAGTGCGAATGATCGCGCCCAGGTTGTGGGGATCTTCAATTCCGTCGAGCACCAGGAGAAATGCATACGCTCCGTGCTTACTGGTCAGCAGATCTTCCACATCGCCATACTGCTTTTCCGCTGTCACTGCGACCACGCCCTGATGGTTTGCCGCCCGCGCCAGCCGCGTGAGATCGTCGCGTGACATCGGCCGCACGGTGACTCCTGCCGCCTGGCACAGGCGAGCGATTTTTTGCAGCCGCGCGTCATCTCGGCCGCGAGCAACGGCTACGTAGTCGAAGGCGCGCCCGCGCGCCGTCAGGGCTTCTTCCACCGCATGGATTCCGAAGAGGATTGGCATTGAATGCAGTCTGTCAGTGTTGCAGGAAGCTTGCCTTTGGCGCAAGCCTCGCTGCCAGCTGTGATAGACTCGGCCCCGGTCGCTATGGCCCTACGACTACTGACTCTTACGCTGCTGCTCTGTGTCCCGGCTTTCGCGTCCGACGAGTTCACGGTCTACGATCTGCTGCCGCCCGAAACTCACCAGTTCGCCATCATCTACGACGTGACCCAGGCGCGCGAGGGCGCCCAGTTCTTTTTCAACCCGATTCGTCCCGGCTCGACTGCCTCCAAAGAGCGGGTGATCGAGCGCAGCACCGGCCGCGAGCTGCAGTTCGAAACTGTCAGCGGCAAAGAAGCTAAAAGCAGCGGGCTGGTTTCGGCCGATACCAAGGACGATGCCCAATTCATCCGCGTGCACCTTCCCGGCCCGGCGCCCAGGGGCGGCGAAACCCGCATCCGCATCTTCAAGACTTATACCGACGCCCCCTCGTACTACGCCAAAGACGACCGCCTGGTGTTCGACCGGCCGCTGGGGATCAAGCGCAACGTGGTCATCCTGCCCGCGGGTTGGGAGCTGGTGGAGTGCGCCTCGCCCGCGATGGTCTCCACGGCAGCCGATGGCCGCGTCCATATCAGCTTCCTCAATGATCGCGACGACCAGCTTCCGGTCAAGATCGTTGCCCGGAGGCTGCCGTGAGGAAGCGGGCCGCCGTTCTGCTCTTGGTCCTGGGGTGCGCGGCGGTTGTTTTTGCCCAGCAGGAGGCGTTTCATCGCGCCGAACAGGATCGCGTGATCAGCTATTGGCTGCTTGATCCGGCGACACACCAGTTCCGCATCTCGCATGACTTCACCGTCAGCCGGGTCGGGCAGAAGTATGTCCACAGCTTCGTGCGCAAGGGCAGCGTCGTTACGCCCGATGCCAAAATGTTCGATCTCGATAGCGGCACGGAGCTGAAGACCTACACCGTCAGCGGCAAAGACGTAAATGCCCTGGGCTACTATCCGGATAAAGTCGATCCCGATTCCATCGCGGTCCAGGGCGACCTGAGGCACGCGATCGCCGAAGGTCAGTCCACCCGCATTCGCGTGCAGGAAACTTACACTGACCCGGTAGGCTATGTTCTCAAGGACGGCGACCTAATGTGGACTCGCACCCTCGGCCGTCCACTCAACTTCGTTACTCTGCCCGCAGGCTGGATGCTGGTGTCGGTCAACATCCCAGCCGTGATCTCGCTCGACGAAGAGGGAAGAATCAAGCTGCGCTTTTCTAACACCCGCAACGGCGATCTGGCCATCGAGATTCGGGCGCGGCGGCGGCCGGCCAAGACAGAGCCGGCAGCTATCAACCACGTGTCATTCGGCGTGGGTCAAGCACGGAGGCCCGGGTCACTAGGGGCACACGGCTCATCGTCCCCTATCGCCGAAACGAGTACGTCAGTTTGATGCTGAGCCGTTTTTCCTGCAGCAAAACTGGATTGCCTGCAGCCAGACTGTTGAATTGGTTGCCCACGTTGTAAATCACAAACAGATCGCTGTCGGGGCGATAGGTATAGCGCAGGCGCACGTTGACGCTCCACGGATTCTGGTCCACAGAGTTCAGCTGCACGAGGACCGACGTTGTGACAAACCGGTTGAAAGAGTAGCTGGCGCCCGCGGAACCGACTTTGACGTCGTATGTCTGATTGTTGAGCTTGAATCGGTCCCACTCCGGTAATGCCATGAGACTCCAATGCGCACTGGGGTGGTACGTCCCCCCTACGCGAAACTCATTCAAGGTCCCGTTGTAGTAAGTGCCGAATCGCTCAAAGAGGGTGTAAACGAATCGTTTGCTGGTGCTCGAGCCCCAGGTGAACTGATGGCGGTCGAAATGGTAGAGGCCCGCCGGTATGAAAACGTTGCCGAAGATATTGAAGGGCGCACTCAGCCGCTGTATGAAGTTGTCCGCCAGGTCGTCGTCAGTGTAGGCGCCGTTGTGAAACAGTGCCCGAAATGTGGCCTGCCACTCCTGTGTCTGAAGCACGCCCTTGGTGTCGGGCTCATAGCGGAAGAAACCTTCAAAGTTGTACTCCCGGACAGGGCCGGTTTTGGGTCGCGGCGAGAGTTGGAAATCGACGAAGCTGGTGACCAGGTCGGTGCGTGCCACAAAGCCCACTTCCGGGCTGAAGTTGGGTTGCACCACTGCGCGCAGGATTTCGGCCTGAATCAGGTTGCTGTTGTAAGTCACGTCAGCCGTCGCCGCCCAGTCGTTACCTCTCTGCGCCGGCGCGCCGGACACAGTCTTGGCCCAGAACCCGGAGATTCCCAGCTTCCGGAAGAAAACGAAATTGGCATCCGCTCCCGCTGCCCGGTTGTACGGATCGAGAGGGTTTTCGCTCTCCTTGTCGATCCCGATTACGCCGATGTACGACTCCGAGAACAACCTGGCCTTGAGCCGTCCGACGGCGTAGTTTGCCGATGGATTTGCGCCGCTCTCCCGCGTTTGCGCGTCCATGAAGCCAAGATCGAGAGGGCCCGCGGAGCCGGTCAGCTTGGCGCCCACGTTGAGCGGCACCTGCTCGCCGGTGACAGGATCGATACCGATCTGGCGGCTGAAAAACAGTCGAGTGCCTTCGCGGTCGCCAAATAGAAATGTCCCACTGTTCTCCAGGAAGAATGGCCTCTTCTCGGGCAGAAAAATCTTGAACGGGGTGGGATTGAATCGCTGAGGGTCGATGTCGGCATCGGCAAAATCGGTATTAACGGTAACGTTGGCGATCATGTTGCTGCGCAGGCCGTATTTGAAATCGAATCCGCCGGAATGCAGCCCCTGACTGCCGTTTACCTGGTCCGCGCGGAATCCGGTCAGCGCGTAGGGTTTGAACACCAGCAATCTCCCGCTCCCGATGTCTTCCAGGTGCGCCAGTTCGCCCGCCTGCGATACTCGTTCCAGGCCGTAAATGCGCAGGTAGGACTGCCACAGGTCCTCTTCATTTTTGCGGCGGATGAAGCGGCGGAAGTTGATGCCCACGGTAAGGTCTCGCGAGGTCTTGAAGTTGAGAGTGGAGAAGGGAATGGCCAGCACCGCCTGCCAGCCGGTATTGTCAACCCGGGCGTTGGAACTCCAGATGCCGTCCCAGTTGGAATCACTGACGCGACCCTCATCTCCAATCAGCGAGTCGGCCTGTGTGCCCAGCGGATTGACGGAAAACTCATAGCCGTTCCGGCCGTCGTGGTTGGGCGAAATCAAAACCGTAAAGTAGTCGTCTACACTCATATCTCCGTCGCGTCGCAGTTCCGTGGCAACGATGCGCCGCGGTTCTCTGTCATAGCAGGTAATCAGAAAGTAGAGCGCGCGCTTGTCGTAGAGGACGCGAACCGACGTCTTCTCGGTTCCCGGCCTGCCCTCAAATGGTTCTCGTTGTCTGAACCCGGCTATTTCCGTCGCGCTGTTCCAGACCTCGTCCGTGAATCGGTCCAGGCTGGGCTGGCGCGCTGCCTTGACCGGGATGACGGAGCGGGATTCGCTCTGGGCGTGGGACGTCGGGGCGGCTAGCCCTGCCAGGAGCAAGACCGTGAGCGAGCTCCGTATCCTTCTATACATCGCTCTAGCCGTTGAGTTCCTCTGTCACTCCCAGGTAAGCCCTCTTCACATGCTCGTTGTTGAACAGCATCTCGCTGGGGCCTTCCATGGTGATACGCCCGACCTCCATCACATACCCGTAGTGGGAAACCTGCAGGGTGTAGTTCACATTCTGACCGACCAGCAGGATAGTCACGCCTTGCGCGGCGATGTTGCCGATCAACGTGAAGATCTCGTCGACCAGAATGGGCGCCAGGCCGAGCGAGGGTTCGTCCAACATGAGCAGCTGCGGCTCTGACATGAGTCCGCGCCCAATGGCGCACATCTGCTGCTCGCCGCCGGAAAGGGTTCCAGCCAATTGGCGGCGGCGCTCCTTCAGTCGTGGAAAAAGATCGTAAACGCGCGTCAGGCCTGCAGGGGCGCGGCGACGAAGTGCCGGCAGAAAGCACCCCATGAGCAGGTTCTCTTCCACCGACATGCCCGGCCACAGTTGCCGCCCTTCCGGCACCAGGGCGATATGACGCTTGACGCGCTCGGAAGCGCGTAGTCCGGTAACATCCTCGCCTGCCAGCAGGATGCGCCCGCCCCGGGCCGGCAGCGCGCCGGCTACGGTGTTGAGCGTGGTAGTCTTGCCCGCGCCGTTGGATCCGATGATGCACGTGACCTTGCCTCGCGCCACCGCCAACGAGATCCCCCACAGGACCTGCGTCATGCCGTAGCGAACGTCGAGGTTTTCGGCCACCAGAAGACGATCTTCGGCGGCAACCGTCGGAGTGGCGTTGGTTGCGGCAGCGGGAGCGTCAGGCATGGGTGGAGGGAACTTTAGCAGATGATAAAAAGAAAGTCTCTCGTAGGACGTAATCCCGAATCGTGCTGAGGAGGTGCAGAGTATCTGCCGGCTACGCCACCCTGGTTCCTAACGTAGCTTTACCCAGATAGGCTTCGATCACAGCCGGATCGCTCTGGATGTCCTGCGGTTTGCCTTCAGCCAGCTTCTGGCCGAAGTTGAGAACGGTGATGCGATCGCATACCGCCATGATGGCCTTCATGTCGTGCTCCACATACATGATGGTGGTCCCGTTTTCGCGAATTCGCTGGATCAGGTTCAGCATGAATTTGGTTTCCGACCCGGTCAGGCCGCCGCAGATCTCGTCGAGCAGGAGCAACTCCGGTCCGGTAGCCAGCGCGCGCGCAACCTCCAGGCGCTTCTGCTCGCCGAGCGGCAGCGCCGACGCAAGAATGTTGGCCTTGTGATCGAGCGCCACCAGCTTCAGCGCCGTCATGGCGCGCTCGCGGGCCACAGAGACCCGTGCTACCGGCTGGCGTCCGTAGTGCACGGCTAGTTGTACATTTTCCAAAACCGTGAGATTGCGGAAGGGTCGCACCACCTGGTGCGTGCGAGCCACGCCCTGCTTGACCAGCGAGGCCGCGTTCATCCCCGTGACATCGCTGCCTTTGAGATGGATCTTGCCCGTAGAAGGCGGAAACGCTCCCGTAATTACGCTGAACAGAGTTGTCTTGCCGGCGCCGTTGGGGCCGATGAAGCCGCAGATGAGTTTTTCCGGAACGTCAAAGCTAACGTTCTTGAGCGCCGCCACTCCGCCAAAGAACTTGCTCAGCGTCTTTACTTCCAGAATCTTCACGATTGTTTCTACCCCTCACCAGGCGTGACAGTCGTCGCAGCAAGCCCATCAGGCCATCGGGCTCAAACAGAATAATAAGGATCAGCAGCGACCCGTAGATCAAAAGATGGATTTCGGGGAATCTCGCAACCAATTCTTCTTCTACGATACCGAAAATTACGCCCCCCAGCACAGCGCCCCATACCGTTCCGATCCCGCCGATGACCGGCATTAGCAGGATGGAGATGCTGGTTTGAAAGGCAAATACGTCTCCCGGATAGAAGAAACCCGCGCGACGGGCATAGACGCCGCCCGCCATCGCCGTGAGGGCCGCCGCTATCGCGTGGACCCAAAGCTTTGACGTGTAAGGGTTTACGCCGATATCAGCGGCAGCATCCTGGTCCTGCTTGATGGCCCGCAAAGCCAGGCCAAACCGGCTGCCCGCCACGATGACTGAAACAATTACCGCGAACGCCACTAGGAGGATGGCGGTGTAGTAGTGCTCCAGCGGGCGAAAGGGCCCATTTTCGATGATGCGGTAGCCGCTGGCTCCGCCAGTGATGTCCAGGTTGTTCATGACCACCCGCACCGCTTCGCCCACCGCGATGGTTGAGATCGCAAAATACGGGCCGCGCAAGCGGAATGTCGGGAGGCCGATGATGAACGATGCCAACACGGCCACCGCCGCAGCTCCCGCCAGACCGAGGTAGGGGCTGCGTCCCGCGTGCATGAGCAGCGCCGTGGTGTAGGCGCCCAGGCCGAAGAATACGGCGAAGCCGAAGGAGACCTGACCGGTCATTCCGCCAAGCAGGTTCCAGGCCACGCTGGTGGTGGTCCACACCGCGGTGACAAAGATCAGGCGGATCAGGTTTGCGCTGGGGTTGGTCGCAGGAAATGCAAGCAGCGCCGCCACCAGTAGCCAGGGAAGAACAACTTTGATCCAGCCAGAGATCCTCGGCCCGTCAACTGCTTTCACGCTGCCCGCCATTTCTTTTCCAGCAGCCCGGCAACGCCCTTAGGCAGCACCAGCAGCACCACCACCAGTAGGGCGAAAGAGATAGCCGGCTGGTAGCTGGCTTCAACGTGAGGGATGAAAATGCTGAAGGTCTCGACCAGGGCCAGCACTAACGCGCCGAGCGCAACTCCCGTCACCGATTCCAGACCGCCGAGAACGATGATGACGAAGGACCGCAAAAGAAACGGCCGGCCGAAGTCAGGGTTGAAGGAATACAACATCGCCAGCAGCGCTCCCGCAAAACCGGCGAAGGCCGTGCCCAGACCAAAAGTCAGGCGCGCCGTTCTCTCATCGTCCACGCCAACGATCTGTGCCGCGTAAGGGTTCTGGATCAGCGCCCGCATCGATCTTCCAAACCAGCTGCGATGAAAGACGATCTCCAGCACGATCAGGGATACGACGGCTGCAACAAACACGATCAGGTTAACCTTGGGAATGGAAATCTCTCCCAGGTGAACCGAGGAAAGCGTGCGCGGGGTAAGAATCGAATAATCCTGGTTGCCCCAGATCAGGTAACCCACGTTTTGAAGGATCAGCCAGAAGCCGAACATCAGCAGCAGGGAAGCCAGCGTAGGCGTATCGGATTTGGGAAGCCAGCGCACCAGCAGCCAGTGCACCAGCATGCCGAAGAGGAAGAATACTGGAAAGGCAATCACGGCTCCCAGGGCGGGATCGATGTGGAAGCGCTGGTACAGCTCGTAAGCTAGGTACGCTCCCAGCATCAAAAAACCGGCGTGCGCCAGGTTCACGATCTTCATGACGCCGTAGATCACGGTCATTCCTACGGCCATGGCCGCGTATATGCCGGCCAGCAGCAGGGCAGAGATCACCAGGCCGAGATAGTCAACGAAGGTCATGGCGTTCCAGCGGCGCGACTACTGGGGATTCGGTGCAATCGGTGCCCCTGTCGCTGCGCTCTTGGGGTACACAATGTCAACGGCGCCCTGCGGCTTGTTCTGGACGATCACAAAGGGATAATCCGCTTGCCCGTTCGCGCCAAACTTCAGTGCACCGCCCGGCAGGATGGAGTCTTTGAGCGTGATCTTGGCCAGTGCATCGCGGATCTTGGACTTGTCGGTCGAGCCGGCGGTGGTGATGGCCTGGGCAAGGATGCGCATGGCTTCATACGCGGTCGCCGCGTACCAGGAATCGGGCGGCCGTCCGGTGAAGGACTTGTATTCGTCGACGAACTTCTTCACTTGCGGGTAGGGCAGCTTGTCTGACCACCAGATACCGGCGTAGATGTAGTTGGTGCCGTCACCCAGCGCCTGGCGGGCATTGAGTTCCGGTCCGCGCGCTCCGTAGCTCACCACCTGGTGATGCAATCCGGCCTGAAGGTACTGCCGCTGCATGGTGATGTAGTCCTGCAGGTGCGCGTCGGAAAGAAAGATGTCGGCGCGCGCGGCCTTGACCTTCTGCAGCAGCCCGGAAAAATCAGTTCCCCCGAGTTCGAACTTTTCGTTCAACACCACGGTGAAATATCCCGGGTGCTTCTTGATCCAGTCCTGGACGCCGTTGACGTAATCGATGCCGTGGTCGGTGTTTTCTACCACCAGCGCGATCTTCAGCCCCTTCTTAAGCTTCCCCTGGTCTACCAGGCTGCCCAGGAACTCTGCCGTGGTTGAGCCCAGAAGCTGCACCGGGCTCAGGGTCCCGAAGATGTACTTGTAGCCCTTGCTGAAAATACTGGTCGCCGCGGCTCCGGCTGTGAGCCAGGGAGTCTGGTACCGGTCGGGCATCACGGACTCGGCTTCACCCAGCGCCGTCGAGTAACCGCCGATCACTGCAGTAACGCCGTCAGAGCTCATGGCGCGCTCGGCAAGCGAGGCCGACTTTGCGGAATCCGAACCATCGTCATAGAACACTTCTTTGATCTTGAGTTTCTTGCCTTTGACCGAAAGTCCGCCGGCGTCATTGATCTGCTTGATCGCCAGTTCTACGCCCTCTTTCTGGTACTGCCCCGGCTTGGCTTCGCGCCCGGTAATGGGCAGGACCACACCCAGGCTGATGTCGCCGGTCTGGGCCTCGGCCGGCGTGGAAATGAGGCTGGTTGCCAGAAAAATGAATGCAAGCAGCGGAACGCAATAGCGTTGGGAAAAATTTTTGTTGCTCATATTTCCTCCCTCACGAAGAAAATGCCAGGCTTGGGCGAAGCTGGTTACTGAGCTTTCAGATGCAGGTCGGAAGCGGAAATCAGCGCCGATGCATGATATAGCCGCTCCTCGCAGATTCACAAGTTTTTCGGGGGACGCCAACTCGCTCAACCGTCACACCAGAAGGTGATGAGAGGAAACTCAGTCAGGTGTGAATGTCCTGTGTTCCCGACGCTGTTTCCGCTTGACATTGCATGGAATGTGACTACCCTAGGTTGCCAAAAGCGGCTGCCATGTCGACGCCCGTTCACGTCTCATCAGGCATGGAGTCGGGTTAGGCATCAGGCCGGTATTTTTTCAATCCGTCTTTTTTGAGTGTTGGCTTCGACAAGAGCAAGAGGAACTGGTTTTTCGGCGAGTCCGGCTCGCCACCCTGAGGAGGAACTGCATGGCCGAAGGTAAGCAAACATCCGGGACGCCACAAACGGCGGCCTCGCCCGCGACCGGCACCGGAACGAGCCAATGGGATCGCGTCGCGGCAATGGACGAGTTCAAGCAGCTTTTGAAATCCAAAGCCAGGTTTATCGTCCCCGCAACCATTTTTTTCATCGTGTACTACTTCTTGCTGCCATACCTGGTCGGTTACCACCCCCAGGCCATGGACAAGAGAGTATGGGGAAAGGCCAACATCGCCTATCTGTTTGCCCTCTCGCAATTCTTTGTGGCGTGGCTGATCGCCTGGCTGTACGTGCGCGTGGCGAGTAAGTGGGACGATTCCGGCAAAAAGATCGTGGATAGCCTGGCAAAGGGAGGCAAATAACATGAACATTACTCTCGTCCTGTTTCTCATGTTTATTGCCATCACGCTGGGCATCACCTACTGGGCGGCGCGGCGTTCCGGCACGGCTGGCGCCTATTTCGCCGCCAACCGGCGGATCACAGCATGGCAAAACGGCTGGGCTGTGGCCGGCGACTACATGAGCGCGGCTTCCTTCCTGGGCATCGCCGGCCTGATTGCCTTTAACGGGTATGACGGTTTCATGTATTCGGTGGGGTGGCTGGTTGCCTACCTTACCGTGCTGCTGATTGTGGCTGAGCCGCTGCGCAACACCGGCAAGTACACAATGGCTGACGTGCTGGCCTATCGTTTGCGGCCGCGTCCGGTTCGCGCCATGGCGTCCCTGAGCACTGTGGTGGTCAGCGGCTTCTATATGGTCGCCCAGATGATCGGCGCCGGAGCCTTGGTCTCGCTGCTGCTGAAGGATTCGCACATCAGCTTTACCTGGGCGGTGATCGGGGTCGGCATCCTGATGATCGTTTACGTGGTTTTCGGAGGCATGCTGGCCACCACGTGGGTCCAGATCATTAAGGCCATCCTGCTGATGACCGGCACCATCTTCCTGAGCTTCCTGGTGATCAGCCACTTCGGCTGGAGCTTCGGTAACTTCTTTGACGCCATCACAAAGGTTACGTATCACGATCCCAAAGGGGCATTGGTCACTAAGGACTTTCTCCAGCCGGGAGGCATGTATAAGCCGCCCTATGGCGCGCTGGACCTGATCTCGCTGGGCATAGCCCTGATCTTCGGCACCGCGGGCTTGCCGCACATCCTGGTGCGGTTCTACACCGTTCCCGACGCCAAGACTGCCCGCCACAGCGTGGTATGGGCCATGGTGCTGATTGGCTCCTTCTATATCATGACCACCTTCCTGGGCTTTGGCGCGGCTACCATCGTCGGCCGCGACTTCATCGCCAAGAACGGCGGTCAGAACATGAGCGGTCCGCAACTGGCCAATGCCCTGGGAGGCAATTTCTTCTTCGCCTTCATCTGCGCCATTGCGTTTGCCACCATTCTGGCCGTGGTCGCGGGTCTGACCATCAGCGCGTCCACTTCATTCGCACACGACTTCTGGACCAACGTCATCCACAAGGGTACGGAGCGGAGTCCGGGTGAAGAGGTGCGCGTCGCCCGGTACACGGCTTTCGTGGTGGGCGCGGTGGCCATAACCATCGCCATCATGTTGGGACCAAGCTTCAACGTCGCATTCCTGGTGGCGCTGACCTTTGCCGTGGCCGCCTCGGCCAACCTTCCTGTAATCGTTTTTTCGATCTTCTGGAAGCGATTTAACACCAGCGGGGCTGTCTGGGGGCTGGCGATCGGCTTGCTGAGCTCGCTTGTGTTGATCCTGGTTGGACCAAACGGGTTGAAGGCATGGTTCCATGAGGGCAAGCCCTGGTTTCCCTTGCAGAACCCTGGGATCGTGAGCGTGCCGCTCGGGTTCTTGGGCGCCTGGCTGGGGACCATGCTGGGCAGAAGAGAAACGGATGCAGAAGCCAAGTTCACTGAACTTGAAGTTCGCGCCAACCTTGGTCTGGGCGCTGAACAGGCGACGGCAGGCGGGGACTGAGCTTGAGATTACGATCGCAGCGGCGTCCGCATGGACGCCGCTTTTGTTGTCCCGTCACTCCTTCGCCTCTCCGATTCGCAACAACTCACCCAGCGTTTTGACGCCGACCGCATCCAGCCGCACTTGCAGCCGCTGCCAGAGTTCGGCTGTGAGCAATGCGTCGTAGAGCGCGTGATGGGCCTCCTTGTGTTCCAGCCCGTAGCGGCGAGCCAGGGAGGCCAGATCGAGTTTCTCCTCTTGATGTCCTCGGTCTTCGCGATACTTGTTCTGGCGCAGGTCCAACCATCGCTGTACACGCGCAGTGTCGATTGCTGGCTCGGACAGCGCTTTGCTGCCGCCGTCCAGTTCCTTGCGCAACGCAGCGAGGTCGATTCCCAGGAAATGGCCCACCAGCACCGCTCCCGTGGCGAAGTTCAGGAGGCTGCTGATAGCTTCCGCCGGCGCACATCCCTCCAACACGTCTGCCGGGCGCAACCCATGCACCAGCACTGTGCTGGCAGGAACCGTTACGCCAGGGTTGACCACACAGTAGAAGTGCTGGCCCATGCGGATCCGGTTTCCATCCATGGCCACTGCACCGATCGAGATAACGCGATTGGTGCTCGGCTCAAGCGACGTCAGCTCCGTGTCGAGGACCACATAACGCACCGAGTTCAGTGCTGCCGTGGCAGGGAATACTCCCGAGCCATGTCTTTCAAACCAGCCGCTCAACCATCGCGTGATTGCCATTGCGAACCTGGATCTACCGCATCTGCGCCCATACCGCTGACTTGAAGCGGCGTTCAACCGCCGCCTGCGCCCGAACAATGGTCTGGAAAGCTTCCTTCAGCAAGCCTTTGTGCAGATTGCTGAGCTCGCCCGGACTGATGTAGTTGCTGAGCGGTTCTCCGGACGCCATCTGCTTTACCTGCTGCTCCAGACGAAGCAGGGTAAGGAACTCAAATGCCTGGCCAAGATCGTTGAGCAGCGCGCGGTCTTCGTATTCGAGCGCAGCCACCGCATTGAGACGGTCAACGGTGTTGGTTTGGTCCACGCCAGCATCCAGGGCAAACAGCCGAGCGACGCCCACGATCGGCCAGGTGCCGAACAACTTGAGGTCCAGTTCATTCTTGTGCTCGCCGCTATGCTCTACCACAAACGTTCGGAAGAAGCCCAGCGGCGGCTTGTGGTTGATGGAAACATGAGCGAGCATCGACTTGAAGAATCCAGCTTTTTCCACCAGTTCGTGGTTGCGCGCGCGTAGTTCCTCGAAGAGTGCGAAATCGCCGGCCACCGGCCGCATGTCAAAGAAGATCAGCGCGTTTTGAACGCCGCGCTCTACCGGATCGTTCACCCATTGCCGGAACTCATTTATCCACGCCGCCAGGCTCATCCGCCAGCGCGGATTGCTGGCCATGAAGCCGCCCAGGCAGATGGGATAGCCGCACTGCGCCAGAGCTTCCTGCGCGAAGGTGGCCAGACGCGCGAAATAGTCCTGCGCGGCGGGGCTGGCGTCGTCGGCGAGAATCAGGGCGTTGTCCTGATCGGTCTTGAAGGTCTGTTCGCGGCGGCCTTCGCTGCCCAGGGTTACCCAGCAGAAAGGGGCTGGAGGAGATCCGATCTCACTTTGCGCCAATTCCAGTATCTTGACCATGACGCGATCGTTGATCTCCGCCATCACGCGGGTAATGTGGCTGGCCCGGGCGCCCTCCCGCATTAGCAGCGGGATCAGATCCACTGTCCCCTTCTGTGCGGCAGCCAGGCCATCGAGCGTTGTTTGCTGTTCGATGTTGCGGGCGACGCTCAGTGGCGACTTGCCCTGCAGGAGCATCAAGTCGTGATGCGTTACCACTTTCCGCGGAAGCCCGGCTTCCGTGACCAGGACGTGATGGATATCGTGAGCGAGCATCGTGAGCAGCACCTGAAAGACGCGTTCGCCTCCCTCCACAGAAACTACAGGGCTGTTCATGATTTCCGTGACTGGAGTATCCAGCGCTAGTCCGCGAGCCACTATGCGGTCAGCGAGATCCTTGTCGGTGACGACGCCCACCGCCTTCTCGTCGCTGCCAACAACAAAGACGCAGGTCGCGCCTGCAGCCATCATCTGCCGCGCCGCTACTTGAACGTTGGTGGATCCGGAGCACACCAACGCTTCGCGGCAGGCCACATCGCCTACGGCCAGCGAGTAAAGCAGCCTTTCGCCTTCGCCGATCAGCCGGGTACGGGCACGCATCTCGCCCAACGCCAGATCCATGTACCGCGTTACTGATGTGCGCAGGAGGTATGCGGCAAACTCGGCGTGCTCGGTAATCAGGCCCCGCACCTGCGCCCAGGGGATGCTGTAGCACAGCGTATCTTCGATTGCTATGACGTTAAAACGCGCCACGTCACCACCCAGAATCGAGAGCAGCCCAAAAATCTCTCCCTCGCTGCGGATGTCGAATATGATGTCCTCACCGGTCTCCGCAGGCAAAGTCAGCTTCACACCGCCTTTTTGCACCATGAACAACGCTTCGGAGGCCTTGCTTCCGGCCGTCAGGATGACAGTGTTTTTAGGGAAGTATTCCAGTGAAACTTCGGCGGCCAGCGGCTCTAACCTGGATTCCGGAAGGAATTGGAACGGCGGAACTGCCTTGAGAGCCGCCAGCACCTTGGCCGTTAACACGGATCTGGTCATGAAAAAGCGTTCCTGCGGGGAGCACTGCTTTGAACCGCTAGCACGGGCATGCCTTGGTCGCAGTGATCGCCGTCACTCTCATCGGCAGCTCGCGTCCCCTTATCTTGTAACTTGCCGGTTCCCGCCTTCCCGTCGCCGGGGCGCCCTCTTGCAAATATAATGCGAGGGTATAGGATAGCCTGTCTTGAAGCTTGCGGCTGGATCCTGCATCGACAGGCTGGCCAGATCGACGCCCGGATCGTCATTTCTTCGGTCTCGAATTTCGACAATCGTCAAAAAGAGGTCACGCCATGGCTGACGCTCGCGTAATGAAGGAAGTGGGACAAGACACAGATTTAACCGAAGCACAGATAGCCGTTCACTGGAGAGAAGAGCAATACTACTATCCCGGCGCCCGGTTCATCGGGCAGGCCAACCTGACCGACCCTGCGGTCAGGGAACGCTTCAGCGAAGAAAATTTTCCCGAATGCTTCCGCGAATACGGCGATCTTCTTACCTGGGATCATTACTGGCATACGACGCTCGACACCAGCGATGCTCCGTTCTGGCAATGGTTTGTAGGTGGAAAGCTCAACGTTAGCTTTAACTGTATAGACCGCCACCTGGATAAACACAAAAACAAGGCCGCGTTCATTTTTGTCGGCGAACCGGAAGAGGACGCGCCCCTTGCCATTACCTACCAGGATCTCTATTACCGGGTGAACGAGATGGCGGCGCTCCTGCGCGACTTTGCCGGAGTGAAGACCGGCGACCGCGTCACGATTCATATGCCGGTCGTCCCCGAGCTCCCGGTGACCATGCTCGCCTGCGCGCGGCTCGGCGCGGTCCATTCGGTCGTATTTGGCGGGTTCAGCGGCGAGGCCTGTGGCATGCGCGCTGCCGACTCGGGCAGCAAGATCCTGGTCACCATTGACGGCTACTACCGTAGCGGCAACATGACCGACCACAAGGAGAAGGCCGATCTGGCGGTGTCCACCGCCGATAAGGAAGGCCACAAAATCGAGAAGGTTCTGGTCTGGCGCCGCGAGCCGGGGAAGTACCACTCGGCCAAGGCCATGGTGCAGGGACGCGATTACTTCGTTGATGAGCTGCTGAAGAAGTATCACGGCAAGATTATTGAGCCTGTCTCCATGCCTTCCGAGTCGCCGCTCTTTCTCATGTACACCAGCGGTACCACTGGCCGTCCCAAGGGCTGCCAGCACGGGACTGGTGGCTACTTGGCCTACGTTGCCGGAACCACGAAGTACATTCAGGACGTGCACCCAGAAGACGTTTACTGGTGCATGGCGGACATCGGCTGGATTACCGGCCACTCCTACATCGTGTACGGCCCGTTGGCTCTGGCTGCGACCAGCGTGCTCTTCGAAGGCGTACCTAACTACCCGGACGCCGGGCGTCCGTGGCGTATCGCTCAGCGGCTGGACGTGAACATCTTCCACACCTCGCCGACCGCCATTCGCATGCTGCGCAAAGCCGGCCTCGAAGAGCCCAGGAAATACGACTATCACTTCAAGCACATGACTACCGTGGGCGAGCCCATCGAGCCCGAGGTCTGGAAGTGGTATTACGAAACTGTCGGCAAGGGCGAAGCCGTGATCGTGGACACCTGGTGGCAGACCGAAACCGGTGGTTTCTTATGCAGTACCAAGCCGGCCATCGATCCCATGAAGCCGGGCAGTGCCGGTCCGCCGGTGCCGGGAATTTATCCCGTGATCTTCGACGAAGAAGGAAAAGAAGTGAAACCGGGATCGGGAAAAGCGGGAAACATCTGCATTCGCAATCCCTGGCCGGGAATTTTCCAGACCATCTGGGGCGACCGCGACCGTTTTGTCCGGCAGTACTACCAGAAATACAACCGTGACCCGCAGAGCAAAGACTGGCGTGACTGGCCGTACTTTGCCGGTGACGGTGCGGTGCAGGCTCCCGACGGCTATTTCCGCATCTTAGGGAGAGTAGATGATGTCATCAACGTGGCCGGGCACCGCTTGGGAACCAAGGAACTGGAATCGGCCTGCTTGACCGTGCCCGAGGTGGCCGAAGCCGCAGTGGTCCCGGTGGTTGACGAAGTGAAGGGAAGAGTCCCGGAGATCTATGTCGCTCTCAAGCCCGGCGTGCCGCATTCCGGAGGCGTGGTGGAAGACAAGGTGCGCGAGGCCATCGATCATCAGATCGGGAAGATCGCTCGTCCGCGCAAAGTCCACGTTGTTCCGGATATGCCCAAGACCCGTTCCGGGAAGATCATGCGCCGTGTGCTGGCCGCTATTTCCAATCAAATGGACACGGGCGACGTGACTACCCTCGCCAACCCGGACGTGGTAGAACAGATTCGCGTTATGGTACAAGGCAGCAGGAAAGCGGCCGTCAGAGACGCTCCTGAAGACTTGAAGCGGTTCGGCGAAGAACGATAGATTGCAGGTTCGGGTTCGATGCAGCGGATTGTGCAGCTCAACTGAGGAGGAAATATGAGCAACAAGAAGAAAGGCGCAGGCGTATCGCGCAGAGACTTTATCAAAATCGCCGGCGCCGGAGGTATTGCTGCCGGCGCTCTCGGTCCCGCCTTCTTATTTCCGGAGCGGGCCGCGGCTCAGCAAAAAACACTCAAAATCCTGCAGTGGAGTCACTTTGTTCCCGCCTGGGATACGTGGTTCAACAACACTTACACCAAGCAGTGGGGTGAGAAAAACAACACGAATGTCATCGTCGATAACATCAACCTGGTCGACTTGAACACGCGCGCGGCATCGGAAGCTCAAGCAAAAAAGGGCCACGATCTCTTCATGTTCCTGTCGCCGCCCGCTGCCTACGAAAATCAGGTAGTCGACATGACCCACGTGTATCAGGAAGTGGAGAAGAAGCACGGCAAGAAGATCGACCTGGCGCACAAGTCCACCTTCAATCCGAAAACGAAGAAGTATTTTGCTTTTTCTGACGCTTACACTCCCGATCCCGGCAACTGGCACAAGGACTGGTGGACTGAGGTCGGCTATCCCAACGGCCCCGATACCTACGAGCAGTTGCGCGACGGAGCCAAGAAAATCCGTGACAAGACCGGCCATCCCTGCGGCCTCGGGTTGGCGCAGGAGCTCGATACCAGCATGGCCATGCGCGCTCTGCTATGGTCCTTCGGCGGCGCCGAACAGGACGAAGCCGGCAATGTGACCATCAACTCCAAAAACACCATCGATGCGCTCAAGTTCATGAAGGCGCTCTACCAGGAATCGGAGACTGCCGAGGTGTTTACCTGGACTCCTCCTTCCAACAACCAAGCAATGCTGGCCGGCCGCGTTTCTTATGTGGCGAACGCCATCTCTATCACGCGCCAGTCCGAGCGGGAGCACATGCCCATCGACAGCAAGATCATGGTCAGCCGCGCTTTGAAAGGCCCCGTGCGCCGCATTGCGGCCGAACACGTGATGAACTGCTATGTGATCTGGGAGTTTGCGGAGAACAAGGACGGCGCTCAGCAGTTCCTGATCGACTACATGGACCACTTCCACGACGGCTTTGTCGCCGGACAGTTTTACAATTTCCCCTGCTTCCCATCGACGGTTCCCGACCTGCAGAAGGAGATTGCCAACGATCCGCGCGCCAATCCGCCGGACAAGTACAAGGTTCTCGGCGATGTGTTGAGCTGGGCCACCAACGTCGGCTATCCGGGATATGCGACAGCCGCCATTGATGAGTCGTTCAAGGCGTACATTCTGCCTACCATGTTCGCTACCGTCGCGCGCGGCGACGTAAGTCCTGAGGACGCAGCCAAAACGGCGGAGAACGAATACAAACGTATCTTTGCTCGATGGAAATAAGCCTGGCGAGGTGAACGAGAACCCGATGGATACAACACGAAGGGGACTGAATGGCGGTCGTTGAGACGCGACACCTGACCAAAGTATTCAAAGAAGGAGAGCTGGGAGCAGTCAACGACGTCAGCCTGGAAACCCGCGAAGGGGAGTTCCTGGTCTTTCTGGGACCTTCGGGTTCCGGAAAGACGACTCTTCTGCGCATGATCGCAGGTCTGGAGACACCCACCTCGGGCGAAATCCTGATCGCCGGCAAAGTTGTCAACAATCTCACGCCCCGCGAGCGGCGGATCGCCATGGTCTTCCAGAGCTATGCTCTGTATCCGCATCTCACGGTTTACAAGAACATCGCCTTCCCGTTGAAGGCGCAAAACGTTCCCAAAAACCTCCACAAGGAAAAGGTCGAGTGGGCGGCTTCGCTGCTGGGCATTGGCCGGCTGCTCGACCGCAAGCCTCGCGAGCTCTCCGGTGGCGAGCGCCAGCGCGTCGCTCTGGCCCGCGCTATTGTGCGCGAGCCGTCGGTGTTCCTGCTCGACGAACCGCTCTCCAACCTCGACGCCAAGCTGCGTCTCTCGGCCCGCGAGGAGCTGGAACGCTTTCACCGCCGGGTTGGCACCACCACCATCTACGTAACCCACGACCAGGTGGAAGCCATGGCCATGGGCGACCGCATCGTGGTTCTCAACAAGGGCGTGGTGCATCAGTTCGCGACGCCCAAAGAGGTCTACGACGAGCCAGCGGACACCTTCGTCGCCACCTTCCTCGGCTCGCCGCCAATGAACCTGATCGAGATTGATGGGACGATCGTAGGATTCCGTCCTGAGCACTTCCGGGTGGCGGAAGACGTCAGAGATTCGGCTAAAGTCCCGTTCCAGTTTCGCATTGAGAATCGGGAATATCTGGGGGCGGAGTTCATCCTTTCCGGATTCTTGGTCGGCGGTCGCGTCGATGGCAAAAAAGTTATCGCCCGCCTTCTTCTGGGCCAGACGTTCGAGGTCGGCGCCACGCACACCTTTGCCGTCCCCGAACGACATCTCAAATTTTTCGACAAGACTACTGAGAAGCAGATTGCGCCGAGGCCCCTGACATGGCAGTAGCTTCAGCCAGGGTTAAATCTATCGGGGCCGCACCGAGCCCATGGCTGGGCGCAGCTATGTTCGGTCCCGCCGTTCTGTATATTCTCCTGCTGATTGGGGCGCCGTTTGGTCTCGCCATTTTCTATGCTTTCAGCGACGCCCGCATCGGCGGCGGGAATCTGCATTTTGTAGGGCTGGAGAACTTCCGCAGCATCATGCAGAGTCCCAGTTTCCACAAAGCGGTCAAGAACTCAATCATCTTCACCATTGTTGCCCAGATCATTGTGATGGTCTGCGCCAATATTCTTTCGATCGCGCTCGAAAAACCGTTTCGTGGGCGCGGCCTGGTGCGCTTCCTGATCCTGCTGCCGTGGGTGGCCCCGGTTTCCATCGGCACCATCGGCTGGAAATGGATTCTGGATTCCATTTACAGCGTGATCACCTGGGTTCTGGTTTGGGCCCACATTTTCAAGCCTTACAACGCGCCAATGTGGTTGGGCGAGCCGACTCTGGCCATGGCTTCGGTAATTCTGGTCCACTGCTGGCGGCTGATTCCATTTTCCACGGTGATCCTGCTCGCTGGCCGCACCGCCATTCCGCGCGAGATCCCGGAAGCGGCCGCGATCGACGGCGCCGGTTTCTGGCGGACCTTGTTCCAGGTCAACCTGCCCATGATGCTCCCGATCTTGAGTGTGGCCCTGTTGTTCGGAACCATCTTCACCTTTACGGACATGACCGTGGTCTACATCCTCACTAATGGCGGGCCGTTCGATTCCACGCAGACTCTGCCCCTGTATGCCTTCAACACCGGCATCCAGGGTAGCGATCTGGCAGCAGGCGCCGCGATATCCCTGTTTCTGGTGCCCGTTTTGGTGTTGATCGCCTATCTCATGCTGCGGGTAGCCCGCCGCACGGAGGTGGTCTGATGAAGCGGAAGCTTGGTCCCCGTATCGTTCACGCGCTGGTACTGATCATCTTCGTGGTGTTACTGGCTTTCCCGTTCTATTGGATGGTGATCGCCACCTTTAAGCAGAATCTGGATCTCTACAACGTAGAGAACAATCCATTCATTTTCACCATGAGACCCACGCTGGAGAACCTGCGCCTGCTGTTCTTCGAAACACGCTATGTGCGCTGGCTGGGCAACACCGCGCTGGTGGGCACCATTGTTGTGGCTATCACCTTGCTGCTCTCAATCCCCGCCGCCTACGCCCTGGCCCGGCTCACGGGACGCTGGGGCGAGCGCCTGGGCATCGGTATCTTTCTCACCTACCTGGTTCCACCCACGCTGCTTTTCATCCCGCTCTCCCGCGTAGTTGCCAGCCTGGGGTTGCAGGACACCATCTGGTCGCTGGTGCTGGTCTATCCCAGCGTGACCGTCCCGTTTTCCATCTGGTTGTTAATGGGTTTCTTTAAGTCCATCCCCAAAGAGCTTGAGGACGCAGCCATGGTCGACGGCCTGACTCGCTTTGGAGCTTTCATCAAGATGGTGGTTCCCATTTCCAAATCCGGCATTCTGACCGTGGTGATCTTTACCTTCACCCTGGTGACGCAAGAGTTCGTCTATGCCCTCACCTTCATCTCGCCGGAATCGCAGCAGATGGTGGGCGTCGGTATCCCCATCTTCCTGGTTCGTGGCGATGTTTACTTCTGGGGATCGTTGATGGCGGCCTGCCTCATCGCCAGCATTCCCATCGCCTTCCTCTATAACCTTTTCCTGGATCGCTTCATCGCCGGCTTCACGGTGGGCGCTGTCAAGGGATAAGCCGGACATAGCCGGCATCTTTTCTCAGCAATTTCAGCCCTGAGCTCTCCGATTGGCGCTTTACAAAAGACTTGACAGGCGCGGTAGGGAAGCGGAAAGTAATCCGCGCACTGCCCTGTCTCCAACCTGTAACGTCTGGCCGCGAGGGTGAGGAGTGCTCAGTTCGACTTACTGAATTCACGTCCCAAATGAGGAGAACCCATGCCGACCTGGACGCAAGTCTATTTTCCATTTGGTGAGCAGAGCTGGTGGTTGTCTGCGCTCATCGCCGCCTTGCCTATCATCGTCCTGTTTACCTTGATGGCCGGGCTGCGCGTAAAGCCCCACTGGTCGGCGCTGGCTGGCGCCACCACCGCCATCCTGGTCGCCTGTCTGGTTTTTCACATGCCATGGTCGCTGGCCGGCAGCAGCTTCCTCTACGGCGTCGCCACTGGTCTCATGAACATCATCTGGATCGTGGTGGCTGCGGTCTATCTCTATGACATCTCGGTGAGCACCGGCGACTTTGAAATCATGAAGTCCTCGGTGGGCGGCATCACCGCCGACCGGCGTCTGCAGTTGTTGCTGGTGGCTTTCTGCTTCGGCGCCTTCATTGAAGGTTGTGCCGGATTCGGATCGCCGGTGGCCATCGCCGGCGCGTTCATGATCGGCCTGGGGTTCAAACCATTCCACTCTGCGGCGTTGAACTTGATCGCCAACACGGCTCCTGTGGCCTGGGGCGCTATCGGTACCCCCGTGCACATGCTGGCCACCGTTTCCGCGCTGCCGGAAGCCGATATGAACGCCATGATTGGCCGCATTCTGCCCATTACAGCCGTCATTGTTCCGTTCTGGCTGGTGCGGGCGATGGTGCCCTGGAAAGAGACTTTCGAAGTACTTCCCGCCATTCTCGTGGTCGGAGTTTCGTTTGCGTCGATGCAGTTCTTCTGGTCCAACAAAATGGACAGCAACCTGGTCGACATCACCTCCGGACTGTTCTCGCTACTGTGCACCGTGGTGTTTTTGCTCTTCTGGAAACCGAAGAAGGTATGGAGATTCGAAGACGACGCGATTGTGGCAGCCGCGGGAACTGGAGGCGCACTGCCTTCTGTTTCCGGCGGGTCGGCGGCGTCCAGCCACACTCACACCGCGGGCAAAACATTCCAGGCCTGGTTGCCATTCATCATTCTCTCCGTCTTTGTCTTTCTGTGGGGCTACAAGCCGGTAAAAGACTGGATGAATATCCACACCACTCCGGCCTTCCTCAATGCCCAGGGCAAACCGAACGGGGGTTGGGACACTCCGCTGCATCGTAAGGTTTCGCGCGACAAGCCGGTTGTTCAAAAGCCGACGCCGGAAGCCGCCAAGTTTCCCTTTATCTGGCTATCGGCGACAGGAAGCGGCGTCTTCCTGGCGGCCATCGTAGGCGGTTTGATTCGCGGAGTAAACCCGATGAAATTGATGCAGATTTTCGGGCACACGCTTTTCCGAATGCGCTTTGCCGTGCTGGCAATCTCGGGCATGCTCGGCCTCGGCTTCGTCACACGATACTCGGGGACCGACGCTGTCTTGGGACTGGCGTTTACCCACACAGGATGGTTTTATCCTTTCTTTGGAACCTTCCTGGGCTGGCTGGGCGTGGCTCTCACCGGCAGCGATACGTCTTCTAACGCGCTATTCGGCAGCTTGCAGCGCATCACTGCGGAACAGTTGCACCTCGATCCGATCCTAATGACCGCAGCCAACAGCGCCGGAGGCGTCATGGGCAAGATGGTGGACGCGCAATCCATTTGCGTGGCTACAGCGGCCACCAACCAGGTCGGCAACGAAGGCATGATCTTCCGCTTCGTGGTCTGGCACTCGATTGCGCTGGGCGCCATCGTAGGCCTGATCGTGATGTTTTACGCCTACGTCGCTCCCAACCTGGTGCCCCACGGCGTCAAACTGCTCTCGCAATAAACGCGCGAGACAGCACATGACTCAGGAACACCGCCGCAAAAACGGCGGTGTTTCGTTTGTGATTTGCCATGCTTGCTTCCATGTTCAGGATTCTTCCTGCCTTGCTGCTGCTTATGACTGTCGCGATGACTCAGGAAACCGCTTCTGCCCCAGGATTGGAACAGCTCAACCAGATGACGGCGCGATTTGCGCCGGCGCCGCTTGAAGTAAACACCGCAGGGCTGTCGGCTGGGGACCAGAAAGCACTGGTCAAGCTGATTCAGGCTGCGCAGGTGCTCAACCACATTTTTCTGCAGCAGCTCTGGTCGGGCAATCTCGAGCTTTACCAGAAGTTGCACCAGGATAAGACGCCGCTCGGCCGCGCCCGCCTGCATTATTTCTGGATCAACAAGAGTCCGTGGTCGGAGATCGACGAGCACAAAGCCTTTTTGCCCGGCGTTCCCGCGAAAAAGCCGGCCGGCGCCAACTTCTACCCGCCGAACATGACCAAAGAGGAGTTCGAAAGCTGGGTCAGCAAGCTCTATCCCGATTCGAAAGAATACGCTCAGGGCTTCTTCACCGTGATCCGTCGCGATGCTGCCGGCAAGCTGAAGTTTGTGCCCTACAGCACCGAGTACCATATTGACCTCGAGCGTGCAGCGCGGCTTCTGCGCGATGCTGCTGCACTCACCGACAACGCCAGCCTCAAACAGTTCCTCACGACCCGAGCCGAGGCCTTTACCACCAACAACTATCTCGACAGCGATATGGCGTGGATGGATCTAGACGCGCCCCTTGACATTACCTACGGCCCTTACGAGACCTACAACGACGAACTTTTTGGCTACAAGGCGGCCTTCGAGGCATATATCAACATCCGCGACGATCAGGAAACCGCGCGGCTGGCCTTTCTGGGACAACATCTTCAGGACATCGAAAACAATCTTCCCGAAGATCCGCAGTACCGGAATCCCAAGCTCGGGGCGCTGGCGCCGATTCGCGTGGTGAACGAAGTCTTCTCGGCCGGAGACGGCAACCACGGCGTTCAGACCGCTGCCTACAACCTGCCTAATGATGAGAGAGTTGTGCAACAGAAGGGCAGCAAACGGGTGATGCTGAAAAACATCCAGGAAGCCAAGTTCAATGCCACGCTGGTTCCCATCTCCAAGATTGTGCTGCCGGCAGCGGCACAGTCCGACCTGGATTTTGGTTTGTTCTTTACCCATATCGTTGCCCATGAGCTCACACACGGGCTGGGCCCGCACCAAATCAAGATCAACGGGCGGCAGACCAACCCCCGGCTGGAGCTTAAGGAAGCCTACAGCGCCATCGAAGAAGCCAAGGCGGACGTTACCGGCCTGTTCGCACTCCAATTCCTGATGTCGCAGGCAGACAAAGGCCTGATGCAGGCGCCGCTTCCTCACGGCCCGGAGGCCGAGCGCAAGCTTTACACCACCTATCTCGCCTCATCGTTCCGCACCCTGCGCTTTGGCCTGCAGGACGCGCACGCTCGGGGCATGGCGCTGCAGTTCAACTACTTCCTGGACAAAGGCGCGTTTGTCGCCAATGAGGATGGAACCTTCCGCGTCGACCTGGCGCGAGTCAAAGACGTGGTCGCATCCCTCGATCACGAACTGCTCACCGTGGAGGCGACCGGCGACTACAGCGGAGCCAAAAATTTGCTGGCGCAGGCCAGTACGATCCGCCCTGCCGTTCAGAAAGCTCTCGACCGCCTGAAGGCGCTGCCGACTGACATTGAACCCATCTTCGTAACCGCCGACAAGCTCACGGGCGAGAAGGGGCCGGGCGAGGGAAGCAGCGCTCGAAAATAACCCGCGGTCCGGCTCAGTTCCCGGAAAATCCAATGCAAAAAACAAACACCGCGCAAGCGCGGTGTTTGTCAAAGAAAGCTTCTCCGGCTGATCAGAACATGTTCAGTTCGCGAGCAACCTGCCGCAGAGAGGCATATTCTTCGTCGTTCACCTTTACGTAGTGGTTGGCACGAAGAATCTTGAGGACCTGGTCATCCTTGCCTTCTTTCAGGTCGAGAAACGCTTCTACGAATTTCTCGCGAACAGAGTCGGGGATGCCTTTGCGCGCCACATAGGCATAGTCGACATAAGGTTTGCTGGTGTAGAAGACGCGCACCTTACTGCGATCGATCTTCCCGCTGCCGATCATCGAGTTGAATACAGTCTCATCAGTCACTCCGGCATCGACGATGCCGGATTCCACCAGCTTGACGGTGATGTCATGAGCGCCGCTGTAGCGAAATTGGAAATCCGACTCCGGATTCATGCCGGCGCGCTTGAGTTCAACGTAGGGCATCAGGTGGGCGCTGGCGGAATTGATATCACCAAAAGCGAATTTCTTGCCCTTCAGATCACGGAGGGAATGTATGGAGCTGGAGTTTGTGATAAAGACGGAGTGGAACTGCAGGTCACTACTCCTCTGCACCAGGGGAACCACTCCAAATTTCGCTTTGGCTCGCACGTACATGAGCGCTCCAAGGCAGGCAAAATCCACATTACCGTCAGCCAGGCCGTCCACCGCTTCTTTGTAGGAATTCGGCACGAAGACCCTGACTTCTCGTCCCAGGTGCTCGGCCAGGTAGTTTTGCAGCGGCATTCTTTCCGGCTGCGACAGTCCGTCAGGGATTAGCGCGACGGTGACAGGTCTGTCAGCGCCCCAAACTGAAATTGCGCCCACCAGCAAGAGCAGGGCGATCATTGGGATCATTTTGTTGCGAATCATTGAACCTTACCTCTTCTTCTTGCAGGTACTGTGATTTCTTGACGCTACTTTACCTTACTTGCCTTGACCTTCAAGCCATTGATCACTCTTAGAAACGTTACTTCAGTACTCACGAAAGGAACCGGCTCAAACAAAATCAATTGGGAAAATTTCCCTGAAGAAATAGAAAGAGGCCCTTGCGGGGCCCCCTTTCGATCTACATTTGTGCTTTAGAACGCCGGCAATTCCAGGACCGCTCCGGTCGAGCCGATAGAGTTGGAAATACCGGGCAACCGGCCGGTGACCGTTACCCAGATCCTGGTTCCATCGGGCGAGGTCGCGATCACGTTCAGCCGGGCATTGCCCAGGGGCATGAGGCCCGCGCTGAGGACCACTAGCTAACCACGTGGGGAAAGCGAGATCAAGGAGGCTCGGGAAGCCTCCTTGACCTCCTGGAATGCAGGTTGTGGTTTCTAGAACGCGGAGAGCTGCAACACCGCTCCCGTAGAGTTCGGGATTCCCGGCATGTGACCGGTAATCGTCACCCAGATCGTGGTTCCATCCGGAGAGGTAGTAATACCGTTCAGGCGGGCATCGCCAAAGGGCATGCCGTCTGCACGGGTTACCTGGCGGACAGAGACGACCTGTCCGGTCTGGGTCATGCGAACGATGGTGTTGTCGCCACGATTGGCCACGTAGAAGTCCGAATTGCTGTCCAGCGTGCTATTGCTGGCGAACCCGTGGTCCGTCGTTTCCATGGTGACCGGAGCCAGGTCTACAGGCTGGTTCAATGCGTCCGAACTGAAGCGCTGAATGCCTGTAACCCGCAAGACCGCGCTCGGGCTTGGAGGATCGGGCGTGATGTTCAACGCCGCGATGGTGTTCTGGAACGGCTCGCTGACAAAGAGGACCAGATTCGGTTCCCATTTGAGTACCACGCCCAACCGTGGGGTGACGCCCGGGTTGCCGTCACCGTCAATCTTGTCTCTCTGGCCAATGAGAGGAGCGATCGTGCCTGGGCCAACGACTCCGTCAAGACCCTGGCGCGTGTGTTCCTGGACGATGCTGCCGTCGGCTTCAACTACGAAGAACACGGCTCTCGTGGAACCATCAGGCGAGGGGCCGAGAAGCGCCGTTCCTACGGCTGCGCTGTTCAGTCCGCCCGCAATAACCTGCGAAGTCACTCCAGGGACGCCAACGACCCCGCGGTTTGCCAGATCGGCGAAGTAAACACCGCCGAAGTTCGGGTTGGGTGCACCCGCCAGGCCGAAGCCCTGCGGATCAAGAATGGTTGAGGTTCCCGCACCTTCAAGCCGAGTGGGAGCATTAGCCGGCCACAAGCGGCCGAAGGCGTTATTGATGGAAATGCCTAAGGGGTTACTGGCGCCGGTGAAATTGCCGGTTGCCGCCAGGGGATTGGTGATGCTGTTCAGAAAAGCTGCATTGTTGGAGGTATAGACCTGCACTGCTCCGCCCAGGGTTGAAGCCTGTCCGCCGGAGGTGGCGAAGTTAGGATCGATCACGAGCGTGTCAGAGCCGGTGGGGTCGATAGAGAGAAAAGATCCTTCTCTTTCGTCAGTACGTGCCAGTGGGGCTCCGAAGTTAGAGTTGCTTCCTACGAGGATACGCACCGGATCCAGCACCCGGCCGGGCTGAGTAAACGCATGAAGCGCCGGCTTGTCGTGAATCGGGCCTCCGGGAAGGAACGTTCCGACAGGACTGATGGCGGAAGCGCCTGGGATACCTACCGCTACAATCCGTCCCTGCAGTGCTGGGCTGTCCTTCTTGGCGTTCTGCGCAACAGCCAGGTTCACGGCTCCCGCCGTCACAACCAGCACCACTGCTAACCTCTTCAAAGACAATCGCATACAGCTCTCCTTTCCAGCTTTAGCCGGTCATCTCAGAATTAACCAATTTACGAGTTCTGTCGGGGAGGTCGAGTACGAATTCTAAATAGGCGCATTAAACTTTGTTCATTACTTCGGTACTCACGGGCAAGAATGCCTAATACCAAAATGGAACTGGCCTAATAATATTCACAGGAATCCCCAACATTAGAGGTCTTTTAGGTATAACGTCTTAGGCCGAATAGAGAGAACACGCGGTCACCGCAGCGCAGGCTTAAACGTTACTTTGGATAGCGTTGAAAGCCAGAAATCGTGCCTGTCTGTTGTAGGGCTAGCGAGACCAAGGCAGGAAGGAAGCAAAGGAAGAGAAAAAGAGGAACTGGCGGAGAGGGAGGGATTCGAACCCCCGATACCCGTTAAGGTATGGCCGCTTTCGAGGCGGCTCGTTTCAACCACTCACGCACCTCTCCCGCACCAAAAGCCGGACGTTTGGCTTCCGGGTCGTGGTTGTGTAACCGGAAGCTTCGACGAAATCTAAAGAGATCTCTTTGTTCTGAAAAACTCCTGCAGGAGTTCCGAGCACTTATCCGCCAATACTCCTGATGTGACTTCCATCCGGTGGTTCAGTCTCGGATGATTGATCACCTGAAGCACTGAGCCGGCGGCCCCCGCCTTGGGATCGCCGGCGCCGTAAATCAGGCGCGATAAACGTGCATGCACCATGGCTCCTGCACACATGGCGCACGGCTCAATTGTAGCAAACAACATCGCACCGATCAGGCGACGGTTCCCGACGCGCGCCGCTGCCTGGCGCAAGGCCAGTATCTCGGCGTGCGCCGTGGGATCGGCATCCATCAGGTTTCGATTATGCGCCCGAGCGAGAATCTCCCCGTCCTTTACCACGATGGCGGCCACCGGAACTTCTCCGGCAGCAGCGCCGTCGCGTGCCAGTTGCAGGGCGATTTCCATCCATGAGGCATCGTTCGAGGCCACAGGGTGGGTTGGTTTTTCAGCCGGCAGCGTCATCTCTGGTTGCCATTGTACAGTCCACCAGGAACTTTGCTTTCCGAGGCTGTGAGTCCAACCCCCGCCTGTTAACTAATCTCTAAACACTTAACGGTTTAACTCCTGAGAGACCGGACCGGGGCCAGGGCTTGGCGCGCTGGTTTCGACAAGGAGCGAAATTGAAGGAGCGAATCACAATGAACAAAAAGCTTTTGATGGCGCTGTTGCTGGCCTCAGGAATGGCATTTGCCCAGAGCAGCAGCAGCGGTTCTGCGACACCGGACCAGCCCAGCACGCAGCAACCGTCGAGCACCGACCAGCAGCAGCCGCCAAGTGCTCAGCAGCAATCACCGAACACCAACCCGGACCAGAACAACCAGAGTCCGGCCGCGACCGGAACCACCGGACAATCCTCGATGGGGTCGTCTTCCATGACAGGATGCCTGAAGCAGTCGGGCAACGGCTGGGTCCTTGTCAGCAATGGGCAAAAAACGCCCGTCATCGGCGACAACGCTACTCTGCAGCCTAACGATGGCCGCCAGGTACAGCTCAAAGGCAGCCAGGGCGCCGATGGCTCGTTCCAGGTGAACGAAGTAGTATTGCTGTCAGACGCTTGCACCGATTCAAACAGCACTTCCAGCGTCGGCTCGGGAAGCACCACTGGAGGAGCGGCAGGCAGCGCAGCCGCGGGCAACGCAGCCAGTTCCGGTACTGCCAGCCAGGAAACGGCAGCCAACAACAGCGCGACCCCCAGCTCTTCCGCCAGCACCGGTTCCACCAGCCCCGATGCCAGCGCCCAGCAGGGAAGCGCGAGCAGCAACGTAAGCCCCAGCTCTTCGAGCACTCAGAGCACGAACTCGACGACAAGTGCGAGTTCCACGACGCCGACCAGCCCTGACGGAGCCAGCAATCCGCCGGGAACGACCTCCACTTCACCCTCTGGTCTGCCGACTGCGGATCAGAAATCGAGCGCTCCGGCGCCTGATGCGACTGTCAGCAGCCACTCCGCCAGCCAGGCGCCCAGCGCGACCAGTAATCCTTCCAGCACGGCCAACAGCAGTGCGACCGCGCAGACTGAGCCTGCTCCGAAGATTTACAGCGATCAGACCCCTTCAACCAGCTCCAGCACGACCGCAACCCAGCCTTCTGACAACACCCAGACCGCTGACAACACGCAGAAGCTTCCGCAGACTGCCTCTCCATTGCCCCTGCTGGGGTTGATGGGCCTGGGCTCTGTCGCGGCAGGCTTGTTTGCTCGCAGAAAGAAATAGCCGACATCGCAGCTGGCAAGGCCGCAAGACAAAATGCCCGGACGGTTCTTCCGTCCGGGTATTTGTTTTAAGCTTCTAGATCAGTGCGGAAAAAGCTTGGTAAGCCGCTCGGCGAGTGTGCGCACTGCTTTGGTCAGCTCGGGAAGGCCAGGTGTTTCAAAGTCGACGTCGCCGCTCTCCACATCGTGGGTCACGTCCTGAAGAAGCTGCGTGGCCATTTCTACACGCTGGCTCATCACCTGCGCCATCAGTTTGTAGGGATCGTTTCCTTTTCCCTGCGTATCAAGCCACTGCTGAACAGCAGCACTGGCCTGCCGGGCCCGCTCGGAGGCATTGCGGAACTCCATCAGGACCTTCACGTTGATCATCCCGGTCTTAACCGAGGTCTGCAGGTCCTTCAGTTCCTGGTTAGTTTTTTTTAGACGAGAAGAAAGCTCAGGACTCTCATACGGGTTCTGGGCCATGGCACAACATCCTTCTCCGCACGGCAGCCTGGGTTCTGCGCAGCGGTTCTGTCTTAAGCCTAGTTCCGCGGGTGGCTGTTGTCGATGTTACCGCAGTCATGCGCCGCAAACAGGCTGGTGGATTTCGCAATAGTGAGTAAATCGGGGATGGCAACCACTACAAACCCGGTTTCAAGCGGCAAGTTACGCTATTTCGAGGCCAGGGAGGACGTGAAGTTGAACCGGTCATGCAGGAATTTAGCGGCCTCATCGCGCTCCGGTGATGGAGCGTCCGAAGTGGCGTTCAGGTAGATAACATATTCTTCGGCCGCACCATCCTGATCGCCGCGCTGCGCCCGGGCGCGCGCTTCCTGCAGCAGCCGGGCAGGAAGCTCTGCAGCTTTTTCCCGGATCGCCTTCACCAGGGCATTCCGGGCTTCGATCTCCAGGTCGGTGAGAAACTGCGCCTCGTCCGGTTCTACTCCCTGGTTGGTCACTCCTTCAGTGTCGTCCGGTTTGACATCCTGGACGACCGAAACGGTCCTGTGATTGTCTTTGTGCACCGTTGCCGGAGTTCCGACAGCATTGCCACTCCGGTCGTTGACGCGAAATGCCAGGTCGATGGAAGCAGTGAGATCAATGGTCTTCCTGGAGTAGTGGTAGGTCTCAACGATCGCCTCGACGCGGGTCTGATCGATCGATTCCATCTTGTGCCGCAGGTCGTCCACCTGTTTCTGTGCGCTTTGTACAGCGTCGCTCGCCGCAGCAACGATCTCCTTTTTCTTGCGCTGCGCCTGAGCGTCGGCGAGGGTGCGTTGCGCGGTAGCCAACAGCTGCTGCGCAGCCTCGTAGTCGGAATTGGCTTGCACCCATGCTGGATTCTTGATCTCGTGGGTACCGGCGCGATATTTCGATTGCGGCGTGTCCAGGGTGGCATTCTTCACCACCCGGTGCTCCAGAACCTCGCCTACCAGCATGAAGTTAGGCTGCAGTGCATCGGTCGCGTCAGCAGGTTTGCGCACGACTTCCACGGATATTCCCGAGGAATCCAGACCGTTGGCGATCGCATCAGTCAACTGGTCGGCGAAACCGGGGCTGTCGCGCCGCGAGGTTTGGTCGCGTATTACGATTCCCACCGAGAGCCGCGCTCGGCGCTGGTAAACCGGAGCGTAACGCGACAGCTGGTCTTTGAGTGCGGCGCCGTTGGTGATTCCGTACCGCTGCGCCTCTTTGAGATACAACCAGCCTACCCCTGTGCCACTGCCCGATGGCCGGTCCAGATAGCGGCCGGCCTGGTCGATGTAATAAGCGCTGATTTTGTTGGAGAGGAAGTCGCGCTTGACCGTAACTGCGGGGTCGCCGCTGATGAAACTGGCACGATCGAGCAGGATGTAAGCCTCGCGCACCGCATCTTCATCGGCGCGATCCTTGATGGGAATATGCACTTCCTGCAGCTTTTGCGCACGCCGCGTGGCGGCCGGCACATACTGCGGTCCCAGCGCTGAAAGCCGGTCTTTCACCAGGGCGCGTTGCGTGTCCGGCAGGTCAGCCAGAACGTTGTAAGCCTCCACGACCTGGTTCTTGCTGCGATAGTCGTCGCTTTGCAACAGCGCCAGGTTTACCTCTTGCTGATCACGCATGGCAGCCAGTTGTGTGGACGCGTTCTTCAGAGCGATGTCGGCCTCTTTGCTGTCGGGACGAATGCTTTGGGCTTTGCGAAACTCGGTTACCGCCTGGTCCCACTCCTGCCGCCCAGCGAGGCGCTGTCCGTTGTCAAAGTGAGATTTATATGCGCCGTTCACAATGGCGTCGATGCGATGGTTCTCTGACGCAAAAGTGGTGTAAGGACCAAGCGCGGCTACCGCATCGTCGTAGCGAGCGGAAGAGCTTAAGGATTCTGCACTGGCAACGCTGGTCTCCAGCTTCTGCTGCTCGGCGCTAATGTCGTGTTTCAGGTTAAGCACCGGCGCATAGTCCGGCCGTACCTGAGCCAGTAGTTCTACGTGAGCGCTGGCCGCAGCCAGTTGCGCAAATCCGGGAGTGTGGTTTTGCATGGCCTTTTGAAAAGCCTGCAGACGTGCCCGGTCCGGTTCTGCCAGAATGTCTAATTCGCGGCTGATGCTCGCCAGCATCTTGCCGCTGGGGGCATATCCCGGGAGCTCCAGGTTCGCTGCCTGGGCCTCACCTGATGCTTCGAGAAGGGAAGAAATATCCGGTTTGTGCACAGCAACGGACTTCTGGTATTGCGCGAATGCGGCGTCAGCTGCCTGCTCATGCAGAGCAGCAACAGCATTCTTAACGTCCGTGGTTCGCGTCGAAGCCGGATGGTGAGCCAAAAAATCCTGCCAGTCTTTTACGCTGTGGACTCGCTGCGCGCGCAGGTAGTCCGCCAATTCGACGTCAGGCGCCGGGACGAAAACCAGCTGCACACCGGCTTTAAACACCGGAATGGTCAGATCCTGAAGCGACGAAGAAACAGCTATGCCCTGCAGCAAGGCCTGATCGGCTGCTTCGGCCGGCGTTAATTCCGACTTTTTATCAAACTTGAGATTGTTAGGAAGAGCGCAGAGCTGCTTACTGTTGACCGTCAGTGTGATAACGCCATCGCTGCCGCGCTGAAGTGATGTAGCCCCGGTAAAGCTCGCCCGGGGCAGCGCGTCATAGGCGTTTTTGTCGAACTTGGACAAGCCCTCGCAGACCCTTACCTCTGTCTTACCGTTTACCGTGATTCCGGTGACCTGCACGTAGGACGCGCTCTGAGGGCCATCGAAAAGAACCACGGCGTTGACTGGAGCGGCCTTCGCCGAAACCCCCGCGCTCAGCAGCAACACCAGAGCCAGGGAGTGCAGACGGAATCGCCGGTAAGCGCTGTTTTGATTCGCCTGCCCGGCCGGCGCGGGCAAAGTGATTGTTGGCAACTTCATGATGGAGAAGTGTTCTCGGAAGATGGCTAACGTTAGAACAGCCCGTTACCGTAGTCAAGCCGACAAAACACTAAAGTAACCGGGAAAAATCAGGTGTTGCGGCTATCATGAATTGTTGCGGGCCCCTGCCCGGAAACTTGTGTGTGCACACATGTTTACGTGGCTTCGTCACCTCTATGGCATCGGAATTGTCGGATTCGGCGCACGGTCGCGTTCAGCAGGAGGAGTCGCCTGCCGAGCAGCAGTCTCTTGGCGGCGGCATCACGCTCTACCTGCGCCTCTGGAGCTATGGCGGCGCGGCGCAGCCGTTGACGGGACTGGGACTGGACCAGGACCCTGAGGTCGCTGAGCTCATTCGCCAGATCATCAGAGAAGGCAAGGGAAGCGTGGCCGAGCAGCATCCCGAATTGCTAGCTGCCCGCTTTGACTATCCGATCCATGCTCTGTCTTCCGCAAAAGAGCTGCAGCAACGCTTCCTGACTTATCACCGCAAAAGCGAGCCGCAGCAGGTGGTTCCCTCGATCCTGATTGCCGGGACGGTGAAAAACAGCGTTTCCGGAGCCAACGCAGCTCCGCCTGAGGTGGCGCCTGCTGAGATCCTCGCCAACGGTACCTCTGCGCAGATTCTGGTTTCTGAAGCAGTCTACGAAGTGGTGAAGACGGCGCCCGGCTACAAGTTCAACTCCAAGCCGGTTCGCGAATCGGGGGGAACGGGCGGGCCTGAAGCCATCTACGAGTTGTTGTGGACGGACAAGTCCACTTACGGTCATCTCCGCGATTCGGGCAGCACCACTGGCTTCAAGAAAGTCGGGCGCTACGAGATTCAGGAGGAGTTGGGACGCGGGGCCATGGGCGTGGTGTACAAGGCTTACGACCAACTCATCGGACGAACAGTTGCGCTCAAGACCATCTCCATTCATCGCAACACACCCGACCGCGACGACCTCATTGAGCGTCTGAAGCAGGAAGCCAAGGCTGCGGGCGGGCTGGATCATCCCAACATCATTACCATCTACGACGTGGGACAGGAAGACGATCTCATCTACCTCAGCATGCAGTTCATTGAAGGAAAGACGCTGCTGACGGTGATGGCGGAGAATCCGCTGCCGCCTCTGCCTACGGTGATTTCCTACGCGGACCAGATCTTGAGCGGAGTCGGCTTCGCCCACGCGCGCGGCGTGATCCATCGCGATCTCAAGCCCGCCAACCTGATGTTGACCACGCAGGGCATTGTCAAGGTCCTGGATTTCGGGATCGCCAAAGTGGAGAACGCGTCGCTCACCCAGACCGGGCTGGTGGTAGGCACGCCCAGCCACATGGCGCCGGAGCAGGTATCCGGCAAGAAGGTCGATCATCGCGCCGACATCTTTGCCCTGGGATCGGTTTTCTACGAGCTAGTAACTCGGGAGAAGCCCTTCCGCGGTGACGTGACCACCATTCTCTACAAGATCATGCATGAAGATCCGGTGGCGCCGTCGCTTATCAATCCGTCGCTGCCGGGCGGCATTGATGCGATCATCCGCAGAGCTCTGGCCAAAGATCCCAACGATCGCTTTCAGAGCTGCGAGGAGATGCGCCAAGCCTTCCTTGAACAGGCCACTCAGCTCGACGTTAAACCTGCTTCCGTAGTCCCCATACCGGTTCCTGTTGCTGCGTCCAAACCGGCGACTCGCTCGCCGGGCACGACGCATCACAAAATTCCAGTGGAGACTCAGCGCAAGAAGCCGGCTCGAAGCTGGATAGCCGTGTCTGCTGCGGTTCTTCTGCTCATCATCGGCGTAGTCGACTGGTCGTTCATCACCAAAGGCCGCACTGGTTCGTTTCCGCCGGTGGTCGTCAAAATTGTAGGAATCTTCAATCACAAGGTTCCGCCGGCCGCGAGCGGCAAGCCTGATCAAGCTGCGGGCGAGTCTGATCCGAATGCTGTGACGGGTGATACCGCCAGCGGCACTGCCCAACCAGCCACGAGCAAGCCGGCGTCATCCGATGCTTCCACTGCAGCGCCGGTGCAGACCTCAGCCGATGGCTCAGTTCCTCCAGCAGCGTCCGCACAACCCGCCAACGCGGGAGCGACAGGAAGCAACCTGCCGTCCATGGACAAAAGCCAGCCGCCAGCGGACAGCAGCCATGCATCTCCTGTGACATTGCCGGTGCCCGCAGCCAATGGAACGACGCAGGCTGGCGGTGGAGGCACCACCAACACCGCTCAACCATCTGCGGCGACAACTGCTGGCACTGCGGACAAAGTCCAGCCGCCTGGAACGTCGAATCCGGCACCGAATAGCGCCGCAGGAAAGAATCCTTCATCCTCAAACACAACTGACGGCGCTGTTGTCCAGACTTCAACTCAACCAGTGAAGAAGACCGCGCCGGCGCCTGCCAACGTAGACGGCTTTACCCGGCGCGATGTCCCTGAATTACTGCGGCAGGCCGATACCGCTGCCGGACGAGGCGACTATCGTCTGGCTCGCTACGAATACGGGCTGATTCTGCGGCTCGATCCGAGCAACTCGGCCGCGCGCGCGGCGATGCGGCGTTTGCCCCCACAATAACTGTTCCCCGTGGCAGCCATTCGTCAGGCGAATGGTGAACGCAGCTAGCGCTTTACGGCTGCCTTGTCAATTCCCGCGCTCCCAACTACGATATTCGAACCGCTTGCCACGCTGGAGGATTCCCATGTCAGCCGCAACCTCGATCGAAGCCATCAAGTTCGATATTTGCTGTGCCGCGCGTGCCCTGTTTCGCGCCGGATTAAGCGTGGGAGTAGCCGGACATCTCAGCGTTGTGACCGGCGAGAACCGCATGCTGATGAACCGTTTCGGGCCATCGTTTGGAGCTCTGCGTCCGGCCGACATTTGCACCTTTGATTTCTACGGCAAGGTGGTGGAGCACGATCCTTCGGTTGACCCTTACGTCAATGACACCATCGCACTGCACGCCGTGATTCACCGCTACAATCCGCAAATCACAGCGTTGGCGCACACCCACCCGCCGGCTACGGTGACCTACGGAACCTTCCGCCGCGTTCCCGAAATCTATGACCAGGAGAGCTGCATCCTGGCCGGCGACGTGGGCGTGGTGGAAGAGGAGTACACCGGGACCGCCGCCAGCGAGGACCGCGTGCGGCCGTTTGCCGAGGCCATCGGCAAGCATGCCGCGGTCATCCTGCCCAATCACGGCGCGCTGACCAGCGGCCCCAATATCCAGGTGGCCCTGCTGCGCATGATCCTGCTGGAAGGCATGTGCGCGCGCAATATTTCTGTAGCCATGGCGTCACAGGCCACGGGCCTGGAGCCGTACGCGATCAAGATGGAGCATGCGCTGGCTGCCAAGAGCGAGATTGCCAGTATGCCGGCGATTCCTGCTATCTGGAAGGATACATTGATAAAGCTGCAGACTACGGATCCGGATCTCTTCGAGAATCGTCCGCGAACGGCAGCTGCTTGATTCACATCAGGCCGACTGCTGCTGGGTCATGCAGTGGATGGCGCCGAGTCCCCAGATAAAGTCGCCACAATAGATTCCCACGACTTCGCGCTCAGGAAACAAGTTGGCAAGAATGTTGAGCGCCAGGCGATCGTTGGGATCGTTGAAAGTCGGCACCAGCACCACGCTGTTGGCGATATAAAAATTGGCATAGCTTGCGGGCAGCCGCTGTCCCTGGAACACCACGGGGCGGGGAAGCGGCAGGTCAACGATCCTTAACTTTCGTCCGCGAAGATCCGTTGCCCGGGCGAGACGCAGGCGGTTTTCCTGAAGCGGACGGTAGTTGGGATCGCTGCGGTTGTTCTCAATCACCGTGACAATCGTGTTGGACGCCACAAAACGAGCGATGTCGTCCACGTGTCCGTGCGTATCGTCGCCGACAATGCCCCTGCCAAGCCAGATGACTTTCTTAATGCCCAGATAATCTGCAAACACCTGCTCCAGATCGGCCCTCGTTAGTCGGGGATTGCGCTGCTGTACCTTGCTGAGCAGGCATTCTTCGGTGGTTAACATCAGGCCCTGGCCGTTTACGTCTATACTGCCGCCTTCCAGCACCACACGATAGGGCTTGTCGCGACCGTCAAAGACTGGAGTGAACTGCTCTACGCTGAGGCAGTCGGCAATTCGATCGGGGATCTGATCGTCCAGTTTCCAATTTGGATACTTGGCCCATGCGTTGAAGCGCCAGTTGGTAAGCGCAATTCGGTCGCGAGCATTCTTGCGGGTAACGAAAATCGGTCCCGAATCACGCATCCAGCATCGGTTGGTAGGCCAGGTATGGAACACGATGTTCTTCGGGCCTACTGAGCTGCGCTCGAGAACATCGCGAACCTGGCCGCGCTCTCCCGCCGAGCGCACAATCAAGTGCACCTTCTCAGAGCGAATCAAGTACCGAATGATCTCTGCATAGACCCAGGGGATCGCGTCAAATTTGCCCGGCCAGTCGGTGCGGTTGTGCGGCCAGGCAATCCAGGTTGCCGCGTGCGGCTCCCATTCCGCGGGCATGCGATAGCCGAGCCCGCGCGGCGTCGCTACAGAAGGCTGACTCTGCGGGCGCGATGCCATCAATCAAGAAACCTATGGGTTATGCCGGCATAGCTATCGATACGCCGGTCGCGCAGAAAAGGCCAGTTGCGGCGGATGTCTTCCAGAAGCTTAAGATCGCAGCGACCGATCAGGATTTCTTCCTTGTCATGCGAAGCCTCGGCGATGATCCGCCCGAAGGGATCGCAGAGAAACGATCTGCCCCAGAACTCCAGGCCCTTGCCGGAAGCGCGATTGCCACGCACATCGCCAAACTCGTGGCCGACGCGGTTGACTACGCCGACAAAGACCCCGTTGGCGATAGCGTGAGCGCGCTGGATGGTACGCCAAGCGTCATGCTGAGCTTCGCCGAACTCCTGTTTCTCGTCGGGATGCCAGCCGATCGCGGTAGGGTAGAAAACGATATTCGCTCCCTGCAGAGCGGTCAGCCGCGCCGCCTCGGGGTACCACTGGTCCCAGCAGATGAGCGTGCCCATGCGTCCATATTCCGTATCGAAGGCCTTGAAGCCGAGGTCGCCGGGGGTGAAATAGAACTTTTCGTAGTAAAGCGGATCGTCGGGGATGTGCATCTTGCGATACATGCCCCTGATGGAGCCGTCGGCATCGAGAATAACCGCCGTATTGTGGTAGAGGCCGCGCGCCCGGCGCTCGAAGATCGAAGCCACGACCGCCACATGGTTCTCCCTTGCGACCGCTGCGAGCGCCTCGGTTGTGGGCCCCGGAACGGTCTCCGCCAGGTCGAACAATGCGTGGTCTTCGCGCTGGCAGAAATACTGGGTGCGAAAGAGCTCAGGCAGACAGATGATCTGCGCACCCTGCTTCGCCGCCTGGCGAACTTTGTCGCACGCCCGGCGCAGGTTGTCGTCAGGATCGGGCGAGCACGACATCTGGATCAGCCCGGCAGTAAATGAGTCGATTGCCAATCGCGCTCCTTGAATTCGATGGACCACTAAGAATAGCAAACCAACGCACGAAAATTGTTACCACTGCAGCCGCAGCTCAATGGATTAAATTGAGTGCGTGGTCATCAACGGGCGAGGTCGCGGTGCTGTCAGCCGTGTGCATTGACGGAAGATGATCGGTTCGGTACTTTGGATGGTTTCCCAGGCATCAACCATCGAGGTGAAGGATTGAGCAAAAAGCATGAAGGTGCGGGCGTGGACCGCAAGCTGCACGATCCGGTAAAAGACAAACTTTCTCCGGTGTTTCCGCTCGATCTCTCCAAAGTTGGCGGCATAAGCGATCTGGTGCGGGGCATGGCCGACACCGCCTTCACCGGCCGTCAGTTGGGCGAAGCGGTGGACGTGCTTGAGGCCATGGCGCGCGACAAAGATTGCTTCGTGGTCATGACCCTGGCCGGCGCCATGACCGTGGCCAAGCAAGGGCTGATCATCTGCGACCTGGTCGACCGCGGGCTGGTCAATGCCCTGGTCTCAACCGGCGCGCTGATGGCCCACGGCCTGGTAGAGGCTACCGGGCAGAAGCATTACCGCTACGATCCCCGCATGAACGACGTTGAACTCTACAATGCCGGCTACAACCGTGTTTACGACACCCTGGAGCCGGAGCAGAATCTTGATCACGTCGAGCTGGTGATGGAGGCGGTTTTGGGAAAATGGGACCCCGACGAGACCATGTGCTCGTGGAAGCTCAATCGCGCCATCGGGGAGCACCTGAAGAAGCATGCCAAAGGCCGCGGCATTCTGAGATCAGCGTTTGAGAAGAAAGTTCCCGTTTTTGTTCCCGCCTTCACAGATTCCGAGCTTGGGCTTGACGTGGCTTTAACCAACCGCATGCGCGCCCGCAAACGCGAGCCGCAGATTCGCTTTGATCCGTTCCTCGATCTCAACCACTTTGCCGAAACTCTCCTGCAGCAGAAGCGGCTGGGCATCTTCACTATCGGCGGAGGCGTGCCGCGCAACTGGGCGCAGCAGTTTGGGCCGTACTGCGAACTGCGCGTGCGCCGCGCCGGCGAAGACGTAGAGCTCAAGCGTTACCACTACGGCGTCCGCATCTGCCCTGAGCCTGTGTATTGGGGAGGACTTTCGGGTTCCCCCTATTCGGAAGCCATCTCGTGGGGCAAGTTCGTGCCGCCCGATGAGGGCGGAAGGTTTGGCGAGGTGTTCGTGGACGCGACTGTCGGCCTGCCGATCACTATCGCAGCGTTGCTTGAGAGGCTGGGCAAAGGTCACGAGAAACCGACGCCGAAGGGGCGTTAGGAAAAAACGGGTCTATTTACGTTTGTTCGCGGGCTGCGGCAATGAAGGCTTCCATCTGGCTCAGATACTCCTGGAGGGCCTTGTGGCCCGACGGAGAGAGCCGGTATTCGGTGCGCGGGATGCGGCCGTCAAAGAACTTTTTGCAGCGAACGTAGCCCGCTTCCTCGAGCTTCCGGGCATGGACGGCGAGATTGCCGTCGGTCGTTTTCAGGATGCGCTTGAGATCGTTAAAGGTTAGCGATTCGTTGATGGCCAGCGCGCTAACCATCCCCAGTCGGATCCGTTCATGAATCAGGCGGTCGAGCGGGGGAAGCTCCTGCCGTTCGATGGGAACGCGGCTCCGGGCAGGCTGTCCGGAGCCTTCCAGTTTGACTGCGCGTTGCTCTGATTTGACTTTAGCCACCGTATTTCTTCGCAATCACAATCCCAAAAACTATGTGCAATCCGCCAAAGCCCGCTGCCATCAGCACATTTCCCCATTGGGGAAGGAACAGCGCCGCGCCGCCGGTGACCATGAACAGCGTTCCCATCACGCGCACTACGCGTACTGACGACGCGCCGGCGGTCACCACACCCGCGCCGTAGAGAAGAAGCCAGATCCCGGGAAGAAGCCGTGCAGCCTCTGAACCGGCGAGCACAGCGGTCAGGGCAGCGCCGGCGATGATCGCGGGAAGAAAGGTGCGCGCGAATTTGCCGCCGGGGCCGCTGGTAAGCGGGGCGCCTGCGCGCTGCGCCTTGCGTTGCGTTGCCACCAGGGCCATGGACGCAGCCAGCACACCTTCCCCCAGCCAGACCGCCAGTTGCGAGGAGGGAAGCGCCTGCCGTCCCGCCAGCCACGCGGCTGCCAATGCCGTGCAGCCCATGGCAACTCCGCCCCACCCCGGAACCGCGGTGAAGGCCGAGGAGCGCTCCATGGTCTCGCGAATGTAGCGGATGTCTTCCAGTGCAGCCAGCGGCTCTGGGCGGGGATACCCGCGTAAGCGGCGCAGCCGGGTTGGGCCATGAGCCGGCATATGAATGCAGCATACCCGTAGGCGCCAAACATTTCAAGTACTTTACAACGCAAAGCAGAAGCGTGGCGGGCTCCGACTCCTCAGCGGCGCGCTTCGCTATTCAAATATCAGGATAGCTGCGGCGATGACCGTGATCCAGCGCCCGCGCTTGTCGCCCACGCCGCTCTGGGTGATGTTGGTAGTGCGCACGATTTTGTTGGAGATGCGATAGATCTCCTTCTTCTCGTCCCAGGACTTGTCAGGATCGAATTCCACGTCCAGAGTGGTGGCGAGCATTTCTGCCGCCAGCTCTTCCGCGTACTCGCCGGCCTGCTCGTCGGTCTCGCCGAAGGAGTGGTGCTCGCTCAGGTAGCCGTAAGTGCCGCGATCGGCGGGAATGGCGAGACCGATGCTCGAGGCCATCAGACGGTGCGGCTCGTGGGTGGAGTTTTCCGCCACCACGGCGAAGGTGACCTCACCGGGGTAGAGGTACTTGACGCCCTCTTTGCGAGAGATGAGTTTGCAATGGGGAGGAAAGATGGAGGAGACGCGGACCAGATTCTGCGCCGCGATGCCCGCGTCGCGCAAAGCGAGCTCAAACGAGGTAAGACGTTCTTTGTGCCTGCCTGTTCCCTTGGTCAGAAAGATGCGCTTCGGCACCATGTCAAGGCCCAATGTTGGTGTCCTCCGTTAGTTGCAGTGTGTGCGAATCTCAAAAAATAACATACGCAAGGCAAATGCTGTGGAAAATTTAAGAGAAATCTGCCGCCGGAGGAGAGCGTCCTTTACACTCGGGCGGCCTGGGGCTGCTTGAGCCTGACGGCGACGTCAATGAAGGCCAGCGCCGCGCGGCTGAGGGCCTTGTCCTTGCGAAACACCAGGGCAAGATCCCGGCGGATGGCGGCATCGACCAGATCAATAGCGGCGAGCACGCCGGCTTTGACATCTTCCAACACGTTGGATCGAGCAATGAAGCCCACGCCGACGTCGGCGGCCACAAAGCGTTTCAGCAGCTCACTGGAATCGAGCTCCATGGAGACTTTGGGCTTGAGCCGGCGCTCGTGGAACAGGTTCTCCAGGGCGTCGCGCGTGCGGCCAACTTTGGGCAACAGAAGCGGATATTGAGCCACGTCGGCGACCGTGGCCCGTCGCGCGTGGCTCAGCGGATGGCCTTGACCGGCGATGATGACAAGCTCATCGCGATGAATATTCACTACGGTGAGGCGTTTGTCATTCACTGGAGTAGAAACCACGCCAAAATCGACGGAGTTGTCGATGATCGACTCTAGAATTTTGGCGCGCTCCAGGCGGCTGATCTGCACCGCGACATCCGGGTAGAGCTTCTTAAACTCAGCAAAGACCTCGGGGAGAATGTGCAGGCAGGTGCCTTCATTGGCGCCAACGACGATTTCGCCTCGGGGAACACGCTCCAGTTCGGCTAGCGCTACCACCATGCTCTTGCGGGCTTCGATGGCCTGCTCAGCGTACTGCTGAAAGACTTTGCCCGCGGCCGTCAGAGCCACTTTGCCCCCGCTGCGGTCGAAAAGTCGCGCGCCGACCTCCTCCTCCAGGGATCGGATCTGCGATGAGATCGCCGGCTGGGTGCGAAAGCGCTTCTCCGCAGCCCGGGAAAAGCTAGCGTGGCGGGCCACTTCAAGGAAGGTTTCGAGTTGATCGAAATCCATGGGAATTTGTAGTGTAGCACTCTGATGCAAACCTCAGCATTCGGCGGACAACTCAAGGTGCCAATTTATTTTCTCGAAAGCAGCAGCTGAATACAGAATGCTAGAATTTGCGCCATGAAAGCGGTGATCTCGGAAAGTTACGGTGGTCCCGAATTGTTGGAGATTGCAGAGGTTCCGGTTCCGCAGGTAGGACCTAACGGCGTTCTGGTGCGGGTGCATGCGAGCAGCGTTAATCCGGTGGACTGGAAGCTCCGTAAGGGGCAGCTGAGCGCGCTGTGGAATCTGCGCTTTCCCGTGATCTGGGGCTGCGACTTTTCCGGCGTGGTTGACCGCGTGGGCCGCAACGTGACCCTTTACAAGTCCGGAGACGAAGTCTACGGATTCAAGCATGGCAAAGTGGCCAAAACCTATCGTGGAACCTACGCTGAGTACGCAGTCATTCCCGAGAGCGCGGTTTCTGCCAAGCCCGCCAGTCTGAGCCACCAGGAAGCTGCAGCGGTCCCATTAGCCGCGTTGACGGCCTGGCAGGCGTTGATGGGCCAGGGAAGTCTGACGGCAGGAAACCGGGTGCTGATCCACGCCGGATCCGGAGGCGTGGGGACATTTGCCGTCCAGATCGCCAAGGCGCACGGCGCTTACGTTGCTGCCACTGGCGGGCCGCGCAACCAGGAATTCCTGCGCCAACTGGGCGCCGACCTGGTGATTGACTACACGCGCGAGAAGTTTGAAGAAAAGGTTTCCGGCTACGATCTTGTTCTCGATGGAGTGGGTCAGAGCGTGTGGGCGGGTTCGTTGCGCGTGCTAAGGCGGGGAGGAAGGCTGATTACGCTGGCGCTTCCGATTCCGCAAGAAAAGGCCGGCAAGCTGCACTTCTTCGCGACCGCTCTGGCCGGGGTGCTGGGAGGCGCGCTGCGCGCGATGGCCGCCGGCAAACGCCTGGTGATAACCCAGGTTAAACCTCGCGGCGCCGAACTCGAGAAAATCACTGCGTTGATTCAATCCGGCAAGGTTCGGCCGGTGATTGAGAGATCTTTCCCCCTGGAACAGATTGGCGAAGCTCATCGCCTGAGCGAAGCAGGCCACGTACGCGGGAAGCTTGTGGTCACAATCGACTAGTCGAGTGTCAAAAACTGTCAACAGGACATATCGATCATTCATAGTTGGAATGGTTTGCATCTTGACAACCTTGTAGCGAGTGATAGATTGACCGCCTCCCGTTTTTTGATGACTTCGCGTAGAGTCTGCGCCTCTTAGCGAAAATTTCAGCCAGAGAGGAATCTGATATGGAAATCTATTTACGCCGAGCCGGCGTACTCTGTCTTGTATTCGTGGTGGTGGCTGCTGTATTCATGGCGGTCCCAACCCTGCGCATCGCTGCTACTTCAGGGGTGCTTGATGCCTGCGTCAACGGCGGCAACGGAATGATGCGGCTGGTCACGTCCAGCGCCGACTGCCACAACAACGAAACCTTCGTGGAATGGAACATCACCGGCCCGCAAGGCCCGCAGGGTCCGCAAGGGCCGCAGGGACCACAGGGTCCGGCGGGATCGTTAGCGGGCGGGCCACCGTTTGTCTGGGTATGTACTCCGGCCAACTGGGACCTGGGCAACAACGGCGACCACGATGCCGAAATCGATATCTTCAACGGCAGCACAAACACAGCCAATGTCGCAGCGCACTTTCTGGCAGCGGATGGCACCAACATATCCGGCCAGCCGATCCCAGGGACGAGCGGTCCAGTTTTCAACTATCCGGGCCAGACGGGAAGCACCACGGTGACGCTGGCATCACAAAACACCATGATCCTTACCTATTCAACCGGGCAGGGAACGAGAGCCGGAAACAGCGCTCTGCTGGCGAGTGTGACGGTTACATCTGATCAGCCGGTGGTGGTCGGCTACAACGTTCCCTTCGGAGCGCTGATTTCGGCCCCGTGCGCGTTGTTGCCGAGGTAGTTGGCGGCCGTGGCGGACGACGGCAGTAAAGCAAAACCCAGGCCCTGATCTTGTCAGGGCCTTTTTTCGATTGGGCGATCCGAACCTACTGCATTACGGGACTGATGATGATGTCTTGCGGCGGCTGAGGCGGAAAGCCGGCCTGGCGTACCTCCATCGCGACCTGGGCCCAGTGATGAACGCTGTGAAACAAAGGCTGGGCCAGGATTTTTCGATTTGACACCGTAACCGGGCCAAGCTTCCGCGTCTGGCGCAGGCGTTCTTCGTTGGCCAAGGCGAGGAATTGTTCCAGCTTCTCCAGCGATTCCCGATGCAGTTTCGAAAGCGTCTCCAAGGACGCAGCTTGCAGCGGTGGGGGCGGAGCAGTGGGCGTCACCGACGGTTCCTGCAGCAGAAAGTTGGCGAAGAAATTTTCGACCTGGAAGATGTGGCCGACCAGGTTGCGCATGTTGCCGGTCTTGCCGCCGATCTCAATATCCAGCGCGTCTTCGTGCTTCTTGAAGTACTCCAGCCAGCGCTGCGCCAGGAAGTCGCTATAAGCCAGCATTTCGCGGAAAGTAAGTGCGGGTTCGGGAGTGCTCATTACAAAAGTTTACACTCCGACGGCCCGCTGCAGCCTATTAGCCCCGTCGGCCAGAGACCTGCTAAGCCCAGGCACTCGTGCTGAAGTTGAATGCCATCTCCTCGCAGGACATCTCGGCTTTGACCCGGCGAATGTTTTCGCTGTTGGCGGCAGTGGCATCCGGGACCACATTGGCGATGGTCAGGCCTCTGAACATCACGGCAAACAAAGCTTCGTGCAGATCCGGAGCGAGAAATTCAAGCTCTCCGTTCTTTCTGGCGAACGCCAAGTTGCCGCTGGCTGACACCTTCCGCCATGCGACCAGGGACCCTTCATCCGCCTCAGGCATGGTGACGATCAGCCGCGGCTTGTCCGTCAAGCTTTGTGGACCCTTGATGAGTCCTGGGAACCCCTGCTGTGCCTGTGCCTGTGCCTTTACCGTGATGGCGTCGATCTTGCTGACCCGGGTGCAATCCAGGCCGTTGATGGTTAGCTTGAAATTGGAAGGCAGCCATTTCTTCTGAGCCGCGCGGGCGACCGGCATGGTCGACGGCGCGCCCTTCGCCTGAGTGGTCATGCGCGTAAACTCGGGCGTGATCTTGATGGTCATTTTGGCTGCGTCCTTGGATGCCGCGTCCAGGGCGGGCAGAGTGACTTCGGAGATCAGAGCGCCCGTGAACTCGGTGCGGGACTGTTCCTTGTAATCATAGTCGTAAGCGACGATGGCGCCGGTCTTGCGCAAAGGCTGGTGGTCAAAGGCGGCCTTGATCCAGTCGTAAAACCCTTTGGACATCCCGGTTCCGCAGGTCAGAACGATGTCTTCGTACTTAACGCCCTGAATCTTGCGCGCGCCTCCAGCGCCAATTTTTTCGGCCACCACATCGCTGGTGGCATGGCCGCCTTCCACGGATTCCAGCCATCCCGCCGTGGCTCCGTCCAGGACGATTCCGTACTTTGCGGCGGCGTAGGAACGTTCCCCCTTCTGCGAATTGGCCATGAGATCCTTAGGACGAAACGCCTGCAGCGCCACTCCTGCACCGACCGCTCCAAGAACCGTTTTGCTCAGAAATTCACGCCTGGTGGTTTTGCTCATCGGAAGCCCCTCCTCATCCGAGTGTGATTGCAGCCATGGAAATATTTCTTAGTTCGCCATGAGAGTACGCCAATTCTTCTTGTCGAGAAAGAACGATCTTTGTCTGCTCTTTTTCGCTTGCTCAGCCGAACATATGCATACGCGCGAAAGGGATGGGACGGAACAATCGCAAGACAGTCAAATCGTTCTGCCGCGATGGGCGGGCGTCATCGGAATAAACGCTCTTTATCTGCCGGATAAAAACAATCTATCTGGCGTTTCCACCACAAGCTGCCATCTTCCACCGATAATGAACGACGCGATCAAGGACAGAAGGAGCCGCATTTATGGCTGAAACTCAGCCCGTTCCCAAGACTGTGCTGGATTTCGCCCGCCAGCACGGGGCCAGGCTGCTGGACCTGCGCTTCACCGATCTTCCCGGGCTCTGGCACCATGTTTCTTTCCCCATCGAGCAGTTCTCCGAGGCGTCATTCGAGGACGGGTTCGGCATGGACGGCTCTTCCATCCGTGGCTGGGCAGCCATCCATGAGAGCGACATGTTGCTGATCCCGGACCCGAGTTTCTACCTCATGGACCCGTTTACCGAAGCGCCCACGCTGGTGATGGTGGCGGACGTGATCGATCCCGTTACCAAGCAGCGCTACGACCGGGATCCGCGCTACATCGCGCGCAAGGCCGAGATGTTTCTGATCTCAACCGGGCTGGCCGACACCGCCTACTTCGGCGCCGAAGCGGAGTTCTTCATCTTCGACAGTGTGCGCTTCGACCAGAAGGAAAACGAAGGTTTCTACTACATCGACGCCGAAGAGGGCCGCTGGAACTCGGGGCGGGAGCAAAACAACCTGGGCTACCGGCCGCGTTACAAGGAAGGCTACTTTCCGGTTCCGCCGACAGACCACTACCAGAACCTGCGCACGGAAATGACCATGATCCTGCAGGCGTGCGGGCTGGAGGTGGAATGCCATCACCATGAAGTGGCCACCGGCGGGCAGACAGAGATCGATCTCAAGTTCAACAAGCTGGTGCGCTCGGCCGACAACATGATGCTCTACAAGTACGTGGTGAAGAACGTAGCCAACCTCCATCGGAAGACGGTGACCTTCATGCCCAAGCCGTTGTTCAACGACAACGGCAGCGGCATGCACACGCACCAGTCGCTGTGGAAGGAAGGGAAGCCGCTCTTTGCCGGCGACGGTTACGCGGGGCTGTCGCAGACGGCGCTGTGGTACATCGGCGGGCTGATCAAGCACGGGCCGGCTCTGGCGGCCATCATCGCGCCGACAACCAATTCCTATAAGCGGCTGGTACCAGGATTTGAAGCGCCGGTGAACCTGGCCTACTCGCGGCGCAACCGCTCGGCGGCGTGCCGCATTCCCATGTATTCGGCTTCGCCCAAGGCCAAGCGCGTGGAATTCCGGCCACCCGATCCCAGCTGCAATCCCTACATCGCTTTTGCGGCCATGATGATGGCCGGGCTGGACGGCATCGAGAACAAGATGGATCCGGGACAGCCGCTGGATAAGGACATCTATGACCTCGGCCCGGAAGAACTTGCCAAGGTGCCATCCATGCCGGGCGCGCTGGACGAAGCCCTCGACGCGCTGGAACGCGATCACCAGTTCCTGCTCAAAGGCGACGTCTTCACCGAAGACCTGCTGAGCACCTACGTTGAGTACAAGCGCTCACGGGAAGTGGACGCGATCAGGCTGCGTCCTCATCCGTATGAGTTTGCCCTGTATTACGACATCTAATCAGGCGTTGTGTCCTCAGTGGTTTAGCTTGGCACCTGACCAACCAACGGCAGCGAGCGCGAAATTTGTTTCCGCGGACAAACAAAAGGCCCGAACGGCGTTCGATAGTCTAAGCGACTAAGCGCGGCGCGGGCCCTTGCGTTAGCTAACCGACATAATAATAGACAAATTTTTAAAGGGTCGGACGCGTCAAAGTACGCCAGTGGGATGAGGGAGAGTACTGTGTTGTCATCAGTTTCATGGACGGTGCAGATTGTTGGGATACTCGAGCCCAGAAAGTCGCGTCGAAATGCTCGATGGCGTCACCCAGGTCGCGAATGAAATATCGCATGGGGAACAGAGTGCCGAAGCCGGCCGGCTTAATGCGGCAGTGACTGGGCAAAAAGATCCGGGCCTTTTCAGTTGGCAAAACGCTGGCGCTCCTGTTCCACCGCGTAGCGCACTATTTGCTTATCGCGCTCCCCCCACCCCTGCGCGTGACGTCTGCCGGTTGAACTAAAGCGAACCGTGTCCGTTTTGCTGTCAGCATCAGACGCGCCGAAATCGGCGTAAGACTGCGTATTTGCGGCGCCAAGCATCGGATATTCATGCTGATGCAGATCGGCGACTGTTTCCTTATCCAGCAAGGTCGCGGTCAGTTCACCGGTATCGCTCAAGACGAACTGCGCAACGAATGCATCCAGTTCCCGAATGGTTACTATTTCACTTGCGGCGAGCGGTTCCACGCTTTTTCGGGCGTGCTCTTCGTTGGGGGCGTTAGTCACCACGCAATTGCCGTCTCGCAGTCGCAGAACATAAATGGACATTCGGATATCCTCTTCGGGCTCTCGATGCCCTATTCTTATTCTACAGACCGCCGGAGAGGCACCTGGCGCGGAATTTATAATTGCGCATAAAGTACAATGGAATAGACGGGGGTGATTTCCGTCGATTTTTCTCAAGGAGTGCCGATGGCGGGAAACTCTCGCACTACATTTGCCAAACGACAGAAAGAGCGTGCGCGCCAGGAGAAGCAGGCGGAGAAGGCGCAGCGCCGGGCCCAGCGTAAACTGCAGCAAAAAGAAGAGGGCGACACTGTTGCACCTCAGCCTTCCAGAGATCCGGTGATTACATACGATGACGAAGGTAACCCGGAGGGCTTGAATTTCGACGATTTTTAGACGTGTACAGGCACAGGCGCATGATTCCGTGTAGTATTGACAGAGCACGCCAGTTGTCCTCGACTCGGATAGACACATTCTGCTTTCGATCCTGCCTATTTCTGCTGAGAACAGCGCAATTTAAACGATGAAAAGGAGTCGCACGTGAAAAGACTTTACGTCGGCAATTTCTCTTTCCAAATGACAGAATCGGAGCTTCGGGCACTGTTTGAGACTTATGGCACAGTGGAGAGCGCAAGCCTCGTCACAGACCGGGATTCAGGACGATCCCGCGGGTTCGGCTTTGTATCCATGACAAGTGACGACGAAGCTGAAAAAGCCATGGCCGCGCTGAATGGCAAAGAATCAGGCGGGCGAGCACTCACCGTCAATGAAGCAAGACCACAGGCCCAGCGCGGAGGCTTCCGCGAAGGCGGGCGCGGCGATCGCGGCCCGCGGCAGCGCCGGGAACCACGCTGGTGAAATCCGGCATTGCACGGCGGCTGGGGAAAGTTGCGCACGCCGACATCGAAACCGTTGTCTGCAGCGAGTGCGGACAGCGGTTTGCCATCCATAATGACGGCGCTCGCGATGCGCAGCTTGCTCAGAAGCAGGTTGCCTGGTTGCAGGATCAGTTTGTCTGGGACCATATTCAGGAACGGAAACATCATGGAAGCATCGAAATGCCGAACCTGATATAATTAAGTTTCCCGTTAAGTGTGATTCACAGCGGTTAGCGAGCAGGTCCAGCCTAAGAAGCGACAGCCCACCTCACAGAAACCAGTCAATCTTCTCAGCAGGAAATATCAAAAAAGAATAAAGGAAACAACTACAAATGGAACAAGGAATCGTGAAGTGGTTCAATGACGCCAAAGGATTTGGATTTATCAGCCGCAACAGCGGCGAGGGAGACGTGTTTGTGCATTTCTCCGCAATCCAGGCCAGCGGATATCGCAGCTTGCCCGAAGGCCAGGCGGTTGAATTCACCGTTGTCAAAGGCGCGAAAGGCTGGCAGGCAGAGAACGTTAAAGTTCTGTAGAAACGCATGACTGCCCCGGGCGCATTCAAACGCTCGGGGCAGCACTGACGATCGTCGACGCGGATCTCTATCGCAGGATTCCGCCGTCATGTCTCCCAGGAAAGTTGCCGATTACCACAGCCGCCGTTTGATATTCCGGGCACGAGCGGTGAGGTGAACGAAAGACACTCCCATGAAGGTTTTCTGGACTGCCTCTGTGATTTCCAGGCAGTTGAACTTCGCTTTTGTGCGTTGCCGTACCAGTTTCTGAAATGCCTTGATGAGCGTGGCCGCGTGGCCCAGGCCCATTACGTTCACGGTGGCGGGTGACGCTTTCTCAAAGCAGGACCAGCCCATTTCGCTGAAGCGTCTATCCATACCCCTTGCTTCTATATTTTTCAGAGTTCGCCAGCCTGCGCAGAAGGATTGCGTCTTGGCGTCGCTCATGGGCAGGGATATTCCTTCCGCGATAATCAGTGTGCCGGTTTTGACGCTATCGAACATCGCGAATACCCGTCAGGTTGAGCGCGCCACGCGGACAAATCAAGGGTTTTCACGGTCGGCAAAGGCCTTGAGGCGGCGCGATCGCGACGGATGGCGCAGCTTGCGCAGCGCCTTACCTTCAATCTGCCGGATACGCTCACGTGTGACTTGAAAAGCCTGCCCCACCTCCTCCAGCGTGTGCTCCGAGCCGTCCTCAAGACCAAAACGCATCCGGATGATCTTCTCCTCGCGCGGGTCGAGCGTGCGCAGAACTTCGGCTGTCTTCTGCTTCAAGTTCACTTTGATCATTGCGTCGGTCGGAGAGACGCCCGCTGTGTCCTGAATGTAGTCAATCAACTTCGAGCCCTCGTCTTCGCCGACAGGCGTTTCCAGGGAGAGCGGTTGCTGAGCGATTCTCTGCGCGCGGCGGATTTTCACTACCGGCACATCCATGCGGCGCGCAATCTCTTCGACGCTCGGTTCATGGCCAAGTTCCTGGACCAGTTGCCGCGTGGCGCGGAGCAGCTTGTTGATGACTTCAATCATGTGCACCGGGACACGGATGGTGCGCGCCTGGTCCGCAATCGCCCGGGTAACAGCCTGCCGGATCCACCACGTGGCATAGGTTGAGAATTTGTAGCCGCGGCGATAATCAAATTTATCCACCGCTTTCATCAGGCCCATATTGCCTTCCTGGATCAAGTCCAGAAACTGCAAGCCGCGGTTGTTGTACTTTTTTACAATCGAAACTACCAGGCGGAGGTTGGCTTCCACCAGTTCACGCTTGGCATATTCCGCTTCCGTATTTCCCTGGATGATCTCGTGCTGCGTGCGGCGTAATTCCTGAAAACTCGCGCCGGCTTCCTGCTCGAGTTTTTCAAGGTCAGTGGCGCAAACCCTTTGCGCCCGTTTATACTCCGCTCGCAAGGCCTGATTCCGGGTGCTTTGCTGCTTCTTTTCCAGAGCGTGCACCTGACGGTCGAGCGAGCGCATGGTCTCTGTAATCCCGGCCACCTTGTCGATCAGCCGTTTGCGTTCGGGCTGAGTGTATCTCAGGCTGCGGACGATTCGTGATACCGTCACTTTGTGGCGGGCCAGGCGCCACTGATACCTCCGATGCAGTTTCGGAGTTTTTGTCCGGCTTACGCTTTTGAGCTTCTCTTCAAGCCCGTGCACTTTGTGGTCATGCTTAACCATCTGCTCGATCAGAGCCAGGGTGGATCGCAGCCGGGCAGCGACAATTTCGTCAGTGACATCTTCTTCGTCGAAGACCACGACCTCTTTGATGGATCGGATACCTTTCTCCAGATCGGAGCCGAGGGCGATTACCTCCCGGACTGCGAGCGGAGAGCGTGAAATCGCCTTGAGAACACGCAAGTGCCCGCGCTCAAAGCGCCTGGCAATGTCGATTTCACCCTGCCGTGTAAGAAGCGGCACGGTTCCCATTTCCCGCAGATAGAGCCGCACTGGATCGTTTGTCTTGTCCAGCGGTTCCGCGCTGGGACCCAGATCGAGGTCTTCACCCTCGGCCAGTTTCAGGTCCAAGGTGCGCTTGCGCTCTGACGGGAGGATTCCCTCAGGGGAAAATTCAATTCCCTCGTTCTCTACAGTGGCTGCGAGATCGCCGAGATCGCCCTCGGATTCCGCGTCATTATCGAGCAGAACCCTGCTTTCGATTTCACGCAAATAGGGTCTGTCTGGACCGGGGTCAAGAACGTCGCGTTGGTGGTCGTAAGTATCGTGGCGCGCCAAGAAATACCTTTTCTCGAATGGAGTGCGAGGGCCTGCTGGCTGGTATTTTGCGCCCCAGGGCCGTTACCGCGCACTGGAATCCCATTGCTGCAATCTACCGGTCAGAAGAATGGAATAGGTGGCTCAAGAGGCCGGCTTGAGCTGCAGCGAGTCAATCTCTTTGAGGATCATCTGCAGCCTCTGCTCGAGCTGCTTCTTTGTGCGTGGTTTGCGCTCCGTGCGTGCGAATTGCGGGTAGTCTGCCAGTGAGCGGCGATAGAAGTCGGCAGTCTTGTTGAGCAATTCGATCTTCGGATCCATTTTGATAGCCATGGTTCTATTCTACAGGATGTAGGCCCGCCGCCTCGGAAAATGAATTCGGGCATAGGGCACAGCACGTTCGATTTGCTGGTTTTGCAGCCTTTAGCGGGGCTTGGTTTCTTCGGGATCAGGACCGGGGTCGGTCACTCAGACGCGGCAACCGGTTGGGCTATGGCAGCTTGCGCATCGGGCGAGGCGGCCTTAGTGGTTGTGTTGCCGGCGGCAATCAGGTTCAACGACTTGTTGATGGTGTCAGAGGATCGGGTTGAATCTATATGCAGTCGGCGGGCTGAAGCCGATGCCACTCTGCACAGCATGAACCGATTTTCTATCTCTTTCACCGCAGCAAACACATATTCAGACCGCATATTGGCTCCTTGACTTCGGGACCGATTCTGGTTGCTCCCCGGCCAACACCAACGGTAGACCGGTCCTGAAATGCAAGATGTTTCCCGGTGAGCCGCATGTTGAACCATCTTTCGTGGAGGACACGACTAAGATTGGAAAGCTCAGATGTTCTGACTTAGCTCAGAGGACCTGAAAAGTGAGGAGGAATGCTCGCTCTACTCTGACGCTACGCTGCTGGTAACGCAAAGTCAAGGTTTCGCGCGACCCGGTAGAATGCAGACGGCGAAAGCGCGCGATCTTCGACACAAAGCCGGGAATAAACGATTACTCTAGTAACCACCAGGGGTTGATCAGTTGGCTGGAATTGGCACGCCGCTTGTATTTTCGTGTATACTGTAGTTGCTCTAGGTTGCCGGTTGCAGGATTCTTCTGATCGAGATCTGATCTTGGAACTCCACGCGTTTAGTACCTCCAGTTATCTACGGCGAAAATTGAAATTATCGGCATGAGATCACTCTGCCTGGATGCTTATCAGCGTCCTTCCAGCACCCGCCGCCGAGCCAGGAAAAATAAAACTCTTTTGTTCACATTTACTGAACTCCCAGTATCTCCCTATCTACAGGACCGCCTGCGGGCGGCCGAATTCATAACTCCAACCGAAATCCAGGCTGCCGCCATTCCTCATGCCGTGTCGGGCAAAGATGTTGTCGCGACCGCACAGACAGGAACAGGCAAAACGCTGGCTTTCCTTCTGCCACTCATGGACAAGCTGCTTTGCCAGAAGGAAGACCGCGCTGAAGCGCTGGTTCTGGCTCCAACGCGCGAGCTGGCGTTGCAGATCGGCGAACAATATGAGCAACTGCGAGGGAAGAAACTCCCTCGCGCGGCCTTGATCATCGGCGGCACCTCAGAGCGCGTCCAGGTGCAGGCTGTGCGCGGCGGCTCAAAGCTCATCATCGCCACTCCGGGAAGGCTCGAGGACCTGCTAGACCGAAGGCTGGTCACCGTGGAGAACGTCAAAACCCTCGTGCTTGACGAAGTGGACAGAATGCTGGACATGGGCTTTCTTCCAGCCATCCGCAGAATTGTCGGCCAGGTGCCCAAGTCGCGCCAGACCTTGTGTTTTTCCGCGACCCTTGAGCTCTCAGTCGCACACCTGATTCATGACTATGTTCGCGATCCGGTCCGGCTTTCTTTCGGTTCAACACAAAAGGCGTCCGAATCGGTACATCTGACAGCGTATGAAGTCGAAACCGACCAGAAGCTTGCGATGCTCAAACATCTCCTGGGCGATCATGACGGGCGAACGCTTGTCTTTGTTCGCACGAAAAGGGCTACGGCTCGCCTCGCCGATAAATTAAAGCGCGACGGAATCAACGCCGGCGCGCTTCATGGAAACTTGAGCCAGTCGCAAAGGAATAACGCCCTGAAAGGCTTTCAGACGGGAAAGTTGCGAGTGCTGGTTGCCACCGACATTGCTTCACGGGGCATCCACGTGGATGACATCGCCTTGGTCATCAACTACGACCTGCCGCCCATTTCTGAGGATTTCATTCATCGTGTAGGACGAACCGGGCGAGCCGGCGCAACCGGCAAAGCCGCCACGTTCTTTTCCAGAGCGGAGCGCTCCGATCTGGCAAGATTGGAACGCACGTTGAAGCTCAAGATGCATCCTGGCTGTGTGGATGCAGGTCTTTCCCGCGAGGAACGCGTGCGCCCGGTGGATGTCTCAACGCTCGTGCCGATGCCGGCAAGAGCCGGATCGAGAATGCTTCGATTGCCCGGGGAAGTGCTTCAAAGATACGCTCTCTGAAAAGAGGGAACCTAGATTGGGCTCGTGCTGAGCCCTCCCGGAGCCCCGTTGAATCCAGGAAGACTAACTCGTTTGGCGACATGATCCTGGATCCAGTGAGCGTCCCACCATTCCTTGGGATCGATCTGCACGCCTTCGAGCTGCATGCTGAAGTGGACGTGGTCGCCGCCGGCCATGCCGGTCGTTCCGCTCTTGCCCATGCTTTGGCCGCGCGTTACCACGTCGCCTTCGTGCACGGCGATCTCGCTGAGATGGCCGTAGATTGACTGCAGTCCGTAGCCGTGGTCGAGCACGATGCAGTTGCCGTAAATGCCGAGAGGCGCCGCGTAGATTACCTTGCCGTCGTTAGCGGCGATTACGTCGGCATGTTGCGTGCTGGACAGATCGTAGCCGAGGTGGACCTGCTGGTCGATCTTTTTTCCCTGGTAGACGTAGTTCCTGACGTCCGCGAAGTTGGCTTCGACCTTGGTGTTGGGCTGCTGCAGAAAAGGCTGCGACCAGAGAAAGCGTGCTTCGGTTTTTGCGCGCAAACTTGAAAGCAGCTCGTTGTTAGCGCGACGCATCTCGCTGTTGATCCTCACAAAGCGAGTCACCGGGTCTCCTGACCCGTTAGGGTCCAACTCGTTGACCACTTTCTCCACGAAATGTTCGTCCAGCGCCAGGTCGCGGACACGATATTTGGGTTGTTCGCTGCGAGGAAACTGGAAGGAGATTGCGCTGGTGGCTTCGTTGCCCGCCGGATTCGACGCATAGACAACAGGGGCGGTCCTCGGCGGCATGTTCCAAGCGAAGGCGAACAGCGCAAAGAAACCCGGCTTGCCGTCAGGCATGGGCCAGGCTCGAAATTTCTGGTCGCCCACGCGAACGCCGGCCTCGGTCCAGTAGCCGGAGACGTTGAACGTGGCGAGATCGGCCATGCCCAGGTAAAGGTAGTGCTGATCCTGGTCGGCCGCAACCGAAGGCGGGCGCGTGATCACGGTGACCTCGCGCGTGATTGTCGCGGTCTGGCCGCGGAAGTCGTTGGACACCACCTCCACGCTCAGCACGGCCTTGCCGTCCTTAAGCTGGGGCGCGGCGTGAGTTCCAGCGGGAAAAGTCAGATCTTCGTCGGGGACATTGCGGCTCCAACGAATCCTCGTCGACGGCCGGTTGGTCTCCCAGACTGAATATCGCGTGCCGTTCTGCTCCACCCAGGCACTGGCGCTGCGAATGCCGTGGGGATCGCTGACATGCACAGTTACGTGAGTGGCAACACCGATCGCGCTCAGCGAGTCGGGAAGAGCAATAGCCGGCGTCGCCGACAAGGCGAACAGGAGAACGGCCGCAACAACCACCAGAACAATGAGGACGAAAATAAATTTTCGCACGGCAGTGCTGAGGATAGCACGCCAGTTGGAAAGGGAAACACCTGGCGACGCGATTACTCTGTGCCGTTCACGGGAACATAGCGAGGCTGGCCGGCGAGAAGATCGTCGAGTACCTTGACCGTGCGCCGGAACTGCGGCGCATTCTCACCCTCGTGGGAGAGGTGCTCCAGCCGCGCGGTTAACGCCTGGATGGCCTGGTCGTGCGAAACGCACGTCTTTTCGCGGGGCACGAACATCAGCCAGCCGGGAGTTTCGCGGTGCAGCGCCATGCGCCAGCGGATGGTACGACGATGCAGGTCGGCTTTTCCGTTCTGGATCGAGGCAGTAGTGGTGAACTTCAGTACGGCCCAACCGGAGTGCCCTTCGATATGCAGCTCGTCCACGATGAACTCGTCGGCTACGGCAACGATCTGCGCATCTTTCAATCCTTCACGCAGGGCGCGCTCGCCGTTGGCTCCGGCGGCCCGAACCAGCGCGGCGCGGACTTCAACCTTGCTCGGGCGGGATTGGGACGAGACCAGGACTTTTTCAAATATCTCGGCGTCAGCAGAGACCACTTCAGCGTGAGCTCTGCTTGGCGAAGCTTCGGGCGCCGGCGTGCTCCCTTCATCGGCATCGTCAGCGGAGTCCTCTTCATGGTCGGTGATTACGCGGGGAACCGGAGGCTGCTTCGTAACGCGATTGCTCGCGGTCTGTGCCAGGTCGGCGTGAGCGCGGAGATGCGCGGCCTGAGTTTCATCGATCAGATATCTGTAGAAACGCGGACGGCCGCGGCGGGCCCAGTACCGCGATTTGTAATCCTCCAGCGCGAATCCTTTTACCACCGAACTGTAAAACGAATGCTCGCTGGGATCGATGATGATGCCCACGTGCCCGGGCCAGACGATCAGGTCGCCGGGCTGCGGCGTGGAGACGCGCTTGAATCCGTCGATGCCTTCGAAGATGGCCGGCGATGGCGCGTACTCGTAATCCAGCCCCACCTGCTGATAGACGGCGTGCACGAAGTGCGAGCAGTCAGGCTTGGCCGGGAGGCCTTTGCGCAGCTCCCACGCTGCCTCAACCACGGCTTCTCCTTGCGCGCGAGAAACGGGGCGGCTCTGCGGGGCATCCACTGAGGCTTGCCCGCCGGCGGGAAGCGACAGAAAAGCTCCCACCAGGGAGATGACTGCTCCCCCGGCCCGTAGACTTTCTAAAGCCATCTAAACACCATACTTGAAGTACCGAAAGGCGCCTCAGCTTAGATGTGTTCGGCTGGTAACGTGCGGGATACGGCCCGTAATAATGTGGTACACGGCCTTCGGTGCTAAGGTGGCCCATCTTTCCATGACCTTCGCTGCCTTTCTCATGCGCCACCGAGAATCCGCATTTTTAGCCCCGCCTGGCCTGCGCGACTCATAAAATCGTCTAGAATCCTCAACCGGAATCTTGCGACCCCTTCCGGGCCGCCGACTTCCACAGGAGAAATGCTCATGAAATTCACCACGCGAAGTCTGCTTCCATTGATTCTGTTCGCTCTCATGCTCTCGCCCGCCACATCGTTGTTTGGCCAGCAAAACTCAGACCGCGCTGCCGCAGAGATCTTTGCAGTTCTGCCTGACGGCTCCACCGGCCCTGAAGGCCTCACCCTGGGCCCTGACGGCAACGTCTACGTGGCTACCTTCGGATTCAACCAGAACGGGGCTGTCAGCGGCCTCGGACAGCTCTTTGTCTTCGATCCCGAAGGCCGCCTGATACGCCAGGTGGGCATCGCCAACTCCAGCCCTCATCTGCTGGGCCTGGCGTTTCATCCCATGACGGGAGCGCTGCTGGTGATCGACTTCGGCGCCGGACAAGTCCTCAACGTAAATCCCGTGAGCGGGGCTTCGTCGGTATTCATGACCGTGACCGGAAGCTCGGGGCTCAATGCGCTCACTTTTGATGCCGCCGGCAACGTGTATGTGTCGGACTCCTTCCAGGGGATCATCTGGAAGACCGGTTCGGGCGGCGGGCCGGGCACGGCGTGGGTAACGGACCCCCTGCTCAGCACCACCGGCATACCTCCTTTCGGCGCCAACGGAGTTGAGTTCAACAGCTCCGGCAACACGCTGTTCGTGGCCAACACCGGCAATGACACCATCGTGCAGATTCCCGTCAGCAACGGGACGGCCGGGAAGCCCTCGGTATTCGTCAACAGCATCAACGGCGCCGACGGCATCGCCATCGATACCCATGACAATCTCTGGGTCGCGGCCAATCAGAGCGATGAGATCGTGGTCGTCAGCCCCGGCGGGAAGCTGATCGCCAAACTCGGCGACTTCGAGGGCGTTGACGCGCATGGCCTGCCCCACGGACTTCTGTTTCCCGCGAGCCCGGCGTTCAGCCAGAACGGCGACTTTCTTTATGTAACCAACCTGGCGCTGGACCTGCGCGTCTTCGGCCTGCCGCAGGCCGTGGATTCGCAATGGTGCGCCCAGGTGCGCCACTTCACTGTCTCCAGGGTAAGGACGCATTTCCGTCCGCTCAAGTAAGGCCGCTGAAAATAAGGGAAATGACGGTGGCGAGCGATCGAGGGTGGCTCTTCAATCGCTTTCCATCGTTCTTTTCATTTCAGCGGCGCGTGGCTTACCGCTCAGCGTAAGTTTTCAGAGACGTTCGAACAACCGACCTCCTGGGAGGTCATCGAGACCAATTACCACTGCCGGATACCCAGGTAGCAACTGCCGGCTACTAATTACCATCGCCGCCTCGCGATTCTCACCGCAGGCATCGCCTTTTGTATCTCCCAGATCAGCTCTCTGGCCGCCTTGTCCTCAATGCGTCCGCTCAGCATCGCCGCCGCCAGCGCGCTGACGGTCCGCCCGATCTGCGCCGGGCTCCCCAGGCCAGCCCCGTCGCGGCCCAGAATCTCATTCCGTTGCCGCTCCCGCCGCCCCCGCGCTTCGGCTTGCATGGCGTGCTGATGGCAAACCCCCTCGCCCTTCATCGCCGGCGCCTTGCATTGCTTCCCGTTGCGAAGAAACCGCTGGCAGCGGCGGTAATACGCATACCGTTCTTCGGACGCCAGAAGCGAATCTGGTTCGATCTTGCCTGAAATCCCCATTACGCCAGCTGCGTCTCCCATGGTTTGTCCCCATTTCGCGGAAGTTTTTCCGGCCGCGGACGGTGTTGGCGATCTCTTCATTAGGTTTCCAAACGACTTAGCCGCATTATCCCCTTCTCCCCGACCGCCACCCCCTGCCCTCCCCCCGGCCTCACTAGGATTCCTAAGCACTTAGCCCGATCCAAAGCCAGCTGTCGCTAGGTTTCCAGATACGGCTAAAACGTTCTCCTAGACAATATGATAGCTTATACATATCGTTGCATGAGTGTCAAGTAAAAAAAGAAGGAGGACGGAATGCACGCCGGCCTTGGTCAAAAGCAGCACGGTCCGCGATCCTCGTAATCGCGCGAACAAAGAACAACAGAGGGTTGGGGACGCGAATGGCCGAGAAGAGCGCAAGATCAATTTCCCTCCGCGCCTCCCCGGTGAACAACTCTTCACTATTCAGAATTCGCTTATGTGAATGCTTAGGGCTTCTTGACGTTCCGATCACGGCGATCCCCGATCACGCGATCACGGCGATCCCCGTCTACACTCCCGCGTAGGTCGCTCGCTTCAAAAAGCTGCCTTGCCCGGGTTTGCCGCGGAACTGATCGCCATCCACCAGCACCTGGCCGCGGGAGAGCACCACATCGGGCATGCCTTTGACCCTGATGCCTTCAAACATGGAGTAGTCCACGCGCATGTGGTGGGTCTGGACGCTGATGGTGTGCTCGCGGTTGGGATCGAAGATCACCAGGTCGGCGTCGCTGCCGGCGGCGACCGTGCCTTTGCGCGGGTAGAGGCCAAAGATCTTCGCTGGCGTAGTCGCCACCAGTTCGACGAAGCGGTTCACGCTGAAGCGGCCTTTGCCCACGCCGCCGGAATAAACCAGGCTCATGCGGTGCTCGATGCCGGGACCGCCGTTGGGAATCTTGGTGAAATCGTTCCTGCCCATCTCCTTCTGCTCCTTGAAGCAGAAAGGGCAGTGATCGGTCGACACTACCTGCAGATGGTCCTGCCGCAGGCCGTTCCAGAGTTTTTCCTGGTGCCACTTCTCCCGCAGCGGCGGCGTGAAGACGTACTTGGCGGACTCGAAGCCGGGCTTGTCCATGTCGTCAAGCGAGAGGTAGAGGTATTGCGGGCAGGTCTCAGCGTAGACCGGCAGGCCGCGGTCGCGGGCTTCGCGGACTTTTTCCAGCGCCTCATTGCAGCTCAGGTGCACGATGTACACCGGCGATCCCGCCATTTCCGCCAGCGCGATGGCGCGCGAAGTGGCTTCGGCTTCAGCCGTGGTGGGGCGCGTGAGGGCGTGATACCTGGGCGCGGTCTTGCCCTCGGCCAGCGCCTGTTGCACGATCACGTCGATGGCGCCGCCGTTCTCCGCATGCATGCAGATCATGGCGCCGATCTGCGACGCCTTGCGCATGGCCTTGAAGATGGTAGCGTCGTCGAGCATAAAGACGCCGGGATAGGCCATGAAGAGCTTGAAGCTGGGCACGCCTTCGCGCACCAACTCTGCCATTTCGTCCAGTCGCGCGTTGGGCAGGTCGGTGACGATGCAGTGGAAGGCGTAGTCGATGGTGGCCTTGGACGAAGCTTTCTTCATCCACGCGTCAAAGGCCGCGCGCAGCGGCTGCTCTTTGTACTGGATGGCGAAGTCGATCAACGTGGTGGTTCCGCCGAAAGCGGCTGCGCGGGTGCCGGTTTCGAAGTCGTCGGCGCTGGTGGTGCCGCCGAAGGGCATATCCAGGTGCGTGTGCACATCGATGCCGCCGGGCATCACGTATTTGCCTTTAGCATCGATTAGGCGCTTCGCGCCGTCGCGGGGCAGGCTCTGACCGATGGCCGTGATCTTGCCGTCAGAGATGGCAACGTCGGCAGGGAAGGTGTCAGTGGCGGTAACGACCGTTCCGTTGGTGATAAGAGTGTCAAAGGCCATGCGGTTTCCTCACACTTGCTTGCTGAATGCTGTCCTCTTTGGATCGAATCAGTTCTTCGGGACACCGTCGAACGCAACATCCAACGAGAACACGAGGGTGTTGTCTTTCCGATCACCCGATCACCGGACCACCCAATCACCCGATTTGGCTTGTCATGTCGAATCAGTTCTTCGCGACACCGTCGAACGCAACATCCAACGAGAACACGAGGTGTTGTCTTTCCGATCACCCGATCACCGGATCACCCGATCACCCGATTTGGCTTGTCATTCTATGCTACACTCGCGAAATTTCCACCGTGATCGGCTGCCATGAAGGAACCTGCTGCCAAGCTGACTCTTGAACAGCTCGAAAAGAACTTCGCCGACATCAATCCGCCGCTGAGCGCCGGACAGGCACTGGAGGAAGGTTCGCGCTGCCTGTTCTGCCAGGACGCCCCGTGCATCAAGGCCTGTCCCACCGGAATCGACGTGCCCCAGTTCATCCGCCAGATCCTGAGCGGCAATCTGCGCGGCTCGGCGCGCACTATTCTCGGCGCCAACATTCTCGGCCAGAGCTGCGCGCGGGTGTGTCCAACCTCCGTTCTTTGCGAAGGCGTATGCGTCCTGAACCTGGAAGGCAGGAAGCCGGTGGAGATCGGCAAGCTGCAGCGCTACGCCGTAGATCCGATCGTCGCCGGCAAAATTGATCTTTTTCAGCCGGGTGCGGCCAACGGGCATCGCGTGGCGCTGATCGGCGCCGGCCCGGCCAGCCTTTCCTGCGCTTTTGAGCTGCGCCGGCGCGGATATGAAACCGTGATCTTCGACAGCAATCCGCAGCCCGGAGGCCTGGACACTTATGGCGTCGCCGCCTACAAGATGCGCGCTGGCGAAGTGCAGGATGAGATCGCCATGGTGCGCCGTATGGGCGTGGAGATCAGGAGCGGGGTAACCGCCGGCAAAGACGTGAACCTGGCTGAGCTGGAACGGCAGTTTGACGCCATCTTCATCGGCATCGGGCTGGGCGAGACCGACGACCTGCGCATCGCGGGCGAGAACCTCCAGGGCTGCCGCGATGCCATCTCCTTCATCGAGGAGACCAAGAGCCGGAGCTTCGACCAGGTCGAGATTCCCGGTCGAATCGCGGTGATTGGAGGCGGGAACACGGCCATCGACGTTGTGACTGCGGCCCGCCGCCTCGGCGCCCGTGACATCTACATGGTCTACCGGCGCAGCCGCGAGGAGATGTCGGCGTTCGACTACGAGTTTGAACTGGCGCAGCAGGACAACATTTCCTTTCTCTGGCAGACCATGCCCGTCCGCGTGCTTGATGACGGCGACGGCGGTGGGCGTGTGGCCGCTCTGGAATGCGTGCGCACCATGCGCGGCGACAAAGACCCGTCGGGCCGGTACAGCTTTGTTCCCGTCCCGGGAAGCGAATTCCGTCTGGAAGTCGGCATGGTGGTGAAAGCGCTGGGCCAGAAGCGCAAGGCCGATTTTCTAAAAACGATTCCCGGGATTGTATTGAGCAACGGCCGCGTGCAGGTGGATGCGGCCACTATGCGCACCGACAATCCTCGCTACTACGCCGGCGGCGACTGCGTGAACGGCGGCGGCGAAGTGGTGGACGCCGTCGCCCATGGCAAGACGGCGGCCGCTGGCATTCACGAATCACTGACCAGGAAGAACACCCACCACGGAGGCACTGAGACAGAAAGAAAAACCGGGGCAGCCGGTGATCGAATTATTGGATAGTTCGCCCATTGAATCCGTCCGACGTGTGCGAATTAAATGCCAATCTGACCTTTTCTCCGACGCCTCCGTGTCTCCGTGCCTCCGTAGTGGATTTTAGTTAGGAGTTTCCTATGCCTGACCTCAGCATCAACTTCTGCGGCGTGCGCTCGCCCAACCCCTTCTGGCTGGCCTCTGGGCCGCCCACCAACACCGCCTACCAGGTGATGCGCGCCTTTGAGGCCGGCTGGGGCGGCGCGGTGTGGAAGACCATCGGCGAGCCCATCATCAACACCGTCTCGCGTTACGGGTCGATCGACCTGAAGAACGAACGCATGATGGGGCTCAACAACATCGAGCTCATTACCGACCGGCCAATCGACGTCAACCTGCGCGAGATCGCCGAAGTTAAGAAGCGATTCCCCAGCCATGTGGTGGTTGCTTCCTTGATGGTGGAATCCAGGCGCGAGACCTGGCATGACATTGTGCGACGCACCGAAGACGCCGGCGCCGACATGCTGGAACTGAACTTCGGCTGCCCGCACGGCATGTCGGAACGCGGCATGGGCGCGGCCGTGGGTCAGGTTCCCGACTACACCACGCTGATCACGGGCTGGGTGAAGGAAGTCGCGCGTACGCCGGTGATCGTGAAGCTCACGCCCAACGTGACCGATATCGCGCACATGGCCATTGCGGCCGGGAAAGGCGGCGCCGACGCCGTCTCCCTGGTCAACACCTTCAACAGCCTGGTCGGCGTTGACCTCGACACCTTCGCTCCGCGACCGGCGGTGGCTGGGCGCGGGAGCCACGGCGGTTACTGCGGTCCGGCGGTCAAACCCATCGCCTTGCACATGCTGTCGTCGGTGGCCAAGGCCGTGGACATTCCCATCTCCGGCATCGGCGGCATCGGCAACTGGCGCGACGCGGTGGAGTTCATGCTCCTGGGCGCCACCTCGGTCCAGGTCTGCACCGCGGCCATGCACTACGGCTTCCGCATCGTGCGCGACATGATCGATGGCCTTGACGACTATCTGCGTGAAAAAGGCTTCGCTTCGGCCATGGACATCGTCGGCAAGTCGGTCCCGCGCGTCGACGACTGGGGCAATCTCGACCTCAACTACAAGATCGTGGCCAAGATCGACGATGCCAAGTGCATCGGCTGCAACCTTTGCTACATCGCCTGTGAAGACGGCGCCCACCAGTGCATTCGCGTGGACCAGCGTCCCGCGGGCGACCTCCGCCACGGCACTCTGCCCAAACACGTTCCGCAGGTGCTCGAAGACGAATGTGTCGGCTGCAACCTGTGCGCGCTGGTATGTCCCGTGCCCGGATGCATCACCATGGCGGAAGTGCAGACCGGCCGTCAGCCGATGAGCTGGAAGCAATTACAGGAGGCGCGTGAGAAGAGTCCGCAACGCAGCATGGAAGAGCTGTTGGGGGGCAAATAGCTGGAATCATAAATCGGGTGCCGAGACAGCTGCTTGGCTCTCTTGAGCGTACTGTTCTGCGGCCAAAACGCGGTCAGCGGTGGGAGGGTGGTGGTATCTCCATTGTGAACTCTTATCAAAGACGATCAGATTCAAATCATTTAGTTTGTGCATTGCCGCAATGAAAGGCTTTGCCGTACCCATCAGTTTCCAACTGTACCGATCGGCTGTCTTCTCCTGCCTCCGTGACAAGTTTGCTACGATGAGGTTGGCGTAGATGTACCCGAAACTCCATAAGCAAAAAACTCCCGGCACGAGTTTAAGATCGGCCCAGGAAATGTTGTTCTGATCGGCGAACCACACAAGTCCGTTGCCAACAGCAGTGTTGATGATCCAAAAAATTCCGCAAAACAAGACGCCTTGCAGTGCGAGTCTTTTCAGGACATGGTGAAAGGCGCAGTGACCCAACTCATGAGCGATGATTGCCTCCATCTCCTCCTCAGACAGAACGCTTATCATGGTGTCCGTCAACAAAATCCTTCTAGTTCTTCCGACCCCGTAAACCAGCGCGTTTGCCTGGCGCGTGTGACCGGAGATTTTCCACTCGTACACTGTTCCCAGTTGCATGCTCGCTTTTCGCGCGAGGCCGGCTATTCTTTCAAGGAGAGAGCCCTCCTTGAGAGGCACTACCGGATAAAAAAACGACAGAAACCATGGCATAAAACTCGTTATCGCCCAGAACAAGATCGAGCACAGCAACCCTGACAATAGCCAGCCGGACGAGTGAAAAAGCACGTTTGAAACAAAAGCAATTTCGATTATCAAACCGCCGGTTACCAGAGAAAGTGCATTCGCCTTGAGAGCGTCAATCAGTCGAGCGACAGTGCTCGAATTGGAAATGCCATACTTTCGATCAAGAATAGAGTAATAAACAGCGGCCGGAAGAGAGACAAGGGTGCAAATCGCCCAAATCGGAAGCCAACATAAGACAACTTGCAGATAAAAGTGACCGGTTAGCGCCTGGGCGCCGCGAGCAAATCGAGCGTGGAATCCCCAAACGCCGTAGCCCACAATGAGCGCCAATTGGCCCACAAACTGCAGCTCCGCCGCTATGTGCCTGCGTTTCGTGTACGACCGTCCCGCAGCATCTGCTCTAATGGGCTCCGCTGGTTTCATAGCTCACCGCGATTCTGCCATGCAGCAACAAATGGGAAAAGACCTTCAAAGACACCCCCAATTACGAAAGACCGTAAAATTTGGTCACCCATTTGGGGGACTTTGCATCTTCCCCATCAATCCCCAATACACCGCAAACGCCACCACAAATCCCACGAACCACGAGTAGTCGTAGAGGAAACGCAGCGGCGGAATCACCAATCCCATCAACGCCACCGCCGAGCCGATACAGAGAGCCGCAATCGCCCGCCAGTTGAAGCCATGTGAGTACTCATACAATCCCCCGCGCAGGTAGAGATCGTCGGTCACCAGCCGCTTGCGGCGGATCACGAAGTAATCGCAGATCATGATTCCCGCCACCGGACCCAGGACGGCCGCGTATCCGCCCAGCCATCCGAAGATGAATGTCCGGTGGCTGGCCAGCAGTTTCCACGGCATCATGGCGACGCCGATGAAGCAGGTAATGACGCCGCCCAGCTTGAAAGAAATCTTCCGCGGCCAGAGGTTGGAGAAATCGTTGGCCGGTGAAACCACGTTGGCGCCAATGTTCACGTTCAGCGTCGCCAGCAGAATCGCCAGCAGCGAAATCACCACCGCCACCGGCGAGTGAAAGCGGCTGAGCAACTGTACCGGGTCCCAGATGGCGGTGCCATAGATCACCGCCGTGGCCGAGGTCACAGCCACTCCGATGAACGAGTAGAGCGTCATGGTCAGCGGCAGGGCGATGGCCTGTCCAATGGCCTGTCCGCGCTGGTCTTTCGCAAAGCGCGTGAAGTCGGGAATGTTGAGCGAAACCGTGGACCAGAATCCCACCGTCCCGTTCAACGCCGGGATCAGAAACTTGAGGAAGTCGCTGCTGCTCGAAAATTTCGACGGCGAGGAGAGCATCGGCCCAAATCCACCCGCCGCGAAATAAGCCCAACCCAGCAGCAGCACGCCCACCCCCAGCAGCACCGGCGCGCTGATCCCCTGCAGAAACCGTATGTACTCGATGCCTCTGAGAATCACCAGCAGGTTGATGGCCCAGAAGACCACAAAGCAGATCGCGGTGCCCTGGGGATTGTTGCGCCACGCCGGCCATACCGTCCCCAGCAGCGTATTGATGGCTTCGCCGCCAATCCAGCTCTGGATCCCGAACCATCCGCAGGCCACCAGCGCGCGCAGCACCGCCGCCACGTTCGCGCCCAGCACGCCAAACGAGGCCCGCGCCAGCACCGGGAAGGGAACGCCATACCGCGCTCCAGGATGCGAGTTGAGCAACATCGGCGCCAGCACGATGGTGTTGCCCACCAGGACCGTCAGCACCGCCTGCTTCCAGTTCATCCCGCCCTGAATGAAGCTGGCGGCCAGCATGTAAGTGAGGATGTTCACCGACATCGAGACCCACAGCGCCGCGTAGTTGTAAGTCCCCCACGTGCGATGCTCGGGCGTGACTGGCGCGAGGTCAGGGTTGTAGAGCGGACTGGCTTCGATGTCCTTGCGAGTTGACGCGGCTCTCGGCGTAGTTGACATGAGTTTGTGGCTGACTCCGTCCGCTGGTTGTTAGTCGGCGGATATCTTATCAGCGTCCTGGCCGCAACCTGCCGACCTTGGCCCACGAGGTTGCAGTCGGGCAAAGAGGGTCCACAAGGGAAGTTGTCGAAAAAGGGCGCTTCCAACGGTCGGACTACGCGGTGAATTTATATCCTAGCCCGGGCACGGTGATGATCATGCTGGGCTGCTTGGGATCGCTTTCCAGCTTCTGACGCAGGCTGCCGACGTGCACGTCGACGGTACGCGTAAAAGTGTCTTCGCTGTAACCCCATACATCGCGCAAAAGGACCTCACGGGAGAGCGTGGTCCCGCGGTTTTGCACGAAATAGCGGAGCAGACGGTATTCCCGGGCAGAGAGGGGTACAACCTTGCCGTCGCGGGATACGGTGGTCCCGCGAAAATCAATCTGGATCGGGCCGAACTGCTGAACGCCTGTCGTCTCCTGCGGCTGAGTTGTACCGCGGCGGAGCAACGCCTCCATCCGCGCCAGAAGCTCCAGCATCTCGAAAGGCTTGGTCAGATAGTCGTCGGCGCCGATCTTCAGTCCCAGGACTTTGTCCACCAGCTGGCCGCGCGCCGTCAGCATGAGAACGGGCACAGTGATGCCTGACTTGCGAATATCGCGGCAGACGTCGAAGCCATTCTTGCGGGGAAGCATGACGTCGAGAATGATCAGGTCGGACCAGCCGGAGACGGCTTTGCGCAGTCCCTCGGCGCCGTCAGCGGCGAAGTCGACGGTATAGCCTTCGCCCTTCAGCCGATCGCTGAGCGTCATGCGTAAGTCTTCTTCGTCTTCGATAACCAGGACCCGTTCGGTCATGAGTAGTAACCAGCGGTTTCGCCGGGAATGCTGCCGGGAGCGGTCTCCGCCAGGCGGGCGCCCGACATGACTGCGAGGTGAATGGTGAAGGAACTTCCTTTGCCCGGTTCGCTCTTGACGGTGAGGCGGCCGCGCATGGCTTCAATCACGGTGCGTGCCAGCGGTAATCCCAGGCCGGTGCCGTGGACGCTGGAGCCGGCAACCGACGGGCTGCGGTAGAAGGGTTCGAAGATATGCTTGATCTCCTGCGGAGAGATGCCAATGCCGCGATCCTCTACGCTCAGTTCGATCTCACGAACCTTGCCGTCAACCTTGTGCGCGGCAGCGTGAATTCCGATCCACTGGCCGTCACCGTACTTGATGGCATTGGTGATCAGATTCTGCAGGCATTGCGCCAGAGCGCCAAAATCGGCCGCGGCCGGCGGCAGCCCCGGCTCTACCTTGCGCTCGATCGTGATCGAGGCCGTGCCTGCCAGGGCCGACGTATTCTCCAGTGCCGTTTCAATCACGTTCGCCACGTTGACGGCGCTGAGCTGGTAATTGCCGTGCTTTTGCTGTGTGGCGGCGAACACCAGTACCTGCTCGACCAGTTGGTTAAGCTGCCGCGCCTGTTTCAGTATAGAAGCACCGTAACGGGCAAGCTGCTGCTGATCGGAAACCACGCCGTGGGCGATGTTTTCGGCTGCCGAGGAAATCACCGCCAGCGGCGTCCGCAACTCGTGCGATACTCCGGCGACAAAATCCATCTGCAGTGATGCCAGGCGGCGCGTGCGATGGCTGGCAATCACCACCAGCGCCATGGTCAGCGCCAGGAGCACCAGGACGCCGAAGCTGATCATCAGGTTCCGGCGGTGCAATCCACTGACTGCTGCTTCCACCGATCCCCTTTGGTGCTTTACCGCCACCTGCCAGTAGCCGTCCTCCACCGAATAAGGGAAGGGCTCAAGCCTCACCGGGCGCTCCATGCCGCTGCCGCGCTTGTCGTCGGCTGCGGGTGGGCGGCCGGCGCCGCCGCCCTTCAACTGCGGGAAGTAGGCCATGAGCCCGGGCTGTGCCCCGTCAGCGCGCCTGAAAGGCGGGCCGAACAAGTTCACCTGCGCGTCCGGGGGGCCGCTGCCCTGGGCGTTGAAGCCATTGTCGGTTGCGTAGAGTAAGGACTCTCTGGGGCCGAGAACGGCAACGCGATAGTCCAGGCCGGAAGTTCCGCGGAAGTACTTCTGCGCCAGTTCCGGGAAAACTTCCTTTTGAAGAACGACCGGGTTCAACTGCACGATGATCCAACTGCTCACTGACGGCGGTTGGGAAGCATCGGCGTTCCGCTGCAGCACCGGGTAGACGATCGCCGGGATGTCCTGCGCCACCATCCACGGCACGAAGTTTCCCGGATTGCGATGAGCGCCGTGCTGCCGTTGCCCGGCAGAATGCTGGTGCAAACCAGATCCCCGGTTGACGACAAGAGGTGCGGCCAATAGATGCTGATGCAGCTTTTCAAACGACGCCGGCCAGGCGCGTGGTTCGAATTGATCCCGGCCGCTATCCAGCCGCATCAGTTCGTCCTGCGGCGAACGCTCCCACACGAAGACCTGCTCGACCAAACCAGGATGGACCGCAGTCGCCTGCCAATGACGAAACTGCCGGCTGAAATCAGAGGCCCGCAGATTGGCTGGATCGGGGGCCGCGGACCGCAGTTCAACGGCGACTGCGCCAACTTCGCGCCCCAGGTCCTGGCGGAAGCCCATGAGAGAAGTCTGAAGGTTCGACTGCATCTGCTCCCGGGTAGCCACACTGACTTGCTCGCTCCAGCGGAACTGCAACACTGCCAGCGTGGCCAGTACGGCGACCAGCGCCGGCACGGTCACCCACCAGAAGAGGCGTTCTTTGTTAAGAGATTGCATCAATGCTCAGCGCTGGATGTCGCTGCGCGCGAGGGCAAAAGTCGGCAGCGACCCGCATACCTCATTATAGTTGCCTAAGTTTTAAGCTTGCGCCGGCGGGCGGAGCGTTGCCAGTTGGAGTCGGGTTCGGCATGCAGAAGTTTGAACAATTCGCTCAGAAACTTCGGCTTGTAGATCACGGCGAAAGCGCCGCAACCGGAGCATGCCCGGCGAAACTGGGCTGTGTTATCCATCGACATCAAAACCACCCGGGTCTGGGGGAAACTCTGCGTCAGCAGCAGGGATGTGCGCAAGCCGCTCATACTGGGCATGTCGGCATCAATCAGCACCAGATCCGGTTTCAGATCTGAGACCGAGCGGATGGTTTCCTGGCCACTCTCCGCACGTCCTACTACATCTACGATTTCGCGGTGCTCGAGCAACGAGCAGATGGCGTGAAGGATAGTCGGCGAATCGTCCACCACCAGCGCGCGCGGCTTGGCCGGCCAGGACCGTGTGCTCAGGTGAGGGTTGGTATTGATAGCTAGCGCCGCTGACATGGAAACACCTCAGATTCAGGGTAACAATCGCCGGGCATGGCCGGGTAAAGGGCACGAAAACCGACTGTAAAGTTGTTGTAAAGATCGGGGGCGGGCAAAGGAGAGAGAGGAACCCGCCCCCGCTTCTTGCTGCTGGCTACTCCTGAGGACGGCCGTGGCCGAATCTCCGCCCCATGCCCTGGCCTTCGGCATGCATTTGGGTGAACTTGGCCTGCTGATCGCCGTTGAGAATCTGGAAGAGCTGGGCATCTGCCTTGGCCCGTGCGGCGGTCATTTGGGCCGTCAGGTTGCCGATTGTTGTCGCCGCCTGGTCGATGCCGGCATTGTCACCTTTGCTGACTGCCGACTGCAGTGCCTGGTGTGCGTCCCGCATCTGCTGGTGGATGGGTTGCAGGCCGCTCATGGCGTTACTGAAGATCGTGGTCGCCTGCTCCTGTTGTGTGGATGAAAGTCCGAGCTGCCCGGTCAGAAAATTCACCCGGTGCTGCACCATGGTTGCGGGATCGTGCGGGTGCGGACCTTGCGCCCACGACGCAATTGGCGTCAGGGCAGTGACGAGCACGAGCAGTCTCAAGATGTTACTGGTCATTGAATGTTCTCCGTTAAAAATGTCGGATTTGAGTTATTAGAGCTGAGTAAAATTTCGGACCGTTATTAAATCAATCATTGCCTTGCCGGTTCCGCTTGCTAATCGGTTATGCCCGTCCACTGCTGATCGCGGGCCTTCAGGATCTGATCGACTACCTCGGGAAGTTCCTGTTGTAAATACGGTTTGTGGATGAACGCGAACGCGCCTGCGCGCTCCGCAGCGCGCCGCAGTTCGCGGCTGTCTTCCGAGGACATGAGAACCACCACCGGCGCCGGGGTCATCTCCCCCAGCAAGGATGCGGCGGATACTCCGTCCAGCCCCGGCATGTGCACGTCCATCAGAATCAGGGCAGGTTTGAGCCGCACGGCCTCATCGATTGCCTCTACACCGTCGCAGGCCGCGGCTACGACCTCAATGTCATCTTCCAGGTCAAGCACATCGCACAGGACCTCAAGGAAGGTTTCCGAGTCATTGGCTACAACGGTCTTGAGCCGGTTTTGGTTTTTAACTGGCGATACCCGCACTGGCGGCGAGTAGGGAAGCGTTGGTTCAATGCGTGCTGCCATTGCTGCGTCACACCTCCTGAATCACTTGTCCTCATAAGATCATGTTTACTCACCGGGCGGGGTAAACAGCCCGGAAGAAGACTGTAAAAGGGATGTAAGAAGAATCAGGTCAGCGGACGGGCAGTCGCGCCAAGGTCACCCCGCGGCGTCACGTGGAGGTGTGACATTAGTCACGGTCAGGCCTTCCTCGTTTTATTTAGGCTGTCTTAAACGAATTCTGTCTTTAAACGAATTCTATGACGCCCGGCCAAAATCACGGCGCATCCACCGCAGCACCACAAATCACAGCTTTCGCGTCTGCTCCGCGCAAGCCGAGGAAGAAGCTCATCCGCCGCACCAGCCGCGACTATTCGCAGTTGCTGCGGCGCACTTTTCAGATGCTCTTCCTGGCCTGGAATGTCTATCTGGGGTTTGTCTTCTATCACTGGGTGCGACAGTTTGAGGGCGCCGCTTCGACGGCCGTCATATCCCGGCCGCCCGGCGTGGAAGGGTGGTTGCCGATTGCCGGAATGATGAACTTCAAATACTGGGTGACGACGGGCAGTGTGCCGGTGATTCATCCTGCAGGAATGTTCCTGCTGGTAACCTTCGTCTCCATCTCATTCCTTTTTCGCAAGGCGTTCTGCAGCTGGCTGTGTCCGATCGGAACGCTCTCCGAGTACCTGTGGAAGGGCGGACAGAAACTAGTGCGCCGCAATCTCTCTCTGCCGCGATGGCTCGATATTCCCCTGCGCGGCCTCAAGTACCTGCTGCTGGGTTTCTTTGTCTGGGCAGTCGCATCCATGTCGGCAGCGGCTATCGCCGAATTCATGCACACGCCTTACGGGATCATCGCTGATGTGAAAATGCTCAATTTCTTCCGCCACATCGGCGAGACTGGCCTGGTCATTCTCGGCGTATTAGTGGGTCGTTCCGTCCTCGTCAAAAACCTATGGTGCCGCTATCTGTGTCCGTATGGAGCGCTGCTTGGGCTCACCTCGATGTTCAGTCCAGCGCGAATTCGCCGCAACCCAACGGCGTGCATCGACTGCGCCAAGTGCGCCAAGGTGTGTCCCGCAGCCTTGCCGGTGGACCGCCTGATCTCCATCAAATCGGCGGAGTGCACCGCCTGCATGGAGTGTGTGGCTATTTGTCCCGCAAAAGACGCACTGGACGTCGCGTTGCCGCGAGTCCTACCCAAACAGGGCCGCATCCCGGCGTGGGCTCTGGCAACCGGGATCGCCGTCTTGTTGTTCGGAATCTTCGGATTGGCCAAAAGTTCGGGCCACTGGCAGACAAATCTTCCTGACTCTGTTTACAGGCAGTTGGTACCACAAGCCGATAGAGCTTCACATCCCATGCCTGGGGACATGGAACGGTAAGCGAGCGAAATACTATTGGCTGGTTTTGTGGTGGAGGCGGCGGGAGTTGAACCCGCGTCCGAAAATGTTACTGGTCAAGAGCCTACATACTTAGTCCAGTTCACGCGGCGGGAATTACCCCGTCACATTCGCGCCCGGCGCTCAGAACGGACAAGAAACGCCGCACGCTAGCCCGATGATCTCACCGGCGGCCCTCGGACCGGGGGCCACCAGCCAGCCTGCTGAGTGACGTCCTTCCACAGCCCGCAGGCGAAGCCGCGGAGGACGGCTACTTAATTAATTAAGCAGCGTATGCAAACTGATTAGAGTTGGCATGTATTGTTTTTGCACCACTTACGGGGGAATGCGCCCCGGTATGCCTCTTGGCCGCAAGCACTTCCGTCGAAGCCGTGACGCCCCCACAGAAAAGGACTTTTGGCCGTCCTTTTTGTCAAAGATCAAATGACGCTCTCCTCTTACGTTAAAGAGAATGTCATTGCTGGTCAACACATTAGATGGTTCAAGCATTACTTGAGATTCAGACCTGACTGGGTGGTGCCCGGCTGCGGAAGCGCGCGGATGAGGCCGCCCAATCACGCTTTACTGGTCTTTGGCGCTCGCCGCCGATGTCGCGAGGGTTTGAGACGGCTGGAGATCAGGCGGAGCAGGGCACGTTTGCCGGGAGCACGGTCGCCGGTGATCAGGTACGCCAGCACTGCCCCCTGGAAGAGCTGCAACACTTCCTCGACCACGATGCGATCGGGCAGATACTTGAGAAGCAGTTCCACCCAGAGCCTCTGCTGCTCATGGTAGAAATCCCGGGCTCGCGTGGAGCCGCTCCAGGCTCGCCTGGATAGATCCATTACCAATAACAGGACGCCCCGTGATTGTGGAGCGGTGGCGCGGCCCCAAAGGGCGGTCAGCACCCCCTCGGGCTTCACCCGGGCAGGGAAGGCACTGGGCAAGAACTGTTCGCGCAGCCTGTCTTCCAGCCGCGCGATGGCTTGTTCTTCCAGGGTCTGGCGATCGCCGAAATAATGGATCAGCATGCGTTTGCTGGTCCCGACGGTGGCGGCCAATTGGTCGAGCGTCAGGTCAATCGTGCCCGCAGCCACGAAAGCCGCCAGGCACTTCTCCACCAGTTCCTCCACAGTGTGCTTCCGGGTCTTCAACTCTTGTCTTCCTCGTGTACCAGCTGGTACATTAATATGTACCGCTTGGTACATGTTATCGCACGGAGATGCTTATGAATTGGAAAGAGAGTGTTTTCCTGCTTTTGCTGGGGTTGACGATCTGGGTCCTGGGCACGGTCTATTACGCCTTTACCGGGGCGCGCGTGCTGGAAACCACGGCCTCCAGGTACTGGATCAGCTTTGCTGTTTCCCCCGTGGTGTCAGCACTGATCTGCGTCGCCATTCTCCGCTGGCGCCACGTCGCTCCCGCAAACTGGGCCAACGCCATGCTGCTGCTGGCGATCCCGGGAATGGTGGGCGAGGCCGTCGTGCTTTCTCACCTGGGGACATTCATGCCGAGAATCCACGAAGCCTCCGGTGGCAGATACGGAGCCTTCCTGTTCGCGACCTACGCGGTCGTGCTGGGCATTGCGGAGTTGGTAACGCTTCTGGCAATTTAGCGATTTCAACTATGCATCCTCGAGCTCCCAAGCTGATCGGCTCTCGATGAAAGCGGCAGGCCGGGCATCTGCGTCCGGCTATACGGGGCATCTAATGACCTGATGGAGATCAGACAGATCCGCGAAGCGCTCTGGCGCACTGGCGAGGACATCAATCGCAAGCACACGCTGCAGATGGCGGCGGCGCTGTCGTACTACTTTGTGATGTCGATGTTCCCGGCCTTGATCCTGTTCTCGGCCATTCTGGCCTATCTCCCCGTGCACGATCTGTTGAACCAGACGTTCTCGCTGATAGGCGGCTTCATGCCCAAAGACACCATGAACCTGGTGGAGAAAGTGTTGTCGAGCGTAGTCTCGCCCTATCGCAGCGCGCTTCTGTCCTTCGGGATCCTGGGAACGTTGTGGGCGGCCTCGGGCGGATTCTCGGCAATGATCGAGGCGCTGAATATCGCCTATGAGGTCGAAGAAACCAGGCCGTTCTGGCGTACGCGTCCGCTGTCCGTGGGATTGACCGTCATTGTCGGATTGCTGCTGCTGATTGCGTTGGGAGTAATGATAGCCGGCCCCAACTTCGGAGGATGGTTGGCCGGGCGCCTTCACCTCTCATGGCTGTTCGCGATGCTGTGGCCGTACATTCATTGGGGCGTTGCCGTAGGCTTCGCGGTCTTGTCGGTGGAGTGGCTGTACTTTCTCGCGCCCAATGTGAAACAGCGCTTTCTCAGTACTCTGCCCGGCGCTGTTCTCTCGGTTGGCTGCTGGATTGGACTGTCCTACGGTTTGGGAGTTTACTTTCGCAGTTTCGCCAACTTCGATAAGACCTATGGGACGCTGGGCGCCGCCGTCGCCCTCATGGTCTGGCTGTATTGGACCGGGTTCGCTGTGCTTCTCGGGGCGGAGATGAATTGCCAATTTGCGAAAGAGACCAAGAAGGGCAAAATCCCGGAAAAGGAAGATCCTCAGAATCTGACCAAGTTGAACCTGGCTGCATGAAACCGGACACCCGGTGATACTACAGAGAAGGAGTGTCTTCCGAGCTGAACAGGGAAGAACTTCAAGTTTTACTTGAGGTTTATTTTGTCTCTCCAGGGGGACAGGCTTGGCCGAATACCGCTTCAATGGCTTGCATGAGCTGCTTCATGCTGAATGGTTTTGACAGGTAACCATCCATTCCCGCGGCAAGGCCTCTTTTGCGATCTTCGGCCGTGGCATCCGCGGTGACGGCGATGATGGGCAGATGGGCCCTGGTCTCGGCTTCCCGTTTGCGGATGGCTTGCGTTGCGGCCAGCCCGTCTAATTCCGGCATCTGCACATCCATCAGCACCACATCGATTATTGCGAGCCGCGAGTTGATCTGGTTATTGAGGATCGGTCGCCGGCACAACAGCCCTCCGGGCACGCGCCAGGGCGCTACTAGCTTGATATATCGGCCGGTTTCGGGTGCGACTAATATGGTCCAAGCCCGAATTTTTGAAACCCCTGAGCGGGGGTATGAGTCCAATCACCTTGTATATACCCCGGAGAGCCCTATAGTGGATCCTCAGTGCATCCCGTTCTCGAGCGTCCCCAGAACCACCCGCCTTTTTGACGATTTCCTGCATCATTTCGATAGAGTTCGAGGGTTTTATGCGCCTTCGCCGCTGGAAGGTGGAGAAGCAAACCTGCACCTCACGCGTGACCGGGAAATAGACTATCCCGATGACCGACGCCAGGCAGTGGCCGGCGTACTGGAGCGCCAGAACCGCGAATATGGCGCTGGGTCAAAGACTCTCGAAAACCTCCAACGACTGCGGCAGGGAGCACGGGCGGTAGTCACTGGACAACAAGTTGGGCTGTTCGGCGGCCCGCTATATTGCCTCTGGAAAGCGCTGAGCGTGGCGGCGCTGGCGGAGAGAATGAAAGCGGTCCCGGTTTTCTGGCTGGCGGCTGAAGACCACGACTTTGACGAGATCAGCTCAGTCCAGCTTCCTCAGGTCGACCGGCTGCAAAGGTTTACTGTCAACGTTCCTCACGCTGAGGATGCTCCGGTAGGCACCATCGCCTTCGGAGACGAGGTGACGGCAGCAGTGCGCCAGGTGGAGGGACTGTTCGGCCCATCGCCGGTGGTCGAACTGTTGGACGCGAGCTATCGCAAAGGCAGCAACTTTGCCGACGCCTTTGCCGGCTTCTACGCGAAGGTCTTCAACGAACTGGGCGTCATATTTCTCGACCCTCTCGATCCGGAATTGCATCGGCAGTCGCGGCCGCTGTACCGAGCCGCGCTGGAGAGGGCGGCGGAGATCAACCAGGCCTTGCTTGCCCGCAACCGCGAACTGGAGGCAGCCGGCTACCACGCGCAGGTGAACGTCACCCCCTCGCATACGCTGTGTTTCTACATCGAACAGGGAAGCCGGGTTCCGGTTCGACGTGATGAAAACGGCGATAGCTTCATGATTGGCGAGCGACGCGTCGCCCGCGCTGAATTGATCGCGGAAACGGAGCGATGTCCGGAACGCTTCAGCGCCAATGTGCTGCTGCGCCCCGTGATTGAAGACTACCTTTTGCCAACGTTGTGTTACATGGGCGGGCCGGCAGAGATCGCTTATTTCGCTCAGGTCGAAACCGTCTACCGCCAACTTGACCGTCCGGTTACTCCCGTTGTCCCGCGCCTGTTCGCCACCATCGTTGAGCCCCGCCAGGCCAAACTCCTGAACCGCTATGAACTCAAGCTGCCGGATGTCTTCGTCGCACCGGAAAAGCTCCAGGAGATAGTGGCAAAGAAGTCCATACCCGGGAGATTGATGAGCAGCTTTGAGTCCGCTGAAGAGAATCTGGAGCGCGACCTCGGCGGGATTCGTGCCGGCCTGGAAAAACTGGATCCCACGCTGGTGGACGCCGCCGAGAACGCGGCGTCGAAGATGCGTTATCAGTTGCAGGGGCTGCGCGACAAGGCGGCCCGCGCGGAAGCCCGGAAGAATTCCGAACTACACCGGCATGCCGATGAGCTCTCGACCTTCCTTTATCCCAACAAGGAGCTGCAGGAGCGTGAAATTGGCGCCGCCTACTTCCTGCTGAAATACGGACTTGGCGTTGTGGAGCAGTTAAAGCAAAGCATCAACTTTGGCTGCCCCGATCATCACGTGATCCCGCTCCATCCGCGAGCCTAGTCTGCCGGGTCCAGCATCCCGACGAAGCTTAACATCGAGGCATCGAAGACGACTGTTGTGAACCGAAGACAACTGTTGTGATCTGAGAAAGCGGCAGCCCTGTTGGGCTGCCGCTTGAGTTTGGCCGCATCTGGACCAGGCCAGTGCGTCCAGGCCGTGCCTACTTTTTCTGTGGTGCGGTCTTTCTGGGAGCAGTCTTGCGCGCCCCCGGAGCCGTCTTGCGTGCGCCGGGCGCGGTTTTCACCGGACCGGAAGGCGCGAGCAGCGTCAGCACGTCAGCGGAGCTGAAGGGGTACTCGCGGATTGAGCGCGTGGTGCCTTCCGCGCTCTTCAGCAGCACGTCGACGCGGCGGTTCTGCGCCAGCACGACCGTGTTCATGTTCTTTTTGATCCGGAGCCGTTGCGCCGGAGTGAGGTTCTCGTCTTCATCGACCAGCTTGGTGACTTCTTCAGCGGAGAGCTGGCGTTCAGCGCCTACGCCTTCGGTCTCGATGTCCTCAGCCGGCACGCCATGCTCAACCAGGAAGTTCTTGGCCGAGCCCACGCGCCGATCGGACAGCAGCTTGTTGTACTGGGCGCTGCCGCGAGGATCGGTGTGGCCGCGCAGAACCAGGTGTGCATCCGAACGGAAGGTCAGATAACGCTTGAAGTCCGTTGATAGCTGCAACAACGTCCGCTGCTGGCTGGCCAGCAATCCGCCATTAGGATTGCGGACAGTCGGCTGAGCAGTCGGGAAGTAGATGCTGTGCAGAGAGAGCCTCTGCTCCAGTTGCACCTGCTCCACCGGTTTCTGGACGTCCAGATCGATCCGGCATTCAGCCAGACCGCCGCGTCCGTCGTTGACCTGGCCGGTGACGACGTAATGTCCGGCAGCCGCGCCGGTGGAATCGAACTGCACCTGCGCGCCGCTTCCAGTGATATGCCCGCCGCTGGCCTGCCATGAGTAAGTCAATGGATCGTTATCAGGATCGCTGGCCGTTGCAGTGATCTGCACACTTTGGCCTAAAGGCACGGTGCGGCTCGCTGCCTGGCAGCTCATGGTCGGAGGACGATTAGGACGGCGTTCGACGTGGACTTCAACTGTACAGTTAGCCACGTTGCCGCGACCATCATCCACGTGCCCGGTGACGGTGTAGCTGCCGGCAGCAGCGTTGCCCGGCTTCCAGCGAACGTCCGCGCCGGTGCCGTCCACGGAGCCGCCGTTCGCCGACCACGCGTAAGTCAGAGTAGCGTTGTCAGGATTGGTAGTCTCGGCGTGGATGGTGATGAATTCGTCGGTCTCCGCGTGCACCGTGCTGGGATTGGCGGTGCACGACATGGTCGGCGGGTGGACTGGAATCGGAGGCGGGGCCTCATGATAGCCGAGACGGAACACCAGGCCGGCGGAGGCGCGAAGGTTGTTCTGGCGATTGTCGCGGCCGTCGTTGAACCTGGTCATCAGATATTCCATCTGGAACAGCCGGATGGCAAGGTGGCGGCTGGCCGTAAGATCCAAACCTCCACCCCCGAGCAATGCAAAAGAATTCTTGTGCTGTGGAGCATTAAAAAATGCCGTATCACCCACAAATCCTGGAGGCGTTTGCGCCTTCAGGTGAGCGCCACCGGCCAGAACGTGGACGAAGGGAGTAAAACGGCTGCGCGTGATGTAGACGCGCGGGCCGAACGTGAAAGTCCACATCCTGGAATCGACGCCGCCCACGTCGTGCAGGCCATAGCCGCCGACGTCGGCAACCAGCCCCAGCCAGTTATTGACGTTGCCGCTGAGCTCAGCCACGCCGCCAGGAATGAAATCAAAATGCTCATTGAAGGTGCAGCCGCTCGGAAATGCCAGCGCCGGGCATGAGGGCAAACCGCCTCCCGGCACCGTGGTATCCGCATTGAAGCGAACATAGGAATAGCCCAGAAAAACTTCCACCGCGGGCGTATTCTCTCCTCGCATGGAAGAGTCAGAGGACGACTGGCTGCGTGGCGCCGGGGTCGGCTTGGCGGCAGGCTGCTGCGCCGGTTCGGGAGCATCAGGGCGGCTGACCGCGGAAACATCCGGCGGGTTGGTTGCGGACTTGGCTTCACCCGCGAATGCCCACGCCGCAACGAAAAACTGGAGGACTACTATGACGATCGCGCGTACTGACAAATGCATCAGACCTCCTCATTAGGAGTGTTCATGCAACACTCCAGTGGCCCAGGATGCCTGGTAGATAGGCGCTGCTATCTTATCTACACAGCACAGTTTCTCGCAAATCCAAGACCGTCTTCACGCTTGACGTGCGAGAAGTTGACGCAGCTCGATGATCACACACTGGTGTTAGATTGAGTGCTCCAATGACCAATGAATCCACTTGCCTTGCTCTCCGCGAGTTCATGACCGCTGCCGTGCCCTATTGGGAAACTCTTGGACTGGAACTGAAGGAAGTCGGCGATGGCAGAGCTGTATTTGAAGCTGCGGTCCGGCCGGGACATCTGCAAAACGGAATAGTCCACGGAGGCGTGCTGGCATCGATTGCCGATTCTGCTTGCGCGGTTGCCGCGGTTTCCAAGATCTTTCCTGCGAATTATGCCACTACGATCAACCTGCAGGTTGCGTACCTGAAGCCTGTAATCGCGGGGAGGTTCACAGCAGAGGGCCGGTGCGTCAAGGCCGGCAAGAGCATCATTTTCTGTGAGGCCAGCATCTTTGACGATCGCCGAGCCCTGGTCTGTACCGCCTCTTCGCAACTGATCGCAATCCCGCGGCAAACCGAATCTGCTCTAAAACCTGTGCAGAATCCGGCGAAAAAGACGTAAGCCATTTAGAATCAATGGTATGTTGAGTTCTGGAAAGTAATAGTAAAGGGTTGCGTGTGGGATGCTTTTAAGGCATAATACCGAGTTTTCCCAAGCTTCTTCGATCCACCCCCAGCAATGCGGGCCCCCGAAATTCTTGGATCTAATTGAAACCAAAGGCAGCCGCTGGGAATCAAAAAAGTAAGTCATTTTGTACGCATTCCTTCATTCCAAAGGCAGGACGAACTAAATATGGCGAGAAGACGCGGTAATCCGAACTGGGGCAAGCCTGAACCGATTGGCCCCGTGGTCCCTGTGGTCACGTCGTTTGAGCAGGCAGTCAAAGAATTCAAGCTCACGCCCGACCAATACATCCGTTCCACCCGCTTGCGCGAATGGGCGCGGCGCAATAAGAACAGCAAGTACATTCCGGAGCCTTTGCTGGAGGCTTGGGGATTCGAGATAGAATCGACTTTGTAAATATACTTTTTGTGTCAAAACAAGAGGCCGCAGACGCGGCCTTTTGTTTTTCCCATGTTGCGGGCACCTGGCCGGACGCCCTGCCGTTTGACCTGCACATCTGCCGCATGCGATAGTCTTTCGTTTGCCAGCTCGGCTCCAAACCCAGGAGAGCGATCAACCACAATATGGTTCGCCTGATCCCCCGCGATACCCGTTTCTTTGATCTGTTTGCCGAGGTCACCCTTAATCTGGGCGAGGGGGCTCGACTGCTGCAGGCAATCCTGGACGACTTTCGCGACGTCGATCAGCGAGTGCAGCAGCTGAAGGCCATCGAGCACCGGGGCGACGAGATGACGCATAACATCCTGACCCGGCTCAATCAGACCTTTATTACGCCCCTGGATCGGGAGGACATCTACCGCCTCGCCTCCTCCCTGGACGACGTGCTCGACTTCATTTACGCTGCCGGGGTCCGGCTGACCATGTACAAGATCACGTCGGCGCCCAGTGCGGCTTCGCGCCTGGCCGAGATTCTTATTCTGCAGGCTGACCAGTTGTCCCAGGCCCTGGCTTCGCTGGAACGCAAGAACGATCGCGTTCTCGAGAACTGCATGGAAATCAATCGCCTGGAGAACGAGGCCGACCATATCGCCCGGTCGGCTATTGGTGTTCTCTTCGAGAATGAGAAAGATCCGATCTCTCTGATCAAGCTCAAAGAGCTTTACGAAGTCCTGGAAACAGCGACCGACAAAGCGGAAGACGCCGCCAACGTTCTGGAAGGCGTGGTTTTAAAAAGTGCCTGATGCGTGCCCGAACATTGCGCGCAACCGTCCCGTTCCCGCTCTCAAATCTCATTGACGAGGCTGGCTAGGTGCATACAAGCGGACTACTGGTTATCGTCACGATCCTGATAGCGCTTTCTTTCGACTTCATCAACGGCTTTCATGACGCCGCCAACAGCATCGCCACGGTTGTCTCCACCCGCGTGCTGTCCCCTCGGCTGGCGGTATTCTGGGCAGCAGCTTTCAACTTCATCGCCGCGTTCGTCTTTGGCACCGCGGTGGCAAAGACGATCAGCGCCGGCCTGGTGGACCCCGCCCAGGTCACGCAGTTCGTGATTCTCTCCGCCCTGGTCGGGGCTATCCTCTGGGATCTACTGACCTGGTGGTGGGGTCTGCCCACGTCATCGTCGCACGCGCTGATCGGCGGGCTGGCTGGAGCCGGGATCGCTCGCGCCGGTTGGCAGGTTCTGGTTCGTCAGCCCAAGCTCGACTGGCCCATCATCGGCGTAGTCCCCGGCCTAGGCGCCAAGTGGATGTCCACCCTCATCTTCATTGTGCTGGCTCCCGCTATGGGATTCATCCTTGGGCTGGCTGCGATGGTGGCCGTCTCCTGGATCTTCCACCGTAGCGCTCCGCGTATGGTGGACAAGCTGTTCCGGCGGCTGCAGTTGGTCTCTGCCGCAGCCTACAGCCTGGGCCACGGCGGCAATGACGCCCAGAAGACCATGGGACTCATAGCCGGTGCGCTGCTCGCCGGCGGGTATCTCACCCCCGCCCAGTTCTCCCGAGGCTGGGGAGGCTATAAGTGGTGGATCATTATCGCCGCCAATGCTGCCATCGCTCTGGGGACCTACTTCGGAGGGTGGCGCATTGTCAGAACGATGGGGTCCCGAATCACCAAGCTCAAGCCGGTTGGCGGCTTCTGCGCGGAGAGCGCGGGCGCAATTACGCTATTTCTCCTTGCTGCCAATGGCATTCCCGTAAGCACCACCCATACCATCACAGGCGCCATCGTGGGAGTCGGCTCCACAACTCGTCTCTCTGCGGTCCGCTGGGGCGTTGCCGGACGCATCGTCTGGGCCTGGGTGCTAACTATCCCTGCTTCCGCCATGATCGCCGCAGGGACGTTCGCAGTCATCCGCCTTTTCGTCGCCAATCCTTAGGCACAATGCGACCCTTAGCAGCCGAAGCGTAGAATGGCTGAGCTTTTTGAGTCTCGCAGCCACAGTTGTCACAGGCGATCGACGAAACTTATGACCTTTACCGATAAAGTCGTTCTGGTTGCTGGCGGCACCGGTGGGCTCGGCCGCGCCGTGAGCCTGGCTTTTCTTGAGGCAGGCGCACAGGTGATAGTCACCTACCAGCACGATACCGAATTTGCCGAGTTGCATCGGCTCGCCTCCAACGCCGCACGGCTTGTCGGCCGAATGTTTGATCTGACGGATGAGGCCGCGGTCGAGCAACTCATCGACGGCATCGTGCGCGAGCACGCGCGCCTCGATGTGATGGTAAACACTGTCGGCGCATACACAGGTGGGCCCAAATTCTGGGAACTGCGGACCGATGTCTTTGAGCGCATGCTGGCGCTGAATCTTCGCGCCGGCTTTCTGCTCTCTCGCGCGGCGGCCGGGGTAATGGTCAAACAACAGCAGGGGGCGATCGTAAACGTGGCAGCCAAGGCGGCCATCGATCATGGAGCGGGAGCCGCTTACGCAGCCTCCAAATCGGCCGCTCTGGCAATGATTGACTCATTAGCCGCCGATCTGAAGGGAACCGGCGTACGCGCCAACTCCATCCTGCCCAGCATCATCGATACGGAAGCCAACCGCAAAGCTATGCCGGGCTCAGATTTCTCGAAATGGCCCAAACCGGAGGCTATCGCCAGAGTCGTCTTGTTTCTGTGCAGCGACGACGCCCGGGTGGTTCAGGGTGCAGCGGTCTCGGTCTATGGCGATAGTTGAGAGCTCACAGATTCGAACTGGAAAGAAGTACCTTCCCGGCAAGTGACGGATCAGCGCCTCAGAGCGGCCCTGGGCCGCAGTACTGCTCATGCGGCTTTCGCTCTCGCCACGATGCCGGCGGGCTTGCTCTTCCATGCGGTATACCAGCGGCAACTGAAATATAGCAGCAGCATTACCATGGCCCAGACGGCGTAAAGCAGGCCCAGGTTCCAGGTGTACCCCGCCGGCGCGGGCGGGTTCAGCATAGGATGATTGGCGAACAACCAGGGGTCAACATGACCCGTGCGCACCAGGGACACCACGATAGCGGCTGCGTGGATCAGAGGAATGTGCAGAACGTAATAGAAGAATGGCACGCGACCAAACACCGTCAGCACATTCGCCGCGAACCCGCGCATCTTGTCCAGCAGCGGCACGAGCAAGAAAGCCGGTCCCAGCGTCATCAACAGAAACTGCAACGACGCGGGATACTTCGTGGTGTTGAGAAACGACAGAAGGGGCGGGAACTTGCCCGCCGCGGTCCAGTGCGTGGGGTCGCCATACAGGTTCCATCCCCGCAGGATCAGAAAGGCGGCTACGGTGGCGGCGCCGAGGATATAGCAAATCAGGTTGCGGCGCGCGGCCTCGGCGCGTAACAGAGTTCCGAACCAGTAGCCGGCGGCCATTACGCCGATCCAGGGGATGATGGAGTAAAGCACGGCCAGCGTCAGCCCGTTGTCGCCGCCGATCTGAACCCATCCTCCGAAGTAAAGGACCTGCCATATCCACGCCAACGGGCTATGCCGCAACACCTCGATCAGGTGCGGTCGGAAAGGATCGACCACGTTGTGGCCGGCGATGATGATCACGCCCATGATGCCCACAACCCGCGGCGGCAGCCAGATCAGGCCTGCCATAAGCACCATGCACCAGCCGATGACCCAGATCACTCCCGCCAGCATGTAGTGGGCGTAATCAAAGTTGAATGTCCAGCAAAGGCGGAGAAGGGTCAGTTCCAGCAGAACCAGGCCCAGGCCTCGGAGAAGAAGGTAGCGAGCCAGAGCGGCTTTGCCCTGGCTGCGAAGTTTTTCCCCGCGCAAGAACGCGCTTGTGCCGGCCAGGAAGATGAACCAGGGAGCGCAGAAGTGTGTCACCCAGCGGGTAAAGAAGATGCCTGGAGTCGGACCGCCGGCGGGAAGCCCGGAGAAGACTCGCACGTGGTCGATGGCCATCAACACCATCACCGTGCCGCGCAGGATGTCCACGGAGGCCACGCGCTGCGGCGAGAGGATCTTGATAGGAAGGGCGGAACCCGAGCCTGTCTCAACGGCCGCCGAGGCTTGCAGGGTGCTCATCGTCCATGCTCCTTCAGCCGATCATCCGCCGTGCCGATGCGCGGCCCTGAATGAAAATTTTGACTCGTATCATACGCCGCCCCTGTGGACTTCCAATTTAAATTTGGACTCCGCGCGCCGTCAGAAGGTAAGCGCGGCCGCGAAAAGCGCTGGGCAAGTGAGGCTCCACTGCTGCCGTACAATGGGTTCCAGGCCGGGATGGCGGAATTGGCAGACGCAGCGGACTTAAAATCCGCAGGGCTCAAAAAGCTCGTGGGGGTTCGAGTCCCCCTCTCGGCACCATAATTCCGAGCGAAGCGAAGAATCTTTCATCGTCTTATAATCAGGTAATGAAGGCTCAGGGTCTGCGACAGTTAGGAGGTCACCTGTGCTCATCAGATCGCTATTCATATTTTTCATGATCCTCTTCCTGAATCCTGCCCTGGTATCGGGGAACGACAAGAAAGATCAGGGGAAGGAAGCCTCAGACGACGACGCCTTCTATCACGGGACCGGCATCAACGATCTCAATGCCATTGGCAACCGCAATGTCGGCTGCAGCCGGGGCCTGGGAAACTGGTACTCGCTGGACACCCAGGTAAAGATGGGGGCCGAGTTTTCCCGCCAGGTTGAAGCCTCGTCGCATCTCATCAAGGACCCGATCATCAACGAGTACGTGAATCGCGTGGGACAGAATATTTCCCGGAATTCCGATTCGCGACTGCCGTTCACCATCAAGATCCTGGACATCGAAGAACCGAACGCGTTCGCGCTTCCCGGCGGATTCATGTACGTCCATGCCGGCACGATCCTTCTGGCTGACAATGAGGCCGAACTGGCGGGCGTAATGGCGCATGAGATCGGTCATGTAGCCGCCTGCCACGCGGCGCGTCAGGCTACGCGAGGAACGCTGGCCAGCCTGGCCGTGATCCCGCTGATCATCGCCACCGGGGGACTGGCGGGCATCGGCGTGAATGAAGCCGCGAATCTGGGCGTGCCCGCGGCTTTCTCCAAATTTGGGCGCGATTTTGAGGCGCAGGCGGATTACCTCGGCATCGAGTACGCGTACAAGACCGGCTACGATCCGGCAGGGATGATTGATTTCTTCGAAAAGCTGTCGGCGCTGGAGAAGAAGAGGCCGGGATTCGTCAGCAAGGTTTATCAGGACCATCCGGCGACGCCGGACCGCATCAATCGGTCACAGAAAGAGATTGCCACCATTCTGCCGCCGCGCGACCAATATATCGTCGATACTTCAGACTTCGAGATGGTGAAGCGGCGCCTGGCGCTGATCATGAAACACCGCCAGCTCAACGATAAGAAAGACGACGACCGGCAGCTCCGCCGCACCGTAGACAATAAAGACCCGCAGCAGCAGGATGACGATCGTCCGGTGATCCGGCGCAAGCCCGAAGACAAGCCAAACCAGTAACGCGCCGGCTCAGGACCGCAGCCTCGTTTTCAGATGTAGACCTTTTGCCGCGAATATTCACAGCGGTTTGCGGTTACCTGCGTAACCTATCGTAAGGCCCGCTTTCTGGGACTATATATGCGGGTACAAAGTTCTGTCCTGCGGGGTGCTTTTGATGTACCGCTATCGCAATCTGCTGATTCTGTTAACAATCGTCTGCGTTTCCGTTCCCGTTTTCGCCCACCATATCGCTGTGGTGGCGCCCAAGGACAACGGCACTGACGCCATTACCACCGCTCAGCTGGTCAAAATCCTGAAGTCGGAGATGCGCAGCTGGCCCGACGGCAGCAATGTGGTGGTGGTGATCAGCAAGAATTCTCCGACAACCCTGCAGGTGCTGGAGCGCGTCTGTAATCTTTCAGAGATGGAAGTTAAGGCGCTGATCGCCGCCCACCCATCCTCTTTCATTCAAGCCGAATCCGATGCGGCGCTGCTGACGATTGTAGAATCCAAACCAGGCGCGCTGGGTATCGTTGACGTGCACGCCGTTACCGGGAATCACGTTCGCGTGTTGAAGGTGGATGGAAAGCTGCCCATGGAGAAGGGCTACCTGCCTCACTGACCTGCGGAAATCAAGAGACTTCAGATAAAGGCCTTAAATTAATCCAATCCAGCCGCAACCGTGATGCACATCACAGGGCGGCGTTCTCTCTTTGCTGTAAATTTCTTACTTTCGTAAACTCAATTGAGCCGCTAGTATTTTTCGCGGTCAATGCCGAGGGACCGAGCCCGGTTCTTTCGGATCCAGGAGGAAAGGACTATCTATGAGGATCGCGGTCCCAATGGAGAAGCAGCCAGGCGAAGCCCGAGTCGCCTTGACGCCGGATTCGGTGAAGAAACTGGCAGGTAGCGGAGTGGAAGTCGGAGTGGAGAACGGCGCTGGCACCAGAGCCGGCTTTGTAGACGAAGAGTACAAGGCAGCAGGCGCATCCCTGATGAATCGCGCGACGCTGCTCTCAGGAGCCGACATTCTGCTGTGCGTAAACCGCCCTGAGTCCGATGACTTCGCCCAACTCAAGCCCGGAGCCATTATCGTTGGATTCCTCAAGCCGCTGGATGAGCCCGCCGCGTTGGAGCCGATCGTCAGCCGCAGCCTGAGTGCGTTCGCCATGGAACTGGTTCCACGCATCACCCGCGCACAATCCATGGACGCTCTCTCATCCATGGCAACAGTAGCCGGATATAAAGCTGTGATTCTCGCCGCCGAGCATCTGCCGCGCATGTTCCCGTTGCTGATGACCGCCGCCGGCACCGTGCCGCCCGCCAAGGTCCTGGTTCTGGGCGCGGGCGTTGCCGGATTGCAGGCCATCGCTACCGCCCGCCGTCTGGGCGCGGTGGTGGAAGCATACGACGTTCGCGCTGCCGCCGGACAGGACGTGAAGTCGCTGGGCGCCAAGTTTCTGGAGATCGATCTGGGCGGAATCGAAACACAAGACGCCGGCGGTTATGCCAAAGAGCTCAGCCCTGAAGCCTTGCAACTCGGACGCGACATGGTGACCAAGCGGGCCGCGTTGTCGGATGTAGTCATCACCACGGCCCAGGTTCCAGGAAGAAAAGCTCCGCTCATGCTGACCGAAGAGGCCGTCAACGGAATGCGGCCGGGATCGGTGATCGTGGATCTCGCGGCCAGCACCGGAGGCAACTGCGCTCTGACGCAGCCGGGGAAAGACGTGGACCACAAAGGCGTGCTCATCATGGGACCGCTGAATGTGCCCGCAACAGTGGCCGGCCACGCCAGCCAGCTGTACTCGCGCAACCTCACCACGTTCCTCGGCCTGATTATCGAGAAGGGCAATCTGAAGATCGATATGAACGACGAGATCCTGAAAGGCGCGTGCGTGACTTACCAGGGAGGCAGCGTTCATCCAAGAGTGGCTGCGGCGCTGAGCAGCGCTGTGGGCTCGAGCAAATAAAGACAAACTGCATTTATCAACATGTTGGGAACCTGAACTGGGAGATCTGATATGAATCTTCTGCTTTTTCAACCGCTGGCGTTTATCGCGTCAGTCTACATGCTGGCGCAGGAGGGAGGATCGGCGGAGAAGCTGGTCTTCAATCCTGCCGTCCTGATTGCCAGCCTGTACGTCTTCGCTCTGGCAGCCTTCCTGGGCTACCAGGTGATCTCGCGTGTGCCGCCCCTGCTGCACACGCCGCTGATGTCGGCAACGAACGCCATCTCCGGTATCTCGCTGATCGGCTCGCTGGTGATCGCCGGATCTACTTACGAAAACCACCAGACTCTGGCTGAGTTGCTGGGCTGCGCGGCCGTAACCTCGGCCATGATCAACGTGACCGGCGGCTTCCTGATCACCGACCGCATGCTCAAGATGTTCCGCAAGAAGGAAGTGGTCAAGGTGGGAGAGAAAAAGTGAACGCACATCCGGCATATTTTCTGGAAGCTACCTACCTGGTCGCCTCCTGCTTGTTCGTGATGGGCTTGAAGGGATTGAGCCATCCGGATACGGCGCGGCGCGGCATGATCATGGCCGCCGCGGGCATGTGCGCCGCTCTGTTGGGCACCCTGTTTCATCCCGATATTCACCATTACCTTTATATCGCCATTGGACTGGTAATCGGCTCGGCCATCGGCATACCCATGGCCATGGTGCCGATGACGGCCATGCCACAACGAACCGCGTTGTCTCACGCCTTCGGCGCTCTGGCCGCATCCATGGTGGGTCTCGCCGAGTACGTGATTCACGGCTCCAACCTGGGACCGTTCAAGATGGGAGCCCTGGGACTGGAAGTCATGCTGGGCTCGCTGACGGTTACCGGCTCGCTCATTGCCGCCGCCAAACTGCAGGAGATGATGCGCGGTACGCCGATCCAGTTCAAAGGCCAACAGGTCCTGAACCTGGCTTTGTTTATCAGCATGATCACGCTGTTCATTCTCTGGCTGATCAATCCGGCCACCGCAGGCTTTTTCTACGGGATGGCCGCCTGCGCCTTCCTCTTTGGTGTGCTGCTGGTGATTCCCATCGGCGCCGCCGATATGCCGGTAGTCATGTCGCTGTTGAACTCCTATGCCGGCCTGTCCTCGGCCGCTACAGGATTCGTGCTTTCCAACAACGTGCTGATCATCGCCGGAACGCTCGACGGTTTCTCCGGTTTCATTCTCTCCATCCTGATGTGCAAAGCCATGAACCGTTCCATCACCAACGTGTTGTTCGGCGGCTTTGGCGCTGTGACCGGGACCGATCAGGGCGCGGCGGGCACCATGCGCGAACTTTCGCTGGACGACGTGGCCGTACAGCTGGCTTATGCCAACCAGGTGGTCTTTGTCCCAGGGTACGGCATGGCGACGGCCCAGGCACAGCACGCGGTCCGCGAGCTGGGCAATCTGCTGGAAGAGCGCGGCGTGTCGGTGAAGTACGGTATCCATCCGGTCGCCGGACGCATGCCCGGCCACATGAACGTGCTGCTGGCTGAAGCGAACGTGCCCTACTCATCGCTGTATGAAATGGACCAGATTAACCCCGAGCTGCCTGCAACCGACGTGGCGGTGGTGATCGGCGCCAACGACGTGGTTAATCCCGACGCGCGCGACAATCCCAAGAGCCCGATCGCCGGCATGCCGATCATTGAGGTCGATCGCGCCAAGTCGGTGGTGGTGCTGAAGCGCGGGAAGGGAAAGGGCTTCTCCGGACTGGAAAACCCGCTGTTCTTCAAGTCGGTCACCGGGATGCTCTACGGCGATGCCAAGAGCAGCCTGACCAACCTGACCCAGGCAGTGCAGAAAGTTTAGTTCTCATCACGCGAACACATCCTGGCGAGTCATCTCGCCAGGATTTTTTTGTTCATGGGAAGGCTTCGCGGTAGTATGAGGAGCTCGTCCAGGAGATCCGCCTTCCTCACCACATTGCTTCTTAAGCGCATGGAATCCCGAGGGCTGCGCGCCTTCTTTGCCCTCATCTGTCTTCTGGCAGCAAGCTCGGTCACCGGCCGCGGAGGAGCGGTTGAAGATCGACAGAAGGCCGTCGACCGGGCGCTCGACTTTGTGCAGGCCGTTGCATCGAGCGATGCCAACCTGTCCCGCTTCGGAAGCGATCTCCTGTGGTGCTTCTATTCGATCTCACATACTTCCCGAGACCGACGTCTGGGTGCGAAGGCCGCCCGTATGGGGCGCGAAGCGGCTGAGCGCTGGCGGCGATTACATCCACACGTGCCGGCTGATGTAAGCGCAGGGGGAGTCTATGATTTGTTAGCGGGAGCCTATGCTGCGGAACGCTTTGGGTTTCCTGATGATCAATTCAAGGACGAGTTGCGCCTCGCAGCGGCCAGATTTAAAGCCAAAGACTTTCTTGGCTTCGATGCGGCGCGTGAGCCACCGCCCCTTGACGATCCCCGCCGCTACGACATTTTCACCGACGCTCTCATCCGAAGCTTCTTCGGCGAGGCTTACGGCATCCCTCTCGGAGCGCGATATCGCGAGGTGTTGCGATGGCTGCCCAGCCTGCGGCCCTACGAAGGACACGACGAGGGCATGGAATTCGATGCCTTCTACACGGTCACCCATGCTATCTACACCTTGAACCGCTACCACGAGTCGAGGATTGAGCCGTCGTTAATTCCCGACGAAATTGCATTTGTGCGCCGGAAGCTTGACGCGGCGATGGAAGACGAGGATCCGGAGATGGTCGCAGAGGCGCTGGACTGCCTGAAGGCTGCCGGATTTGCCCGCGATCCTCAAGTCCGCAGGGGGATGAAATACCTTGTGACGACCCAGCGCGCGGATGGCGCGTGGGCCGGCGATCCTGATGATCTTTACACTCAGTATCACTCTGCCTGGGCGGCGATTGACGGGTTGCGCGATTACCGTTTTCACGGCGAGATCAGCAAGCTGCCGTTGAACTGATTTCCCCGGCAGGTCAATTACAATCGCCATTCATGTTTGCCGACCGCACTAACTGGAACCTCGCCAGCAACCCGCTGGCGGAGGCTTTGGCGCGACATCGTCAAAGCGGGCGGAGGCTGATCGATCTGACCGCTTCCAATCCAACCGAATGCGGCTTCCACTATAACGCCGAGGCGATCCTGAGCGCGCTACGACAGCCGGGCGCGCTCGAATACCATCCCGATCCACGCGGGCTGCGCTCTGCCCGGCAGGCGGTGAGCCAGTACTACGCCGCAATGGGGAACCAGGTCGACGTCGACGATATGGTCCTCACCACCAGTACCAGCGAGGCTTATTCCTTCGCGTTTCGGCTGCTGGCCAATCCCGGCGACGAGATTCTGATCCCTGCGCCCAGCTATCCGCTGTTCGACTTTCTGGCTGACATTCAGGATGTGAATGCCACGCCTTACCCGCTGTTCTACGACCACGGCTGGCAAATCGATCTTCACGCACTGGAGCGGGCCATCACGTCGCGGACGCGAGGGGTTGTGGTTGTGCATCCCAACAACCCCACAGGACACTTCACCAAGCCGGAGGAGATCGCCCAGCTCAACGCAGTCTGCATGGAACGCCATGTGGCCATCGTGGCCGACGAGGTCTTCCTGGATTTTTCTTTGCAGACGGCGAAGCCAACGACTTTCGTAGCCAACAAGGGAGCGCTGGCTCTCACTCTAAGCGGGCTGTCAAAAATTTCCGGGCTTCCGCAAATGAAGTTTGCCTGGCTGGTTGTGGCCGGGCCGGAAGAGCAGAAAAGGGACGCGCTGGCGCGGCTGGAGATGATTGCTGATACTTATCTTTCTCTCAACACGCCAGTCCAGCTTGCGGCTCCGGCGCTGCTGGAACAGCGCGCCGGCTTTCAGCAACAGCTCATGCAACGACTGCGCGAAAACCTTCGCGAATTGGATTCGCAGCTGGCCCGAAATTCATTGGTCAGCCGCCTGGAGGTAGAAGGCGGGTGGTATGCCGTGCTGCGCATTCCGGCTACACGCAGCGATGAAGAGTTAGCTATTGAACTGCTGGAGCGGGAGGATGTTTACCTTCATCCCGGCCATTTCTATGGTTTTTCTGGCGATGGTCAGCTCGTGGTCAGCCTGATCACCGCGGCGCAGGATTTCCGGGACGGATTTGCGCGGCTGTTGAAATACCTGACGCAGCGCCGCGACCTTTAGATCTCGTCTTCTGCGGTAAACAGCCTGATTTGCCCCGCGCCCACGTGAACCCGCAAGCGATACATTCCTGGTCCGGTGCTGTCAAAAGTACGAAACAACCCGCCTTTTTGCGACTGAAAGGCTGAAGCGTCGATTTCGCCGGCGTTGACCGAGGCATGTACACTGCGATAATCGTTGGGTTTGCCTACATTGATTTCCAGTTCGCCGGCCATGGATTCGATGTCCTTGTCGCCCTGAATATGGTCTAAGAGCAGCTTGCCCGCGGTCAGGCGCACGCTGAGATTCACGTTTCTGGGAATCTCGATGGTGGCGGCAAAATCCCTGGGCCCTTCAACCTTCACCGTCGCCGCGCGGGTGCTGGCATTGACGCGGAAGTGCACCTTGGCCCGATCGCTGGGGTTCTTGGGCTTGGCGGTAATGAGCAGGCGGTCGAGTTGACCGGCTGCGATCCGGTAATCACCGGCGCTGAGATCGAGCTTGAGGGCTGTACCAGGAGTGATGGTCAGCTCGAGGTTGCCTTCGTCGCGAACTTCAGGCTGCGAGTTCAGGCCAACCAGACAGAGGCAGAGGACCAGCAGTCGCGTCATACACTGCTCCTTCATTCCAATGACGTTAAAAGGAACGTTGAAGTTCCAATTATTTGCCGCTGAAAGAAGAAATTTCGCGAAGTTTGTAGCGCTGGATCTTGCCCGTGGCCGTCTTAGGTAGTTCGGGCACGAAGTCTATTCTCTGCGGGCACTTGTGGGCAGCGAGCCGGGAAGACAGGTAGTTCCGGATGGCGTCGCCGGTACTGGTTGAATTCTCCTGCCCGGCCTTCAGCACAACGAAGGCGGCGGGCTTGATGAGCTGGTTCTGGTCGGCAAATCCCACTACCGCAGCTTCCTGGACGGCCGGGTGTTCGATCAACGCAGCTTCAATCTCGATAGGGCTCACCCACATGCCCTTGACCTTGATCATGTCGTCCGAGCGGCCAACATACCAGAAGTAGCCGTCGTGATCGCGATAATACTTGTCTCCCGTGCGCAACCAGTGACCTTGGATGGTCTCCTTGGTTTTTTCGTGCTGATTCCAGTAGCTGGCGCATACGGAATCGCCTTTGATCATCAGGTTTCCTGTCTCGCCGTCGGGAACTTGCTGGCCGGCCTCATCCACGATGCGGGCTTCGTAGCCGGCAAGGATCTGGCCGCTGGACCCCGGACGAACCGCGCCAGGACGGTTGGCAATGAACATGTGCAGCGCCTCGGTGGAGCCGATGGCGTCAAGAATCTCCACGCCAAAACGCTCCCTGAAGCGATGGAAGAGCGTAGCCGGCAATGCTTCACCGGCCGAGACTGCGTGACGGACAGTGGAAAGATCGAAATCCGGGCTGCCTTCGCGCTGGTAGGACAGCAGCGAGGAATAGTTTGACGGCACAGAGAAGAACAGCGTGGGTCGGTGGCGTTCGATGACCGAGTAGAGATTGGGCGGTGAGGGCGATCCCGGCCAGAGAATGCTGGTGGCGCCTACAGAAAGAGGGAAGTAGAGGCCGTTGCCCAGGCCGTAGGCAAAGAAGAGCTTGGCCACGCTGAAGAAGCGATCGCTCTCGGTGATCTTCAGGATGGCCTTGGCGTAAAGCTCAGCGCATACCACCATATCGTGGTGCAGGTGCACGCATCCTTTGGGAAACCCGGTGCTGCCCGAGGAGTAGAGCCAGAATGCAGCATCGTCTTTGCTGGTGCCGCACGCCGTGAGATCGGAAGAGCTGCCGTCGAGAATACCCTGCAGGTTATCCCGGCCTGGCTGGGCTTGCCCAGCCACGATGATTCTTTCCAGGTAGCGAAGCCGGCCGCTAGGAATGGCTTGGAGCTGCGGGAGGAGCGAATCGCTGACGATGACAATGCGGGCCCGGCAATCGTTCAGGATGTATTCGTACTCGGCTGGCTTAAGCAGGGTGTTGATGGGGACTGCGACAGCCCCAATCTTGATGGCGCCGAAAAAGCAGTAGGCGAATTCCGGAGTGTCCAGCAGCAGGAGTCCAACCCGCTCTTCAGCGCGCACGCCAAGACTCCTGAGTCCGTTGCCGAACCGGTTGGCGCGTTCGTGGACCTGGGCGTAGCTCACGCGCTCATCGCCGCACTCAAATGCGGTTTTCGGTCCGCGACCTTCCTTGAGATTGCGGTCGATGAAATGCTCGGCCGCATTGAAGATCAACGGAAGGTCGAGAGGCTTCATCGGTTGCAGTTAACAGATAAATAATTCAATAGCTTAGTTCCGATTAATGAAGTAATACTTGACTATATTGAACTTAGTGGCGGCCCGCTGCGTAATTTCTGCCAACGGGCAGTCGATTAAAGGTCTTTTGATCGCCCGTTAAGAATAACGATTCTCTCTCGTCATTGTAACCAGAGGAGCACCGTACTAAATTGCAAGCCACAATGCAAATATCGCGGATGCAATTGGCGGCCGCAGCCGGCGTCGAACCCGGGCCCAGCCTGGAAGAGGCTTTTGTACAGCACAAAGAACTTGTCTTCCGGGCTGCGTATCGAATCACGGGAAATGCGGGCGACGCGGAAGACGTACTGCAGACCGTCTTTCTGCGCCTGATCAAGCAGGACCCGCTGCCGGAGATTCACAGCCTGCCCGCCTATCTGCACCGCTCAGCCGTCAATGCCGCGCTGGACTTGTTGCGCCGGGGAAAAAGAGCCGCTCTCCAGTCCTTAGATGACTCGGAAGGGAAGGGTCGCGAAGCGACAACAGTTCCCGCCCAGCAGCCATCGGTAGAAATCCGGGAATGGCTGCGGCTGGCGTTGGCCAAGGTCAATCCGCGCTGGGCGGAGATGTTTGTGTTGCGCTTCATTGAAGACTATAGCAACCGCGAGATTGCCGGAATGATGAACACTTCGCCGGCGGTGGTGGCAGTGGTGCTGCATCGTACGCGTGCTCAACTCAAAAAAGATTTCAAATCTCTGACTACCATGACGAGGGGAAGACGATGACGCACCAGGAAAAGACCCCCAAAGAAATGTTGCAGGAAGCAGTGGCCGAGCTGCGCGCCGAAAAGCCGCAACCTGAGGTAATCGAAGCGGCAAGCGATCGCGTGTGGCAGCGGCTGAGCCAGTCCCAAGCCGTTGCAGCCGAGGGAGAGGTCGTGGCGATCGCCGGATGCGGAGACGTACGCCGCCTGCTACCGAAATATCGCGCGGCGCAGCTCTCCCCTGCACGCGCGCTGCTGCTGGAGGCCCATCTTCACGAGTGCGTGGATTGCCGCAGGGAAGCGCAATCGGCGCAGCCTGCAACTTCAGCCTTCAAACCTTGGCGGCAGGAATTGCCGCGCATCAGCAGCCAGCGCTTTCGCTGGGCAATGGCGGCCGCAGCGGTGATCGTGCTCGGCGTCGGAATTTATCTCATCCAGGACCGGCTGGCTACCCCCAGCGGGATGCGCGCACGGGTGGAATCGTTTAGCGGCGCGCTGTACCGCGTTGGTTTCAGCGGCGACCAGCCGCTTAAGGCCGGTGACGAGCTGCAGGAGGGTGAGAGCGTTCGCGCCGCGAGCGGTTCGCGCGCGCTATTGCGGCTGCGCGACGGCTCCCAGGTTGAGCTCAACGAGCGGGCCCAGCTGGCGGTCTCCATGCATCGCGATGACACCACGGTGAAACTGGATCGCGGCAACATCATTATTCAGGCGGCCAAGCGACAGAGCGGCCACCTTTACGTCGCGGCCAAGGACTGCCGCGTGGCGGTGACGGGAACGGTCTTCTCCGTGCACAGCGGCCTCAAGGGCTCGCGAGTCTCGGTGATCGCAGGTGAGGTGCGGGTGATGGAGGCCGGCGCGGTCAAGATTCTCCATCCCGGAGATCAGCTTTCCACCAGCGCCAGCGTCGGCGCGGTGCCCGTACCGAAAGAGATTGCCTGGAGCCAGAACGTTGACCAGCACCTGGCGTTGCTGGCAGAGTTTGGGCACTTCGCCAACAAACTCGATACCATCCAGATGCCGGGACTGCGTTATCAGAGCAGTCTGCTTCCGCTGCTGCCTCCCAACACGGTTTTGTATGCGGCCATCCCCAACCTTGGCGATGCTGCCCGGCAGGCAGACCAGCTGTTCGAACAGGAACTGCAGGAATCGCCTGTGCTCCGGCAATGGTGGCAACAGGTACAGACACACAAGCATGGACCAGACCTCAAGGAGATACTGAGCGAGGTGCATGCGCTGGGCGCCTACCTGGGCAACGAGATCGTCTTTTCGGTCTCGCTGGGCGAGAATCGCGGGTACCCACTGGTGGTGGCCCAGATCCAGAAACCAGGACTCAAAGATTTCATTGCCCAGGAATATGCAGGCCGGCAGAACTTCGTAGTGGTCGACGAGCAGGAGCTGAGAGCGCTGCCTGCGCAGACTTCGCAGAAACACTTGGTAATTCTGGTGCGGCCGGACTTTGTCGCCGCCAGCGACGACGCGGCGGCCCTGCAGCAGTTTGTGGCAGATCTGAACCAGGGAGGAGGAGGGTTCGCCAGCACCCCATTCGGCGAGCGCATGTCCAGCGCCTATCAGAACGGGGCCGCGTTGCTATTCGGAGCCAATCTGGGCGCGATGACGGCGCACCATCAACGAACGGTCAAGCAGCAGGAAGTGTTTGCGGGAACGGGACTGGCGGACGTTCAATACCTGGTGGCCGAGCGCAAGGAGATCGCCGGCCAGACGCAAAATCGAGCCGACCTGACTTTCAACGGCCCGCGCCACGGAATGGCCTCGTGGCTGGCGGCCCCGGCGCCGATCGGCGGCCTGGACTATGTCTCCCCGGACGCTGCTGCGGTGGGCGCTTTTGTGACCAAGAGTCCGGCGAAAATGCTGGATGACGTCCTGGCGGTCGCGTACACCTCCAATGGCAACGCTCAGGCAGAAGTAGCCAAGGGCGAGGCGGAGTTGCAGATCAAATTCCATCAAGATCTGGTGGATACGCTGGGCGGCGAGGTGACCTTTGCTCTCGACGGTCCCATTCTGCCTACACCATCATGGAAGATCATCGCCGAGGTTTACGATCCCGGCCGCTTGCAGACGACCATCCGCCAGCTGGTGAGCGACGTCAACCAGCACCTCAAGACGGGAAAGTACGGGCTGGCTCTCGATCAGGAGCAGGTGAGCGGCCTGACCTACTACACTCTTCGTTCGCTCGATCCCACCAAGCCGGTGGAGATCAACTACACCTTCAGCGATGGCTTCATCATTCTGGGGCCCAGCCGCGCACTAGTGATGCAGGCGCTGGACATCCACAAAAGCGGGAACTCTCTGGCGCGCTCGGCTGCGTTCCGCGCTATGCTGCCCCAGGATGAACACGCTGACGTCTCCGCTCTGGTGTACCAGAACTTGGCGCCGGTGGTGGGACCGGTAATGCAGCGCCTTACGCCGCAGCAGCTGCAGTCGCTGCAGCAGCTGGCGGCGGAAACCAAGCCCAGCGTGGTCTGCGCTTATGGTGAGGACAACGCCATCCGCGTGGCCAGCAACAGCCGCTTCTTCGGGCTGGACCTGAACACGCTGGCGCTGTCCACGCTGCTTAAGCTGGCGGCTGGGCCAGGCGTAAAGTAGAAAGCGGGAACATTGAGCAGGGAACAGTCGTACATAGAAGTGCATGGGCGCTGTTATTGAACTGGAGAATCTGGAAGTTCGGCTGGGCAACCGCACTATTCTCGACCGGCTGAATGGATCGTTGCGCGGACGATGCATCGGTCTGCTCGGACCCAACGGATCGGGAAAGTCGACGCTGATCAACACTCTGCTCGGCTTCTACCCTCCGATTGCAGGTGCGGCGCGCATCTTCGGCAAAGACGTCCGCACCAACCTCCGCGAGTTGCGGGCCATGATCGGCTACATGCCGGAGAGTGATGCTTTCATTGCCGACATGACTGGCGTCCATTTTGTCCGCTACATGGCCGAGATTTCCGGCCTGCCGGCGAGTGACGCCATGGAGCGTGCCCATGAGGCCTTTTTCTACGTCGGACTGGGCGAGGCTCGCTATCGCAAGCTGGGCACCTACTCGCTGGGAATGAAACAGATGGCTAAACTGGCCCAGGCGCTGGCCCACGGCCCGCGGCTGCTTCTCCTCGACGAACCTACCAATGGACTTGATCCCGAGGCGCGCAAGCGCATGCTGCACCTGGTGCAGGAGATCCGCGACACTGGCGAAGTCAACATCCTCGTCTCTTCGCATTTGCTGCGCGACGTGGAGGAGTGCTGCGACGAGGTCATCATCCTGAAGGAAGGCAGAATCGCCGCGCTGTGCAACCTCGAAGAAGAGCGCAAGTCCAACCTCCGGTTTCTGGAGATGGAGATCAGCCCCAACGGCGATCACTCTCGCAGCTTTGTGGAATCAGTGCAGCGGTTAGGCTGCGAGTGCGCAAGCTTCGGTTCAGGACGGCTGAAGGTAGTCATGCCGGAGAACGTGGAGGTCAGACAGCTCTATCGACTGGCCGGCGATCATGAGGTGCAGATCCGGCGCATGAACTATCGCCGCGATTCGCTGGAAGATATTTTCTTGAAAGCTATGACCGGCAATCAGGCTTCAACCGGCACGCCGCCACCCCCGCCAAGGAGCGCTCATGGCGGTCTATAAGCGGACGTACAGGGCTTACCAGGGGGCCCTCACTCCTGCGTGGTCGCGGTTCACCGTGCTGGCACGTTACGGATTTGCGACCCTGTTTGATTCCAAGCCGTTCACAGCATACGCCGTGCTTTGCTTGGTGCCGTTTATTATGACTTTGGCGGTGATCTATGCCGTCAACAACGCGACGGTGCAGGCGCTCCTGAACATGCGGCCCGGCCAATCGCCGCCGATCAACAACCTTTTCTTCCTGCGCTTCCTCGGCGTTGAGGCATGGATGTCATTCATTCTCACCGCGTGGAGAGTACCGGGGATGATCAGCATGGATTTCGCGAATCAAGGCATCCAGCTGTACCTCAGCCGGCCTATCTCGCGCGCCGAGTATCTAGTGGGCAAGCTTTGCGCTCTGGGCACTCTTCTTTCGTTCACATCCTGGATTCCCGCGCTGCTGCTCTTTCTGGTTCAGGCTGCTTTGCGCGGCCACGGCTGGGGATGGGAGAACCTGGGTATTGCGGTAGCCATCGTCATTTCCGGTCTGCTGGGCATCGTGGTGGTGTCATTGATCGCGATGGCCATTGCGGTCTGGGTGCGGTGGCGCATTGCCGCGACCGCGCTCATGATGGGGATATTTTTCTTTCTCCCCGCCTTCGGAGCAGTGCTGAATGCCGTTCTCGGTACGCGATGGGGATGGCTTCTGAATTTCGGCTATCTGATCGTGGAGATTTGGGCGAAGCTGTTTCGTGTCGTGGACCAGCCCCTGCACTCGGGCAGCGGACTCTACCTGGTGCCTTTATGGGCAGCTTGGACCATGTTGCTCGTGGTCTGTGTGACCTGCATTGCGCTGCTGAATCGCCGCCTGAAGGCACGAGAGGTCGTGTATTCATGAGCGGCAACAGCCAGATTGTTTTCGAAAACGTCTCGAAGTTTTACGGCGAAGTGCTGGGCGTCAATCGCGTGAACCTTACGCTGCCGCCTGGAGTCACCAGCCTGGTCGGTCCCAATGGCTCCGGCAAGACCACGTTGATGAATCTGTTGACGGGGCTGGTCCGCCCGACTCAAGGGAGAATCAGCGTTCTGGGCTTAACACCGGATCAGCCGGAAGAATTCTTCCGCATCGTCGGCTATTGCACCCAGTTCGATTCGTTTCCCAAGGACATTACCGGCTACGGCTTCATCCATCAGTCTGTGCGTTTACGCGGGCTGGATGCGGCGGAAGCCAACCGGCTGACCTGGGAGGCCATTGAGCGCCTGGGCATGACTGATGCCGCCGCGCGGCGCATCGCCGGATACAGTAAGGGAATGCGCCAGCGTATCCGCCTGGCCCAGTCCATTGCCCACCATCCAACAGTACTGGTTCTGGATGAGCCGCTCAACGGGCTTGATCCCATGGCGCGGGCCGAGAGCATTGCCCTGTTTGAAGCGCTGGGGAAAGAAGGCTTGCACGTGATCGTCTCCAGCCATGTGCTGCATGAGGTGGACAAGATTTCCGACCAGGTAGTGCTGATGAGCTACGGCTACGTCGTCGCCGAAGGCCAGATTCATGGCGTGCGCAGCGAAGTGAAGGAACATCCCATGCAGATCCTGGTACGCTGCGACAACCCCAACGGGCTGGCTTCCCGGCTGTTCTCCCAGGACCAGGTGGTCGAAGCCAAGCTGAACAGCGACGGCAAGGGCGTGTTAGTGCGGACGCAAAATGCCGACCAGTTCTACCTGCTTCTGAACAAGATCGTCCTCGAAGAAGACTTTGGCCTGGAAGCTGTAGCTCCGGCCGATGACGACGTGAACTCTGTCTATCAATATCTGATCGGCAGCGGCGGAGGAACGGTATGAGCCAGGTTGCATCCGCCATCACATCGCTGCGAACTGCGCCCTGGCAGCTATGGGCCTCACAGCTGGTGACGCTGGTGCGCATTGAGCTGCGCAAGGCGCTGTGGATGCGGCGCAGCATCTGGATCTACCTGGTGGCGTTCGCGCCGGCGGGAATCATCGCTTTACACGCGCTGAATAATCCCATGGGCCGCAGTTGCACCATTCAGGGAGATACCGCGGCGATGGCCGCCATCTTCCAGTTTTACCTGCACGGATCGATCTTCTTCGCGTGCCTGGGATTGTTCACATGGCTGTTTCGCGGGGAGGTCGTGGAGAAAAGCCTGCATTATTACTTCCTGGCGCCGATCCGCCGGGAATTGCTGGTGCTGGGAAAGTTTCTGGCTGGGTTGCTGGCCGCAGGGCTGACCTTTGGCGTTTCGGTGCTGCTGGCGTTTGCCATCATGTACGGACACTTCGGGGCGCCGGGACGTGCGTTTGTTTTCGATGGCCCGGGGCTGGGACATCTGTTCGCCTACCTGGCTGTGACGGCGCTGGCCTGCGTTGGCTATGGATCAGTATTCCTGGCCTTGAGTCTGGTTTTCAGGAATCCAATCATCCCCGGGGCTGCGGTGTTCATCTGGGAGAGCTTCCACGCCGTGCTGCCACCGTTGCTGCAGAAGCTGAGCGTCATGTTTTACCTGAAGCAGCTATGCCCGGTTCTTATCCCGCCAGACGGAATTCTGGCTTTGTTCACAGTGGTCGCCGAGCCGGTGCCGGCGTGGATCGCGGTAGCCGGCCTGGTTGCGTTGTGCACGGCGATTCTGGTCTTCGCCTGCTTGCGGATCCGCCGGACTGAGATCAGTTACGTGACGGATTAAGTTCAGACCTGGCCCTGCAGGAAAGGATTGGTTTCGCGCTCTTCGCCGATGGTGGTCTGCGGGCCGTGGCCGGGAGTGACGAGCGTCTCATCCGGCAGCGATAAGACGCGGGTGTGCAGCGAACGGATGATCTTGTCGAATGAGCCGCCGGGCAGGTCGGTGCGGCCAATACTTCCAGCGAACAGAGTGTCACCGGCGATCAGTTTCTGCTCCTTGGGAAAATAAAGGCATATGCTGCCTTCGGTGTGGCCGGGGGTGTGGATCACACTGCCTTCGAAAGTGCCGATCTTCAGCACCTTGCCTTCGGCGGCGGCTTCATCGACATGGACCGCGCCGGGCGGGCGCATCCCGATCCACGCCGCCTGTACGTCCAGCATCTTGAGCAAAGCGTGATCGTTCTGGTTCATAAGGATGGGAGCGCCGGTGGCGGCTTTGAGCTTCATGGCTCCGCCTACGTGATCGATGTGGGCGTGAGTGATCACAATCTGCTTTACGATCAGCTTGTGTTGGCTGAGGATGGCCAGGATGTCGTCAATCTGATCGCCGGGATCGATGACCATGGCCTCGTGGGTCTGCTCGTCGCCCAGGATGGAGCAGTTGCACTGCAGCGGTCCTACGGGAAGAATCTTGTGGAGCATGGAAACATGCTACTAGTTGCGAGCCATTAGCGGCCAGCGATGCACTGATCGAGAAAAAGGCCGCTCGAAGCTCAAGGCCGTCAGACAGGAGCTTACTTTTTGGCCGGCGCGCTCTGCTGTTGACCCTTCATCTTCTCCATCACGGACGTGGGATGGTTCCTGGTCGCGGAGACCGTCAGCGTGATCGAGGTAATCATGAAGATGATGGCGCACCAGGTGGTCAGCCGGGAGAGAGCGGTGGCGGCCCCGCGAGGTCCAAAGGCGGTCTGGCTGCCCATGCCGCCGAAGGTGGCGGCGATATCGGCGCTTTTGCCATGTTGCAGCAGCACCACAACGATCAGCACCGCGCAAACAAATACGTGAACAACGGTGATCAGAACAATAAGCATTTCTGGTTGAAAGACCTTTCAAATCTGGTGCGGAAGGGGGGATTTGAACCCCCACGCCTTTCGGCGCCACCCCCTCAAGATGGTGTGTCTGCCAGTTCCACCACTTCCGCTTTGGGCCATGCGCGCCCTTCCTGAGCTGTCAAATGAAAGGGAGCAGAACGCGAGGGAGATTTGATTATAACAAAGTCGGGTTAAGACGAAGACAGCCCGAGACGTGCTGCCCTCAGAGTTCCGCTGGAGCTGTCAAAGTAGAGCGATCTGAGGCAAATTCCGGCTTGCTCCGGGGCTGGGACGGCGCTACGATGCCTACCGTCTAAGAGCCCTCGGAGGTGCGTGTATGCGACGCGCATTAGTCTTCCTGGTACTGCTGGCCGGCAGCCTCGCCGGTGCGCAAGTGGCCACCATCAGCATTCCCGCCGGATCAGCGGAAGAGAAAGCTTTCCAGGCTGCCAGCGCCGAAAGCGATCCGCAGAAGAAAATCGCGATGCTGGAAGGCATTCAGCAGCAGTTTGCCTCCAACCAGCAAGCGGTCACGCTGGCGCAGTGGCAGATCGCGCAGCAATACCTCGATCAGGGCGATACGGCGAAGGCTCTTGATTACGGCCAGAAGGCCCTCGCGGGACAGCCCAACAATATGGACCTGCTGGTGTTTGTGGCCGGCGTGGCGCAGAAAGCGAAAGCCAATGATGTGATCATGGACTGCGCGGCCAAGGGCGGAGCTGCGTTCAACGGAATCGCCAACCAGCCTAAGCCCGAAGGAATGGAACAGGAGCTCTACGACCTCAAGATCAGACAGGCGCAGGATCCCGTCCGGCAGTCGTACGAATTCCTGGAAGCGACCGCGCTCAATGCGATCGTCGCCGAGCCGAACAACGCAAAGAAAATGGGCTATGTGGAGAAGTTCATCGGCGCATTTCCGAACACAAGATTTCAGGAGCAAATCGCACAGCTAGCGGTGGCGACGCTGGCGGAGATGAAAGATTCGGCGCGGTTGAACAGCTTCAGCCAGAAGGCGCTGGCGGCGAATCCCAACAGCATCAGCACGCTGGTGGTCCTTTCCGAAGCATACGCGGAGAGCAGCGACGCCGGAGCGGCGACCCGCGCAGAAGGCTATGCGCGCAAAGCCGTTGACCTGTCAAAAACGCATAAGCCGACCGATCCCAGCCAGGCTCAACTCTACGACGGCCTCGCTCATTCGGCTCTCGGGTACGCGTTGCTCAAGGAAGAGAAATCCGCGCTGGCGGTCCCGGAGCTGAAGACAGCATGTGGTCTGTTGAAAGAGCACTCCGACGCCTACTCGGCAGCTTTGTACCGCCTGGGATTTGCTTACGCCAAGACGCCGGGCCACCTGGCCGAGGCAAAAGCCACTCTCACGGAGTTGGTCGCGATTCAAGGGCCATATCAGCAGCCGGGTCGCGATCTCCTGGCCCGGGTGCAGCAGGCTGCGGGAGCCAAGGCGCCTGCGCAGCGGACCAAATAGGAAATCTAAGCCGCCATTTTGCGCGACAGAGGAACCAGTTGGCCCAGCAGGGCCTTGAGTTTCGAGCTGAGCTGAAGCTGCTCGCTCTCCAATTCAAATCTCTTAGCGGGATCGGGAACGGCTTTTAAGACGTACCTGATATACGACAGGCGCAACAGGCGCAAAGCATGCTGCAAGCCGCTCTCCGTACCAAGATGAAAAGTCGTCCAACCGGAATCTGGAACCCAATGATGTCCCTGGGCCAGACCGTCAGCTAATAGCTGGTCATGAAGCGCACGCGGGAAGGGAATATCGACCGTGCCATCGTCATGCGTGTGCCCAACTTCGAGTCGGCCCAGGGCAAACTCACGACCCCCAAAGCGGTGGGGATGCACGGAGATTCCCGGCCATCGCGATACTTCTTCTTCCAGCCTCTTCAAGAGTTCCGGGATCATCGCACACTTCCTTGGTAAAACCTTTTTCGCTACGAGCTTTGGATGTGCGACTCAGGCCGCCGATTCAGTATTTTGCAGCGCGAAGAAAGACCGCGCTCCGATTCGGAACGTCGAAACGGAGCGCGGCGGGATTCTTGTGTAGCTGATTTTATTTCTTGCTGTTGTAGGAGACGCTCACCTTGGTGCCATCGGTATCTTCGCCCGCGGTGACTATGACGGTTTGTTTGTCACCATCAGTGCTGCCGCTGACAAGGCCGGCGACTTTTCCATTGGAATTGGTCGTGGTATTGGAAATTTTGAAACCACCCGCTTTCAATGTGTCGCCGTAATAGCCGAGAACCTTATCGACAGGGTCTTTGGTCGTAAACACATAGCTGCCGGTAATGCTCTTGTCGTCACTGGCTGAGAAAGTGTTCTGCGGAGCCGCGCCGGGATAGACGGGAACCCAGTCCGGTGCCTTGTCGGCGCCGGCGCCCAACTTCATCGTCCCGTCCTGGCTCTTGATTTCCACGTTGCCGGACTGCGCATCCGCCGTAATGGAGGCAGTCTTGCCGTGCTCATCGGTCATTACGAGCTTGTTGTGAGCGGTATCGAGCTTCATGGTAACGCTCTTGCCGTTCTCGTCCGTTACGACCATGACTTTCTTGTCGGGATCTACTTTCATGGTCGAAACCTTCCCGGTTTTGCGATCGCGAACGGTAATGGTTCCGCTGGAATCGTCGCTGGTGACGGTCTCCAGGTCAGGATTGGCCGCAACCATGAATTTAGCCGCAGCGTAGACCGGATTGCCTGCGGCCTGTTTGATCTTATGGGCTGCATAAAAGCCGAGGGCGGCAAAAGCCACGATGATGAGGACGAAAAAGCCCGCGAAGATTCCAAGAATCCACAAGAATACCTTGGCGCCGCCGCCGGATTTGGGCGCGGCCGGCGGCCCTCCAGCGGGCGGTTGCGGACTCGCAGTAGGCGCTGTTGACATAGATGTCTCCTCTTTTCTCTTCGGTTTTTAGGTCGAATGGAACGGGCGAGAAATGCTGGACATTATACGTTTGATCGGCAGGGAATAGGCAGGAAATATTTGCTGGGAATTGGGCTCGATGGCCAGGATAAAGCGGTCGACTAGTACTTCACGATAGCTGCGAACGATTTGGGATCCAGGCTGGCTCCGCCGACCAGCGCGCCATCGATGTCGGGATGGGCCATCAAGGATTTGACATTGTCCGGCTTGACGCTTCCGCCATAGAGAATGCGTATTTTGCCGGCAACGCCCTCGCCGAAGGCTTCGGCGGCTTCAGCGCGAATCACGCGGTGGGCCTCCCCTGCCAGTTCCGGCGTAGCTGTTTTCCCGGTGCCGATGGCCCAGACGGGCTCGTAAGCGACGACGATAGGAATCGCCTGGCCGCTGGAGATTTCCCGGAAGGCGATGCTGCATTGACGGCGCAGTACGTCTTCCGTGAGCCCGGCTTCGCGCTCAGCGATTACCTCGCCAACGCAGACGATTGGGATCAATCCGCCGTGCAGGGCGGCGCGTAGTTTGCGGTTGACCGTGTCATCAGTTTCGCCGAAGTACTGGCGCCGCTCCGAATGACCGATGATCACATGCGAGCAGCCGGCGGCCCGCAGCATGTGCGCAGAGATCGCGCCGGTAAATGCGCCTTCCTTTTCCCAGAACATATCCTGGCCGCCGAGCTGGACGCGGCTGCCGTCGAGCGCGCTGGCGACGGCCGGCAGCGTGACAAAGGGCGGGCAGAGCACCATTTCGTCGCGGGTATGTTCCCACACCTGAGGCAGGAAGGCGGCCACGAATTCTCGCGCCTGCTCCGGCGTCTTGTACATCTTCCAGTTGGCGGCGATCAGTTTTTTTCTCATGTTTTGGTTTCGGCAACGATCTGGAAGTGCGGAAAGACCTCCACAAGCTCAGCAGCAGCTTGAGAGTAAGCGCGATGTGTACGCTCGTCAAACAGCACAAAACGCGCGAGCGTAACGGAGGCAGGCTCATGGATCAACCGGGCCACAGCGCGCACTGCGATCCTGGCGGCCGGCTCCACGGGATAACCAAACGCACCGGTTGAAATGGACGGGAACGCGACGCTAAGGCAGGCTTGTCGGCCGGCTTCCCCCAGCGCATTGCAATAGCAGCTCTCCAGGATCTGAGGCTCGTTGAAGTTGCCGCTGTTCCACACCGGGCCGACGGTGTGGATTACATATTTGGCCTTGAGGTTGGCGCCGCCTGTGGTCACAGCCTGACCGGGAGGGAGCGGGCCTCGCCGCTCGCGGAGCTTGCGGCATTCCGCGTGCAACTGCGGACCGGCCGCGCGATGAATCGCGCCGTCAACTCCGCCGCCGCCGAGCAAGGACGAGTTGGCGGCGTTAACGATGGCGTCAGTGGCTTCATCCACAATGTCGCCCACAAGCAGTTCCAGCGCTGAAGTCCGGCCGATGCGGTACCGCACAAGGGAACGCATAGTCCTATTTATCCGTTAACGCCTCAACTCCGGGCAGCTTCTTGCCCTCCAGGAATTCGAGCGACGCTCCGCCCCCGGTAGAGATGTGCGTGATCTTATCGGCCACGCCGGCCTGGTGAACGGCGGCAACAGAATCGCCACCGCCGACAATCGAGGTCGCGCCGCGATTGGAGGCGATCGCCTGCGCTATCTTCATGGTCCCGTGGGCAAAGGGAGCGACCTCAAACACTCCCATGGGGCCGTTCCAGACGATAGTTTTGGCGCCGGCAATCTCTTTCGAAAAAGCAGCTACGGTCGCCGGGCCGATGTCCAGCCCCATCATCCCCTCAGGGATGGGACTATCTCCGGCGATAACCCGGGTCCGGGCCGCAGCGTCGGGTTTCTCCGCCACCACGTTGTCCACGGGCAGGAGCAGGCGGACTTTCTTCGCCGCGGCCTCCTGCAACAGCTCCTTCGCCAAGCCAACCTTATCGTCTTCCACGAGCGACTTGCCTACTTCCTGGCCCTGGGCCTTGAGGAAAGTGTAGGCCATAGCGCCGCCAATAAGGAGTGCATCGACCTTGCCCAGCAGGTTGCGGATTACATCAATTTTGTCGGAGACCTTGGCGCCACCCAGGATGGCCACGAACGGCTTATCGGGATGGCTTACGGCTTTGCCCAGGTAGTCCAGCTCCTTCTGCATCAGCAGGCCTGCGGCGGAAGGATGCAGGAACCTGGTGATGCCGGCGGTTGAAGCATGAGCGCGATGCGCCGATCCGAAAGCGTCATTAACATAGAGATCGGCCAGAGCGGCAAGCTGGCGGGCAAAGCTCTCGTCGTTGGCCTCCTCTTCGGCGTGGAAGCGAAGGTTCTCGAGAAGCAGAGTCTGGCCCTTCTCCAGTTTTTTTGACGTTTCTTCCGCGGCCAGTCCGATACAGTCGGGGGCAAAGCCGACGTTGCAGCTCCGTCCCATCTTCTGATCCAGCAGCATGCGCAGCCGTTCGGCGGCAGGCTTCAGGCTCATCTTGGCGTTGAACTTTCCCTTGGGACGGCCGAGGTGCGAGGCCAGGATCAGTCGGGCGCCCTTGCGCAAAGCGTATTCAATAGTAGGCAGGGTCTCACGGATGCGAGTGTCGTCGGTAACGCGGCCGTCTTCGGAAAGAGGCACGTTGAAGTCCACGCGCATGAAGACGCGATGACCGTCGAGCTTCAGGTCTTGAATCGAGAGCTTGGCCATGGGAGCCTCAGGTTCTACAAGCCTTTTTTGGCGATGAAATGAATCAGGTCGCGGAGCCGGCAAGAGTAGCCCCACTCATTGTCATACCATGCAATCACCTTCACGCAATTGTTGTTGACCACGCGGGTGAGAAGGGCGTCGACAATCGAAGAACGGTCGTCCCCGCGGTAATCCACGGAAACCAGCTCCTCGGTGGTGTAGCCCAGGATCCCTTTCATCGGCCCGTTCGCTGCCGCCTGGAGAGCCTTGTTAACCTCGTCCACGCTGGTGTTCTTTTCTACGAACGCTACCAGATCGACCACGGAAACGTTGGGCGTGGGCACGCGCATGGCGAAGCCATCAAGCTTGCCTTTGAGATCTGGAATCACCAGGTGCAGAGCCTTGGCGGCGCCCGTGGACGTGGGAATCATAGAGAGGGCTGCGGCGCGGGCGCGGCGAAGATCCTTGTGCGGGAAGTCGAGTATCACTTGATCGTTGGTGTAGGAGTGGATAGTGGTCATGGTGCCGCTCTGAATCTTGAAGCTGTCGTGGATCACCTTGGCCAGTGGCGCCAGACAGTTGGTGGTGCAGGACGCATTGGAAATCACGTGATGCTTGCCGGGATCGTACTTGCCTTCATTGACCCCGAGTACAACCGTGATGTCTTCGTTCTTGGCAGGAGCTGAAATGATCACTTTCTTGACCGGGCCGTGCAGGTGCTTTTTGGCCTGCTCAGCGTCGGTGAATTTTCCTGTGGACTCGATGACCACCTGAGCGCCTACCGACTCCCACTTGATGGCCGCAGGATCCTTCTCGGAAAAAACCTTAACCGACTTGCCATCGACGCTGATGGAATCGCCCGAGGCTTTGATGTCCTGCTTCAGGTTCCCGAGAATGGAATCGTATTTGAGGAGGTGGGCGAGCGTGGCCGGAGTAGTGAGATCGTTCACAGCGACGAATTCAAGAGTTGAATCGCCTAGCGCGGCGCGCAAAACATTGCGACCGATCCGCCCGAAGCCGTTAATGCCAACTTTTATTGCCATGGATACGTATTCCTCCCTGCGGTCTTGCGGTTTTTGTGTGGAAAGTAAGCCGTCAGAAAGAGTGCTTGCGGAAACCTGTCTAGACATTTCAGGTTAGCAAAGAAAGTTGGGCAGGCGCAAATAAAATGGCTTTCTGGAAATTAGAAGACACTCAGACCACACTCACATCGGCGAGTGATATTCAGCGGCGATAAAGGAAGATGGTGTAGTCGACGTTGCCTTCCGACTTGACCTGGTGGGAACTCTCTTCGCGCCAGGCCGGCACCGGATAATCAAGAGCCACCACACGCGCTCCTTTGCCGAGCTGGCTTGCCAGACGCGGGCCCAGATAACCGTTGACCTGCGTAAGCAGGTAGAGTGTAACCACAGTGGCGTCGCGAAGATCGGCCTTGAAGAAGTCCTCCGCGCGAAACTTCACCCGATCCGCTAACCCATACTCCTGCGCGCGTTCTTCGGCGTAGCGACGCAGCTTTTCATCCAGCTCAATGCCCACCGACCGCGCGCCGAATTCCTGCGCTGCCAGAATGGGGATACGGCCGTCGCCAGAACCAAGGTCGTACAAGAGATCGCCGGGCTGCACTTTGGCTGCCTCGAGCATTTGCCGGCAAACTGCCCAGGGAGTCGGGGCGAAAAACGCCGCCGTTCGCATCTGCTTGAGTGCCTGCTCCAGACCGGCAGAAGCGCCTCGTTTCCATCGAAAAAATGAAAAAGGCATTGCTAAAAAATGTACACCGCGGAAGTAATCCTGCCGCGGTGTGATTTTGGAATCACGACTGGCTTCCAGTTTCTTGCAAGCCGGAACGGCCCGCGCTGAGGGTTCCTCTCAGGCAGGCGAAGAAGCGGATGCGTTCGAAAAGGCGTGACTGGACGAAAGCTTTCCTGGATTCGCCTCCCTGGAAGTTCTTACTTTTCTTGCGACTGGTTGGCCTTCTTGTTTGCTTCTTGGGCCGCCGCGTTCGCGTTTGCCTTTTGCTTTTGACCTTTGACCCAGGTATCCGTTTTGGTGCTGGTAGCGGATGCCTCTTTCCCATGTTCGATTGGATACTGCTTGGCGCCAGACTTTTTAACCTTTGCGGCAGTCTGGGTTGTTGCTGACTTCTGGCCCTGCGCGACCTTGTTTTTCTTGATCTTGCTTTCTGTCCTGGTCTTATCGGCTTCGTCTGCTCCCTTCAGCACCCGGGACGTAACCGGCGCTGCCGAGCTTACGAAGCCAACCAGCGAAAGCATCGCTGCCAATCTCTTGCGCTTGAGTGGTTGGCTCCGGATGCAAAGCCCCCTCTGCCATGCGCAGGGAACAGTGCCTGCAAGGAGTAATGAATTGGCCGTTGGGTTTTGCGGCGCGAATTATAACAACTTAATAATCACGGGCAAGCGTTTCGCGCAGAAAAGCTAAAAAATATTTACCAGGATGGTACTGGCCGGGTACATGGGGACCTCAGCCCAGGATAGCCGGCATTACAACGAGCCAAAAGCAGCGCTAAAAAAGAGCAAGGTTGCAAGCCTTCACAGCCGTATGGTACACACGAGACATGCGCAATTGGGTGCGCGAGCGCATGAGGCGCCGTAAAAAGAAGACCGAGAATCTGTCTGAGGCTACCGGAAAGGTCGGTCAACCGAAACCCCACGTGGACGAAGGGCAGCTGGGCCCTATTGTTCCTACATACGATTCGCAGCCGGAGGCGCACGCGGGGTCGGTAGAATCGCCCGCTATACCCGCGCAGCGCGAGGCACGGATGGAGACTGAGCTGCAGCCCGAGTTGCCTTCCACTCCCCCGCCAGAGCAGCGGCCCTTGCAGGAAAGCAAGTCCGCCCGCGCCCCGAAAGGGGTGGTTGTCCTGGCCATTGGGCTTCCGGGATCAGGAAAAACGACTTGGTTCAAGCGCCGGGGCGTAACCCCGCTTTCCAGCGACATGCTGCGCTCGATCCTGTTTGACGACATCACGGAGCAGCGCTACCAGGGGCTGGTCTTTTCCACCCTGCGATCGCTCCTGCGGGCGCGACTGATTGCGCGAATGCCCTGGAACTACGTGGATGCCACCAATCTGGCCGAACACGAGCGCCGGCAATGGATCAAGATGGCCAAGGGCTTTGGCTACGAGGTGCACGCCGTCTTCTTCGATGTGCCGGTGGAGGTCTGTCTGGAGCGGAACCGCAAGCGCGAACGCCAGGTAAAAGAAGAGGTAATCCAGAAAATGGCGGCCAAACTCAAGCCGCCTACCTTTGAAGAAGGCTTTGCCAAAATTACAGTGGTGCGGGTGAAGCAATCGTAGTCTGTCGTCGGCCGAGATCACTTCTTCACTGAGGCCACGACCTCAACCTCGCTGGTCATCCCTTCGCAAAGTGAAGCAGGGCGAAGATACAGAACCAGAGCAAGCCCATAAAGTGCCAATACCAGGCGGTCACATCGACCGCGATCCGCTGGGACTCGAACCTGACGCGCAGCCAGCGTCCACAGGCGGCATAGAGCAGGGCGATCAGTCCGCCCGCTAAATGGGCAGCGTGGAGCCCAGTGAGCAGGTAAAAGAACGAACTGCTGGGGTTGGCTCGAAGATACCATCCCTGGGCGCGGAGGGTATTCCACACCAGAATCTGACCGGCGAGAAATGCGAACCCCAGGCCAACTGTCAGGTTCAGCCAGGGCCAATCCCAGGGTGCGCGCGGCGGAAGAATGCACATCACGGCAAACTCTTCCTTCTTGGCCATGAAACGGCGTGCCAGTTCCAGGGTCGCGCTGCTCAAGGCGAGAAGCAGGGAATTGATCCACAGCTGGCGGTAAGGCAGAGAGATGGGCTTCCAGTCATAGATATCGCGCTGCAGGATCGGATCCCAATGCGGCGTGCTCTGCCGGACCATATAGGCCACAGTCAGCCCGATGAACAGGGTGCTGACGCCGGCGATACCCACCGCAACGCCGATCCGCCCACGACGCAGACGCTGGCGGCTGGAAGAGAAATCGCCTGAGCGATCGCGGTCGCCCCCGTCGTCCCCGCCCCCGAAGCCGCGCCGGTGGGGAATCTTTCCTGGACCGCCGCCTCCCAGCTTTGGCCTGCGCTCTATATCGACGCGATCGTGAGTGGTCGCCATAACTGCTCAGATGAGGGTCTGGTCCTCACGGGGTGCTGCGTTCTGCATCACGTAGCCGCGCTCAGGTTGAGAATGATATTCGTAAGGACCATGGCTTACAACCGGCGCCTTATCGCCAAATCCGCGGGCAGGCGTGGGCGACGGTAAAGACCACTCCAACGTGGTGCACTCCCAGGGGTTGGCTTCGGCAGTTGGTCCCTTCCGCAGGCTCCAGAAGAAATTCATGAGAAACACAATTTGTCCGCAAATGGTAACGATGGCGGCCACGGTTACGAACTTTTGCAGTGGCGCCATCGCTGCCACATATTGTACGCCTGTGAGCTCGGCGTAGCGCCGGGGATGTCCGGCAATTCCCAGAAGGTGCATGGGCATAAAAGTGGAGTAAGCGCCGAACAAGGTAATCCAGAAATGAACCGCGCCCAGGCGCTCGCTCATCATGCGCCCGAACATTTTGGGAAACCAGAAATACGTCGCGGCGAAGATGGCAAACAGGCCTGCCATGGCCATGATCAGGTGGAAATGAGCGACGACGAAGTAAGTGTCATGGACGTAGGCGTCAAGCGCGGGCTGCGCCAGCACCGGACCGGTCAGCCCCCCGGCAACGAACAGAGAGATGAATCCAATGGAGAACAGCGTGGGCGTACGGTAGCGGATTCGCCCGCGGTACATGGTGGCAAGCCAGTTGAAGACCTCCACCGCCGAGGGCACCGCAATGGCCGTGGTCAGAGCGGAGAAAGCAAACCCAGCATATGGGTTCATACCGCTGACAAACATGTGGTGACCCCAGACCATGAAGCCCAGGGCCCCGATAGCGATGGTAGCGGCGACCATCACCTTGTAGCTGAAGACCGGCTTGCGAGCGAAGACCGAGACGAGATGGGAAATGAGCCCCATGGCCGGGAGAATGGCTATATAGACCTCGGGGTGGCCGAAGAACCAGAACAGGTGCTGCCACAACAGCGGTGAGCCGCCGCGATGGTCGACTGGCTTGCCGCTCATCACCAGGCCGCCTGGGACGAAGAAACTGGTTCCGGCGTGACGATCGCACATGAGCATGATGGCCGCTGCCAGAAGCACGGCGAAAGCCAGCAGGATAAGCACGCCCGTCACAAACCATGCCCAGCAGGTCAAGGGCATGCGCATCAACGTCATACCCGGAGCTCGACGCAGGATGGGCGTGACGATGAAATTCACTGCGCTGACCATTGAACCCAGGCTGAAAAGCCCGATGCTGACCAGCCATAGATCGGTGCCTAGCCCCTGTCCGGGACCGGCCTGCGCCAGGGCACTAAGCGGAGCGTACTGGGTCCATCCCGCCAGGGAAGGTCCGCCGGGGACATGAAACGCCGCGATCAAAACGAGAAATGAAGCCAGCGTGATCCAGAAGCCGGCTGCGTTAAGGCGAGGAAAGTGCATCTCGCGGGCGCCCAACTGGAGAGGAAGAAAATAGCTGCCGAATCCGTTCTGGGGCACGGTGGAAAGCACAAAGAAAACCATCAATGTGCCGTGCATGGTGACCAGGGAGAGATAGGTCTCCGGCCTCATCGCAGGCGCTTTGGGCCAGACGATGTGGAGGCGCATGAGCGCGGAGAGCACGGCGCCAATCAGGACGGCAGCGAGGGAGAGAAAGAAGTACTGGATGCCGATGACCTTGTGGTCGGTAGTGAAGATGTAGCGGCGGAGCCTGCTGGTCTGCAGCCTCTGCGAAATGGACGAGTCTGACCGCATCAATGGATGGACGATAGCAGACGGGCGCTGCTTTGAACCTTCAACCATTGCTTGAACTCTGCTTCGCTTACGACCCTCACTAGCGCGCGCATGCGATGGTGCCCCAGTCCGCAGAGCTGCGTGCACACCAGCTCATAGCTTCCGGTCCTGGTGGGAGTAAAGCCGGCATGGATGTCCATGCCCGGAACCGCGTCGCGCTTAAAGCGCATTTCAGGAATAAAGACGCTGTGAATCACATCCTGAGCTCGCAAAATGAGATCGACGGGGCGGTCGACCGGGAGGACCAACGCGGAAGAGACGATGTCATCGCGACCGGTGGGATCGGTGGGATCGATGCCCAGGGGGTTTCCTTCATCCGGTCGTGCGAATTTAGCCGCCTGCACCCTGCCCAGCACTCCGTCTGCGCCGGGATAGCGAAAATACCACTGGAACTGTACGCCCGTGACCTCTACCTGAAGGGCATCGGCAGTTCGGCCAGGCGAGGTCATGCGCGACCACAGATGCTCGCCGGAGATGTTGAATCCGAAAAAGATCACGGTGATCACCAGCGCCCAGGCCACCTCAATCTTCCAGTTGCCGTACCAGCTTGAATGCTTGTCTTCGGCTTGGCTGCGGGACAGAACCAGCACCAGTGCGGTCTGGGAGAGGAGGAACAAGCCGCCCAGAATCCACAGAGCGGCGTAAAACCGACGGTCTAAAGCGGCAGATTGAGCCGAGGCCGCGGCAGGGAACCACCAGGGGTGAACAAGAAAGAGGCCGGCAGAGGCCAGCGCTATAGCGACGATGGCCAGCCGTAGAACTGTGGACATTATCGTGACTGCTTTCCGTTCGTCACGAGTTTGAGGAATTCCTGGTGGACCCGTGTGTCGGCGGAAAGCTCAGGGTGGAATGTGGCGGCCATGAGTTTGCCCTGTCGCACCAGCACAGGGTCACCGCTTTCCGTAGCCAGCACTTCAACGTCTTTGCCGGCAGCAACGATCCTGGGCGCGCGGATAAAGACCATCTCCAGGGGCTTATCCCCGAGTTTGGTTGTAGTCTGGCGAATCGAGCTATCGATCTGGCGGCCGTAGGCGTTGCGGCGAACGCGAATGTCCATGACGCCCAGCGACTGCTGCGGCGGGTTTTCAACCTCGCGCGCCAGCAGAATGGCCCCCGCACAGGTTCCGAAGGCGGGCTTGGTGCGCACGAAATCACGCAGCTTCTCCAGGAAGCCCTGCTCCACAAGAAAATTTAGGAAGGTGCTGGACTCGCCTCCCGGAATCACGATCGCGTCGATGGCATCCAGTTGATCCGGTTTTCGTACCAGCGTGACTTTAGCACCGAGCTGCTCGAGCCGCGTCTTGTGAGCCTCGAAGTCGCCTTGGATGGCCAACACGCCGATGGTCATGGATTCTCTGTCCTGAGCCCAGTGAACGAACTGTGCATCTTAACCGCTCTCACCATGATGATTCGCGGCAAGGCCGGAGCGGTTCAAAAGAACGCTAGCGCTGGCCTGGCGGCGGCGATAGGACTCCCTCGCCAGAATCGGGATTCAAAGTTCGGGAGATCTACCAGCCCCGAGTTTGCAGCATGTCGGCTTCCGACATTGCAGCTACCGCCAAGCCCTTCATCGCTCCGATCAGATCCTTGCTGACTTCAAGTAATACTTTAGGATCGTCGAAGTGGGTGGTGGCGCGCACGATGGCGCGGGCGCGCTTCTCGGCCTCGGCCGGTTCACAGAAGGTGGTGGAATCCGCCATGAAGATGCCGGAGCCTACGAAGACAGCCTCCGCGCCAAGCTGCCGTACCAGCGCGGCGTCGGCCGGAGTGGCGATGCCACCGGCGGAGAAGTTAGGCACGGGAAGCCTGCCGGTCTTGGCCACCAGGCGCACCAACTCGTAAGAGGCGCGCAGCTCCTTGGCCTGGGCATAGAGCTCTTCTTCGGAGAGCACGGTTAGCTGCTTCATCTCGCGGACGATCTGACGGAGGTGTTTGACGGCGTGCACCACATCTCCGGTGCCGGCTTCCCCCTTGGTGCGGATCATGGCCGCGCCTTCGGCGATGCGCCGCAGGGCTTCGCCCAAGTCACGGGCGCCACAAACGAAAGGCACTGTGAAGGCGTGCTTGTCGACATGGTGGGCTTCATCGGCCGGGGTGAGGACCTCAGATTCGTCGACGTAGTCCACACCGAGCTCCTGCAGAATCTGCGCCTCAACAAAATGGCCGATGCGGCACTTGGCCATCACGGGAATGGAAACGGCTTCCATGATCTCGCGAATCTTTTTGGGCGAAGCCATGCGTGCCACGCCACCCTGGGCGCGAATCTGCGCTGGAACGCGCTCCAGCGCCATTACGGCAGCGGCGCCGGCTTTTTCGGCAATGGTGGCCTGCGCGGCATCGGTGACGTCCATGATGACGCCGCCCTTGAGCATCTCGGCGAGCCCGGTCTTCAGCCGCAATCCTGTGTTTCCGTTCAGTTCCGACATAGGAGAACCCCCATCCGCGCCACTCCATGCATATGCACGATCGGCGCCCTTGACACTCTATTCTATCGCGTCGCGCATTCTTTCCGTGAAGCAGTGAACCGGAGCAACAATACTCCACAAAGATGATGGGCTCGAACGTTAAGGCGCAAAAAAATTGGGGCCGCAGGGAGAACCCCGCGGTCCGTAAACTGCCGGTGACAGTAGCCAGAGTTGCTAGCGACGAAACTTGGCGAAGAGCCGCGCCGGTTCGATGGCCAGGAAAGTTCCGGAGCTCCTGGCTAGAACCTGGCCGTCGTCGTCGCTGATCTCAGCGACGTTGACATGCTCGCGGCCGTTGACGCTCTGCTCGCGCCCTGTGACCAGCAACGTCTTTCCCAAAGGCACAGGCTTGAGGTAGTCGACGTGCATGGCGCGCGTCAGTGCAATGACATTGTGCAGTCGATTCACCTTGCCCATGGCCTCGTCAAGGATGGTGGCAATGATTCCGCCGTGAGCGTGCCCCGGCGGTCCCTGGTAGCGGCGGGAAAGTTTGAAGCGGCACGTGGCGAGACGCGTTTGTTCATCGAGAAAAAACTTAAGGCGCATCCCGTGTGAGTTGTCCTTACCGCAGGCGAAGCAATGATTCTTGCGGCGCTTAGGCTTCTCGGAGACTTCGTGTCCGTGAGCGGGTTTAGACCGGGCCATGGTTCTTAGTGAAGAGCGATTTTAGCATTCGCAAAGTGGACGCTCGTCAGGCACGGAGCGGCTTGCTCGCGATCAGCTCAGCCACGCCCCTGTCTTTTGCCGTTTCCGCGTGGTGCAAGACGCGCAGCGCGGAGAAAGCCTGGCGCAGTTCGCCGGGCTGCAGGAGGAATTGCGGCTCGGTGGGACCTTTCCCGAACTTCAACTGGGCAGTCGTATAGGTGCTGTAGATCAAAGTTCCCCCCGGCTTGAGGGCGCTCGACAGAGCAGGGAAGAGTTCTCTGTTCAAATATCGAAACACGAGTACCAGGTCATAAAGCTGGCGGCCGAGGTCAGTCACGGTATTCAGGTCGACGGTTTCTGCATCGATGAATTTGCCGGCGCGTTCCTCACCGAGAACTTTCACGGCGTTATGACGGGCCAGTTGCAGGCCCACGTCCGACACGTCAAGGACCTTCACCTGCCAGCCCCGGTCCGCCAGCCAGATTGCGTGACGTCCGGCGCCACCGGCAACGTCAAGGGCCATCCCCGGAGTAGCCGGCTTCAGAAAGTGCTCCCAGGCATAAACGAGAAACGGATCGGGCTCCAGCCACTTCTCCGGGGCTTCGGCGTACTTGCGGTTCCATACGCTCTTGTCGTCAGGTTGCATGCAGAGCGGCCTGTCTCCCTGCTTCCGGCACCAAGATTAACCGCAAGAATAGCGGTTTTGCTGCGCTATACTGGCATAAGTGGCGGCCATCTCACAAAACTCGAAGACCTTCTACATCGAGACCTTCGGGTGCCAGATGAACGTGCATGACTCGGAAAAGGTCATCGGCACGCTGGTGCACCAGGGATATCGGCAGGTGGACACCGTGGAGGAAGCCGACCTGGTTTTCTACAACACCTGCTCCATCCGCGATAAAGCCGAGCAAAAGGTTTTTCACCGCCTTAACGATTACAAGAAGCTGCAGGCGCAGGGCAAGAAGTTCGCGGTGCTGGGCTGCGTGGCGCAGCAGGAAGGCGAAGAGATATTTGCCCGGGCGCCTCATGTCTCACTGGTGGCCGGGTCAGCTTCCTATCGCAACCTGCCGCAGATGCTGGTGCAGATCGAAGTCGGCGAGAAGCGCGTCACAGGACTGGATGATCGGGAAACCGACCAGACGTTTGAGACCGAGTTTACCGCGCGCAGCAATCCACATCGCGGATACATCACCATCATTGAGGGCTGTGACAAGTTCTGCGCCTACTGCGTAGTGCCTTACACGCGCGGCAAAGAACGCAGCCGGACTTCAGAGTCTGTACTGGCCGAGGCCCGGCGGATGGCCGACCTGGGCTATACCGACATCCAACTGCTGGGTCAGAACGTGAACGCATACGCAGACCCACGCCACAAGAAGACTTTCGCCGAGCTGCTGGCGGCGGTGGGGGAAGTGCCGGGCGTGAAACGGGTGAGGTTTACGACGTCGCATCCACGGCACTTCGGGAGAGATATCGTTGAGGCGGTTGACGCGGTGCCGGCGATCTGCAATCACATCCATCTTCCCGTGCAGAGTGGTTCGTCGCGGGTGCTGCAAGCCATGAGCCGGGAATACACCCGCGAAACTTACCTGGAGAAAGTTTCCTGGATTCGCACAGCCAAACGCGAGATTGCTCTGACAACAGACGTAATCGTCGGTTTCCCCGGCGAAACCACGGAAGAATTCGAAGAGACGGTGACGTTGCTGGACGAGTGCCAGTTCGACGGCGTGTTCAGCTTTAAGTACTCGCCGCGGCCGAACACCCCGGCAATCGGCATGGCTGACAGCATCGCCGACGCAGAGAAGGCGCACCGGCTGCAGATACTTCAGGACAGACAGCGAGAAATTCAGCGCGCCAACTACACGAAGAAGATCGGCAAAATATTTGAAGTAATGGTTGAAGGGAAGAACGAGGCCCGCGGGCAGGTCGTCGGCCGCACGTCGCAGAACGTTACGCTCAATTTCGCGGCTCCAGAAGGGGCTCCGGCGGCGGGTAGTTATGTTAAGGTCTTGGTCACCGGCGCTTTTCCCAATAGCCTGGTTGGCCAGATGGTATGAGAGGTGAGAACTCGAGGAGGCATGATGGAAGTGGAGATGAGAATTCGCGGATTAATGATGGATCCCATGACCAACATGCCGATTGTCGTACTCAAAGACGTAGGCAGCGACACAGTTCTGCCCATCTGGGTAGGGGTCTATGAAGCCAACGCCATTGCTATGGAGATCGAAAAGGTAACTACGCCCCGCCCCATGACCCACGATCTGATTAAGAACCTGCTGATCGGCCTTGACACCCGTGTACACAAAATCGTGGTCAACGAGTTGCGGGACGACACTTTCTTCGCCGTGATCTGGATGGAGCGCGACGGCAAGATCATCAGCATTGACTCCCGGCCCTCGGACGCGCTGGCAGTGGCGCTGCGCGTGGATTGCCCCATCTTCGTGGATGAAGAAGTGCTTAAGAACTCGAAGAAAGCCAGCTCCGGCGCCGACCGCGTGTCGTCAGAAGATCTGCGCAAATGGCTGGAGAGCCTGAATGACGAGGATTTGGGCAGATACAAGATGTAGGCCCTGAGAATGGCCGATCCTGCGGAACAACTACAAAAGCTCTACGTCGCCGGGTTTGACCTCCAGACCTTTGACCGTTTTCCCAAAGCAGTGGGCGTAGTTCGCGACAACTGCATTGCCTTTCTGGTGCCGGGGCCGGAGGGTTTACAGATCCTTGGCAACGTCGGCTGGCGCATGGGCGAAAGCCTGGGACCGCTGGTGGAACGCGACGGCCGCAAGGTCTTCCTCCACAAGAGCGAGATCGTAGAAGCGACGCCGGAGCGGATTGCCATTCTCCAGCGCTTCCGCCAGGACCTGCGCGCGATTCTGCATGGGGAAGAGCTTTCAGAGGGAAGCCGCTAAAAAGCCCGCCATGCACAGGGCCGGCCCCTTTGGGCTTATTTGTTAGTTAACATAATATCTGTTGGTGAATTATCAGACGTTCTGAACTGCCCTGCTTTGGGTCGGGCTAATTTTGGTCAGGATAACGCAAGGGCGGGGAATGTCAAGAGCTATCTTTCCGGGGAGGTGCCGGA
>Ga0070732_10000035_pt1 | contig 151029 bp, 145 predicted proteins | sample Coa_R1_5_FD_66449 | JGI IMG/M metagenome (GOLD analysis project Ga0070732, IMG submission 66449) | Surface soil microbial communities from Centralia Pennsylvania, which are recovering from an underground coalmine fire - Coalmine... | ecosystem: Environmental > Terrestrial > Soil >... | reverse complement strand
GGTGGACGCCGCCTGGTCGGTCGTCAGCCCCGTCCTGGAGGCGTGGCAGGCGACCCGGCCGCCGGCGTTTCCCAATTATGCGGCGGGGAGCTGGGGCCCGGACGCGGCCGACACGCTCATTGCGCGGGATGGGCGGAGGTGGCTGATCTCCACGGTACCGGAAGATCCGGCGGACACGAAGCGCCACCGTGACGTGCATGCCAACGAGGCATCGACCGCGCTCGCCCACAACCGTCGTAAGAAAATGTAACTGCCCAGACCGGTGCCTGAGGAGGGATCGAGAAGCACCATTGTACCCGCCGTTGGTGCCAGGGGGAAAGTCATCGCCCGCTACGGGGGGCGCAGATCCCGGCCGACGTGCCGGATGCGTTGTCCTTTGGCGGTGCCGACCTTCGATAACGTGATGGCGCCTGAGATCGCCCGTGGGGAGAGTGGAAAGATCACGACCAGCACACCGTTGTCGTAGGAGGCGTTGGCGCGGCTGGCATCCACCGATTCAGGCAGGTCCACGGTGCGCTGGAAGGGCCCAACCGTCCACTCGCTCAGAAATCCATGTTTTCTTGTCTGGCCCAGTCCCCGCATCGCACTTTGAATCGAGAGCCTCTGGCCTTCCAACTCGATGCGGATGTTCTGCGGCTCCAGTCCCGGGGCGGCGGTAGCCACCATCAGCCGCTGTGGGCCTCGGTAGACGTTGAGCGGAAGTCCCGTCTCCGTCATCGTGCTCCCACGTTCCGGCCGCGGCTCATCGGGCCCGCGCGCCGGGGATCAGCATCCTCGCCTCGCCATGTGGGCGATGAGGTCTGCCACCCGGCACGAGTATCCCTATCCAGGATCGGACCAGGAAAGGACGTTGACCATGCCCCCCACGGCCATCGTCGCCCGCCACAGGAGGGCACGGCCGCCGGTCGAGCCGGACCTCTCCTCCGGGCTCGGGTGAGTCTATCTGCCCTGCTGGTGTACGATACGTCCCGCTTCCGCAAACGTGAGCCACTGGCCGGTCTGCTGGTGGCTCACATACCGGAGATAGCCGGGCAGGGACATGTAGTTCGTATGCGCGGTAAACGGGGTCAGCGTACTCACATTCGGATACTGCTGAGCCGAAGCGACACCCGCCAACGCCGCCGAGAACACCGCCACGCCAAGGACAATAACCACGAGCTTTCTGATGGTCTCCATTATGTTCTCCTCCTCCAAGTCCTAGGGCTCATCTCGACTGCAAACCGAGCGTACCAGGACGAGGGGTTTCCTGTCCGTTCAAGATTGCTCACATCTTAGTGCCTGAGCAATTTCGTGTGATCATCTACTGGGTCTGCTGGGAGGTATGGCGACGGTGTACGGCGTCGTGTTCCGGGAAAGTTGGCCGCACGTCCTGAACGCGGCCGTTGGCGTCCGGTTCGCGATCGCGCCCTGGGTCCTGTCGGAATCGAATCGGACAGGCACCTTGTGGACGTCTCTACTCGGCGGGCTCACGGTCTTGATTCTGAGCACGTGGCTCGCGACGGAGGCGTCCGCGGGCGCTATCCGGATCAAGCCGGCGATGTTCGAGCGAGCACCGGACCGAATGACCGCACCGACGCGTTAGAGCCGCATTCCCCGCATCCATTCCATGCGGGGAACGTGGCGGGCCCGCACAATCCGACCGGCAGGAGTCCCTCGCTCTCCTGCCGGTCGACCGGTAGTCTAGATATGCCGGTGCTTCGCGGGCCGCCGACTTGTTCCGATCGGCTTACGCACGACGACCTCCGACGGACGCGGTCTCCTTCAGTTTCGACGGTTGCCTATCCGGCGCGCCACAAGCGACGGCCTGTCTCCTGGGTTGGGACCACATGATCTTGCCTCCTGGCGTTGACTCCTCTCCGAAGGATAGCCCGCGGTCCCGAGGTCGTTGCGGCACCACAACGACGAATACCCGCCCGGCGCGTAACGGCGCCGGAATCTCCAATGTGATTCCGCCGGGGCGATATGGCGCCGGTCCTGCTGTTGACCCGCTCGTTTGCGGTTTCCAAACGTTCGTACGAACGCTCATTCAACTAACCAACCTCACAACAAAAAAAGATCGCATCCGCCGCTGGTTTTCCGCCCGCAGGTCATCATCGGCCCAGGAAATGTGCATGATACGTGCGCGTGCGGGACCTTCATGGAAGTGGTCAATTAGCCAAGTTTCCCGGTCTTCAGGGGAACGCCATGCCCTACGCCGGCCTGTTCGGAGCGGCGAGCATGCTCCTGGCCGTCGTGCTTGCACTTGTGCCGTTGACGCTGGCGTCGGGCAGCGCCGGGAGCGCCCTCTATTTGCAGGTCGGGCCGGCGCCCGCCGGCGCAGCGGATCTGGAGACCAACGGACTTCGTCGCGACCGCGAGGGCGTGGCTAATCGAGCCGAAGACGTGGCGACAGGCGGCGGACACGAGCCGGCTGTGGCGCCGTCGCAGCATGCCGCGCCCCTTGTGCTGCGGCGCGGCGGTTCTCCGCTTCGGGCGGCTCGGCCCGGAGTGGCCATTCAAGCCCCGGCGACGACCGAAGCCTGGAATTCCCGCAAGCAGGTCCGGCTGGCATGGCCTCTACGCGGTCCCGTGACCTCTGGTTTCGGATGGCGGACTCATCCCATCTTCGGAACCCGGGAATTTCACACCGGAATCGACATCGCCGGCCGCTCGGGAGCACCGATCGTGGCCGCGTACTCGGGCACGGTTCGGTTCGTCGGTTGGAAAAGCGGATACGGGCAGCTCGTCATCGTGGATCACGGTCACGGGCTCCAAACCGCCTACTCCCACCTCTCCGCGGCTACCGTACGTCCCGGCGCGGTCGTGGAACAGGGCCAGGAGATCGGCCGCACCGGGAGCACCGGATGGAGTACCGGTCCGCATCTGCTCTTCGAAGTATGGGAGAACGGAATCCCACGCAACCCGTGGGGCTACTTGCTGCCGTGACTCGACGACAAGGAGAGCCTGCGATGGCTGTGGAGCCGGAAATCGATAACGTTCTGATCTCGAAGCCGCACCTTCACTCCGTGGAGCACGCCGTGGAACACACCGTCGAACACACACCGCACGGCAGCGTGGCGATCGTCCCGCTCTCCCGGGTCATCGAGATGTACAGTTTGAGCGAGCAGGAACTGGAGCAGATCGGCCGCGCGTCGTCCTCGCTCGGCATCCATCTGGTCTTTTTTGGGATCGCGTTCGGCGCCTCGTTGGCCTTTCTGATTTCACTACTGGCTCAGGAGCTCACGACCAAGGCCTTCGCACTCGTCTGGGCGTTGTTTGTGCTGAGCCTCGCGGCGGTCTACTTCGGCATCCAGGCGACTCGTTTTTACCGCGACGCCCGGCACGGCGTCCGCGTGATCAAAGAACAAAGCGCCCGGACCTCAGCGAGCTGAGATCGCCCCCGCATCACGCGAGGGGCCGCACGGGAACGTCGAGGACCACCTCGACAAGAACAGGGCCGCCGGCGTTCCGGGCACGCCGCAGAACTTGTCGCAGCTCCGAAGCCCACGGGCGGCCGGGGGCTGCGGCTACACGCTCTCCCGCAACACCGAACGATCGTGCCAGGCCGAGCAGGTCCACGCCCGGCACGTCGGTGCCGGGATATACTCCCCGGCGGGCCGCCTCGCCGCCCAAACTCGCCAGTCCCTGCTTTAAGATTGCGTAGCCCCGGTTGTTGAGTACGATCAGCACGATCGCAATGCCGTCGCGCGCCGCCGTCCACAGCCCCTGCACTTCCATGAGGAAACTGCCGTCCCCGACGACCGCGAATACGCCTGTGCCGGGACGTGCGAGGCCGACGCCCAAAGCGGCGGGGAAACCCCAACCGATCGTGCCGCCTTTCTCCCCAAACAGCGTCCCCGGCACGCTGCGCGGGACACGCCCGAGGATCGCCGCACGAGCGGAGATGGCTTCCTCGACCAGGATGTCGTGAGGCTCGACAACGCCTGCGATGACGTCCGCGACCGGCGCGTAGGGATCGTCGAACGGCGTCGGCCCGCTCGGCCGAGGCCCGCCACCAATTGTCGCGCCGGGCAGGTCGCCCCTGGATGCACGGCCTAGATTCTCGCGCAGGGAGGCCAGAGCTCCAGGCAAATCGCCGCAGACGCCCACCGCGACGGGGTGATTGCGCGCGATGAATGCCGGCGCAAGATCGAAATGGATCACGCGTGTGCCGGGCGGAAGCGGACTGGCGCCGTCATAGAGAAAGTGCTCGAAGGGCGTCAGGCCGATGACGAGCACCACGTCATGCGCCTCGAGCGCCGCGCGCACACCGGCGGCGAACCGCGGCAGGGGGCTGCGCGCCTGGGCATGCGGCGAGGGGAAGACGAATCGCGTCGGGTAGGGTTCGAGCGCCACAGGCCATCCCGTCGCCTCGGCAAGCGCGAGCAGCGTTGCCTCTGCACCGGCATGCGCCACGCGATCTCCCGCGACAATGAGCGGCGCGCGGGCGCGGCGCAGCAGGTCGGCGGCGGCGGACACGGCGGCGGGATCGGCGCCGGTTCGCGGCGTGGCGGGCGGCCCGAGATCCTCAACCGGAACGTCCTGCGCGCGCAGCACATCGAGCGGTACGGCCAGGAACACCGGCCCGGAGGGGGGCGCAACCGCCTCCCTAAGCGCCCGGCGCAGCGCACGCGGCAGATCGCTCGGGTGCGCCACCTCGTGCGCCCATTTGACGAGCGGGCGCACCCACCGGACCATGTCCGAGTACAGAAACGGCTCTTGCAGCGCCAGGCGCGTGTCCTGTTGTCCGCTCAGCACAAGGAGCGGTGTCCCGGCCCGGGACGCGTTGTAGAGGAGCCCGAGCGCGTTCGCGACGCCGCCGGTGACGTGCAGGCTGAGCACGCCGACGCGCCCGGCGGCCTGCGCGTAGCCATCGGCCATCCCGACCGCGACGCCTTCCTGGAGCACCAGGTGATAGGTAATCCCGTCGAACGACGCGAGCTCGTCGAGCAGCGGTACTTCCGTGGTACCAGGATTGCCGAAGAGCCGATCGACGCCGGCCGACCGGAGCATCGTGAGCAGGGCGCGCGCACCGTTCACGTTATTGCAGCCCGTACGCCGCCAACTCGCGCCCCGCGCCGACATAGACTCGGCCGCCCCATATCGACGGTGTAATGGGTTGATGCGCATTGGGGAGCGCGTCTGCGCCCCGCAAGACATGGAGCGCGGCTCCGGTGCGGGCGTCGAGCGCGTAGAGGGCACCGGCCTCACGATCCACCACCCACACGACGCCGCCGGCCGCCCCGTCGCTCGACACCGCCGGCGCTCCCGGGTCACGCATCGAGGGACTGCACCACGCGACCGTCAGCGTGACCGCGCGCGTCCGGGGCAGCAGAGTGAGCCGCAGCGCCGCAATTCCGCCGGTCCCGCCGCAGGGGGCGGGCTGCCGGCCGTGTCCCGGCACGAAGATCAGGCGCCCCGCGGTCCCGCCGTCCCAATACGCGGTGGCCGATGCGACTTCCAACCCGCCGGCGTCGCATGTTCCGAAGACGCACCGGCTGTACACACCCTCACGGGTGATGCCGGTCCCTCGGCTCAGCCCGCCCATGTCGTCGCGGTTGACGAGATAGGCGATCCCCTGCGTACCGGCAATGAACAGGAGGCGCGGCGTCGCCCAACCCGGCAGGTCCGGCAGCACGAGCGGCGCGGTCGACCCGAGATCGGTGTCCGCGGCGTTTAAGACCGCGACATTGCTGGGCGTGAAGTAGTCGCGGGGTGCGCCGGAGAATCGGAGCGGCGACGGCTGAAGGCGCAGCAGGCTGTTGCCGAAGTCCGTCCGGCCGCCGGGGTCGCTGTGCCCCGTGGCGGCGTACAAATTGCCGCGTAGGTCCGCGGCGAGACCGCCCGCCGCTGGAATCCCGCCCATTCGCCCGCTCGGCGTCGCGAAGGCCTCCTGCCGCTTGGGCGCGGCGGTGGGCACACCAACGACCCATCCGTGGTAATCGCCGCAGTCGCCCTGGTATCCGCCGAAAGGTACGTAGATGACGCCGCCGACGAGCGTGAGCGCGCCGCCCTGCCGTTGGACGGCGGCGGCGAACCGACGCCCGGCGACCGCCGGAGGCGCGATCTCCACCGGCCACCCGGGGCGCCTCGTCCCGCTCTTCACGTCGAGGGCGGTGATCATGTACACCTTCGTGCGCCCGCCGTCAGGAGTGGTGAGGCCCGCGACGTACAGCGTGCCGGCCTCGCGGTCGACAACGGGTGTACTCGTGATGCCGACCGGGTCGATGGTACCGCAGGACAGCGCCGCGCGCGGCACCGGCGTCCCAAGCGCCACCGGTCCCCACAACCGGCCGCCGTCCGCTGCGTCGAACGCGTAGATGCGATCCTGCTCGGTCATGACGTAGACCGCGCTTCGCACGCGGCCAAACATCGCGAGCCCGGGTGCCACCAGAGGTTGGGCGTAGATGTCGCCGTCGACCTGGACGGTCCAAAGCTTCCGCAGCATCGGCACGGCAGCCGGCGTGAGCGTGCGCTCGATGGGATTCCAGCCGGTTCGCGCGACATCGCCGTGAAACGTCAGGACTCCGCCCTCGTCCGCGAAAAGGCCCACCGGCCGCGAGACCAGGAGACAGACCAGCACACCAACCGACGCCGCCGCAGGGGCCCAGTCCTCAAACCCTTTCACGTACAGGGCGCGGCGAACGGCCGTCCGCACTCGCAGTCGCGGCGCCCGGTTAACGTGCGGTCAACTGCACGTTGTACGCCGCGGGATCGACCGCCGAGACGCCCAGCACCTCAGACCCGGCCACTGCCACGAGTTTCGCGGTCAGCCGGGCCAAGGCATCGACCGTCGCCTGATTCCATGGACCGGGAATGCCCGAGCGGTATCGCGCCATCAACGCGGGAATCATCCCGCGGTCGGGAATCCCGAGCAGTTCTTCATCGAACAACGCATCCCACAGGTCGCGCCGCGAGGCGAGGAGCGCGGCGCCCTCACGGACCGCGGCGAGGAAGGGACGCAGCGCGTCCGGCCGCGACCTGACGGCCTCGTCCGACGCGACGACCACGAGAAACGGCGCATCGGCGTCCGGCGCGATCCGCCGGACGAGCGCCGCGGTCGAGACGAGTTCGCGAAAGCGACCGGTCGCGACGAGGCCGGGGATGAACTGCCAGTACTGCACAATCGCGTCGGTATCCCCGCGGTCCAACAGATGATTGAGCAGCGGTGGCGCGGCGGAGAGCACGATCGACTGCTGCTGGGGATCGAATCCGAACTGCGAGGTGCTGACGGCCCGCAACACGAGGTAGCTCTTGTCGGCGGCGCCCGTGACGGCGATGCGCCGCCCGCGCAGATCGGCGACGCTGCGGATCGGGCCGTCCGCTCGCACGACGATGCCGCCGACCGCGCGGCTGAAACCGTCGACGGCCTGGACGCGCAGACCCTGCGACCGCGCCCACGTGGCGAACAACCAGTCGTCGACCTTGACGTCCACTTCGCCGCCGCGGAGCGCGGTCTCGGCCGCGGCTTTGGTCGCAAACCGCGTCGTCTGGAACGCCACATCGCGGCGGCGGTCGAGTCCCTGCCGCTGTATGACGCGAAGCACCCACGTGAAGCTCCCGCCGGCCTCGAGCCCGACCCGCAGGACCGCCGCGGCCCGCGCCTGTGGCGCGGGCGGAAGGGAGATGCAAAGCGTGACGGCGAGCGCCGCCGCGGTGCACGCGGCCGCCCGAAGGGCCGCACGCCCAGGTGCCACGCCTCCGGTGTCTCGACGATGTGTCACGATCGAGGTCATGCCTGCCCCCCGGCTGCGATCGGGACGTCCGCGGCCTCCATGACGGCGGCCCGTAGCCGTTCCACTTCCGCCCAGAACGCCGGCCCCGGGCTCCGCGGCCGTGGCAGCGAGATCTTGCGCGAGGCGGCCACGCGGCCGGGCCCGGCCGTCAGGACCCAAACGCGATCGGCCAGCAAGACGGCTTCTTCGACGCGGTGCGTCACCATGAGGACGGTGGGACGCTCATCCTGCCACAGCGCCACGAGGTGCTCCGCCACCCGAAGCCCGGTCACCTCGTCCAGCGCACTGAACGGTTCGTCGAGCAGCAGCAGGCGCGGCCGCACGGCGAACGCGCGGGCGAGCGCGACACGCTGCTGCATGCCGGCGGACAGTTGATGGGGAAACGCGGTACTGAAGGCGGCGAGTCCCACCCGGGCGAGCCACTCCGACGCCGTTCTCTCCGCCTCGCCGTCCGAGCCGCCCAGCACGAATCGCAGGTTCTCGCGCGCCGTCATCCACGGGAGCAGCCGCGGCTCCTGAAAAACAAACCCGGTCCGGGAATCGGCAAGGCGGATGTCGCCCTCGTAATGGCGATCGAGGCCCGCGACCAGCCGGAGGAGCGTGGTCTTGCCGCATCCCGACGGTCCGAGCACCACCGCGAACTCGCCGGGGTCGATGGCGACGGACAAGCCGCGGAGCGCCGGCTGCGCGCCGCCGCCGGGAGTGATGTAGGTCTTCGAGACGCCGCGGATCTCGACGAGGGGCACGGCGCTACACCGCCGCGGAAGGACGCCAGCGGTACAGATGCTGCTCGAGCGCCCGCATCCCGGTCTCGAGCACAGCTGCCACGATGACCGCGGCCGTGCCGTACGCGAGGATCTGCCGCATGTTGAAGGTCTGAAAGTAAAAGGCGATTTGGTAGCCGATCCCCGACGGACGTCCGAGGAGTTCGGCAAAGAGGACCATTTTCCAACTGAGACTCAGCGCCCCGCGCGCGCTGGCCGCGGCAAAGGGAAGCAATTGCGGCCAGATCACCCGCCGCCACCGCCGCGGCTCCGGCACCGCGAACGCGCGCGCCATGTCGACGAGCTTCCAGTCGACTGCGCGGATGCCTTCGCGCAGCGCCACCGCCACCGACGGGGCGACGGCGATGGCCGTCGCGGCCACGAGGGCGGCTTCATTCAACCCCAGGATGAGGTACGCCGCGACGGCCAGGAGGAGCCGCGGAATGGTGAGGCCTGTGACGAGCCACGGCGCCCAGAACGCGTCGGCCGGCCGGGACAGTCCCATCCACACACCCGCCGCTCCGCCCGCCGCCAGTGCCAGCGCCGTCGTCAGGAGCACGCGGCCCAGGGTGATGCCGAGGTGATACGGCAGCACCCCTGCGCGGATGTCCGACCACATCGCCGCCCCCACCACGTACGGCCCCGGAGCCAGTTGGGGTCCAAGTGCCTGGGAGAGCGCGAGCCACACCGCCAGCAGCGACGCAAACCCGGCCGCGGAAAGGCGCCACGACGCCGCGCCGTCCCGGGCGGGCCGCGGCCAACTGCTCCAGCGCGGCCTTCCGGCCCTCTGTGCCGCCGGACCGACGCCTGTCCCGCCTGCCGGCTGCGCGGCCGTGTGGTGCCGCGCCGCCGCGGCGCTCGGCGGGTGCCCGGCTGCGCCCGTATGGCCGGCGCCGGACGGTGTGATTGCGTTCATCGCACGACCAGCCGGTTCATGGCGACGACGGCCGCCGCCAGAGCGGCAAGAGGAAGTGCGGCGGCGAGGGCGAGGTCGAGACCCGGCGGCAGTTGCTGGAATGAAAGGAGCGCCCCCCGCAGCAGGTCGACCGGATACGTCACCGGGTTGATGAACATGAGGGCCTTGAGCCAGGGGGGCAGCTCCACGAGAAAGCCGCCGAGGCCGACGATGCCGCGGATCGGAAACACCGCGCCCGAGAGGAAGTACATCGGCAGTACGATGCCGTTGGAGATCGCGCCGAATCCCTCGAACGTTGCCATCCGGGACGCGATCACCGTCCCGATCGACACGAGCAGGATACCCATTGCGAACATCACCGCCCACGCCTGGAGCACCTGTAGCGGCGAGAGCGCCACGCCGGCCAGCGGGGCGAAGAGGAGGACGATGGTGCCCTGGGAGACCGCCACGGTGGCGCCCCCAAGCACTTTGCCGAGCGTCACCGACGGCATCGGGGCCGGCGAGACGAGGATCTCGCGCATGAGCCCGACTTCCCGGTCCCACACGAGCGCGATCGCGGACTGCATCGATGCGAAAATGATGTTGAGCGCGGCCACGCCCGGAAGGATGAACTGTGTGTAGGTGTACCCCTCGATGTTCGTGTACGAGGCGCCGATCCCGTAGCCGAGAATGATGAGCCACAGGATCGCGCGCGACACACCGCCGAACCACTGGCTGCGGTCCCGGCAATACCGCAGCAATTCCCGGCGCCACATCGCGGCGACGACCGGCACGTCGAGCAGTTGCGCCGGCCGGCGGCGCACGTCCAGCACCAGGTCCGGGGACGCGACCGGGGGTGAAACGATCATCGCGTCAACTCCCCGCCGCGGCGGCCGAAGCCGAGCAGCCGCTCCCGAGGCGTGGCTTCATCATCCCGAAGCGCGCGGCCGGTCAGGTCCAGAAACACGTCCTCGAGCGTCGCCCGATCCCGCCCGCCGATCCGGGTCTTCAAGGCGGCCGGCGCCCCAATGGCGAGCAGGCGGCCATCGTCGATGATGGCGACACGATCGCACGCCTCGGCCTCCTGCATGTTGTGCGTGGTCACAAAAGCGGTGAGGCCTCCCCGGCGCAGCGTGCTGATCTGGTCCCACAGGCGGCGGCGTGCCTGCGGGTCCAACCCCGCGGTCGGTTCGTCCAGGAAGAGCACGCGCGGCTCGTGCAGCAGCGCCCTCGCCAACTCGAGCCGGCGCTTCATGCCGCCCGAGAACGTCCGCACGGGGCGGCCGGCGTGTTCCGACAACCCCGCCCACTCCAGCGCTTCCTGAATCCGCGGTCCGGCGATACGCGGCCGGAGGCCGTAGAGCACCGCGTGAAGATGCAAGTTCTCGCGCGCGGTGAGGCGGTCGTCGAGCGCGGGCTCCTGAAAGACGACCCCGATGAGGTCCCGCACCCGCCGCGCGTCGCGGACCACGTCGAAGCCCGCGACCTTCGCCGTCCCGGCCGTCGGCTCGAGCGTGGTGGTCAGCACGCGATGCGTCGTGGTCTTCCCCGCGCCGTTCGGCCCGAGCAGACCGAAGAGTTCCCCGGGCCGGACTTCGAACGACACGTCGTTCACGGCGGCGCGATCTCCAAACCGGCGCGTCAGCCCGCGGCACTCGATCACGGCCGCGAAGGCGTCGCCGGCGCCGGAACTCATCGTGTGGAATTCAACGTCAGCGGGCGACCACGACCGTGTGCGGCCCGCGCCCGACGCTCGCGATGGTCCGGATCACGCGAAGCGACGCGGCGTCGATGACCGTCACGTCGTCGGAGCGCCCGTTCGCAGTGTAGATCTTCTTGCCGTCGGCGGTGACGGCCACGCCCCATGGCCGGCGGCCCATCCGTTGGACTACGGTCGAGATTTTGAACGACGCCGCGTCGACCGCGAGCACGCAATTGCACCGTCCGCCGGCGACGTATACGGTCCGGCCGTCGGGGGCCACGGCAACACCGACCGGTTTGCTGTCCGTGCCCAAGGCGACGGTCCGGACCGGCCGCTGCCTGGCGGGATCAATCACGCTGAGCGTACCGCCGGTCTCCGCCGTGGAATAGGCACGCCGGCCGTCCGGCGCAAAGGCGACGATCCGCGGGCGTGCGCCCACAACGAAGTTCTTGACCGCGCGGTTGGTCCGGGTGTTGATGACGGTGATCGTATTGCTGGTCTCGGCGGTCACATACACCCACCGGCCGTCCGGACTAACGGCGACACCCTCGGGCTCGATCCCGGTCGGCACGGTCGCGACCACCTTGCCCGTCGCCACATCGAGGACCGACGCCCCGGACGCGTCCTCGTTTGAGCAGTACAGGCGCCGGCCGTCCGGGGTGACGGCCATACGCTCCGGATCGGAGCCGCACACGTACCTCGCCGTGATGCGGCTCGTCGCGATATCGAGCGCCGCGATGAACTGCCACCGGCGGCCGGTTTCGTTCTGCCCGTAGCTCGCGTCGGTGACCGCGGCAAACAGGGTCTTGCCGTCGGGACTGAGGACCAAGCCGCGGGGCCGCGCCGTCCCCGCCGGGCCTACGAGGACGCGTCCAACGATTCGGTCGGTCGCTACGTCGATGACCGCGATGTCGCCGCTGAACTCATTGCTCACGAACGCGCGCGGGCCCGCGGCCACGTCCGCCGGCGCCGGACCGGCGAGCCCGGCGAAGGACGCGCAGACCGGCACAGCCAGCAGGATGCCAAGCCACCGTCTCATTCCGCCGTTCCCCCCTTCAGTGCCACCGGCACCGGCTCATGACTGCCGTGTCCCCCAACTGATCGAGAACTTGGTCAGGCTCGCGCCCCGGAGCCAGCACGTTCGGAAACTGCCCGTACATCTCCGCCAGCGCCGTCTCGTCGCTGCTCCACGCGCGGAGCCGGCTGGCCATGACCGGATGTCTGAGTTGATGATCCCACGGCCGGAAGCCCATGCCGATGCCCTGATAGGCTTCGAAGACGGCGGAGGGCGTTTCCAGGTACCGCAGCAGCCCGTCCGCATCGGCGGTTTGCGCGCCCGTGACCGCGTCCCACACGATCTTCACGGCCGCCCAACTCGTCCAGGCGGGTCCGTCCATGGGATGCCCCCACCGCCGGTAGAATCGCTGCGCCAGCTGCGGCCCGCCGACCGCGGCGAAGGTCGGCTCCCACGCGACGATGCGGATGCCGCCGCGCGATGCCGCCGGCGCCGTGCGCAGCAAGGCACCGAAGAAGGCGCGGGTCTGCGCCGCCGGGTCGGGGAATCCCGTGGTCTCGACGGGCAGGCGCGCCTCCTCGTACCGGCGGTAGAACGCGAGCTGTCGGCCGGGTGACAAGAGCAAGAACACCAGATCGGGATGTATCCGGCGGATCGCCGGCAGCACATCTGGGATGTCTGTATTGCGTCCGACGAGCACGTCGGCGACGACGCGCCCGCCCCAGTGCCGTAACTCAAGCGCCGCCCGGAGCCGGTCGCGACGCGCCCGCTCAACCGGTGTGTCCTCCGTCACCAGGAACCACGTGCGGGCCGGATTGCGGCGGATGACTTGGATGCCCTGCGGCGCGTTTTCGTCGATTAGAAAGGCGAGTCCGCGGATAAACCAATCGGCGAGCGCGTCGAGATACATCGCGTCGCTCGCTTCGACGTGGAAGCTGTAGCGATCGCACTCTTCGTTACGGAGACGGTCGTCCGTGGCACCGACATTGATGAACAGCAGCCGGTGCGCCCGCGCGAAACGGGACAGCGCCACGGCCGTCGCGGAATCGAAGCCGCCGAGCAGCGCCGCGACACCCCGGCCGGCGAGCCGGCCGGCCGCGGCGGCCGCCTCGTCCGGTGTGGCGGCCGCGGCTTCGAGTAGTTCGAGGCGGCGCCCCACGAGGCGCGCCGAATAGCCCGTCTCCGCGGCGCCCTGCCGGGCGCCCAACAACCCGGAGTACGCTGCGACGCGCACGTCCCCGGCGCGTTCCGCGCCGGCCGAAGCCCGCGCCGGCCCCGGCGTCGGTGCGACGTACGCGATGCGCAGCGTGTTGGGAGGGGCGCCGGCCGCCTGCCGCACCGCCGGCGCTGCCGCCAGCATGGCGGCGAACCATAGCACCGCGACGACGCGCCCGGAACGCGACGCCTGTTGGAGACCGGCCGGCCGGGGGCGGGACCGCAACGCGAACGCTATCGAACCACGAACGGAACTTCCAGCCGGCGCTGCTCGACGCTTCCTTTGAAGTCGTCGCTGCAGTGCACGATGACGGGCCACGAACCGGGCGCGGCCTGAGGATCGACCTGCCAGGTCCAGGTGACGCGGCCATTGCCGTCGGCGCGCTTCGGCAGGGCGATGTCGGCGTCCGCGGCGCCGGCCTTATAGTGCCACAGCAGCATGCACTGCGTGTGCGGGTCCGTCTGCACGGTCACGCGCGCGGAGCGCCCGGGATGGACCGGGGAGGTCAGATCAACCAGGGCCAGCGGAAGATCGCGCGCGAGAGCCGGCTGCCCAAGCAAGACGCACGTCAACAGCGCCACTGCCGGAGCGCGGAAGGTAATTATATGCACGGCCGCCCTCCCCCGTGACAGAGTCGGCGTCCCGCTTCGTGCCTTTCCGCGACCGTTCCTCTGCACGCGCCCGCACCGGCGGCATCGAATAGAAGGAGACCCGTCTCGACGCGAGAAGTGTATGCACGCCGTTTAAGATTAGAGACTCGCTGTTCGCCTCGATGCGTGTGTTCACCATTTTGACCGTGTTCGTCTTGTGCGTGATGAGATGTCCCGCTTTGAAGGCTCACCCTGGGAGGGCGCGATGAGACGGCGGATCGTGGCGATGGGTGGCGCACTCGTGCTGGTGGTCTCACTCCTGCTGGTACCGACGGGAGCACGGCCGCCGGTTTCGGTGCTGGCGCAGGGCATGATGATGGCGCCCGACGGGCAGGCGCTGCTCGGCGCCGGCAGCAATGCCGCTGAGTGGCTGATGTACGGTCACGATTACACGAACCAGCGCTACTCCGCGCTGGACCAGATCAACACGTCCAACGTCTCCCAGCTCGCGCCGCGCTGGATCTTCCAGACCGGCATCGTCGCGTCGTTCGAGACCACGCCGGTTGTGTACCACGGCGTGATGTACATTACGACCGCCTACAATCACCTCTTCGCCCTCAATGCCCAGACGGGCAAGATGATGTGGCGGTACGATCACCGCCTCCTGGGTTCGGAGATCTTCTGCTGCGGTCCGGTCAACCGCGGCGTCGGCCTCGGCTATGGGAACGTGTACATGGCCACGCTCGACGCCAAACTCGTCGCGCTCGACGCGGGAACGGGCCACGTGAAGTGGACCCGGCAGGTCGCCGACCCCACGCTCGGATACGCCATGACGATCGCCCCGCTCGTGTACAAGAACATCGTGATCGTGGGGACCTCCGGCGCCGAGTACGGCGTGCGCGGATTCTTGCAGGCCTTCGACGCGATGAGCGGCGCCCCGATCTGGCGGTTCTACCTGATTCCGGCCACCGGCTGGGAGGGAAAGTGGGCGACAACGACGCCGGAAGGCGACAACCTGCACCGGAATATCGCCGCGGAGAAGGCGGCCTGGCCCCGGTACAAGGACTCGTGGAAGCGTGGCGGCGGGTCGACCTGGGTGACCCCAGCGGCCGATCCGAACTTGAATATGATCTACTTCGGCGTCGGCAACCCCTCGCCCGACCTGGACGGCGGGATCCGTCCCGGCGATAACCTGTATACGGAATCCATTGTGGCGGTCAACGCCGCGACCGGCAGACTGGCGTGGTACTACCAAGAAGTTCCGCACGACGTGTGGGACCTGGATCAGACGAGCCCGCCGCTCTTGTTCAATGTGACCTCCAACGGCCAGACTATCCCGGCCGTCGGCGCGGCCGGCAAGACCGGCTGGTTCTACATCCTCGACCGCCGGACCGGGCGGCGGATTCTTCGAAGCCAGGAATTCGTCCGCCATGAGAGCCTCTTTGCGCAGCCGACCGCGAAGGGCGTGCGGATGCTTCCGGGCGCGAACGGCGGCGCGGAGTGGTCGCCGTCGTCATACAGTCCGCAGACTCAGAATGTCTACGTCGCGGCCCTCGAGCAGCCGATGACATACGCCGTCCATTCGGTGCCGTATAAGACGGGCCAGTTGTGGCTGGGCAGCGCGTTTACGAGCATCCCCGGGGAACAGCAGTACGGTACGTTCACCGCGATCGACACGAACACCGGGAAAGTGACCTGGCAAAAGAAGGTCGCCCAGCCGATGATGGGCGGCTCCTTCGTGACGGCCGGCGGACTGGTTTTCACCGGCGAGGGGAACGGCACGTTCAACGCGTTCGATGCTAAGACAGGCAATGTGCTCTGGCAGTTCCAGGCCGGGGCCGGCGTCAACTCGGCGCCCATGGCGTATCAGCTGGACGGCCAGGAATACATCGCCGTCGCCGCGGGAGGGAACGCGCAGCTCAGTTATCCGTATGGAGATGCGTTGATCGTCTTCGGGCTGCCGCCGCACTAGCCGGCCGGGACCGAACGGGTTGCGGCCCGGGACCGGCCGGGCGGCCTGAGGCCGCCGGCCGGCGACCCGGGCCGCCCTGTTTTCCGCCGCGCAGCCAGAGGAAGGTGCGCGAGATGAACGGCAGGACGATATTGTGGAGGCTCGCCTGGCTCGCGGCGTGCGCCGGCGCTCTCGGCATCGGCGTCGGCGGACGCACGAACGCGCCTCAGGCGCGGGCGGCCTCGCCGCCGTCCTGGATGAAGGTCGATGCCCCTCATCAACGCGTTTCGTTCACCGTCACCGCGGCCGACGGCGGGGCGAACGGCACGCTGAACTTCAACGGCTACGCGAACGGGCGGATGACGGTGACCGTGCCGGCAGGTTGGCATGTGCACATCGACTTCGTGAACTCGGGCGCGGGGGCGCTGCCGCACAGTTTCGAAGTCATCCGCAGCGGCAAGATTCCAACGCAGGGTATCCCGCCGGCGATCCCCGGCGCCGAATCGCGCGATCTGATCGCCGGCGTGCCGCCGATGCAGAAAGACGCGTTCGATTTTACCGCGGCCCCGGCCGGCCAATACCTGTGGCTCTGCGGATTTCCGACCCACGGCACCTCGGGGATGTGGGACCGATTTGTCGTGAGCGGTTCGGTCAAGGCACCGGCGGTGACCGTCAAATAGCGCCGCGGGCAGGCGCCGGAGGGAGGACAAGGGTGCGAGGAACGATGTACGCGGCATGCGCGGTGGCCGGTGCACTGGTCTTGGTGCTCGCGTCGGCGACCGCCGCGTTCGAGGATCCGCACGGGGTCGGCTACGATGGCCGCGACTGGCACGCGATGCCGGAACAGGCAAAACTGACCTATATCGCCGGCTTCTTGGCCGGCACGGCCGCCATGGAAGCGATCGAGCGCCACCGCCTGAACCCGAAGGTCTCCGTCGACGCGGCCGTCGCCGCGATCGTCCAGGGGCACACGGGGGCCTTTCCGTTTGGCGTGAACGTGTATAAGGCTCGTCTCGACGACTATTACTACTACCGGGACAGGCGGACCACAGCCATCTATCGCGCGCTCGTGGACGAGAACGCGCGCCTGCGGAAGCGGTAAGGGCCGGCCACACGAAGAGGCCTGGTGCCCGCCTCCCGAGCCTACGCCTCGGGTGTGAGGACGACCCCTTCGTCGGCCCGAAGTTCCAAACCACCGGCGACGCGTTCATCCGTCCGATCGAGATGCGTCGAGACCAGGATCCGCGCGGTCCCGCCCGGCCGCCTCAGTACATGGGGTCTATCCGATAGGTTTAGCGCGATCTCGCGCCGCGTTCCGCCATCCTCACGCTCGTATACCAGCAGCTCGTCGTCCGTGTAGATGCCGCGGTAGGTTCCCACGGCCAGCGCCGGGGTCCCTCGTCGAAGATCGATGAGGGCGCGGTGCAGCGCCAGAATGGAATGAAGGTCGCCGCGCTGCGTGGCGACGTTGACGGTGCGGTAGTCGGCGGCGATCGGCAGCCACGGGGTCTCCGTCGAAAATCCCGCGTGCGGACCGGCGTCCCACTGCATGGGCGTGCGCTCGGAATCGCGGCCGAAGCCCTGCCCCGGCACGTTGCGTTCGAAGGGGTCGCGGACCGCGTCCGGCGGGATCGGCACGTCCTGCATGCCGATCTCGTCACCGTTGTAGAGCGTGGGCGTCCCCCGCAGCGTGAGCAGTAGCATGGCCGCGACGCGCGCCTGCGCCGGCCCGACCCGGGTCGCGATGCGGGACCGGTCGTGATTGCCGAGGACCCAGTTCGGCCACGCGCCCGCCGGCAGCGCCCGTTCGTACCGATCGATCAGCCCCGACACGGCGCGGGCCTTCCAGGGCGTCGTGATCAGATGGAAGTTGAACGGGAGATGCAGCCCGTGCGCCCCGTAGTACGCCATCAGCCGCTCGAGGGGCACCCACAGTTCGCCGATCAAGACCCGATCGGGATAGGCGTCTGCCACCCGGCGGAACCGGCCCACGATCTCCAAATTTTCAGGCCGGTCTGCGGAGTAGACGGGGAGCAATGAATTGTAGGGACGCTGGTCGGGAGTCCACTCCGGATTCGGCGGATTGTCGCGAAACTCGGGATCTTTGCCGACCTGCCGCAGCGCGTCGATCCGGAAGCCGTCGACCCCGCGGTCGAACCAGAAGCGCAGCACGTCGAGCATGGCCGCCTCGACGGCCGGGTTCGCCCAATTGACGTCCGGTTGCTCCCGCACGTAGGTGTGGAGGTAGTACTGGCCGGTCGCCGCGTCCCATTCCCACGCGCTTCCGCCGAACGCGCTCAGCCAATTGTTGGGCACGCCACCGCCCGGCGCGGGGTCGCGCCAGATGTACCAGTCGCGCCGCGGATTATTCCGCGACGCGCGGGACTCGACGAACCACGGATGCCGGTCGGAGGTGTGGTTGGGCACGAAATCCAGCAGCACGCGCAAGCCGCGGCGGTGTGCCTCGGCGAGCAGGCGGTCGAAATCGGCGGGCGTCCCAAACAACGGATCGATGCCGGTATAGTCCGAGACATCGTAGCCGAAGTCGGCCATCGGCGATGGGAAAATCGGGGAGATCCAGATCGCGTCCACGCCGAGCCATGCGAGGTAATCCAGCCGGCTCGTGATCCCCGGTAGATCCCCGGTGCCGTCGCCGTTGCTGTCCATGAACGAGCGTGGATAGATCTGATAGACGATGCCACGCTGCCACCACGTCATCCCTTGATCGCTCCCGCCGTGAGGCCCGAGATGATGCGCCGCTGAAACAGCAGCACCAGCACGATGAGGGGGACGGTGACGACGGCGCTGGCCGCGGTGATCTGCCCCCACGGAATCACGAATGTGCCGGTGCCTTCGAACATCGAAATCGCCGGCGGCACCGTGTAGGATTCGGCGCTGTTCATGAAGGTCCGCGCAAACAGAAACTCGTTCCAGGCGAAGATGAAGATCAGAATGGCGGCGGTGAACACGCCGGGGGCGGCGAGCGGCACGATCACGTTCCGGAACGCCCCCAGCGGAGTGGCCCCGTCGACCAGCGCCGCCTCCTCGAGATCCGGGGGCAGGTCCCGGAAGAAGGCCGTCAGCAGCCACACACATAACGGCAGCGTGAACGTCACATACGGGAGAACCAGCGCCGTTTTTGAGTTGATGAGTTCGAGGCGCGAGAAGAACAGGTAGAGCGGACTCACAATGGCGATGCCGGGAAACATGGACACCGCCAGCACGGTGCCGAGGATCAGGCTCTTGCCGTGGAAGCGAAGCCTGGCGAGCGCGTACGCGCACAGCGCCCCGATCAGAAGCGAGACCGCGGTCGCCGCCGACGCCACGGCGGCGCTGTTGAACACGTTTTGCAGAAACGGCCGGCCCTGCCAGATCGTGACGTAGTTCCGCACATCCACCGGCACGGGCAGCAGCTTCGGCGGGATGCTGTACAGGTCGTCCGGCGTCTTGAGCGAGGTCTCCAAGAGCCACACGAACGGCGCGAGGCAGAACGCCAGCAGCAGCGCAATGAGCAGGAGATGAACGATTCCGCTCCACAGCCGGATCGGGGCGCCGCGGCGCGGCCGGAGGCGCCGGCCGGCCGCGGGCGCGGCCGAGTGCTCCAGCGGCAGGCGGGCGGTCGCCACCGCTACATCGCTCTCGCGGTGTCGCTGCCGAGGATTTTCACGTAGAACACCGCCACGATCATGACGGCGATGAACATGCCGAAGGCCAGGGTCGCCCCATAGCCGAAATCCAGGTTGGTGAAGAGCGTGCGGTACGCGTAGATCGACAAGGTCTCCGTCGCGTACCCCGGTCCGCCGCCGGTCAAGACGAACGGCAGATCAAAGATCCGGACCGCGTCGAGGGTCCGGAACAACAGCGCCACGAGGATCGACGGCCGCAGGAGCGGCAGCGTAATCCGCCAGAAGAGCCGCCATGTCCCCGCGCCGTCGATGCGCGCCCCCTCGTACAATTCCGCGGGGATCATCTGGAGCCCGGCGAGGAGCAGCAGCGCCATGAACGGCATGGTCTTCCAGACGTCGGCGCCGATCACGACCCAGATCGCGGAGTCCGCGCTGGCCGTCCAGGCGCGGTAGCTTTCGATCAGCCGCAGCTTGAGGAGCACCGCGTTGAACACACCGTAGTTGGCGTTGAAGATCCAGTCCCACATCCGGGCCGTGACGACCGTCGTCATCGCCCACGGAACCAGCAGCGCGGCCCGGACCATCCCGCGTCCGCGAAACGCGCGGTGGATGGCGAGCGCGGCCAGCATGCCGAGGATCAGCTCCGCCGACACCGACACGGCCGTGATGAGGGCCGTATTGCGCAGGGCGTTCCAAAACCGGGCGTCCTCCGCGAGGGCCGCGTAGTTCTGCAGCCCGACAAACGGTTCGCCCCGGGCCGGAAACCGCAGATTCTTCGTGTGCAGGCTCAGCCACAGATCGGACACCAGCGGATAGAATGCCACCAGCGCGATCGCGAGCAGCGCCGGCGCAACGAGCAGGCACGCGAGGCGCACCTCGGCCGCCCGCGCCCCGCGCAGCATCCGTCCGCGCTGGGCGCGGGGCACGTCCGGTGGCATGCTGCGGCGCCCGGGGCCGCGGGTCAGCGCGACGTCTTCGCGATCCGCGCCGCGGCGGCGGCCATGTCTTTGAGCGCCGCCGGCACCGTCTTCTGCTTCGTCAGCGCCGCGGCGAGATTCGGCTGGATGGCCTCGGCGGAAATCTGGCCGTAGTCCGGCCGCACGGGCCGCGGACGCGCCTGTTCGAACACCGGCTTGAGCGCGTCGATGTACGGGTACTGCTTCCGGATGTCGGCATCGTCGAAGACCGCGTGGCGGGGCGGGATGCGGCCGGCGTGCTGATAGTTCACCTTCATGGCTTCGGCGCCCGTCATAAAGCGGATGAACTCGGCGGCCTCCTTCTTGTGCCGGGAAAACCGGGAGATGGCGAGGTTCCACGTGCCGAGGACGCTCTGCCCCTTGTGGCCGGGCGCGGCCGGCAGCGGCGTGATACCGACCTTGCCGACGATCTTGGACCCCGCGGCGTTTGCGATCGCGTAGTCGCCGATCCAGTTCCGTTCGCAGACCGCCTTGCCCTGGACGAACACGTTGCGCGACTCGGTCTCCTTCCAGGTCGTGACCGCGATGGGCGTGACCTTGTACGTATCGATGAGATCCACCATGAACTGCAGCGCGCGCTGGCCCGGGGCGCGGTCGACGACCACCTCGCCCTTGTCGTTAAAGAACTCGCCGCCGTGTCCCCACAGATACTCGAAGAAGTCCACGGCGCATCCTTCGTACTGCGCGCCCTGCCACGTGAAGCCGGCCTCCATGTCGGGCGTCCGAAGCTTCGATGCCGCCTGGACAAGTTCGGCGTAGGTGGCGGGCGGCTTGAGGCCGGCCGTGTCGAGCAGGTCCTTGCGGTAGAACAGCACGGCCGCGTTGTTGAACCACGGGATGGCCCAGAGCTTGCCGCCGTAGTTGGCACCGCGCAGCGGTCCGCTGAAGAAGGCCCGGCCGAGTTCCGCCTTGTCGAACGAATCGTCCAGCGGCGTCAGCCACTGCGCGGACGCGAACTCCGGGACGAAGGGGATGTCCAGCGCAAAGACGTCGATGCTCGGGTCTTTCGCTGCGAGTATGCTGACGTACTTGTCGTGCTGGTCCGAGGTGCTCGGCGGCTGCTCCTGCCAGTTGACGCGGATGCGCGACTGCCGCGAGTTGAACATCTCGACCAGCGTCTTGTTGGCGTCGGTAACGTCCTTGCCCACGTACCAGCTGATCGCAACCGCACCGGCGCCCTGCGCCGCCGCCGGCCTTCCGCCGCCGGCGTAGGCTTCGATCAACGACAGCGCCGGCAGCGTCAAGCCGAGCTGCGCCGCCTTCCTGAGCACCGCGCGACGGCTGACCCGGCGGTTCACGGAGCCGCCCCGGTGTTTCACGGACCCGCCCATGTGTCGCTCCCTCTCCGCCGCCCAAAGGACGTGCCGGCGGCGGGCATGGTGTCCAACTGTGGCGATGAGGTTTTGGGCCGGCTGCCGGCAAGTCCTCCGCGCGAGACACGATGGGAAGAGCCCCGCCAGTAGGCTTTTCCCCGAAGAATGCGCGGGCGTGGCCTTCGCGGCCGCGGGGCAGAACGGTGGGTTCGGTTAGGCGACGCGGACGGCGGGGTTGCGCAGCACGCCGATCTCGTCGGCCCCGATTTCGATTACGTCGCCTTCTTCGCAGGCGAAATCATCCGGGGGCACGATGCCCGTTCCGGTCAGCAGCACCGTCATTGCCGGTACGTCGTTCGCGCGGCGAAGACACGCGACGAGCTCCTGGATCGACCGGTGCAGACGTGCGGTACTGACCTCGCCGCGGACCACCTCCCGGCCGCCGCGCAGAATGCGGCACCGCAGGGTGAGCCGCCGCTCCACGGGCTCGTCCGTCACGAGGATCACGGGACCGAGACCGCAGCATGCCCGGTACACCTTTGCCTGCGGGAGATACAGCGGGTTCTCCCCCTCGATGTCACGGGCACTCATATCGTTGCCGAGGGTGTAGCCAAGCACCGCGCCGTCGCCGTCGAGCACCACCGCTAATTCGGGCTCCGGGACCGTCCAACGCGAGTCGGCGCGGACTCCGACGGGTGCGTTTGGGCCGGCGCACCGGGATGCGGTGGCCTTGAAAAACACCTCCGCTCGCTCGGCGTCGTAGACCTTGTCATAGATGCCGGTCGTGGTGGTCTCCGCAAGACGCGCTTCGCGGCTGCGTTCGTAGGTGACGCCCGCGGCCCACACTTCCGCCGGCGCGACCGGTGCCAACAGATGCGGCCGCGCGGGATCGGGCGCTCGATCGAGGTCGGTATACGGATAGACGGGGCCTCGCTCCGCCATCCGGCGAACCGTCTCATGAATACGCCCGGGCGCGCCGCCCCCCGCCGCGACGACCAGCGCATCGAACGACGCCACCGGCGCCCCGGCCGCGCTCGTGAGGAGGCGGACGTCGGAGCCGTCGCACACCGCCACGCCCGTGCCCTGCCCCGGAATCCACAGGCGGGCGATCCGGATTCCCGGCATCAGGCGTCCTGCCAGGCGCGTCCGCCCGGGAATTCGTACGCGGCGAGGGACTCCGGCTGCATCGTAACGCTGAACCCGGGCCGCGTGGGGACGGCGTACCGTCCGCGCCGGATCACCACCGGATCGAGGAAATGCTCGTGGAGATGATCGACGTACTCGAGCACGCGGCCGTCCAGCGACGCCGAGACCGCGATGTAGTCGAACAGCGACATGTGCTGCTCATACTCGCACAGGCCCACCCCGCCGGCATGCGGACACACCGGAATCTCGAACTTGGCCGCGAGGAGCAGCACGGCGAGCATCTCGTTGACGCCGCCGAGGCGTGCGACGTCCGGCTGGCAGAAGGCCACGGCGTTGGCCTGAAACAGCTGCTTGAACATGATCCGGTTGTGCACGTGCTCTCCCGTCGCGACCCCGACGGGCGCGACCGCCCGCGCGATCGCGGCGTGGCCGAGCACGTCGTCGGGACTGGTCGGTTCCTCGATCCACAGCGGCCGGAAACGGCTCAGCCGTTCCATGCGCTCGATCGCCGTCCCGACGTCCCAGTACTGGTTGGCGTCCATCATGAGAACGCGATCGGGACCGATTTCCCCGCGGATGAGGGTGGCGCGGCGCGCATCGTCCTCGGGGCTGACGCCCACTTTCATCTTGATATGCGTCCACCCCGCCGCCACGGCCTCGCGGCAGAGCCGGCGGATTTTGTCGTCAGGGTATCCCAGCCACCCGGCCGAGGTCGTGTACGCCGGAAATCCCTGCCGCCGCAGCTCCTCTTCCCGGCCGGCGCGCCCCGGGAGGCGCCGCCGCAGGAGATCGAGCGCTTCCTCGCACGTGAGCACGTCGCTCAAGTAGCGGAAATCGATCGCGGCCACCAGTTCTTCGGGCGAGAGATCCGCCAGCAGCTTCCACAGCGGCTTCCGCTCCGACTTCGCATAGAGGTCCCAGACCGCGTTCACCAGGGCGGCGGTGGCGAGGTGGATCACGCCCTTCTCGGGGCCGATCCACCGGAACTGGCTGTCCCCGGTGATCGTCCGCCAATACTCGCCCATGTCGGCGGCGCATGGTTCGAGCGTCACGCCGCGCAAGAGCGGCGCGAGCGCCTGAATCGCGGCGACGACGATTTCGTTCCCACGGCCGATCGTGAACGTCAGCCCGTGTCCTTCGAGTCCGGCCGGATGGTCAGTTTTCAGAACCACGTAGGCCGCGGAGTAATCCGGATCGGGATTCATCGCGTCGGAGCCGTCACGCGCCCGCGAGGTGGGGAACCTGACGTCGCGCACGACTACGTCGGTAATCTTCGTGGGCATGGAGTGAAGTGCCGCGCCGTGCTCCGGCTTCCCTCCTCCCCGGCCGCACCGGCAAAAAAATGAGCCGCCGCCAGAGGTTGGGCCCTGAGGAGACGGCTCATTGGGGTCGAGACGCCCGCGCGCAGGCGTCCGGTGGCCCCCTTGCAGTCTGTTGTTACGTCTGAGCCCGCCGGCGTGACTCTTCGCCGCGGTTTCTCACCCGGGGCGACCGGCGGATCCGGCGCGCCCCGGGTGAGTGTGTTTCCGTTGCTGGGTCCCTAGGCCGTCCGGTCCCGGATCATGCGCGTGTCCGACGGCATGGCCCGAGGGGTATCGCTCACCGGGGCGAGCGGCTCCCGGTCGATGCGCGCCCGCAGTGCGCGGACGTCGCGATCCAGCGTCTCCAGCCGGGTGCGGATGTCCTCGAGCGGCTGCCGTTCCTCGTCATACGCGCGGGCCTTCATCCGCGCCATCTCATCGTTCATCACGCGCACCGTGCGCTCGTACTGCGCCGCCCGGCGCTCCAGCGCCGCGCGGTCGATCATCCCGGCAACCCAGGCGATCACGAGCGCGGCCCCGGCCGCCTCCATGAGCATCCGCACCGTCACGGAATACACCTGGGCCGACGAACTCGACGCACGCAGTGTCAACAACGTCTGGAAAGCCGCCGGGTTCGTCATCACGATCCAGGCGTCGATGGCAAGCAGAACCAGTATTACGATCGTCTGCAACATAGACTGACGCCTCCCTTCCCCGCCATTTTGCCCCGGCGCGTGCCTTTATGAACCCGCCAAGTCGAAGCAGAGCCGTCCCCCCGGGCGCCGCACCGGTGTACGCGCTCCACCGAGCGCCCTCACAGGAACGCTTTGGAAGGCGGCCGAACTCACCGCCCCGTGAGCATTTACCGGCGGTACGCGGAAGCCTACGCCAAGGCAGGACAAGGCCGGTTCAGCCTGCTGCTGGTGCCCTGGGTCGCGGCGGTCCTGGAACAGCACGGCGGCGCCCGGACCCTGGCGGATGTTGCCTGCGGGGCCGGTGAGTTCGCCGTCGCAATGGCGCGGCGCGGCCTCACCGTGACGGCCGTCGACCAATCGCCGGAGATGCTGGCGCTCGGGCGGACGGCCGCCGACCGCAGCGGCGTGCGCATCACCTGGCTCGAACAGGATATGCGCGAGCTGCGCCTCGCGGAACCGGTGGATGCGGCGACCTGCCTGTACGACAGCCTGAACTATCTCGCCGACGAGGGCGAACTGCGCCGGGCGATGGGCGCCGTCGCGGCCTCGCTGCGCCCGGCGGGGCTGTTTCTGTTCGACATGAACACCATCCGCGGGCTCGCGACGCGCTGGGGCAACCGCGTCTGGATCATCCAGGATTCTGACGACGCATTTGAGGCGGACCAGAGCGAATTCGATTACGACTCGGGCGTCGCGACACTGCGGCTCAACGCGTTCTTGCACCGCGGAGACGAACGATACGAGCGGGTCCGCGAAGTTCACCGGGAGCGCGGCTATCCCATCCCGGCGATCGACGCGGCGCTCGAAGGGGCCGGCTTCGACGTCCTGGGACGATGGAGCAGCCCGTCGTTTGAACCGGTCACCTCGGAAACCGGGCGCGTGTTCTACGCCGCCCGCCGCCGCTAGAACTCCGCGGCGCCGCGACCCTTATCCGCCGCCTTCGAGCAGCGCCGCCAGCGTCTGCGCGTCCCGCGCCATGGCACCGCCGACGTGGTTGTTGAACATGGCGTACAGCTTGTCCGTACGCTCACTGAGCCGCCGCGCTGCGCCGGCCCACCGCCGCAGTTCCTCGGCGGAGTAGTCGTAGGCATACCGCTGGTCGGTCGACGCGCCTGCGCGCGCCCATCCTTCCCGGTTGCGGCCGTGAAACCGGAGCACGGCGATGTCGGACGTGACCGCTTCGACCGCCGGCATGAGCCACGGGAGGTCCGGCAGATCCACGATCACGTAGGCCAGTTTGAGGCGCGCCAGTTCGTCGAAGATCTCGGGGTGCCGAGACCAGCTGCGGTGCCGGAACTCCACGGCGATCCGGCGGCCGGCGAGTTCCTGCGTCCACCGCGCCATTTCGTCTATCGCCGCGGGTGTGTAGCGTGCGCCGGGCGGTAACTGGAACAGCACGTAGCCGAGCTTGCCCGCGGCAGCGAGCGGTGCGAGAAATTCCCGGTACGCGTCCCAGCAGGCGTTGCGAAATTCCTCGGGCGTGTCGGCGAGCTTCACCTCAGAAGAGTCCCGCGCGGCGGCCGGCAGGAGGTTCGCAAATCCGGGCGGCAGGCGTTTGACCGCCACCCGGTGTCCGGTGAACAAACCGAACGCCTTCGCGTTCATGACGAAACCCGGTGGCGTTTCCTCGGCCCAGCGCCGGCTGTAGGCGGACGGCAGCAGCGTGAAGTACGAGGCGTCCACCTCCACAGTCGAAAACCGGCCCGCGTAGTACCGCAGCCGATCCGACGCGCTCCGAACGCCGGGCGGATAGAAATCGGCCTTCACGAACGACTTCTCGGCCCACGAGCACGTGCCGACGTAGATGCGGCCGTCGATCGGTGCCGGGGAAGCCGCGGGCAGGAGCGACGTCTGCGCTGCCACGGGCGCGCCTACACGAGGCGCATGACCGGCCGGGGACCGCGGTAGGGCGCTCGGGAGGGCCCTTCGCGCACGGGCCGCAGCGACGCGAGCAGTCCGGCGACATCCACGCCCAGGTAACGCGGCCCGTACGCCGTCAATTTGTCACGGGCCTTGTCGAGGAGCACGGCCGCGCCGTGAGCGTTGCCTTTCTCCGCGTGGTAGCAGCCGGCCGCGGCCTGCACAAGGCCGTGATAAAAAGTCCGCTCTGGCGGTCCGCTCGCGCGCCACACGTCCTCGAAGAATTCATGGCATTCGAAGAACAATCCGGCATTGAACAGTGCGGCGCCGCGGCGCACCGGGTCGGGCACGTCCGCCGGCGCGGGCCGCCCGGCACGCCGTAGGGCGTCTTCAAGCCGGGCCGCCTGCCGCTGCAGGTATGCCGCATGGGGTTGGTAGGGCGCTGCAAGCGAAATGCGGCCGCGGTCGTCCGAAGTGAACAACCCCGTACCGATGAGTGCGCGGCGCACCCCGTCGCTACCGGCGGCAACGTCCTGAGCCAGAACGCCGGCTGGCACCGCGGCCCCGTTCCCGTGATCCTCCGGTGGATCTCCCGCTGCGCTTCGCCGGGCGAATGCGGCGATGGCGGAAGCGGTCAGTGTCGCCTCGGACCCGGCAATCGCTTCGAGTGCTATGGCCGAGAGCGTGTGCTTGAGCCGGACGTAACTCACGCCGTGCGGCGGCCGAACTGACGAATCGTCTCAGCCAGCACTTCCGCAGACGCGGCGGGCGCCGCGCATTCCGTCGCCGTGCACGCGTAGGCCCGTGGTCCGTTCGAGGCCTGGGCGTTCCTGTTCCCCGCGGCGTCCGCGACCACCGCCGGGAGCCGGCCGGCCGGTCCATCGGAAGCGCCCGGATCGTAGACCTGCACGATCGTACCGTGCCGGTACGTCGCCAGCGCCGCGGCGTGCAGCGCCTGCGTCCCCTCATCCTGCCGTGCACCGACAACGACGACGTGAAGGGGCGGGGCAAGATGCGTATCGAGCGCCAACCCAAGAGTCGCGGTAAAGAGGCCCTGCTCCACGTGGCCGGGCGCAGTCGCCCGCAGCGCCCGCTCCGCCTCGTCGCGATATCTCGCGTCGCCTGTGAGGGCGGCCAGGCGTTCCAGTGCCAGCACCGCGACGCCGTTGCCGGACGGTGTGGGCGCGTCCTGCACCGGCACATACGGAAGGCCCAATCCGCCCAGGGCGTTGCGGCTCCCGCGCGAAGGCTCGGACGCGTCCCCCCGAGCGGCGACGTCATAGAACGCGCCGGACGGGGAACGAAACTCCGCCAGCACGTAATCCATTGTCTCCGCGGCGAGCCGGAGGAACCGGGGCTCGCCGGTGTGCTCGAACGCGTCGAGGAGGGCCGTCGCCATGTGGACCTGATCGTCGAGCAGCCCGCCGATACCGTCCGGCGCGGTCACGGCGTGCCGGAATCCGCGGCCCGGCGCGTAGGCGTCGCGGATGGTACGCTCGAGGGCGTGCATCGCGTTCTCAGCCGCCGCGGCCAAACCGGGAAGCTGCGCGGCGGCGAAAAACGCCGTCATCATCATCCCGTTCCAGCCGGCATAGATGGTGCGGTCCACGAACGGCGCCGGCCGTTCGCCCCGGGCGGCCAGCAGCCGTGTCTGCGCCCGCGCCAGCAGCGCGCGAACGTCGTCGACCGGCCGGGCCAGCAGCGCGCCGATGACATCCGTGTCCTTGTCGACGTAGAGCACGTGGCGGCGCGGGTCGTGATGCATCTCGCCGGGGCCGTCGAGATGGTACCGCAGCGCTGCCGCCGCTAACTCGTCGGCGCCCAGTGCCGCGGCCGCCTCGTCTCTCGTCCAGGTGTAGTAATCGCCGTCGTCGTGGAGTGAGATGTCGGCGTCCTGGCTGGTGTAGAATCCGCCGTCCGCGTCCATGAGCGTGCCGCGAACGTAGGAAACGATCCCCGCGGCCACATCGCGGAAGAGCGAGACGCCGGTCGCTCTGTAGGCATGCGCGTAATTGGCAAGCAGCCCGGCGTTGTCGTAGAGCATCTTCTCAAAGTGCGGCACAATCCACGCGGCATCGACGGAGTAGCGGTGAAAGCCGCCGCCGAGCTGATCGTACACGCCGCCGCGGCCCATCCGGTCGAGCGTCCGCGTGACAACCGAGAGGAGGTCGGGCTCGGCCGTTCGCGCGTGCCGGCGCAGCAGCAGTTCGACGGCGCTCGAGTGCGGAAACTTCGGCGCCCCGCCGAAGCCGCCGTAGACCGCATCGAATTGCCGCGTGATGTCGGCCACGGCCGCGTCGATCAAAGCCGGCGCCAGCACCTCGCCGGAGCCACGGGCGTCGCCGAGGCGGTGCAGCGCCTGGTAGAGTTCGCCGGCGTAGCCATGCGCTTGGTCGCGGTGGGTGCGATAGAATTCCGCGACCGAGTGCAGGACCTGTTTGAATCCGGGACGGCCGTGGGCTCCGTCCGGCGGGAAGTACGTGCCGCCGAAGAAGACGCGGCCGTCCGGCGTGAGGAACGCGGTCAGCGGCCAGCCGCCCTGACCGGCGATCGCGCTCACCGCGTTTTGATATCGGACGTCGACGTCCGGCCGTTCGTCGCGGTCGACCTTCACCGCCACGAAATTGGCATTGATGACGGCCGCGGTCTCCGCATCGTCGTAGGACTCGCGGTCGATGACGTGGCACCAGTGACACCACACCGCGCCGATATCGAGCAGAATCGGCTTGTCTTCGGCATGTGCGCGCTCGAACGCCGCGTTTCCCCACGGATACCAGTCCACGGGCTGGTGGGCGGCGGACCTGAGGTAGGCGCTGCGGGCGCCGGCAAGGTGGTTCGGCATCACGCTCTCAGTCAGATTATACCGAGAACGCCGGCACCGCCGGAACCGTGCGCCGAGCGTGTCCGGCGATATGCCCGGATCAGAGCGGGATCAGCGTCGAGGAGTCCGATCGCGGGGGCAGGAAAAAATTCGGGAGGCGCTCACCCCGCCGGCGTCTCACCGTCTTCGGCCCGCATCGCCGGTGCCTACTGCCCGTCAGCCGTTCTCCGGAGTTACCCCCGAAGTACACTTGACCAGCCTTCGGCGTCCACGTGTACAAGCGTTTGAATCGGCTACCCTAGCCGGAGGGCTTGCGCCTCCGGAATTCTTTGTACCATACGCCGCCCATCCGCGCAATCCGGAAACTTCGTTCGCGCAAACTATGGATAATGTGGATATCTCCGGCGGGGCGGCCGCGGTGGGCGAGGTCGCTTCACATGGCCAGCCGCAATTTGATGGACAAAGGCGAAGGCGACGGGGAAAAATACGGGAGGCGCTCACCGCCCCGGCGTGTCACCGTCTTTGGCTCACACCGCCGGTGCCTACCGCCTGCCAGCTGTTCTCCGGAGTTACCCCCGAAGTACGCTTGACGAGCTTTCGGCGTCCACGTGCGCGAGCGTTTGAATCGGCTACCTTGCCGGAGGGCTTGCGCCTCCGGAATAATTTGTATCATACACCGCGCGGCCGCGCAATCCGGAAACTTCGTTCGCGCGAAATCCGGATAATGTGGACAACAACATGTGGATAACCGAGGCCCGTGTCGCGCGCGCCTAGGAACCGCCGCTTTTTTCGACGAAATTCAATCGCAGCGTCGTCAACAGCGACTCCGTGTCGCGGCGCGCCTGCGCCTCGAGGTGCGGCCGGACCGCGTCGAGCAGCCCTGCGAATGCGTCGATTGCGGTCTTCGCGTCCTCGAGATTTTTTTCGATCTTTCCGCTCGCGGGGTTCGCAACAAGGCCCATGCCCTGCCACGCCTTCGCGCCCAGCACGCCGAGCATCAAGACGAGCAGTTCGCGCGTGGGGATCGCGTCGAGCGGCACGGCCGTCTGTGTGCGGTCCTCGGATTCCGCGGCGCGCTGCTCAGGCGCGTCGCCGCGTTGCTCCGCCTCGTCCCGAGGCGTCTCGGGCTGCTGCGTTTGCTCGCTCATCTCAGGCTCTCCGATCAGGTTCTCCGAAACGGCTGTTCCTCGGGCCCAGGACCGATCCCTCGTTCTCCGCGGTGCGCCGGCCGCTCCCTTCGCCGCGGTGCCGGATTCATCGCGTCCGCGGATCCCAAATTTCGCGAATGCCGTCGCCGGCGACGTTCACCGCAAACACGGTCACGGCGATCGCGATGCCGGGCCAGATCGAAAGCCAGGGCGCCTGTGTGAGATACTGCTGCGCCGCGTTCAGCATGGATCCCCAGGACGGCGTGGGCGGCTGCGTGCCGAGGCCGAGAAAGCTCAGGGTCGCTTCCGTAATGATGGCGCCGGCCACGTTGAGCGAGCCCTGCACAACGATCGGCGCGACGCTGTTGGGCAGGAGGTGCCGCCAGATGATCCGCCGGTCGGCCGCGCCCAGCACGCGGGCGGCGTCCACGTACTCGCGCCCGCGTTCCGCCAGAACCTGCGCCCGCATGAGGCGCATGAAGACCGGCATCAGCACGACCGCGATCGCGATCATCGCCTTGCCGAGTCCCGGGCCCAGCACCGCCGCCACCGCGAGGGAGAGGACCAACGGCGGAAAGCACAGCATCGCATCGGTGAATCGCATCAACACGTCCTCGAGCCGCCCCCCGTAGAAGCCGGCGACGAGCCCGAGAGGTACACCGACGATCATGCCGAGCCCGACCGCGATCACACCCGCCTCGAGTGAGGCGCGCGAACCAAAGATGATGCGGCTGAACACATCACGGCCGAGTTCGTCCGTGCCGAGGAGGTGCCGGCCCGACCCCGGCGGTTGAAGGTAGGACGTGAAATCCGTCTTGGTCGGTGAGTACGGCGCGATCCACGGGGCGAGGAGCGCGGCGAGGAGCACCACGGCGAACACGACGACGCCGGCGAGGGCCAGCCGGTTTCGGGCGAACCGGCGCGCCAGCCGCAGCGCCCCGCGCCGATCGCGAGCGGCGGCGGCCGCGGCGGGCAGGGCCCGGACCGCGAGACTCACGAGCGGCTCCCCGCGAGTTTGATCCTCGGATCGATCAGCGAATAGACCACGTCGACGAGCAGGTTGACCAGCAGGATCGCGACCGCGCTCGCGATGACGACCCCTTCGAGCATCGGATAGTCGCGGCCGTAGATCGAATTGACCGCCAGTTGCCCCAGGCCGGGCACCGCGAAGATCGTCTCGGTGATGATCGCGCCCCCGAGGAGCGTGCCCAACTGGATGCCCATCACGGTGATCACCGGGATCACGGCGTTGCGCAGCGCGTGCCGCACGAGCACGACGATTTGCGCCAGTCCCTTCGCCTTCGCCGTCCGCACGAAATCCGCGCTCAGCACCTCGAGCATGCTGCTGCGCAGCTGGCGCATCACCACCGCCGCGAGCACGATCCCCAGGTTAAACGCCGGCATGAGCAGCGCGCGCAGGTTCCGCCCCAGATTCTCCGTAACGGGAACGAACCCGGACGCCGGCAGCCACCGCAGATGCACCGCGAAGAGGTAGATCAGCATGATGCCGAGCCAGAAGTTGGGAATGCTGAGGCCGCCGAGCGCCGCCGCCGACGCGCCGTAGTCGACCGCCGTCCGCTGGCGCCACGCCGCCAGCACGCCCGCGGGAATTGCGACCGCCCACGCGATCACCAGCGCCCCGGCGGTCAGTTCCGCCGTCACAGGAAGCTTCTCGAGCAGGGTCTGCAAGACCGAACGGTGATCTTTGAACGAGTACCCGAAGTCACCTCGAGCCATCCGTCCGACCCAGCGCACGTATTGGACGTACAGCGGCTGGTCCAGGCCCATTTCGTGCCGCAGAGCGGCGATCGCGTCGGGCGTGGCCTCTTCTCCCAAAAAGAGCCGCGCCGCGTCTCCCGGGATGAGGTTAATAAGCGCAAAGATGATGAGCGTGACGAAAAAGAGGACGGGCAGCATTTGCAGCAACCGGCGGGCCAGGAAGCGGGCCATGCGGGTTCGCGGCCGGGCGGCGCGTTGGGCCGCCCAGCCGCCGGAAATCTAGCCGAGCCTGACCGCCCGGAGCCTCATCATGCCGTCCGGCTGGTCAACGAAGCCCTGTACCCGGTTGGAGACGAGCTTGAATTCCTTCACCGAGTAGAGCCACACGTAGGGCATGTCGTCCGCGAGGATCTTCGTTGCCTCGCTGTACGCGCGCCGCCGCTGCGTCATGTCCTGCAACAGCCGCGCGGCGTCCAGCAACTCGTCGACCTTCGTATTGTCGTAGCCCGAATCGTTGAACGACCCAATGCCGGATTTCGTGACGAAGGGATAGATATCGAAATCTGGATCGGGCCGTCCGCTCCAACCCAGGATGCCAGCCTCGTGTTGGAGTTTGTCCAGCACATCGAGGAACGTGCCGAATTCGATCAGTTGGATCTTGGCCTGAATGCCGGCCTCGGAAGCCATGGATTGAATCGCCTGCGCAATGGACTGGGCCTGCTGGTTCGGCACGCTGAGTAGAGTGAACTCAAACCCGCTCGCGTGGCCCGCAGCCTGAAGCTTCTCTTTCGCGAGTGCCAGGTTGCGCGGCGGTACTTTCCAGGACGGGTCGTACGCCGGTGTCCCGGGTGGAAAGAACGAGTAGATCGGATCGGCGTTGCCCTGCAGCACAACGTTGGCGATCGCGTTCCGGTCGATCGTCGCGTTGAGGGCCTGACGCAGCAGCTTGTTGTCGAACGGCGGCTTGGTGACGTTGAGCCAAATCCCATTGTACGAAAACGGCCCCTTTTCGATGATGTGGAACCGTGCACCGCTCTGCGCGGCGTCCTTCTTGAGCGAAGAGATTTGAGGCAGCGGCGGCATATTGATCATGTCTGTGTCGCCGGACTTGAGGCTGGCCACGCGGGCGTTGTCATCGACGATCGTCCGGTAGGTAATGCGGCCGAGGTAGGGCTGGCCCTTGACCCAATAGTCGGGATTGCGCTCGAGGGTGATGTGGTCCTGAGGAATCTTTTCGACAAACCGGAAGGGCCCCGTTCCCACCGGATGCAAGGCGAAGTTCAATGCTTCCTTTTCCGCGGCGGCGGGAGAGACCATCATCCCGGCCCGGTCGGTCAGCACGTACATCAGCGGACTGTACGCGCGCTCCAGGATGATGCGGACCGTATAGGTGTCGACCACTTCCGCGCCGGTGACGGGCCCCAGTTCGCTGCGCCGGGCCGAAGGGAACTTCGGGTCGCGCATCCGGTCAATATTGTACTTGACTGCCTGGGCGTTGAACGGTGTTCCATCGTGAAACTTGACGCCCTGCTGCAGTTTGAATGTGTACGTCTTGCCGTCTGGGCTGATCGTCCATGACGCCGCCAGCATCGGGAGGATGCGGAGGTTCTCGTCAGTGTCCACGAGTTTGTCGTAGAGGTTTTGATAGACCTGCCGGTCCACGGCCGCGGTGGACCGGTGCGGGTCCATATTGGGCGGATCCGATTCGAGCGCGATGCGTATTGTCGCGGCCGCCGGGGCCGCGGACACGGGACGGAGATCGGCCGCGGTAAGGGCCCCCGCGCCGATGGACGCGGCCGCGCCCCACCGCAGGAGGTCGCGCCTCGTCAGCCGAGCCGCGTCCGTCGAAGAAGGCACAAAGCATCCCCCCTCACGAGTGATGTCCGCCGTTGGGCGGGTACGCTTTTGCGGTCCCCGGGGAAAGTCCTGCCCTGGGGCCACCGCATCCGGCGTTTGTGTTACAAAAACGTGATCACTCGCGCCGAGGTTCGGGGTCGTCCTCCGAGTTTGCCGGTATCAGCTCACGGGGTGGGCCTTGGTGTGCGCCAATTTCCCTCCGGCGAGCAGATAGTCGCGCTCGCGCTGGTTGAGCGACACGTTGACCTTGAAGGTCGTGCCCTTGGTCGCATTGCGCACAGCGAGTTGCGTGGCGCCGCCTTCGATCTGCGCGCGGACATCGGAGATTTCCAGAACGTCCCCCTGATCGATGCGCTCGTGGTCGGCGGGATCCACGAACGTCATCGGGAGCAGGCCCCAATTGATCAGGTTGGCCAGATGGATCCGCGCGAAGGCCTTCACGATCACGCCGGTCACGCCGAGGAACATCGGGGCGATCGCCGCGTGCTCGCGGCTGCTGCCCTGTCCGTAGTTCCGGCCGCCGACGATGAAACCGCCGCCCCCCTCCCGCGCGCGCGCGGCAAACGTCGGGTCCACGCGGTTGAAAACGTACTCGGACAGCTTCGGAATGTTCGACCGGAACCGCAGAATTTGGGAACCGGCCGGCATGATGTGGTCCGTGCTGACGTCGTCGCCGAGCTTGATCAGCACCTGGCCCGACAGCGACGGCGTCAGCGGCACCTTGAGCGGAATCCCGACGATATTGTCGCCTTTGATGACCGGCAACGCCGCCGCTTGGGCCTCCGGCACCGGCGGGACGAGGCTCGCGTTGTCCTGGGCCAGGCTGCGGGGTTCCTCCTGCGCCGGCGCGCGAATCCCCAGCGTGCGCGGATCCGTGATGACGCCCGCCACGGCCGAGGCCGCGGCGACCTCGCTCGAGGAGAGGTACACTTCATCGTCCCGCTGCCCGCTGCGCCCCTTGAAGTTCCGGTTGATCGCGCGCAGCGACTTCATCCCCTTAGCCGGCACGTGGCCGACGCCGATGCAGGCGCCGCAGGTCGCGGCCTCCACGTTCACGCCGGCGGCGATCATGTCGGTAAGGAGGCCCTCCCGCGCCAGCGCCTCGACGTCGAGCCGGCTGCTCGGGTGGACAAAGAACGTCACGTCGGGATGCACGCGCTTGCCCTTCACGACCTGCGCCACGGCCCGGAGGTCGGTGTAGGACCCGTTGGTGCACGAGCCGACCATCACCTGGTCGATCTTGATGCCGGCCGCCTGGCCGATCGGCACGACCTTGTCCGGATTGCTCGGCATCGCGACGAGCGGCTCGATCGCGCCGAGATCCAGTTCCATGGACTCGTCGTAGGAGGCGTCCGGGTCCGGCAGCACTTCGCGCCAGGCGTCGCCGCGGCCGATCCGCCGCAGGTAGTCGCGCGTAGTTCCGTCGGACGGGAATATGGATGTCGTCGCGCCGAGTTCCGCGCCCATGTTGCAGATCGTGACGCGCTGTTGGACGTTCAGGGTCTTGACTCCGTGGCCGAGGTACTCGAAGACCTTGCCGAACCCGCCGCTCGCGGTCAGCCGCCGCAGCATCTCGAGAATGACGTCCTTGGCCGTCGACCAGGGCCGCAGCTGCCCGGCCAGCTCGACGCGGACGACTGCCGGCATGTCGAGGAAGTAGGGGCCGCCGCCCATCGCCACGGCGACGTCCAATCCGCCGGCGCCCATCGCGAACACACCCATTCCGCCGATGTGGGGCGTGTGGCTGTCGGCGCCGAGCGCCGTATCGCCCGGCACCGCGAAGTGCTCCTGCTGGATCTGATGCCCGATGCCGGCGCCGGGCTTGGCCCACCAGATGCCGTACTTGCGCGCGGCCGAGGCAAGGTATACGTGATCTTCGGTGTTCTCCTCGCTGACCTGCAGCACGTTGTGGTCGCCGTACACGCAGGCCACCCGGCAGCGGACGCGGTGCAGCCGCATCGCTTCGAAGTGCATCATGGCCGCCGTGCCGGTGATGTCCTGGATCAAAATCTCGTCGATCTTGATCCCGATCTCTTCGCCCGGGGTCATGTGGCCGTCCACCAGGTGGGATCCGAGAATCTTGCGAGTGACGTTATCGCCCATGGGGTCGCTCCTTCACTCCGCGTTGCCCGCGCGCCGCCCTGCCCCGCGGCGGCGCGCCCCCGTCGTCTTCCTACATTATATATAGGCCGGCATAGGCCGCTCAGGCCTCCCGCGCCGCGGTGAGGGCCGCGCGAATGTTGGCGTCCGGGGTGTCGATCGGCATCACGCACCCCGTCGTGACGACATGGCCCCGCCCGCCGGTCTGCGCGATCGCGTCCCGCACCTCCGCCGCGACGTCCTCGGGACCGCGCTTGGCGAGCGTGTTCCAGGCGTCGATCCCGCAGGCGAGGCACACCGACACCCGCCGCCGCGCCTCCGCGATCGTGGGAGGCGTTTCGCGCGCGTGCCAGTTGACGATCTGGACCGGATAGTCGTCGAACAGATCGAACATCACATTCACGCCGTGGATGTGAAGCAGCACGAGGCCGCCGGATGCTGCCTCCAGCGTGCGCAGATCGTACGGCCGCCCGAACTCTTCGTACTCTTCCCGTGTGAGAAGATCCGTGGTCGCCATCTGTGTGGAGAAAAATACCCCGTCGGCGCCCGCGGAGAGGACGTTCCGGACGAACGCGGCCTGGACGTCTGTAATGATCTCGAGTCCCTCGTGGAGCGCCTCGGGGCTCTCGCGGAGGTAGCGGACGGAGGCCTGCTCGCCCGCGATCGTGCGCGCGATGCTGAGCGGACTGAACACCGTCTCGAGCACGTGGACGTCGCGTCCGACCGCGTCCGCGACGAGGCGGATGGCGTGCGCTTCACGGCCGTAGACACCGCCGCTTGGGTCGAGCCGCCGCAACTTGCCCCAGTCCGCCGGCTTTTTGATCGGCCGGTCGCCGATTGACCGCACGCCCTCCCGGTTCGGCTTGTATCCGGCGCGCAGACCCCAATCGTCGCCGTAGTATCCGCTCGCCGGGGTCACTTTGAGGAAATCGGGATCGTAGGCGCGGTAGAAGCCGATGTGGGCCTCCGCGAGCCGCTCGGCCTTCTGGTCCTGCTCGGGGAAGTGCCGCCACAGCGCCGCCGGCACCCGATCGGGCCGCTTGCCGGCGACCGCCGCTTCGATCCGCTCGCGGTGCGTCACGCGCTCCCACTCCTTTGAGGCGGCCCGCCGCTTCCCGGCGCGGCCGGCCGGACGTCCCGCAGCAGTGCCGACACCGCGGCCACGCGCGCGCGGTCCGCGTAGAACTCGCCCAGGATCTCGACGGGGACGTTCCCGCCGCTCAAAATCAGCGCCACCGTTTTGCCGCGGAGCCGGTCCCGGAGACGCAGGGCCGCCGCCGTGGAAGCCGCCCCGGCGCCTTCCGCGGTCTGCCGCACGACCTCGCCGAGCAGGATCATCGCGCGGCGCAGGTCTTCGTCGCCGACCAGCACGATCTCATCGAGGAGGCGGTGCAGGATCGTAATCGGCAGCGCGAAAGGCACCCGCGTGGCGAGGCCTTCCGCGAAGGTCTCCATGCGGTCGGTCTCCACCATCCGGCCTTCAGTGAGCGTGCGATAGACTGGCGGCGCCCCCTCGGCCTGGACGCCGACCACGCGGACGCGCGACGAGAGCGTCTTCGCGACGATGCAGTGGCCGCAGGCGCCGCCGCCCGCGCCGACCGGTGCGATGATGACGTCGACATCCGGCAGGTCTTCCATGACTTCGAGGCTCAGCGTCCCCACCCCGGCGATCAGCAGTGGCTCATTGGCGGAATGGATGTACCGGTACCCTTCCGCGGCCGCGGTGCGTTCGACCCACTCGCGGGATTCGTCGAAGTCGCGTCCCCGCAGGACGACCTCCGCGCCGAGCGCGCGCATCGCCGCGACTTTGAGCGGGTTCGCCCCCTCGGGGGCGGCGACGATCGCCGGCACGCCGAAGAGGCGTGCCGCGTAGGCGATCGATTGGCCGTGGTTGCCCGTGCTCGCGGTAATCACGCCGCGACGGCGCTCGTCCGCGCTCAGGCGGCTCACGAGGTTAATGCCGCCGCGCACTTTGAACGCGCCGGTGGGCAGCACGTTCTCGCACTTCACGTAGACCCGCGCATCGAGAATACGGTCGAGGGCCGGCGCGTGCACGAGCGGGGTGCGCGAGAGATGCGGCGCGATCACGCGCCGGGCCGCGAGCACGTCTTCGATCGTCGGGATCGGTCCCGTCCATAGTCCTTCCAGGCGGTCGGCGGCCATGCGGGTATCTTGGCCGCCGCCCCGGACGGCCCCTTGCGCCACGGGGCCCTCGAACGCCCGAGCCGCGGCGGCCTCAGCCGCCGAACGGAAAGATCTGGGTGACGACGAGCGCGAGCGTCAGGATGATCATGGCGATCGTGGTCACCCACGCGATGACATTGAACGGGACGGAATTGGTGTACGCTCCCATCAGCCGTTTCTGGTTGACCAGCAGCAGCATGAAGATGAGGATGAAGGGCAGCAAGATGCCGTTGGCGACCTGAGACAGGAACAGGATTTTCAAGAGCGGGGCGTTGGGCAACAGGACGATCGCGCACGCGCCCACGATGAGCGCGACATACAGACTGTAGAATACCGGCGCCTGCCGCGCCGTGCGGTCGACTCCGGCCTCGAACCCCAGCGCCTCGCACACGTAATGTGAAGTCGCGAGCGGCAGCACGGACGCGGAGAACAACGACGCGTTGATCAGGCCGAGACCGAAGAGCGCCGCGGCGTACCGGCCGGCGAGCGGAACGAGGGCGAGCGCGGCGTCCTTGGCGTTCTCAACATGGATGTGATGGACGAAGATCGTCGCGCCGCAGGCCACAATGATGAACCATGCAACGATGTCGGTCATAAACGAACCGATGAGCACGTCGGCGCGCGTGTACCCGTAGTCCTTGGCCGTGATGCCTTTCTCGACGACGGTCGACTGGAGGTAAAACTGCATCCACGGAGCGATGGTCGTCCCGATCACGCCTACAAACATCAGCAGGTAATTCGCCTTGAAGCTGAACGACGGCACGATGGACGCGCGCAGGACGGCGCCCCAGTCCGGGCGCGAGAGGAGCCCGGACACGACGTAGCACACATAGAACGCGCTCGCACCGAGGAAGATGCGTTCGGTCGACCGGTAGGTGCCCTTGACGGCGAGCAGCCACACCGTGATCGCGCCGATCGGCACGAACAGATACTTGCTGATGCCGAAGATCTCGCCGCCGGCCGCGAGCCCGGAGAACTCCGCCAGCGTATTGCCGAAATCGGCGGCGAGCAGCACCAGCATGACCCACACGGTCGTCCGCACGCCGAACCGCTCACGGATCAAATCCGCGAGGCCCTTGCCCGTCACCGCGCCGAGGCGCGAGGCCATCTCCTGGATGACGTAGAGCGCCACCGTCACTGGGATCATAGTCCACAGCAGCGCGTATCCGAAGTTGGCGCCGGCCAGCGAGTACGTCGTGATGCCGCCGGCATCGTTGTCGACGCTCTGCGTGATGATGCCCGGCCCCATGATGGCGAAGAACATCGCCAGCCGGCTCATCGCGGCGGCGCGGCCGGCGCGCCTGAGAATCGGAGCCGTGGACGTCACGTCGGCGGGTGCGGGGTCCCGGCCTCCGGGCCCCCGGCGCCGGCGGGTGCACCGCGTCGCGGGGTCCCTTCCTGCGATCCATCGTCTCCTCGGGGGGGCGGTGCGCCGCCGGGAGGACCGGCGGCCCCTCCGCCGGCGGCTTCGCGCCGCGCCTTACGCCGAAGGAGGTCCACGCCGCCGCCCAACTTCCCGGACCCATAGGTCTCGAGCAGGGTATCGAGCAGGTGGTCCACGGTCACGATCCCGACGAGGCGTCCGCCGGGCTCCACGACCGGCACGGCCAGCAAGTCATACTTGACGAGGGCGCCGGCTACGTCGGGGACGCTCGCGTCGGGCTCGACGTAGACGACGTTGGTCCGCATGACCTGCGAAATCGGCGTCTGCGGCGCCGAGATGATGAGGGACCGGATCGAGAGGACGCCGACGAGCCGCTCTTGCGCGTCGACCACGTAGAGATAGTAGATCGTTTCGTCGTCGGGACGGGCCTCGCGAAGGCGCGCCAGGACCTCTTCGACGGTCATCGTCTCGGACAGCGCGATGTATTCCGTCGTCATTTTCCCGGCCGCGGTCTCGGGCGGATATTCGAGCAGCCGGCTCACCTCTTCAGCCTTCTCTTCCTCCATCAGCGAGATCAACTCGTCTGCGCGGTGCTCCGGCAGTTCGCCGAGCACGTCCGCGGCCTCTTCCGGCGCCATCTCCTCGAGCACATCGGCGGCCCGCTCCTTCGGCAGCTCCTGGATCACGGTCGCCTGCACGTCGGGCTGCGCTTCCTCGAGCACTTCCGCGGCGGTCTCGTCGCCGAGGGCGGTCATCATCTCGACCCGTTCATCGCGGTCGAGCTCTTCCAGCAGGTCTGCAAGATCCGCGGGGTGGATGTCCTTCAATTTCTCCCGCGAGATGCTGAGCTTGAGCGGCGTCATTGTCCCGCCGAGCACGGCCACGAGATTCCATGGAATCATGCCCTGCGGCAGCGGCCGTCCCAGGCGCTCGAACACGCCGGCGACGAGCGGTTCCAGGCCGAGCCGGCGCAGCAGCGATCGCGTTCCGACGTCCGCCGCGACCACGCGAAGTTCGGTCCCGACCTGCCGCAGCTCGATGTCGTTGACGCGCACGACCTTCAGGTCGTCGGTGTCCACCACCTGGCAGTCGAAGATGTTGTCCCGCAGCAGGACCTCGTCGGGCTGGAGGGGCCGGGGGGTGAGCCGGGGCCGCTCGACGCGCAGCCGGATGCCGGCGGCCGACACTTCCGTGACGGCGTCCCAGGGAATGATAGCGACACGGCTGCGGTCGCCCGAGAGCAGGATGCCGGTGATCTTCGGAAATTTTTCGGTGCCGTGGTAGATGACCAAGTCGGCGATCCGGTCGAACGCATCGCCGGATGCATCCTGCACCGCCCTGCCGATGATCTGGCTCAAATAGGGCATGGCACGCTCTCTGCCACGGCGTGGTGTGGCGCGGGACGCCATGGGCGACGCCCGCAGGTGGTTCGGTCGTGCCGGAGTTGCCTCCTGCACCGTCGAAGCAGAGCGTCCATGCCCGCGCCGCCGCCTCCGGCCGATGCGGAAGCGCTGTCCCCCACCGCCGCCACCGCCCTGCGTGCCGCGCACGCGGCGGCCGACGTGCACCGCCGTTTCTTCCGGCGGCTCGATCGGGTGGACTACAAGGGCCGCAACAACCCCGTCACCGAGGCCGACCGGGCCGCCGAAGCGGCGATCCTGCGCGTGCTGTCCGACTCCTATCCCTCGTACGCGGTCCTGGCCGAGGAAAGCGGACAACACGGGCGGGCGCCGCAGACATGGCTGGTCGATCCGCTCGACGGCACGTCGAACTACGCGCGCGGTATCCCGTGGTTCTGCGTGAGCATTGGGCTACGCGACGATGCGGCCGGCATGGTGACCGGCGTGATCCTCAATCCGATCCTCGGCGAAGTGTACGCCGCCGAACGCGGCCGAGGCGCCTTTGCGGCCTCCCTCGGGCAACTCCCCCCGGACCCCGGGAGGTGGGCGGACTTGTCGGCGTGGCGCCGGCTCAAGGTCTCCGGGATCTCGACCCTGGCGGACGCCGGATTCGCCACGGGCTTCCCGCACGACGTTACCGAGACACGGATCAACATCGATCACTTCGTCAACATCCGGCTCGAGACAGCGGTCGTCCGCGCGCTCGGCTCAGCGGCGCTGGGACTGGCGCAGGTCGCCGCGGGACAACTCGAGGGTTACTGGGAGATCGGTCCCAAGGCGTGGGATTTCGCCGCGGGCATGCTCTTGGTGGCCGAAGCCGGCGGCCGGGTCAGCGATCTGCGTGGACGGCCGCTCGCCGGGCCGGGCGAGGGACAGCTGCTTGCGACCAACGGGGTGATCCACGATGCGGCGGTCGCGGTCTTCGCACGCGGCCGCAGCGGTCTCGGCTGAGCGTCAGCCGCCGGCGACGTGGACGTCGCGCGGGAGCGCGCTCAGCCGGTGCGCGCCGGCGCGGTCGACGTAGACGATTTCTTCCAGACGCACGCCGAACTCCCCGGGCAGATAGACCCCCGGCTCGACGGAGAAGACGAATCCCGCATCAACCGGCATCGTATTCTCGTGTGTCACACTCGGCAGTTCGTGACCCGACACGCCGAGTCCGTGGCCCACGCGATGCACGAAGTACTGCCCGAAGCCGCCGCGCTCGATCACACCGCGAGCGGCGAGATCGACCTCTTTCAGGGCAATCCCGGGCTTGATCACCCCGATCGCGGTGCGCACCGCGTCGTCGACGATCGCGTGCACCTGACGGTACCGGGCGGACGGCGCCCCGATAGACGCGACGCGGGTGATGTCCGACGCGTACCCGTCCAGGCGGCCGCCGATGTCGATGACGATGGAGTCACCGGGCGCCAGGCGGCGCGCGCCGGGGCGGTGGTGCGGGAAGGCGCCGTTCGGGCCGGAGGCGATCCCGGTGAAGAGCACCTCCTGGGACCCGGAACGCCGGAACGACGCCGCGGCGACGTCCCCGAGTTCCTGTTCCGAGATGCCGGCGCGGCAGGCCGCGAAGACATCGCGCACGGCCTGATCGGCGTGGCGCGCGGACCGTTTCAGCGTCTCGATCTCCTCGGCGTCCTTGCGCATCCGCACGGGCGCCAACACCTCCGATCCGAGCACGAGGCGCGCGTCAGGGTACGCCGCCTGCAGCGTTAGAACGAAATCCGCCCGCATGGTGTCGTCGACGCCGAGCGCGCGCGGCGAGGCCGTACCGCCGAGCCCGCTCCGGGCCGCGGCGATGGCCCGCGCCGGACCTTCCGCATCCGTGTACGTGAACATCGGCAGCCGGACGTGCTGTTCGGCCTGCGCGGCGTTGAGGCTCGGCACGACAAAGGCGGCGCCGCCGCCGGCGACAAGCAGGTAGCACGGCCGCTCGTCCGCGTGGGGCGAGTACCCGAGCAGATAGTGGAGATCGTCGCCCGGCGCGACGGCAAGGAGGTCCATGCCGCGTTCGCCCATGAGGCGCCTGACGCGTTCCAACCGGCCGGCGTAGTCCACTCGAACACCTCCCGTTTGTCCGGCGGCCCCCGCTGGTGCCCGCGGCACCGCCGGCCGTTTCTCCCACGCCCGCAGCGCGCGGTCCTGCCACGGCCGCGCGGCGCCGGGAAGCGCCGGCCGCCGCTTGACAGAGGGGACGGCGCTACGGTACATGGGAGACCATGACGAACCGGCCGGCCGGCCGCGGCACGCTCCGGCGGCCCGTGCGGGGCGCCCGCCGCGGCGGGCGCTCCGCGGCGCCCGCATCACCCCCGAGGGAGAGTGCGGCCGCGCGGGCGCGGCGCGCGCGGGCGATCGCGGCCCGTCTTGCGCAGCGCTATCCCCGCGCCGAAATCCCGCTGCACCACCGCACCCGCCTGGAACTGCTGGTCGCGACGATCCTGTCCGCGCAATCCACCGATGCCATGGTCAACCGCGTGACACCGGCGCTGTTTGAACGGTACCGGACCGCCGCCGACTACGCGGGCGCCCGGACGAGCGAACTGGAGGCGATGATCCACAGCACGGGATTCTTTCACGCCAAGGCCCGTGCGATTCAGGCGATGGCGCGCGCGCTGCTGGAGCGGCACGACGGTGAAGTCCCGCAGACGATGGACGAACTGGTCGCGCTGCCGGGGGTGGGGCGCAAGACGGCGAACGTCGTGCTCGGCGCATCGGGCATCCCCGGCGTGGTGGTCGATACGCACGTGCTCCGGCTCACGCGACGGCTCGCGCTGACCGTGAACCACGACCCGGTCAAGATCGAACAGGATATCGGCACACTGCTGCCGCCCGCGGAGTGGAGCGACTTCTCGCTGCGCCTGATCTACTTCGGCCGCGAGGTGTGCACCGCGATCCGGCCGCGCTGCCCCGAGTGTCCGCTCCGGGATCTGTGTCCGTCCGCGCGCTACCTCGGTTCGCCGCCGTGGATTGTAAAGCGGCCGAAGCCGGCGACAACGAAAGACGGTACGCGGACGGTCGGCGCGGCCGGGAGGCGACGCACGACCGCGGCCGGACGGCGGGGACATAGCTCGAGGGGGCGGCGTGCCGCAGCGGCACCGGCGCCTAAGACGGCTCGAAGGACAACCGGATGAACGGTCTGCTCGCGGACAGGACCGCGCTCGTCATGGGCGTCGCAAACCGCTGGAGCATCGCCTGGGCAATCGCGCAGGCGTTCGCCCGCGAGAGCGCGCGGCTGGTGTTCACCTTCCAGGGAGAGCGCCAGGAAAAGGACGTGCGCGACCTCGCGGGGACGCTCGGCCGCGCGCGGGTGCTGCCGTGTGACGTCTCGAACGATGACGCGCTCGCCGCTCTCGCGCGGACGCTCGCCGCCGACGGGGTGGGCTTGGACGCGGTGGTCCACGCGATCGCGTTTGCCAACCGCGAAGACCTCGGCGGCGCGTTCGTCGACACGTCGCGGCCCGGCTTCGGTTTGGCGCTCGACGTGAGCGCGTACTCGTTCGTCGCGGTCGCGCGGCACCTGCTCCCGGTGCTGCGTCCGGGCGCGAGCCTCATTACATTGACCTACATCGGCTCGACGCGCGTCATGCCGAACTACAACGTGATGGGCGTCGCCAAGGCCGCGCTCGAAGCGAGCGTGCGGTACCTCGCCGCCGACCTCGGCCCGCGGGGGTTCCGGGTCAACGCGATTTCCGCGGGCCCGATCAAGACCGCGTCCGCGCGCGCGATCCAGGGCTTCAGCCGGATCCTCGACGTGATGAAAGAACGGGCGCCGCTCCGCCGCAACACCGAGCCCGAGGAGGTCGCCGACGCGGCGGTCTTCCTCGCGAGTTCGCTCGCGCGGGGCATCACCGGCGACGTGCTGTTCGTGGACGGCGGATACCACACGACCGGCCTATAGCGGATACGACACGCACATCCGGGCCAGCGGGCAGGCGCCGCACCTGGGCGCCCGGGCGGTGCAGATCGTCGCCCCCAGGTCCATCAACGCCTGATTGAAGTCGTAGGCGCGGCCGCGGGGCAGAAGCCGCGCGGCCAACTCCCACAACGCGCGGTCGCGGACGCGGCTCCGCTCGCCCATCCAGATGCGACGCAGCACACGCCGGACGTTCGTGTCCAGGATCGCCGCATCCTGACCAAACGCGAAGCTGAGGACCGCCCCGGCGGTATAAGCGCCGATCCCCTTGAGCGCCAGCAACTCTTCCCGCGTCCGCGGCAGCCGTCCCCCGTGGCGCCGGACGACCGTGCGCGCGATCGCGCGCAGCCGGAGCGGCCGGATGTTGTAGCCGAGCGGATACCAGGCCTCGCGCACCTCACCGGTGGACGCCGCCGCGAGCGCTCCCAGCGAAGGGTACCGGCGCAGCCATTCCCGGTACTTCGGGATGACGCGGGCGACCTGCGTCTGCTGCAGCATCACCTCGGAGACGAGCACGCGATAGGGATCGCGCGTGCGCCGCCACGGCAGGTCGCGGCCGCGGCGCGCGTACCAGGCCAGCAGCCGCCGGCGAAACACGCGCCCGGCGGGTCCGATCCCGACCGTGCCGGCCGAAGACGCGCGCGCGGCGCCCGTCACGGGCGCGGCACGACGCGGGCGAAATACACCGAAGCACCCGCTGCGCTCGTGTGGGTCCACATCACGTCGAGCGCGCCGCCTTCGGCGAGGATGCTCGGGAAGACATTCCCGCCGTCCGCGGTAAGCCGCATCACGGGGCCCCACCGGTTCTTGAACCGGCGCGCGTAAATCTCTCCGTCGTCGGCGTCCCATGCGGTCCAGACGGCACCCGTCGCGTCGGTCGCGACGGCCGGATGAAACGCGGCGGGACCGCCGGAGAGGGCCACCGGCGCCTCCCACGCCGTCCCCGCGCGGCGCGTGAAGTTGATCACCGACCCGCTTGGGTCGTGCTGCTCCCACACCAGCACGAGACGCCCCTGCGCGCCGGCGGCGACGTCGGGATTGAACTCGTCCGCGGGGGTATGCGACACGCCTTCGGGTTGGGTCCAGCGGTCGGTGTATTCCGCGTATCGGACCTGATACGCGCGGCCGTTGTATTGGTACCAGACCGCGTGGAGACGTCCCGCGAAGTCAGATGCCAGGGCGGGGTTGATGGAATCGGGCACGCCGGTCGAGATCAGCGACGGCCGCGACCATGCGCGCCCGTCGAACGCGGTAAAGAGGATCTCGTAAATGGAACCGTGTTTGGTCGGCGTCGGCGTCGGACCTTCGCGGATACCGTACCAGACGACCGCGGGATGGCCCAGGCGGTCCGGCGCCACGGCGGGATAGCCGGCGTAGACCCCGGCCGGCGAGATGCGTTGCTGCGACGCGGTCCAGCCGCCCGCGCCTGAGCCCGCCCATTCACGATAGTAGACTTTGCCGACGCCGGCGTCGTATCGCGTCCACACGACGTATATCCGCCCCGACGCATCGGCGGCCAGCGCGCCTAGCCGGGACGCGACCGGGCCGTCGCTCGCCTGGCCGAACGGCCGCCAGTGCGACCCGCCGTCGCGGGAGACCGCCAGGAGGAGCTGCGGTACGTCTCCCGCGCCGCCGGCGTAGGCGGCAACGAGCGCGCCCCGGGCGCGCACCAACTTGACGCCGTTGTTCGACGCCGTTGCGTCGTTCGTCGCTCCGCGCGCGATGAGCACGGGGCGGACGGTGGCGGGGCCGGCGGCCGGCGGAGCCGTCGCCGGCCCCGCCACCGCTGTAAATGCCAAAGCCGCCAGCACGAACCCAAGAACCGCGGCCGCCCGCACGGGCGCGCGCGTCCGGCCGCCGCGAGACCGCAATGCCGGTAGACGCACGGCAGACAGGATTGGCGCAGACGGCAAGTCATCCCTTCGCGGCGACGCCGGCCGAAGATCCCGCCGGCTAGTCGCTCTGGGGCGAGGTGATCGCCGCACAGCGGTTAAATAACCTGTGATTTCGGCGCGTTCGAAGAACGGAGCGTGCGATGGAAGCACACCAGGGGCGGAGTGCGGTGCTGGCCAGCCGCGGTATTGTGGCGACGGACCATCCCCTGGCCTCCGCCGCCGGGCTTCACGTGCTCGAGCAGGACGGCAACGCCATCGACGCCGCGGTGTGCGTCTCCGGTGTGCTCGGAGTCGTCTGTCCGATGATGAACGGCCTCGGCGGCGACACCTTCGTGACGTATTTCGACGCCGCGGCCGGCGCCGTGACAACGCTGCTCGGCAGCGGCGCCGCACCCGCGGACGCCACGCCGGCGTGGTTCGCGAAGCACGGCCACACCACGATGCCGCTGCGCGGCATGCTGTCCCCGTCGGTCCCCGGCGCGGTGGACGCCATGGCGACCGCGCTGGCGCGCTGGGGCAGCGGCCGCTGGACGCTCGCGCGGCTGCTCGAGCCCGCGATCCACTACGCGGACGCCGGGTTTCCGGTCAGCGAGCGTCTCGCATCGTGGTTCGCGGAGTCGCGGCGCACCCTGGAGCGGTACCGCTCGTCCGCGAAGATCTTCCTGCCGAAGGCCCGGCCGCCCGCCGTCGGCGAGGTGCTGGTTCAGCGCGACCTCGCGCGGTCGCTGGAGGCCGTGGTGCGCGACGGCGCGCGGACATTCTACGAAGGAGCGCTCGCGGACCGGATCGCCGCGTACATGCGGGACCACGGCGGGATCATGCGCCGCGACGATCTCGCGGCGCATCACACCGAAATCGCCGCACCCGTGCGGACCGCCTATCGCGATCTCATCGTCCATGCCACGCCGCCGCCGTCCCAGGGCTTCGTCATGCTGGGGATGCTCAACATTCTCGCCGGCGAGGATCCCGCGGCGCTCCCGTGGGGCTCCGCCGACGCGGTGCACCTCGCGGTCGAGGCCAAGAAGCTCGCATTCGCGGACCGGCTCGCCTACGTCGGAGATCCGCGGTTCGTCGCCAGTCCCCTGGAGCGGCTCCTCGACCCGGGATATGCACAGACCCGCCGCGCGATGATCGACCTTCGGCGCGCCGCGGACGCCGCGGGGCCCGGGGCGCTTCCCGAAGCCGCCGGCGACACGACGGCGTTCGCCGTCGCCGACCGGTACGGCAACGTCGCCGCCTGGATCACCAGCATCTCATCCGCGTTTGGCTGCGGCGACGTCATCGACGGCACGGGGATTCTGCTGAACAACCGCGCCGGCCGCGGGTTCAGCCTGGTGCCGGGTCATCCGAATCTCATCGCCCCGGGCAAACGGACGATGCATACGCTCATGGCATTTGTCGCGACACGCGCCGGGCGCCCCGCGCTCGCGTGGGCGACGCGCGGCGGCGATGCGCAGGCGCAGTGGGATTTCCAGGTGCTGATGAACGTCGCGGCGCACCGCATGAATGTCCAGGACGCCGTGGAGCGCCCCCGGTGGTTCAGCTATCCGGCGACGGACCCGCATACCGTCGCTTCGCCGTACGAGCTGCGGATGGAAGCGGGATTCCCGCCGGACACCTATGAGGAACTGCGGCGGCGCGGTCACCGGGTCGTCGCCCCGCGGCCCGGGGTGGGCGGAGTACAGGCGGTCCAGGTCGACGCCGAGGGCGGCGTCTATGCCGGCGGCTCGGACCCCCGGGCAGACGGCTGCGCGATCGGCTACTGACCGAGGCGGCGTTTCACGGAGGCGGTCATGGCGGACGTCAGGCACGAACACACGCTGATCCTGATCAAGCCGGACGGCGTTCAGCGCGCCCTCACCGGCGAGATTCTGATGCGGCTGGAACGCGCCGGCCTGAAGATCGTGGCGCTGCGAATGGTGCGCGCCGAGCGGGCGGCCCTCGAACATCACTATCCCTCGAACGAGGACTGGGTCCGGACGATCGGCGGCAAGACAAAAGAAGCCTTCGAGACCTACGGCTGGGATGTGCGGGCCCGCATGGGCACGGACGACGCCCTGGAAATTGGGCGCCGCGTGCGCGGCTGGCTGATCGATTTCATGCAATCGGCGCCGATCGTCGCCGCGGTCCTCGAGGGCGTGCACGCGGTGAGCGTGACGCGCAAACTGGTCGGCGCCACCCTGCCTGTCTTCGCCGCGCCGGGGACGATCCGGGGCGATTTCGCAACCGATGCGCCGACGGTCGCCAACGAGGATCAGCGGCCGGTCCGCAACCTGATCCACGCCTCGGGCACCGTCGAGGAGGCCGCCCACGAGGTGGGCCTCTGGTTCCGGCCGGCAGACCTGTACGCGTATGCGCGGGCCGATGAAGCGGCGATGTTTGGCCCAGCCGGGGAATAATCCGCTCGGACGCCGTCCCATTTTCAAAATTGCATAAAAATGCGCGCTCCACGGCGTACGCCGTGATCACGGGCCCGGCCAGGCGCCCGGGGCCCACGGCTCCGCCGGCGGAGCACGCGCGAATCGGCGGTGATCCAGGAGGGGCTGTATGCAGTCCAGGAAGCTTGTCGCGTTGTTTGCTGCTGTCATGACCGCGGCGTTCGTGGCGGTGCCGCAAGGCCCGGCGGGAGCCGCCGCGGTCCTCGTACCGATCGGCACGCACGTCGGCCTCCAGTTCGTGACGCCGGTCAACTCCAGCACCATCGCCACGGGAACCCGGGTCAATTTCCGCGTGCTCTACGACATCGTCAGCGGCGGGCGCGTCGTCATCCGGCGCGGCGCCGGCGCGAGTGGCGTCGTCACCAGCGTCACGAAGCCCGGCATGTTCGGCACGAACGCTAAAGTCATCGTCGGCGGCCTGATGACGACCGCCGTGGACGGCTCGCGGATTCCGCTGCGGGATCTGGTCGTGTCGAAGGCCATGGTCAGCAACGCGCGGGTGGGCGCGGCGGGCACCGCCGTCGCGGGCGCGATCGTCCTCGGTCCGATCGGGCTGCTGGCGGGCGCCCTGGTGAGGGGCGGCCACATCGAGGTGCCGGCAGGCACCACCGTCACGGACACGACGGATGCGATGGCGCGGGTCATGACGCGGTAGATCACGAGATCGTCGGTGTGACCGAGGGGCCGGCCGGCAGAACTTGCCGGCCGGCCCTCCGCGTCATCCCCGCCCGACCGGCCGACCGTACACCGCCGCCCCGCTATGCTGCCCACGTCAGCACCTCTCAAGAAGGGGACAACTACGATGGGGACGCCGGGGCAGAGCGTGGAACCGCCGTATCGCCACCCATGAACGCATGAGCCGCGCACAATTATTCATCCGGTACGCGTGCGGGGGCGCCGCAACGGCGGCGCTCGCTTTTGGCGCCGTGGTGTCCACCGCGGCGGCCCCGATTGACACGGCTCCGGCTGCCGCGGCCTGCGCCGTGCGGACTCCTGTCCTCGTTGTCGGCGGCACTCCTGCCGGGGTGGCCGCGGCGGTCGCCGCCGCCCGCACGGGCATGCCGGTCTATCTCACCGAGTCAAGACCTTTTCTCGGCGGCGACCTTACCGGCCCCATGCTCAACGTGATCGACCTGGATCGGGGGTTGACCGGCGGGCATCTCGCGCAGGGCGTCTTTCTGGAAATCTACAAGCGTCTCGGCATGACGTTTGACGTGGAGACAGCCAAGCGGGTGTTCCTGGACGAGGTCCGCGGCGAGCCGCTCATCACGCTCAAAATGCGCACCACACCGGTCGACGTCCTCATGCGCGGTCCGTGGGTGACGGGCGTCACCTTTGAGGACGCGCAACACGAACAGTATACGATCTGTGCGACCCGCGTGGTCGATGCGACCGACGATGCGGACGTCGCGGCTATGGCGGGCGCGCCCTACACGATAGGCCGCGAGGATTCCGGCATCGACCGCGCGATGATGTCCGCCACGCTCGTTTTCGAACTCCGCGGCGTCAACTGGCGCCAAGTCGTCACCTACGTGGATGGGCGCAGCGCGCATCACGTCCCGCACATCGGCAAGTACGGCGGCAACGTGTGGGGCTATCACCACATTATGGCCCTGTACAAGCCGGTGGAGTCCGGCATCGCGATCTACGACCTCAACGTCGGCCTGCAGAATAGGCAGACGGTCCTGATCAACGGCCTATTGGTATTCGGCGTGGACGGGACCAGCCCGGCGTCGGTCGCGGACGGCCTGCTGCGGGCGAAGGCGGAGGTCCCCCGGCTCATACGGTTCCTCCGCGAGCGCGCGCCGGGGTTCGCCGACGCGGTGCTTGTGCGCACGGCCGATTACCTCTATGTCCGAGAGACGCGGCACATCCGGGGCCTGTACACCATGACCGCCGGGGACATCGTCAACGGCCGGGTGTTCTGGGATGCCATCGGGGTGGCGAGCTATCCCATTGACATTCACCCTTACAAACCCGACGAGTTGAATCCGTACGCGCCAAAGCGGTACGTGTATACGGTGCCTTTCCGCGCGCTCGTGCCGCGGCGGATCGCCAATCTCATCATGGCGAGCCGCTCCATCTCCGCGACGTACACGGCCGCCGCGTCGCTGCGCGTGGTGCCGACGACGATGGAAGAAGGCCAGGCGGCCGGGATCGCGGCCGTGATCTCGATCCGGCGCCGGGTGTCGGTGCCCCAGTTGGCGGAGCGGCCGGCCTTAATCTATGAGCTGCAGGCCGGTTTGCACGATCAAGGGGCATTCTTGCCGTCCGAGATGCCGGCCACGGCCGGCCGGGACGGACTCCCCTCAGCGAAACGGCTTCCTCTACCGGCCTGGGCTGCACCATATTGACCGTCGGCATCTGGCTCATCCTGGCGCCTTCGGCACTGTCCTTTGCGGGACGCCCGGGCGATCATTAGACGTCTCTGATTGGAGGTATCGTCGTCCTGATCCTCAGCGGATGGGTGCTCTTCGACCTGTCGAAGATTGAAGCCGTGCGCGAGGCCCATTCGCATTAACCGCTCGTAGCGCCGAGGTTCTGTTTCCGCTCCCACGGTTCACTCGCATCCACCGCCCTCCGCATGCGCGGCTGCCGGGGTGTGGCGCAGGAAACCGTGGCTCCGCCATCAACGTACTCGACGTTGTGCCTTGACGGAGGTTCCCGATATTGGTCGCACCGCTTGTCTCGACCGGTCTGCGCATGACGCTGATGCTGGGGTGGGATTGCCGGCGATCGCGCTGACGCTGCGCCTCCTGCGGGTCTCCGAGCGAGAACACCTGATCGCAGGATCCTTCTTCGCGCTGGCGTACGGACTGCTCACCACGGTGCTTGTGCACCGCCTGTTCCCCTTGCCGTAGCGAAGCACAGCCCTCCTCAGGGCCCGCCCGGGACCGGGCGAGGCATCGCGCGATTCAGCCCGTCAGCGAGCCGCCGCGCCCATTGGCCGGCCAAGTCCACGGTACTGTGCGTCGCCGTACCGATGGTGTCGTCCGGTGTTACCGTAAAGATGAGGACGACGCCGGCCGTAACGATCGCGTCCGCCCCGAACGCGTGAACAGAAACGGCCACGCGGTCGTCCGCCCGACGGATATATCTCGGGCATCCGCAGCGGCCGGAGGCGTGAAGCGCAGGATCACAGCGCCGGCGAGTACGCCGGCCAGCAGAGCAGCACGCAGGCACATCCGCCACAACCCCCTTCGTTGGTGGGCCATGAGCCCAATTTAAGGGGATACCGCCGCGAGCGCCGTGGCGACCGCGAGGCGCGTCGACGCCGCGAGAAGCGCCGGCGACACCCGGTCGACCGTATCGCGCGGCGTGTCGTAGTATGGATCGTCGGGCCGGAACAGGAACACCACCGGCACGCCGGCACGCTCGAAATTGACGTGGTCGCTGCCTCCCTCGGCGCCGTGGACCTCGACGCGGATCCCGAGGGTCTCCGCGAGCCGCGACGCCGTGCGCACGAGCGTGTCGTCACCGCGGCCGGCGACGATGAGCCGGTCGCCGACGCCTTCCATGTCGAGATTGATCATACCGACCACCCGGCTGCGGTCGAGATGCCTGACGTACTCCGCGGACCCGTAGAGCCCGTCTTCTTCCGCGCCGAAGAACACGAACCGCACGGTTACACCGAGCGGCACATCTTTCAGGACTTCCGCGGTCTCCAGCCCCGAGGCGACTCCGGACGTGTTGTCGTTGGCCCCGGGAGCGCCGGCCACCGTGTCCCGGTGCGCCCCAATGATCAGCACCTTGCCGCCGGCGCCGGCCGCCGGCGCCTTCGTCCCGACAATGTTCCACGTCGTGCGCTGTTCGTCGACGGTCTGGACGTCGAGGTGCGCGATCGTCCGCCCGGCCCGCACGCGGTCGCGCAGCGTCTGGCCTTCCGTGCCCGACAGTGCGACGGCCGGAATGCGCGTCCGCTGGAGCAGCGTGCCCGCGAACTCGTTCGGCTGTGTGTTGTACACGATGATCGCCGCGGCGCCGGCGTCCGCCGCGTTGTCCGCCTTCTGCCGGAAGGTCAATTCCCCTCGGCGCACGAGCACGATCTTGCCGCGCAGCGCGACCCCCGCGGCGGTCTGGCCGCCGAAATCGCCGGGACGGCCGAGCCCCGCGTCCACGACCTCGCCGGTCAGGCCGTGCTCGCCGGTCGACGGCGAGTACTCCATCACGCGCGGGTGCAGCGCCGGTCCGTCGGTGACGGTCAGCGCCACCCGGCGCACCGCGAAGTACGGGAAGGTAAACGGCTGCCACTCGACCGTGCAGCCGTCCCGCGCGAGTTGTGAGGCGATGTACTCACCCGACGTACGGTCCTGCGGTGTGCCGCCCGGGTGCGGTCCAATCTTTTGAGACAGCGCCAGCACATGCTGATACGCTCGATCGCCGGACACGCGCGCCACCGGCGCGGACTGCGATCCCGCCGCGGCCGGGGCCCCGGCCGCCGGCGGGATGCCGAAGACCCTCACGGCCGGCCCCGGGAGACCGGCCAACGACATCATCGCGGCCAGGACCGCGAACAGCGCGACCCCGGCGCCGCGCACGCGCGGCACGTACCTCAACAGCGCGCCGCTCCGCGCCGCGGTCTTTTGCTCATGACTCGTCCTCTCCATCGAATCATTTCACCTCGCATGCGCGGCACGCAGGGGAGGCCGCCATCGTCCGCCCGTCGAACGAGCACCGTCTGTGAACCGCCGCGTGCTCGCGCAGTTGAGCTTCGGCCACATGGCGACCGATCTGTCGCAAGGCGCCCTCCCCGCGCTGCTGCCGCTCTTTAAGAGCCGGTACCATCTATCCTACACAGACGTCGGCTTCGTGGTTCTCATGGCTAATATCAGCTCGTCACTGATTCAACCCGCGTTCGGCGTTCTGAGCGACCGGATCAGCATGCGCTGGCTCATGCCGGTCGGCTCGCTCGTCGCCGGAACCGGCATGGTGCTCGCGGTCCAAGCTTCCCACTTCGGGTTCATGATCGCGATGATCTTCCTCTCGGGCCTCGGCGTGGCAGCCTTCCACCCGGAGGGATACAAGTTTGCCGGCCTCGCGAGCGGGGAACGCCGCGCCACGGGCATGTCGTATTTTTCGGCCGGCGGCAACGTCGGGTACGGGTTCGGTCCGGCGGCCGCGAGCGTCGCGCTGCACTACGCCGGTCCGCACGGAATGTTGTACGTGCTGCCGTTCAGCATCGCCGCCGCGATTGTCCTCTGGCGGGTGGCCGCGCCCCGGCACCGCGAGCGGCTGGAATCAGATTGGCGCGTTTCGACGGCGCGGCGGGCGTCCGGCGCGGCGGAACGGCGCGCCCAAGCGGACGCGCCGGGCGCGGCGGTGCCGTCCCCGCGTCCGGCGGTGTTCAAGTTCTCGGCCCGGGCGATCCTCGCGCTGCTCGTCGCCTTCGTGATCCTGCGGTCCTGGATGTCGGTCGGCGAGTCGAGCTTCATCCCGCTGTACTTCACCGGCATCCGCCATCTCAATCCGACGTACGCCGGCCTCATGGTCAGCCTGTTTCTCGGGGCGGGATCGGTAGGCACGCTGCTCGGCGGGATGGCGGCGGACCGGTGGGGCCGCCGGCGCATGCTCTTGTGGTCCATGCTGATACTGCCGCCGCTTTTGTGGCTGATGCCCCGCGCGGCGGGCCCGGCGGGTATGGCCGCGTCGCTGATCGCCGGCATGGCCGCGGTCAGCACGTTCGCCGTGGTCATGGTCATGGCGCAGTCCATCATCCCGGAACGCATCGGCCTGATCTCCGGGCTCATGATCGGCTTCGCCGTCGGCACCGGCGGCATCGGCACGACGCTGCTCGGCGCGGTCGCGGACCGTTGGGGCGTGCTCCGGGCGCTCGACGTCACATCGCTTCTGCCGCTCGCGGCATTCGCGATCGCGCTGCTGCTGCCCCCGGATCCGCCGGCCGGCGCGCAGCGCGCCCGGGCGGCGCAACCCGCGGTGGCGCCGCCGGTGGACGAACCGGGCGAGGCCGCCGCGATCTTGAATGTACGGAACCGGACGCCGGAACGCCCGCGTACTTCGATGGGCGGCGAGCGCTCGGACGCCGCCGGAGGTCAATGATGCGCAGCGGGTCCTCATCAGCCAAACGCTGGGGTCGCCGGCGGTTCATCGGGTATGCGCTTACCGGCGCCGCCGCGGCGTGCCGGATCAGCGGACTCGACGTCTGGCCGGCCGCGCCGGCCTGGGGCGCTCCGGCCAAGCCGCCCAAGACGCCACCGGCGCCTGGTGATCCCCCGGACAAAGTCACCACGACGGGAGTCACGATCAAACCGGACGACCCCGCGATCAGCGCCGGCGCGGTCGAATTCCCGGGGATCGTCGCCACGCTTCAGGGGTATCTCGCCGCGCCCGCCGGCGGCCGGACGTATCCCGGCGTTCTGCTGCTCCACGACGTCGACGGACTGACCGAGCACGCGCGCGATGTGGCGCGCAGACTGGCCAAGATCGGCTACGTTACGCTGGTGCCCGACCTGTTGTCGCGTACCGGCGGCACCTCGAAGGCGGGCACGCCGACGCAGGCCGGAGAGGCCATGACGCGGATCCCGATTCCACAATTCCTGCAGGACGGCAACGCGGCCGTGCGTTTCCTCGGCTCGCATCCGCTCGTATCCAAAACGCGCACCGGCATGATGGCGTTCGGGCTCGGCGGCGTCTTCTCGTGGTTCTTGCTGTCGCAAAATTCGGACCTGCGGGCCGGGGTCGTCTACTACGGCAATGTGCCGAGGCTCGCGCTCGTCTCCGGGATCACCGCCGCGGTCATGTCCATCTACGGCGACAACGACGGCCACGACCCGGACGATCTCAAAGACTTCGACGCCGAGATGAAAAAGTCGGGCCGGCCCTGGGCGTACAAGATCGAGCCCAAGACGGGCCGCGGCTTCTTCGACGACACGCGCAAGGCGTACACGCCGGACGCCGCGAAGGACGCCTGGAAGATGTCGGTCGACTGGTACGCGAAGAATCTGACGGGCTGATCACGGACTTTCCGCGGTTTCCGCCTGATGGTATGATCGGCTGGCGACGTGATCGAGCCGCCCTCCGCCCCGATTCGACTGTACCGCGTCCTCGCTGTGACGACGGCCGCTGCCGCGTATCTGCTCGTGCTGCTCGGCGGCCTTGTACGGATCACCGGCGCCGGTCTCGCCTGTCCCGACTGGCCGCTGTGTCACGGCCGTCTCATCCCGCCCCTTGAAGGGCTGGTGCTGATCGAGTACGGACACCGGCTGCTCGCGGCGTCGGTGAGTGTGCTCGTGCTCGCAACCGCCGCATCGGCGTGGGGCGTGCGGCGCGCGGTGCTGCGGGCGGGACGGCTGGCGCTCGCGGTGCTGATGCTCGTCGCCGTGCAGATCGTGCTCGGCGGGCTGACGGTCAAGTGGCGGCTCACGCCGGGGCTCGTCGCGACGCACCTCGGGGTCGCGATGCTGTTTTTGGCCGGTCTGGTGGCACAGGCCGCCAACGCCGTCCGGCCCAAGGCCGGCCCGGCGGGGGTGAGCGCGCTGCGCGCTCCGGTGTTCGCCGCGGCGGCGGCGACATTCGTCATGGTTCTCATCGGCGGCTACGTCGGCTCCAGCGCGGCGGCGCTTGCGTGCCCCGGGCTGCCGCTGTGCCGGGGTGCGGACGCGCTGCCCCCCGATATACCCGCGCAGCTCCACATGCTGCATCGCTTCTGGGCGCTCGTCGTCGCGGGCCTCGTCGTGTGGACCGCGACGGTCGCGGCGCGGACGCGCGTCCGCGCCCTGCTGATCGCCGCCCACACGGCGCTGCTGCTCGTCGTTCTGCAAATTGCCGCCGGCGTGCTGAACGTCGCCACCCGTCTCTCCCCCGTCGTGCAGGGCGTGCACCTCGGTTTGGCGGCGGCGCTGTTTGCGACGCTCGTCGTCTTGGGCGCGATCATCAGCCCGGCGCCCGCGCCGGATACCGCGGGCGCGGTGCGCAGACCGGTCCCGGGCGCAGCTCCGCACGCCGGCTCGGCCCCGCCGGAGAAGCGGCGGCCGATGCCGGAGATCGCCGGCGGCTCCGTCGACGAACCCGCGGCCGCCCTCGACTGGCCCGAGCCGGCCCGGCGGACGGCGCTCGCGCGCCTGGCGGGCGCGGCGCGCGACTACCTCGCCTTGATGAAGCCGCGGATCATCCTGCTGCTGCTCATCACCACGATCACGACAATGATCGTGGCGTCACCGCACCACCTGCCGCTCGCGGCCCTGCTCCTGACCGTGCTCGGCGGCACGCTGGCGGCCGGATCGGCAAACGCGTTCAACATGTATGCCGATCGCGATATCGACGCCATCATGCGCCGGACATGCCTGCGGCCGGTGCCCGCGGGCCGCCTCAGGCCGTCGCAGGCGCTCGTGTTCGGCGCGATTACCGGCACGCTCTCGATCGCGGTGATGGCCCTGGGCGTGAACCTGCTGGCGGCGGCGCTCTCCACCGCGGGCATCTTGTTTTATGTCGGCGTCTACACGCTCTGGCTCAAGCGCGCCACGCCGCAGAACATCGTCATCGGCGGGGCCGCCGGCGCGGTGCCGCCGCTGGTCGGCTGGGCCGCGGCCACGGGCCGTCTCGAGGCGCCGGCTGCGATGCTCTTCGCGATCGTGTTCCTGTGGACGCCTCCGCACTTCTGGGCGCTGGCGCTCGGAAAGGCCGATGACTACCGCGCCGCGGGCGTTCCGATGCTCCCGGTCGTGCGGGGCGAGGGCGAGACACGGCGCCAGATCTTCCTATACTCTCTTGTTCTCACCGCGGCGACGCTGGCGCTGTACGTTCCGCTGCACACTCTTGGTCCCGTCTACGCCGTCGCGGCCGCCGCGCTCGATGCCGTCTTCGTCGGGCTCGCGTGGGCCGTGCTGACCGTCCGCCGGCCGGGACTGGAAATGGCGCTCTTCGGCTACTCCATCCTGTATCTCGGCCTGCTCTTCACCGCGATGGTCATCGACCGGCTGCTTTAAAGGGGCCCCGCCGGGCTCCCGGCGCGTTGGGAAGGTGACGGGCCGCGCGCCCTCCTCGCTCGATCGGTGCTTTATCATAAGTTTACATGATCTCCGTACGCTGGATCGTGCCCGACACCTAAAGTCGCGGAGGAACGCGATGCGGCGCTTAGACGTGACGCGGACGGCGGCGGGTTTCGCCCTGCTGCCTCTCGTACTGCTCGCACTGCTGTCAGGATTGTTCATGTCCACGCCTCGGGCCGAGGCCGGGGCGTCCGCGCCCGATCTGAGCGGAGGTGGTCCGTGGTTCAACACGGACGGCCGGCCTCTCGGTATCGCCTCGCTGCGCGGTAAGGTCGTCGGGGTAGAGATGTGGACCGCCGGCTGCGAGAATTGCCTCAACGTGTTGCCGTACATGAAGCAGTGGTACGCGAAGTACCGCGGCCGGGGTTTCGTCCTCGTCGGCGTGCACACGCCGGAGTTCGCGCACGAGGGGCGGACCGAGTACGTTCGCGCGGCGATCGCGCGGCTCGGCATTGCCTATCCCGTCGTCATGGACAATAACTACCGGATTTGGAATGCCTACCATAACAACTACTGGCCGGCGCTGTATCTGATCGACAAGCGCGGGCAGATCCGGTACACGCACATCGGAGAAGGCGACTACGACGTGACCGAGCGTCAGATCGCCACCCTGATCAGCGAGAAGATCTAGCAAGGTCACCCATAGTCTATCCGGCGGCCGGCGGCACGGCGGCCGCCGCCGCTTTGTGAGGGGTTCCCCGGCACGCGGCGAATCAATGGCCACATGGTCGCATCCGCCCGTTCGCGGAGTCGCGGACGGACCCGTGGCTTGCCGGACACCGCGTCCGGCGGGAACGGTCCGCGTCGCGCTCCACACGGTGGCCGCATGGACGCCGTCGCTCCTGAGGTCATGCACGCGGCGCACGAGGTGGCCGGCGCCCTCGCGCGGGACCGCGCCGAGGCAGTGGTTTTGGTCGGCAGCCGCGTGCGCGGGGATACTCACGACCACTCGGATCTCGACCTGATCGCACTCGGACGCGGACCCGCACGAAGGCTGGCGGTCCACGAGCCCTTCGTCGTCGCGGTGCAGTGGCGGACCGCGGCACAGGTCCGCGACGGCTTCTCCGATCTCTCCGACCTCAGCACGGTGCCGGGCTGGCGGCGCGCCGTCATCCTGCATGATCTAAAGAAATTGGCCGCCGCGCTCAAGCGCGAAGCGCATGCCTGGGCGTGGGATGCGATCGGCGCACGCGCGGACGCCTGGGTGGCCGAGCAGATCACCGATTATGCCGAGGAAGTTCTGAAGCTCGCGGGCAGTCTGCGCGCCGGCCGGTACAGCGCCGCCGCGGCCCAGCGATCCGTGCTGGCGCTGCGGCTGCCGCGGGTGATCGCAGTGCACCGCCGCACATTGTACGACGGAGACTCCCAGCTTTACGAAGCGATCTGCGCGGGAATGGGCGAAGCGTGGCGCCGCGCACACCGCCGCGCGCTCGGCGTGCAGGCGGAGACGCTCGAGCAGACGTGCGGGGCGGCGCTGGAGTTGTACGCGCTTGCGGTGGAGGAGACCAAGCCGCTGCTCGACGAGCGCCAGTTCACCGTCGTGCGCGGCGCCTGCGCGGCGGCCGGATTCCCGATCGGGAGGCGCCCGGCCGCGCGCGAGGCGGTCAAACCCAAACGTTAGTCACGCCGCGACACGCCCGGCGCGGCGGTCGCGCTTAGTATCCTCCGCGCCCGTAGTCATCCTTGTTCTGCGTGGGCGCGCCGGGCGCGCCGCTGATGCCCATGGCCGCGGGCTTCAGGTCGACCCGCGCGACCCGCCACTTCCCGGCCACGCCCTGCCCGTTGGCCTGGTGCGGCCCGCTGTCTCCGGAGTACGTATAGAGCAAATGCCCATTGTAGCTCACCTGCGAGCCGTTGGCGGTTTTGGTAAGGGCGAGTTTGCCCGGCAGCGGGTCTTCGGTCGCGGGCGCTGAATCGCTGAGCAGCGGCGGCCAGATTGTGGCGCAGGTGCCCGTGCACGTGCTGCGCGCCGGCGTGTCGGTCGCCACGTAATACAGTGTCTTGCCCGCCGGATCGGTCAGCACACGCGTCGACGCGCCCGCGACCATGATCGCCGCCGTATCGACCGTGTACGCGGCATGGTACGCCGCAACGCCGCCCACCGTGGCGAGTGCGACCGCTCCCCCGAGCGTCGTCGCGCCCGCGCATCCTGCCAGCCACCGGCTCCACCGTGTTTGCCGCATCCTGTCCACCCCCAGGTCGTATCCGTCGACGTCTCCACAGTGCGCGCCGCGGTTCACGGGGTTGTCAATGGCGCGTAACAGCGCTGAAACGGCGTCGCGGCGCCGGGAAGCCGGGCCCTCAGTCTAAAACCCCGCGGCGGCGGGCATGGGACGACCACCGGAACTCGGGGGGGGGATTCGACATGCCGGGGAGCAACGCGCGTCGGGAACGGCGGGATACATCCCCCGCCGGCAAGTGGAATCGCGGACAGTTCGAAACGTCCGTGAAATTGCTGCGCGTGATCGGGCTCTCCGCCCGCGCGCTCGAGTATTGCGAGCGGCGGGCCCGCGAGACGCAGCGGCTGCCACACGAGATCGTCACCGAAATGTTCGAAGAGGCCGTCGTCGTCGAAGAGGCCATTCAGTGGCGGGCGCTGAGCCCGGCGGAGCGGCACGACTAGACGCCGGCGGGCCGGCTTCGCGCGACGATATTTCCGAGGTTGGCTCCTCGGGCAGGATTCGAACCTGCAACCCTCCGGTTAACAGCCGGATGCTCTACCATTGAGCTACCGAGGAGCGCCGACCCTGATTGTAGGAACGGCCCGACGGCGTGTCAAGGCGACGCGCCGTCCCGCGGGTCGTTCCGCGAACGAGTGAACGCCCGATTCGATTTGAGTATAATGGGCGCATGCGCGACGGCGTCGGCCGCCGAGGCCTGCTCGTCCTCTTCCTGGCGATCTTCCTTGTCATGATGGGGTTCGGCATCGTTCTGCCTGTCCTCCAGTTTTACGCGCGCGGGGTCGGCGCGACGCCCCTCGAGATCGGTCTGCTCGCGACAAGCTATGCGTTCATGCAGTTCGTGTTCGCTCCGCTGTGGGGCGCCGCGAGCGACCGCGTGGGGCGCAGGCCCGTTTTTTCGATCGGCCTGCTCGGGTACGCGGTCTCATTTGTGCTCTTCGGTCTCGCGCACCACGTGTGGCAGCTCTTCTTCGCCCGCATCCTCGGCGGCGTGCTGAGTGCGGCGACGCTGCCGACGGCGATGGCCTACATCGGCGACACCACGCCGGCGGAGCGGCGCGGCGGCGGCATGGGCATGATGGGGGCCGCCATGGGCCTCGGCTTCACCGTCGGTCCCGGGATCGGCGGCGTCCTCGGGCGGCTCAGCCTGTCGCTGCCGTTCTTCGTGGGCGCCGCGCTCGCGTTGGCCACGCTGGCGCTGAGCTGGGGGGCGCTCCCAGAACCCATCCGGCACGACTCGTCGGCCGAACGTCCGTCGCGGGTCGGCGCGTTCCGCCTCGCGCTCGGCGGCCCGCTCGCCTACTTCTTCCTGGTCGCGCTCGCGGGGGCGTTCGCGCTCGCCGCGCTCGAGGCCACGTACGCCCTCTTCGCCCAGGACCGGCTGCACCTCACGAGCAGCGGAGGCGCCGGGGCGATCGGCGTGGTCTTCGTCGTCGTGGGTCTCGTCCAGGCGGCCATCCTCGGGGGACTCGTCGGCCGGCTCATCACTCGGGTCGGCGAGGAACGGCTCACTGTTGCGGGGCTCGTGCTCGCCGCGGCCGGCTACGCGCTGATCACCCAGACCCACACGATCGTCGAGCTGGCGGTGTACGCGGCGATCGCCGGGGCCGGCCACTCGTTGATGCGTCCGAGCATCGCCTCGCTGATCTCGAAGCGCACGACCGCCGGCCAAGGCCTCTCGATCGGCATCATGGATTCGTTCGACAGCCTCGGCCGCATTCTCGGCCCCGCGTGGGGCGGCTGGATCTACCACGTCGGCATCGTGCTGCCGTATGCGTCGGCGGCCGCCGTCCTTCTCGCCACCGCGGCGCTGTCCGGCGCGGCCGGGACCCGCCAGGTCACGGTTCGGGCGTAGCGCATGCAGCCGCCGCAGCCCGGCCAAGGGCTCGAGTATCTACCGTTGATCGCGCGCGCGGGCGTCTCGCTCGCCATCGGCGGCATGATCGGCATGGAGCGCGAGTGGGCCCACAAAGACGTGGGGGTCCGCACCTTCGCGCTCATCTCGCTGTCCTTCATGCTCGCGTGGACCGTCTCGCCGACCGCCGCCTACATGCTCATGGCCGCGATGATCCCGCTGCTGGCCCTGATGAACTGGCGCTCGTTCGTGCGCGACCGCTCGCTCGAGATGACCACCTCGGTCGCCGTGCTTGCCACGGCGCTGCTCGGCGTGCTGGTAGGCCAGGGGCTGCTCCTGCTGGCCGGCGCCTGCGGCGTCGTCGTGACGATGCTGCTGGCGTGGAAAGCCGAGATGGTGCGCTTTGCGGGCGAACTCACAATCGACGAGATTCGCGGCGCGCTGCTCCTCGGCGTGATCGCGATCGTCGTGTATCCGCTGCTGCCGAGCGGCTCGGTGGATCCGTGGCACCTCATTGACCTGCGCGCGGCGTGGACCGTCGTCCTCGTGATCTCCGCGATCGCGTTCGGCAACTACATTTTGCTGCGTCTCTACGGAACGCGCGGCATCCGCTGGACCGGGCTGCTGGGCGGGCTGGTCAACAGCACCGCGACGGTCGCCGAGCTGGCCAGCCGCTGCCGCAGCGACCCGGGCCGGCTGTCCATGTTCGCGCTGCTCGGCATGCTCACCGCGAACGCCGCCATGCTGCTGCGCAACGGCTTCATCCTCGGCGTGTTCGACACCCGGGCGCTGTCCTACGGCTGGTTTGCGGTCGGGGTGATGATGGCGGCGAGCGCCGCCCTGGCCGCCCGGGTGCCGGTCGCCGAAGCTGAAACCTCGCCGCTCCTTATGCGGTCCCCGATCTCGGTGCGCCATGCGCTCACGTTCGGCGCGGTGTTCGTCGCGATTACGCTCGCGGGCCAGCTCGCGTTCCGGTACCTGGGCCAGCCGGGATTTCTGCTCGTCTCGGTGCTCGGCGGCGCCGTGAGCAGCGCCTCGACGTCGGCCGCCGCCGGGATCCTGGCGGCCAAGGGTGCGCTCAATCCTGATCTCGCGGGATACGGCGTGGTGCTCGCGTCCATGAGCAGCCTTGTCTTTCATGTGCCGACGGCCAAGATGGCGGGCTTCGGGCCCAAAGATACGCGCCAGCTCGCCGTGCTCTCCGCGATTATCCTCGCCGTCGGCCTGGCCGGCCTTGCCGCGCAGGCCCTGTTCGGCGGCCGGCTGTAGACGCCCGGGGACGTGACGGCTCCCCGGCCTGCTCCGTGAGCCAGCGCGCGTTCGTCGGGCGGGTCGTGACGGTGCTCGTGCTCGTCGGGCTCGCGTGGCTGGTCGTCTGGTTCGTCCAGCAGATCACCGAGATCATGATCCTGCTGCTGATCTCCGCCATTCTCGCCTCAGGCTTCGCGCCGCTGGTCGAGTGGATCGAACGCTGGCCACTTCCGCGCGGCATGAAGATGGCGCGGGGCATCGCGATCGCCGTGCTCTACGTGGCGCTGTTCGCCGCCCTGGGTTTCGTCGTTTCGATGATCGGCATCCCCGCGGTCGCCCAGGGGCGCTTGTTCGTGCAGCGCCTGCCGCTGGAGATACAGACGCTCCAAGTGTGGCTGGCGAACCTTCAGAGTCAGTATCGCTGGCTGCCGGACCTCGCGGGGATGATCAGCCGGCTGCCGGCGGAGCTCGGGAACTTCACACGGTACGGCGTCACCGCGGCCACCGTCCTATTCTCCTTTATCGGCGGCCTCGCGGCGGCGATCGCCGTGCTGGTCTTTGCCTATTACATGCTGCTGGGGCACGCGGCGATCAAGGGCGTGTTCCTTGCGCTGTTGCCGCCCGCGGAACGGCCGCGCGGGGCACTGGTGCTGGCCCGGATCGGCACGAAATTCGGCGCGTGGTTTCGCGGTCAGTTCCTGCTGATGCTGATTACCTCCCTGGTGGTGTCGGCGTTTCTGCTGGCCATCGGGATGCCGTACGCGTTTCTGCTCGGCATCCTCACGGGCATCGGAGAACTCGTGCCGATCCTCGGCCTCTGGATCGGCGCCGCCGCCACCGCGCTCGTGGCCCTCTCCCAGCCGCACTGGCGGCTCTTCGCCATCATCGCGTTCTTCACGGTGTACATGAACTTCGAACCCCACGTGCTCGTCCCGCGTATCATGTATCGAGCCGTCGGGCTGTCGCCGCTGCTGGTCATCTTCGCGCTCATATCCGGCATCAAACTGGCCGGCATCATCGGCGGCCTGCTGGCCGTCCCAGTGGCCGCGGCGCTCCAGGTGATCTTCTCGGAAATCGCCGCGGAGATCCAGAGCCCTCACGAGACGCCGGAGGCGCCCCGGACGCGCCACGTAAGCCGGCGCTAGCCCACGGTCGCGAGCGTCCGCTCGAAGGCCGCCAGAGGCGCGCGGAGGTCTCCGCGTGCGCCGCGCGGGTCCCGCGCGTCTACCGAAGAACCGAAGAGGGTTTGCCCGGAGGCGGTGCCAATTGGTTCGGGCGCAAGCTCCGTACTCCTGAGCGGGATGGCGATCCTCGAAACGCACGGCCTGACGATGGATTTCCGGGGCTTCCGCGCTCTGGACGGGATTGACCTGCGCGTCGAGCCGGGCGAACTGCGGGCGGTCATCGGACCGAACGGCGCCGGCAAGACAACGCTCTTCAATCTCCTGAGCGGTCTGCTGCGCCCCTCGGCCGGCCGGATCGAGTTCGCCGGACGGGACATCACCGGACTCGCCGCGCATGAACTCGCGCGGCGCGGCATCGCCAGGTCCTTCCAGATCACGAGCGTCTTCCCGCATCTTTCGGTCCTTGCCAACATCGAACTGGCCGTCCAGGCCCGCACCGCGCTCGGCTACGTCTGGTGGGGCTCCGAGCGGCTGATGCGGCGGTTCGACGGACAGGCCCAGGAGATTCTGGCGGCGATCGGCCTCTCCGGCCTCGCGGAGCGCGAAGTCGCGACGCTCCCGTACGGGCACAAACGCGTCCTCGAGATCGGCCTCGCGATTGCGCTCGAGCCGACGCTCTTGCTGCTCGACGAGCCGACCGCCGGATTGAGCGTCGCCGACGCCGCGCGGATCGTCGACGTCGTCCGGCGCGTCGCCGGCCGGCGCACGATCATCCTGGTGGAACACAACATGGGCGTGGTCGCGCAGCTGGCCCAGCACATCACGGTCCTGCAGCGCGGCCGCGTGCTGGCGGAAGGCACGTACGAGGCGCTGCGCGCGAACCCCGCCGTCATCGAGGCGTATCTCGGAGGGGTGGCGTAGGTGCTGCGCGTCGAGGGGCTTCACGCCTGGTACGGCGAGAGTCACGTCCTCCACGGCGTGGATCTCGAAGTCCCGGCCGGCGAGATCGTGACCCTGGTCGGACGGAACGGCATGGGCAAGACCACGACGCTGCGGTGCATCATGGGCCTGCACGCCGCCAAACAGGGCCGGATTCTCCTGGACGGACGCGACATCACGCGGCTCGCGCCCCAGCAGATCGCGCGGCTCGGTGTCGGCTGGGTGCAGGACGACCGCGGGATCTACAGCCGGCTCACGGTCCTCGAACACCTGCGGCTGCCGCCCGTGGTGGGGCCGGCCGGGCAGCCCTGGAGCCTCGAGCGAATTTTCGAGACGTTCCCAATCCTGAAAGAACGCGCGGCGGCGCCGGGCAGCAAGCTCTCCGGCGGCGAGCAGCAGATCCTCGCCGTCGCCCGCGTGCTGCGCATGGGCGCGCGGCTCCTGCTGATGGACGAGCCGACGGAGGGCCTCGCGCCCATCCTCGTGCGCCGGGTCGCCGAGATTCTCGATGATATCAAAGCGCACGGGCTCACGGTGCTGCTCGTCGAGCAGAACTTGAGGTTTGCGACCATGGTGGCGGACCGGCACTACCTGATCGTGAACGGGCGGACCGTCAACACGCTCAGCAACCGGGAGGCGGCCCGCCAGGAACAGGAGTTGCTGGCATATCTCGGCGTGTGAAAGCGACAACGGCAGGGGGTGTGGAATGATCAGGTGGACGGCGTTGCTCTGCGCGGCACTCCTCGTCCTCGGCGTGCCGGCCTCGCGGCCGGCGGCCGGCCAGGGCGCGGTGCGCCTCATGCACGGCAAGATGGTCATCGCGGTCATCAATGACCAGTCCGGCGTCTACGCGGACATCAGCGGCAAGAACGGCGTCGAGGCGGTCAAAATGGCCGTGGAAGACTTTCAGAAGAAGTACGAGGCGGGCGGGGCCGGCGGCATGGTCGACGTCCTCTCCGCGGACCACCAGAACAAGCCGGACGTCGGCGCCTCCAAGGCCGCGGAGTTTTACGACCGCGACAACGCCGACCTCGTGATCGACGTGCCGACGTCGTCCGTGGGTATCGCGATCGCGCACGTTGCGGCGCAGAAGCGCCGGCTCTTTTTCGCCGTGGGCGCGGCCACGACGGCGCTGTCCAACGAGGACTGCAACAAGTACACCTTCCACTACGGCTACGATACCTACATGCTGGCGAACGGAACCGCGATCGCCGTGGTAAAGCAGGGCGGCTCGCAATGGTACATCGTCTATCCCAATTACGCCTTCGGCCAGGACATGAACGCGAAGTTCTCCGCCGCGGTGGCCCACGCCGGCGGCAAGGTGCTGCTCAGCGACCCCACGCCGTTCCCCAACCCGACCGAGGATTTCTCCACGTTCCTGATCAAGGCGCGCAGCCTGCGCCCGCGCCTGCAGATCCTCGGTGCGATGCAGGCGGGCCAGGATCTTGTGAACCTCGTCAAGCAGTACAATGAGTATGGCCTGCGGCAGCAGGGCGTCAATCTCGCGATCGGCCTCTTGTTCCTGAGCGACATCAACTCGCTGACGCCGGCGGCGCTCCAGGGCACCGTGTTCACGACCGCGTGGTACTGGAACATGGACAAGGACGCCCGAGCGTGGGCCGACCGCTTCTACGCGCGGACGAAAGTCCGGCCGACGTTCCCCGACGCCGCGGACTACGACGGCGCGTGGCAGTACCTCGAGGCGGTCCGGCGCGCCGGCACGGACGATCCCGACAAGGTCGTGGCGCAGCTCGAGGGGTACCGCTTCAACGACTTCTTCGCCCGGCACGGGCAGATCCGCAAGCAGGACCACGTGCTGCTCCACGACGCCTACCTGGCGCAGGTCAAAGCGCCCGCGGACGTCAAGGAACCGTGGGACTACGTGAAGATCGTCTCGACCATCCCCGCGGCGCAGGCCTTCCAGCCGCTGAGCGAGGTGCACTGCAGCATGGCGCCGTAGGACCGGCGCCGCCGCGTTTTGGGGCGGCGGCGGGCGGCCGGACCGGTCGCGCCGCCGCCGCCCGGCCGCCCGCCCAGCCGTGGAAACCATTCTCATCCAGCTCTTCAACGGCCTCATCAACGGCGCGTTTTACGCGCTGCTGAGCCTCGGGCTCGCCGTGATCTTCGGCATGCTGCACGTGGTCAATTTCATGCACGGCGCGCTCTACATGCTGGGAGCCTTCGGGGCGTTTCTGCTGGGGACGACGCTCGGCGTCTCGTTCTGGTGGGCGCTCGTCGTCTCGCCGCTCGCCGTCGCAGCCGTGGGCTATCTCGTTGAGCGCACGCTGCTCCGCCGCCTGTACAACCTCGACGTGCTCTATAATTTGCTGCTCACGTTTGGGCTGACGCTGCTTGTCCAGGACGTGATGCGGCTCCGCTTCGGCATCCAGGGCGTCCCCTATCCCGCCCCGCCGCAGCTTCAGGGCGCCGTCGTCATCGGGTTCATGTTCTTCCCAGCGTACCGGCTCTTCGTGCTCGGCTTCTCGGTCGTGATCTGCCTCGGCACGTGGTGGCTCATCGAGCGCACGCGCGTCGGCATGATCATCCGGGCGTCGACAGAGAATCCGATGCTGACCCGGGCGCTCGGCGTCGACGTCGACCGGTGGATTCCGCCGGTGTTCGCCTTCGGCGTCGCGCTCGCCGGGCTCGCCGGCGTGCTCGCGGCGCCGATGCGGGCGGTGTCGCCGCTCATGGGTGCCGATCTCATCATCACGACGTTCGCGATCGTCGTCATCGGCGGGATGGGCTCGATCCTGGGCTCGGTCGTCACCGGGTTCGTCGTGGGGGCGCTGTCGGCGCTCGTCGCGGTCTACTATCCCGCGGCCGCGAACCTGCTGGTCTTCGTGATCATGGCAATCGTCCTGCTGCTGCGTCCGGCCGGGCTCTTCGGAACGGCGGAGGGCGCATGATACGCCGCGGGCTCGGATGGGCCGCGCTCGCCGCCGTCGCGCTGGCGCTGCCGTGGGTGATATACCCGGTGCTCGCGACCGACATCGTCACGTGGGGCCTGTTTGCGGCGGCGTTCGACATCCTGCTCGGCTACACGGGGCTGCTCTCTTTCGGCCAGGCCGCGTACTTCGGCGGGGGCGCGTACACCGCGGCGCTGCTGGCGCAGCGGGCCGGCGTCCCCTTTCCGTTGAACGCGCTCGGCGGCGCGTTGCTGGCCGGGCTCATGGCGATCCCCTTGATGGGCCTCGCCATCCGCCGCCGCGGGATCTATTTCGCGATGATCACGCTCGCGTTTGCCGAGATGGTCTTTTATGTCGTCAACGAGTGGCGGAGCCTGACCGGCGGCGAGAACGGCGTGCAGGGAATTCCGCGGCTCGCGCCCGGCGGGCTCTCGCTCGCCTCTCCGCTCGTCTACTACTACGCGGCGCTGCCGCTTGGGGTCCTCGGGCTCCTGCTGTGCTGGCGGATTGTCCGCTCGCCGTTCGGACACGTGCTGCTGGCGATCCGCGAGAACGAAGTCCGCACGGAGATGCTGGGCTACCCGGTGCGCCGGTACAAACTGCTCGCCGCGGTGCTGTCGTGCACGCTCTCCGGCTTCGCCGGCGGCCTGTGGGTGATGAACCACGGCTTCGTGGCGCTCGACGCCGTGCACTGGAGCACGTCGGGCCTCGTCCTCACGATGGTTCTGCTCGGCGGCATTGGGACGCGGCTCGGACCGCTCGCCGGCGCCGCGCTCGTCCTCTACCTGCGCGACTTTCTGTCGACCTGGACCGACGCGTGGGGGGTGGTCACGGGCGTGATCTTCATCATCGTCGTCCTCGTGTTCCGCCGCGGCATCGTCGGCACGCTCGAGCCACTGCTCGTCCGGCGGCCTCAGGCCCAGGCCGAGACGCGGACGCAGGCGGCGTTGTCGCCCCAGGGCGGCGGACCGGTACCCTGACCGCCGCAACGACGCATTTATAATAGGAGGGCTGCCGTGCCCGCCGATCAGGAACAGGCACTCTGCGACGCCGTCTCCGCGGCCAAACTGATGCAGTTCACACGCGGCATCTCGCGGTGGGTACGGCTGTCCGGCAGTGAAGACGAGGCGCAGGCCTTCGACTACGTCGAGGAAACGCTGAAAGGCCTCAGCCTCGACGTGCGGCGGGAGACCCACGATGCGCTCGTCTCGTGGCCCGGCGGCGCGTCGGTCGATATCCTGGGGCCCGCCGCGCACGACGGGGCGGGCCGCGTGGAGTGCATCACGCACGCCTTCGCGGCCCCGACCCCGCCGGAAGGCCTGGACGGCGACGTGGTCGACGCCACCGCCGGCGGCGCCGTCCCGCGGGGCAAGATCGCGTTGATCGACGGGCTCGCGATGCCCGCGCGTGCCCGGGCGGCCGAAGACGCCGGCGCGCTCGGCGCGATCTTTATCAACCCCGCCCACCTCCACGAGATGATCATCTCCACCGTGTGGGGCGCGCCCACGCCGGAGACCGTCGCCGCGCTCCCCCGGCTCGTCGCGGTCTCTGTCCGCGAGTCTGACGGCGCCGTGTTGCGCGCGCGCGCCCGCGAGGGGAGCCTGCGCGTGCGCATCCGCGCCCAGGTCGACACCCGATGGCGCAAAACGCCGCTGCTGACCGCGGACCTCCAGGGCCAAGACCCCGCGGGCCGCTATGTGCTGTTCAGCGGCCATATCGATTCATGGCACTACGGCGCCATGGACAACGGCAGCGCGAACGCCGTCATGCTCGAGATGGCGCGCCTCCTGAGCCGGCGCCGGCGGCGCCTGCGCCGGGGCGTCCGCTTCGCATTTTGGTCCGGCCATTCGCACGGCCGCTACTCCGGGTCGACATGGTACGCGGACACACACTGGCAGGACCTGTACCGGCACGCGGTCCTGCACCTCAACATCGACTCGTCGGGCGCGCAGGGGGCATCGGTGCTGAGCGGGGCGCTGACGATGGCGGAGACGTGGCCGCTCGCGGCGGAGTGCGTGCGCACCGTGAGCCATCAGCAACTGGAGCACCGCCGCGTCACCCGGATGGGGGACCAATCGTTTTGGGGGATCGGCGTGCCGTCGTTGTTCGTCGGCGTGTCGGAGCAGCCCGCCGGCGCGGAAGCGTCCGCGGCCGGCGCGGCCCTCGCGACGTTGAGCGGCGGACCCGCGTCCGGCGGACTCGGCTGGTGGTGGCACACTACGGAAGACACGATCGACAAGATCGACCGGGAAAACCTGGCGAGAGACGCGCGAATCTACGCGCGGGTGCTGTGGCGGTGGTGCACGGCGCCGGTCCTTCCGCTCGACTACCGGGCGGCCGCTTCGGAACTGCGGGAGACGCTTCTGGAGATTCAGCGGACCGCCGGCGACGCGATCGCCCTCGCGCCGGCGCTCGCGGCCGCGGACCGCTTCGCCGCCGCGGCGGACGCGCTCTACGGCCGGGCGGCCGCGGTGGGGGAGGCCCTCGCCCGCGCGCGCGGCACGCGCCGCCAGCGCGAGGCGGCGGATTCGATCAACGCGGCGCTCATGCGGGCCGGCCGCGCGCTCATTCCGGTCAACTATACGCTGACCGGCCCGTTCGACCACGACCGCGCCCTTCCGGCCCTGCCGCTCCCGTCGCTGCAGCCCGCGGCGCGGCTGCGCGACCTTCCGGCCGGCAGCATGGAGCGCCACGCGCTACACACGCGCCTACTACGCGAGCGAAACAAAGTCGTCCACGCGGTCGAGACGGCCGCGGAGACGTTCGAGGAGACACTCCGCCGCGTGTCCTAGTTGCACGTGGCGGAAACGTCGATCCCGCGCAACTCCGCCCCATAGGGACTAGCCGACGGCATGCGCCGGCGTCGGCATGGCTTCACACCTTTTTTACGGAACTGTGACGCCGGCGGAGTACGACGATAGCGTAACCGGCGGCGTCCCCGCCGCACACTCCAGCGAAGAGGAGACGAGTCTCCAATGCCGACGACGGTAAAGGCAAGCGCGATGCTTCTGGTGATCGCAACCACGGCCGCCTGGAGCGCGCTGCCGGCCGGTGCCACGCCGGCCGCGACGGCGCCCGCGGTCCAGGGAACCATCGCCGCCGTGAGCGGCGACAGCATCACGGTCACGACCGCCGATGGAAGCCAGAAGGTGGCGAAGGTGGCGCCGGACACGCTCATCCTCCGGCGGGAACCCGCGGCCCTTCGCGCGATCAAGGCTGGAGATGCGCTGGCCGTCACGGCGGCGCGCGGCGCCGACGGCTCGTTGACCGCGGTCTCGATCAGCATCCTTTCGCCGGAGCTGTGGAACCGGGCGCGCAAGGGCCAGTGGACCATGGAGTCCGGCAACATCATGACCAACGCGCCGGTCGCACAGGTCGTTGAGCGGGTCGAAGGGCGCACCCTGCACATGAAGCTCGATCAGGGGACCGGGACTATCAGTGTCCCGAACGCGACGGAGATCCATCGTCTCACGACGGTTGGGTTGAACGCCTTGACGCCGGGGATGCGTGTGACGGTCCGCGGAACCGAGGAACCGGACGGGACCACGCGAGCGTCCAGCATTCTCTTCGATCGTCCGGGCTAGACCCCCGGGCGCCGGTCCGGCGCGCGGTTCGAGACGGCGCTACGAGAGGGCGTCGACGTCGTGCGGCATGCTCTCGCGCACGCCCGCATCCGTCATGCGGATGAAGCGGGCCCGCTCGAGGATCTCCGGCACGGTCGTCGCGCCGCAGTAGCTCATGCCTGAGCGCAGGCCGCCCACCAATTGCGCGAGCACCGCCGCGGCCTTGCCGCGGTAGGGCACGAGCGCCTCGACGCCTTCCGGCACGATCTCGGAGAGCAGATCGTCCTCCTGCGGCATGTCGCGGCGCTCGGCCGACGCCCACAGACTCGCCATCCCGCGGTACAGCTTGAACTGACGCCCGTTTCGCTGGACGCTCGCGCCGGGGCTTTCCTCCGTGCCGGCAAGCAGGTTCCCGAGCATCACGGTCGCCGCGCCCGCGGCGAGCGCCTTCACGAGATCTCCGGAGCCGCGGATCCCACCGTCCCCGATCACCGGCACACCGGTCCCGGCCGCCGCCTGCGCGCACTCGAGAATGGCCGTCAACTGCGGAACGCCGGCCCCGGTGACGACGCGGGTCGTACATGTCGAGCCGGGACCCACGCCCACCTTGACGCCGTCGACCCCGCGGGCGATGAGATCGCGGGTCCCGTCCGCGGTCGCCACGTTGCCGGCGATGAGCGGCACGTCCCCGCACCGCTTCCGGACGGCTTCGATCGTGGCGAAGGAGAGATCCGAGTGGCCGTGGGCGATGTCGATGACGAGGACATCGACTTCCGACGCGACGAGCGCCTGCGCGCGCTCCAGGTAATCGCCCCGGACGCCGATCGCCGCGCCCACCCGCAGCCGTCCGCGCGCGTCCTTCGTCGCGGCGGGGTGGCGCAGGCGGCTTTGAATATCCCGGCTCGAGATGAGGCCGACGAGGCGGCCGGAGGCGTCGACGAGCGGCAGTTTTTCGATGCGGTGACGGTGGAGGATCTGCTTCGCCTCCTCGACCGGGGTGCCGGCAGGCGCGGTGATGAGCCGTTCGCGGGGCGTCATCACCGACGTGATCGGCCGGTCGAGGTCCTCGAAGAGTACGTCGCGGGCCGTGACGATGCCGAGGAGGCGGCGCTCCCGGTCGATGACCAGAATGCCCGCCGAGCCGTGCTCGTCCATGAACGCGGCGGCCTGGCGGACCGTGGCGTCCGGTCCCAGCGTGTACGGCGTGTCGATTACGACGCTCTCGGCGCGCTTGACGCGGCGGACCTCCGCGACGTGCTCTTCGACCGGCAGGAACCGGTGGATGATCCCGATGCCGCCTTCGCGGGCCATCGCGATCGCCATCGCGGCCTCGGTCACCGTGTCCATGCTGGCGCTCACGATGGGGATCGCGAGATCGATGCCGCGGCAGAGCTGCGTACGGGTATTCACCTGCCGGCGCGTGCTCACCCCGGAGCGGCGCGGCACCAGCAGAACATCGTCAAACGTGAGACCCAGCGCGAACGGTTCGCTCATGCCTCTCCTCGCGGCGCCGCCCGGCGGGACGACCGCCGCCGATGCTATTATAAACGGGTGAGAGGGGCGTCGTTCGTCTCGCCACGGCCCGGCGGTCTCTCCCCCGGAGGGGGCCCCGGCCGGCCCGGCCTGTTTGCGGCTCTGGGCCACCGCAACTTCCGCCTGTTCTTCATCGGCCAGTTCATCTCGCTCATCGGCACGTGGATGCAGCGCATCGCGCAGGCGTGGCTTGTGCTCAACCTGACGCACTCGCCGTTCCTCCTCGGGTTGGTCAGCGCGCTGCAGTGGCTGCCGGTGCTGTTCCTGTCGCTCGTGGGCGGGGTCATCGCCGACCGCGTCAGCAAGCGGTCCCTGCTCGTGGTGACGCAGTCGGCGCAGATGATGCAGGCGTTCGTCCTCTGCGCCCTGGTCCTGACCGGCGCCGTCCAGTACTGGCACGTCGTCGTGCTGGCCTGCGCGCTCGGCTTCACCTCGGCGCTCGACATTCCGACACGGCAGGCGTTCGTGTTCGAGATGGTCGAGGGCGAGCACACCATGAACGCCGTCGCGCTAAACTCTACCATCTTCAACGGCGCGCGGCTGTTCGGCCCGGCGGTCGCCGGCGTGGCGATCGGCCAGCTCGGCATGGGCTGGGCCTTCCTCGCCAACGGTGTGAGCTTCATCGCCGTCATCGTCGCGCTGCTCATGATGGACGTCCGGCCGGTCGAGCCGGTCCGCAGCGCCGGCCTCGTCGAGCACCTGCAGGAGGGCGTCGCGTACGTCGTGCGGACGCCGGCGGCCCTCCAGGTCGTCACGCTCGTCGCGCTGATGAGCGTGTTCGCGATGAACTCCAACATTCTCGTGCCGGTCCTGGCGAAGGACACGCTGCATCAGGACGCCGCGGGATTCGGTTTCCTCATGTCGGCCCAGGGCATCGGCGCCTTGATCGGGGCGCTCGGCATCGCGTCGGTCAGCCACCTCGGGCCGCGGCCCTCGCTCCTGCTCGGCGGCGCGGCGATGCTGGCGCTCTCGAGCCTGCTGCTCGCCGCCGCGCGGCACTTCGCCGCGGCGGCGGTGCTCCTCGCGATCGCCGGCGGCAGCATGGTCGTGTTCACGGCGACGGCCAACACCAGCCTGCAGATTTCGGCGCCCGACTATCTCCGCGGGCGGGTGATGTCAATGTACGCGATCGTGATGGGCGGGATGACCCCGGCCGGGGCGCTGGTTGCGGGCGCGCTCGCGCAGTTCTGGGGGGCGCCGGGGGCCTTCGGCACCGGCGGGATCGTGGGCCTCGCCTCCGTGCTGATGGTCTGGCGGTGGCGCGCGGCCTCCCGCTCGGCGCCGGCCGCGGCCGCGCCGGCGGGAGGGAACAATCCCATCCGCCGCGGTAATGGTACGCGGGCGGCGGGCGGCCGAAGGTCCTCGCTTGGGGACGACGCGGCGGCCGCGCCCGCGGACGAAGAGTAGCGCGCGGCAAAGGCGGGGCGGCATGGCGCACGACCATCACGACGGCCACGATCACGGGCACGGCCACGCCCATCAAGTCGTGCCCTCCGATCTCGCCCTGCGCGTCAAAGCCCTCGAGTCGCTGCTGGTGGACAAGGGCCTCGTGGATCCCGCGGCCCTCGACGCGCTCATCGACACGTACGAGCACAAGATCGGGCCGCGCAACGGTGCGCAGGTGGTGGCGCGGGCGTGGATCGATCCCGCCTTCAAACGCCGGCTGCTCGCCGACGCGACATCGGCGATGGCGGAACTCGGTTACGGCGGCGCGCAGGGCGAGCACATGATGGTACTGGAGAACACCCCTGCCATCCACAATCTCGTCGTCTGCACGCTCTGCTCGTGCTACCCGTGGTCGGTGTTGGGCCTGCCGCCCGTTTGGTACAAATCGGCGCCGTACCGGTCCCGCGCGGTCATCGATCCGCGGGGCGTGCTGCGGGAGTTCGGGCTCCAACTCGCGGACGACGTGGAGATCCGCGTCTGGGACAGCACGGCGGAACTCCGCTATCTGGTGCTGCCCGAGCGCCCCGCCGGAAGCGAGCACATGAGCGAGGAGGAACTGGCCGCGCTCGTCACACGCGATGCGATGGTCGGCGTCGCGAAGATCACGCTGCCCGAGGCGGCGCGGGCGCGATGAACGGCGTCCACGACATGGGCGGCATGCACGGCATGGGCCCGGTCCGGCACGACCCGCACGAACCGGTGTTCCACGAACCGTGGGAGGGCCGCGTCTTCGCGCTGAACGTGGCGATGCGGGCGTGGCGCAAATGGAACATCGACGCCGGCCGCTACGAGATCGAACTGCTTCCGCCCGCCGACTACCTCCGGATGTCCTACTATGAAAAGTGGTTCGCGAGGCTCATCGCGCTGCTGGTCAAGACGGGGCTCGTCACGCGGCGCGAAGTGGAAACGGGCCGGCCCGCACCCGGGTCGCCCAAGGTGGAACCCGCCCTCGCCGCCCCGCACGTCCTCTCGCTGGTCCGGAACGGCGCCGCGGCAAGCCGGCAGGTGCCGGTGGCCCCGCGGTTTGGCGTGCGGCAGCGCGTGCGGGCCCGCACGCTCAATCCGGTGGGCCACACGCGGCTGCCGCGTTACGTCCGCGGGAGGGTCGGCACGATCGAGCGCGACCACGGGGTCTACGTCTTCCCGGATACGAACGCGCTCTTCCGCGGCGAGAATCCGCAGCACGTCTACTCCGTCCGCTTTGCCGCGCGCGAACTGTGGGGAGACCAGGCGTCGTCCCGTGACGCCGTGTACGTCGACCTCTGGGACGACTATCTTGAGCCGGCCTGATCGGACCGCGCACGGCCACCCCGCGCGCGCGGACCGGTTCTCCGCGCTGCCTGCGCTGCCGCCCGATGCCGGCCGACCCGCGGCCGGCCACCATGAAACTGAAGCCGAGGGACCGGTATTTGCCGAACCCTGGCAGGCCCAGGCGTTCGCCCTCGCGGTCAAACTCTCCGAGCAGGGCTACTTCACTTGGAAGGAGTGGTCCGCCGCCCTCGCGGCGGAACTTCGCGCCGCGGCGGACCGCGGCGAACCGGACGACGGCTCCCGGTACTACGAGCACTGGCTCGCGGCGCTCGAGCGCCTCGTCGCGGCGAAGGGCCTGACCGACCCGCAGACGATGCGGGCCCGGAAGGAGGCCTGGGCCGACGCCTACCGGCGGACTCCGCACGGCAGGCCCGTTGAACTGCGGCCCGCGGGCGAGGCGGCGCGGCGCGCGTCGACGTGATAGACGCGACGCTCGCGCGGTGCGCAACTTCGCCGGCAATCACGAGCAGATCCGGATCGATCTCGCCGCGCTGGCCGCCCGGTCCGGGCTCGCGGATCAGATGACCGGACTCGTCCGTGAGTGCATGAACGACTACGACCTCGAGGGCTGGCGGGAACCCGGCTGGAGTTAGCCGGCCGCGGGCCTCGGCACGCAACGCCCGGCGCTGCTTTCTCCGCGCGTCGATTCGCATGCACGTTCATTCGTTCTGGAGGAATATTTTCGACGCCCGGACCGATGCCTTGGTAGACTCAGCGCAAGATCGGCGCGGCGCGGTTCGCGTCCTGACGCGGGGGGAGGACCTGGCCATGCAACTCCCATTCAGCGGTTTCAGCGCACGCCGGTGCGCGGCTGCCGGCTGGCTCGTCCTCGCGGCCGCCGTGCTGGCCGGTTGCGGGCCTCGGGCCCGGGCGCAGAACCCCGCCGCCGCGGCGCCGCCGCCTCCCGCCGTGGTCGTCACGCCCGCGATCGCGCGCACCGTCCCCGCCTACGAAGAGTCCGTCGCGCAGACCATCGCGCTCCAAACCATCGCCCTGCGGGCCCAGATCGCGGGAGCGCTCCAGCAGGTCGCTTTTAAAGAGGGCACCACGGTGCGGCGGGGGCAGACGCTCTTCGTCATCGATCAGCGGCCATACGTCGCGGCGCTTCAGTCGGCGCAGGCACAGCTGGCCACGGCGCGGGCGAACCTCACGCAGGCTCTCGACCAGGTCGCGCTGCGGCAGGCGCAGGCGCAGTTGACGGGCTTGCAGGCGACGCTCGCCAACGCGCAGGTACAGGTCAAGCGCGACCGGTACCTCGTCGCGCAGGGGGCCATCGCGCAGCAGCAGATCGACAGCGACGAGGCAACGATGAAGGCCGCCGCCGCGAACGTCCAGGCGCAGGAGGCCGTGGTCAAAGACACCGCGCTCTCCACGCAGACCGGCATCGAGCAGGCGCGCGCCGGCGTCCAGCAAGCGGAGGCCGCGGTCCGTCAGGCGACGCTCAATCTCGAGTACACCACGGTGCAGGCGCCGGTGGACGGAACCATCGGCCTGCTCGGCGTCGACGCCGGCAACCTGGTGGCGGTGAACCAGCAATTGGCGACGCTGTCCACCGTGAATCCAATCGTCGCGCAATTTCCGTTGAGCGAGGTGACCTTCCTCCGCCTCAGCAGCGCGCGAGGACCCGCCGCGCTGGGGCAGGGCACGGGCGCCGCGGCGCCGTCGTTCCAAATGATCCTCGCGGACGGCAGCACGTACCCCTATCCGGGGACGTTCCGCGCGGTCAACAACGCGGTGAATCCGCAGTCCGCGACCATCCTGGCCCAGGCATTGTTCCCGAACCCGCAGGGACTGCTGCGGCCTGGGATGTACACGCGGGTGCGGGTGAAGACCGAAGACCGCCCCGACACCGTGCTCGTCCCGCAGACCGCGGTGCAGGACGTCCAGGGCACCCGCACCGTCTTCGTGCTCGGGCCCAACAACACGGCGGTCCTCCGAACCATCACGGACGGCGGGCCGTACGGACCGTTCTTCATCGTGCTGAGCGGGGTACAGGCCGGCGAGCGCGTGATCGTGGAAGGCATTCAAAAGGTGCGTCCCGGGACCGCGGTCACCCCGACGCTGCGCCCGGCGCCCACTCCGTAGTCAGCGCGCGGCGGCCTGCCGCCGTGGTCCGGCACGCGTACACCGTGAACTTGCAGTGACGCCTGTGCGCGTCGCGTGGAGATAGGAGTCCCGCCATGCTGAGCCAGTTCTTCATCCATCGCCCGATCTTCGCGATGTCGATGTCGCTGTTGATCGTCCTCCTGGGCGCGCTCTCGTACGGGGGCCTGCCGCGCGAGCAGTATCCCAACATCAGCCCGCCCACCGTCACGGTGCAGACGACCTACGTCGGGGCCAGCGCCGCGGTCGTGGCGCAGAACGTCGCGGTGCCGATCGAAGAGGCCGTCAACGGCGTCCCCAACGCGCTCTACGTGCAGTCCAGAAGCACCGCGTCGGGCCAGTATTCCCTCACGGTCACGTTCCGGCTCGGGACGGATCCGGACATCGACGCGGTCGCGGTGCAAAACCGCGTGAGCACGGCCTCGGCGAACCTCCCGGCCGCGGTGAACAACTTCGGCGTGACGGTGCGCAAGGCGTCGCCGAACTTTCTCATGGGTTTCGCGCTGTACTCGCCGCAGGACAGCTACGACCCTTCGTTTCTGGCCAACTACGCCCTGATCCATGTCGTCGATCCGCTGCTGCGCGTCCAAGGGGTCGGCGACTACTTTGTCTTCCCCTCGCGCAGTTACGCGATCCGGGCGTGGCTGCGGCCGGACGCGCTGGCCGCCCTCGGTCTGACGGTCGGCGATGTGACCACGGCGCTCACGGCACAGAACGCGGTTGCGCCGGGCGGCGTGCTCGGACAGCCTCCGGTCGCCAACTCCAACACGCAGTTCCAGTACACCGTGAACACCAACAGCCAGCTGGCGGATCCGAGCCAGTTCGGCGGCGTCGTCGTCAAGACGCTCCCGGACGGCAGCGTCGTCCGGCTCCGCGACATCGGGCGCACCGAACTCGGCGCGCAGGACTATGTCACGTACGGCTACTGGAAGGACCATCCCGCGGCGCTCGTGATCCTGCTGCAGAGTCCGGGCTCCAACGCGCTGCAGGCGTCCTCCGGCGCGCGGGATGCCATGGCCGGCCTGGCCGCGAACTTTCCGCCCGGCCTCGCCTACGACGTCGCGTTCGATACCTCCAACTTCGTCACCGCGGCGCTCGGCGACGTGCAGCGCACGCTCCTGCAGGCGTTTCTGCTCGTGCTGCTCGTCGTGTTCGTCTTCCTCGGCACCGCCCGGGCCTCGCTCATTCCGATGCTCGCGATTCCGGTCTCGCTCATCGGGACATTCGCGGCGTTCGGCGCGCTCGGCTTCACGATCAACATCCTCACCATGTTCGCCCTGATCCTGGCGATCGGCCTCGTCGTCGACGACGCCATCGTGGTCGTCGAGGCGGTCGAGCGCAACATCGAGGAGGGCCGCCCTCCCGTCGCCGCCGCCGAACAGGCGATGCGCGAGGTGTCCGGCCCGGTGATCGCGATCGCGCTCGTGCTCGACGCGGTATTCGTGCCGACGGCGTTCATCGGGGGCATCACGGGACAGCTGTACCGGCAGTTCGCGCTCACGCTGGCCACGTCCGTGACGCTCTCGGCCTTCGTGGCGCTGACCCTGACGCCGGCGCTGGCCGCGATGCTGCTGCGCGGGCGGCCGAAGCAGCCGCGGGATCCGCTCGGCCGGCTCCTCGCCGGCTTCGACGCGTGGTTCCGGCGCGTCACGGACGCGTACGTGGGCGGCCTCCGGCGCGTGATCCGGGTGCGCTGGGCGATGCTTGCCGCGCTCGCGATCATCGGCTTCCTCGCGCTCCAGCTGCTGCGCATTATCCCGTCGACGTTTGTGCCGATCGAGGACCAGGGATTCTTCGTCTCGGCCTTCCGCCTCCCGGACGGGGCGTCGCGGGACCGCGCGGAGGCCGTCGCGCGCAAGGCGATTCAGGCGGTGCTGCGCATCCCCGGCGTGGCCGGCGTCGCGACGGTCGGCGGCTACGACGTGCTGACCCAGTCGATCAACTCCAACACGTTCGCCATGTTCGTGCTGCTCAAGCCGTGGGACCAGCGGCGGACGCCGGACACCCAGCTCTTCCCGATCCTGGGCCGCGCGAACCGCGCGTTTGCGGGTTTCCCGGAGGCCGTCGGCTTCGCGTTTCCGCTGCCCCCGCTCCCGGGGGTTGGCAACACCAACGGCTTTCAGTTCATGGTGGACGATCTCAACGGGACGGGAGATCTCCCCCGCCTGTCGCAGGTCACCCAAGGCGTCCTCGCCGCGGCGGCCCGCCGGCCCGAGGTGACGTCGCTCTCGACCGGTTTCAGCACCGCCGTCCCGCAGTACAACGTCGACGTAAACCGGGAGAAGGCCGGCACGCTCGGCGTCTCCGTGGACAATGTCTTTCAGAGCGTCGGGGCGTTTCTCGGCGGCCTGCAGATCAACAACGTGAACCTCTTCGGCCGTGTCTACAAGGTCATGGTCCAGGCCGAGCCGGCGTACCGGATGACGCCGGACGCCATTCGCGGCATCTACGTGCGCAGCGGCTCAGGCGGCATGGTGCCGCTGAGCACGCTGGCCACCGTCACCCCGGGCACGGGGCCGAGCCTTGTCACGCGCTACAACGGCTACTACGCCGCGGAGATCGACGGCCAGGCGCCCTTCGGCGCGAGTTCCGCCCGGGCGATCACCGCGATGGAGGCGGTCGCGCCGGCGGCGCTGCCCGCCGGCTACGGGTACGAGTGGACCGGGCTCGCGCTCCAGGAGAAGCAGGCGTCGGGCACGCAGGCGCTGATCTTCGCGCTGGCTCTGGTGCTCGTGTTCCTGCTGCTCGCGGCGCTGTACGAGAGCTGGAGCATTCCGCTCAGCGTCATCCTCGGCGTCCCGATCGCCGCCTTCGGGTCCCTGCTCGCCATCATGCTCCGCGGCATCTTCTTCCGCGACGTCCAAAGCGACGTCTACGTGCAGATCGGCCTCGTGATGCTGATCGGGCTCGCGGCCAAGAACGCGATCCTGATCGTAGAGTTCGCCAAGGAGAAGCACGAGAAGGACGGCCTGCCGATCGTGGAGGCCGCCATCGCCGGCGCGCGCCTCCGGTTCCGGCCGATTCTCATGACGTCGCTCGCGTTCATTTGCGGCGCGCTGCCGCTCGTCGTCGCCGCGGGCGCCGGCGCAAATTCCCGGCACTCGCTCGGCACCGGCGTGGTCGGCGGGATGACCATGGCCACCGCGCTCGGCGTGTTCTTCATTCCCGTGCTCTACGTCCTCGTGGCGGGCCGCGGCGGTCGCCGGAGAGACGTCAGACCGGGGACGTCATCCTGATCGTGTAGTCAGGCCGCCCCCGCCAGCCGGCTCACCAGCGCCCGCTCGTCCGCGCCCAACCAGGGCGGCGCGCCCGCCGCGGCGTTTTCCATCGCGTGCGCCGCGCTCGATGTCGCGGGGATCGCCACATGGCAGCGGGGATCGCTCAAGATCCACTTGAGGAGCGCCTGCGCCCACGTCCGCACGCCGAAGGCGTGCAGCGGCGCGAGCGCGTGCTCCTCGGGCGGACGGCGCATCAACGTGCGCTCGCCGAACGGCCGCATCACGACGACGCCCAGCCCCAGGTCCGCCGCCCGCGGCAGGATGTCGCGCTCGACATCGCGTTCGAGCGGGTTGTAGGGAATCTGAATCGCCGTGATGCGCCCGGTGTCCATGACGCGCCGCAGCTCGCCGAACGCCGGCGCGCTGTAGTGCGTGGCGCCGATCGCGCCGATCCGGCCCTCGTCGCGAAGCCGCCCGAGCACCGCCAGATGGTCCTGCCACGCCACGAGATTGTGGATCTGGTACAGGTCTACCCGGCCGCCGAACCACTCGAGCGCGCGGTCGATCTGCCGGCGTCCCTCGGCGGGCGAACTCGTCCAGACCTTGGTCAGCACCAGGGCCTCCGCCCGATGGGTCCGGAGCGCCGCGCTCAGCACGCGCTCCGCCTCGCCGTACATCGGCGATGAATCAAAGACACGCGTCCCCGCCCCGAACGCGGCCTCCACGACCTGGTGCGCGTTGCGCTCGGGACCGGGGCCGCGCACGTCGAAGGTGCGCCAGGTCCCCATCCCGATCACCGGCACGGCCGGCAGCCCCGTCGTGCCGAACGCGCGCCGCTCCATCTCCGCCGGCGCCATATCCCCCTCCTACGTGTTCAAATACCAGGGCACGCTCACGATGCTGATGCGCTCGTTGCGTTTGAGCAACAGGAGCACCCGCAGCAATTCCGCGCGCTGGTTGTGCAGCGGATAGTGGTACCAATGCGGCTCGACCATCTCGGGAATCAGGACGACGATCTGCCGCTCCGAGTGCACCGCCTCCACGCGCGACACGTACTCGAGGATCGGCAGGATCACGTACCGGTACGGCGACGGCAGGACGACGAGTGAGGGGGCCGGCCGGCCCGCCCGCTCCGCCGGTTCCTCGACCAGGCGCGCCCATCGCCGCCGCAGCGTCTCCCGCTCCTCACCGGCGTCGACGTGGACGACGTGGATGTCCGGCGACATCTCCATGGCGAACCGGAGCGCCTTCTGCGCGACCTTATCCCACCCCGCGATGGGGAGCACGACGATGGGCGGCTTCAGGTCATCGACGTCGAGCGGCGCCGAAGTGCCCACGTCCGCGGCGACGCGGCGGTAGTGCCGGTGGATCGCCAGCATGAGCGCAACGAGGGCGGGGATCAGCAGGACCGTGACCCACGCGCCGGCGGCAAACTTCGCCACCATCACGACGGCCACGGTCACCGCCGTGGCCGCGGCGCCGAGACCGTTCACGAACATGCTGGCCCGCGCGTGCGGGCCGCCGGCCCGGCGCCAGTGCATCACCATGCCGGCCTGCGACAGCGTGAAGGCGAGGAACGCGCCGACGGCATAGAGCGGGATCAGACGGTCGGTCACCCCGCCGAACAGGATCAGCAGCAGCGCGCACAGCGCCGCGAGCACATAGACGCCGTATGAGTAAACGAGCCGCCGGCCGCGCAGCGCGGCCGCGTTCGGCAGGTAGCCCGTCACCGCGACGGCCCGGCACACCCGCGGGAAGTCGGCGAAGGCGGTGTTGGCGGACAGCACGAGCACCGACAAGATCGAGGCCATCGCGACGTAGTAAAAGGGCCCTTTCCCGGCAACCGCGCCGAGGACCAGCGAGAGCACGCTTTCGTAGCCGGGCGTACCCGGGGTGGTTGCGCCGATGTGATAGACCCGGACGAGATACGCGATGCCCCCCAGCATCAGGATGAGCGTCGCGATGATGGTCGTCAGCGTGCGCTGGGCTGTGGGGACCACGGGATTGCGGAACGCCCGCACGCCGTTGCTGACCGCTTCCACGCCGGTCATGGCCGTACATCCGTTGGCGAACGCCTGCAGGAGCAGCCAGGCACTGACCGCGGCCGCCGCCGCGTGGCTCGGGGCCGGCGGCGGGACGACCGGCGCCGGGTGGCCGCCGCTCGTGAGCGCCTTCGCGACACCGAGCGCGATCGCGCCGAGCAGGCTGGCGATGAACACGTACGTCGGCAGCATGAAGGCGGACCCGACCTGGCGGACACCGCGCAGGTTGACGAGCGTGATCCCGGCGAGCATGAGGAGGCACAACGCGAGGGTGTGCCGCTGCAGCGAAGGCACCGCGGAGATCAGCGCGCCGACCCCGGCCGAGATGCCCACCGCGGCGGTCAACACATAGTCGATCATCAGCGCGGCGGCCGCCAGCAGTCCCGCCCGCGCCCCGAGATTCGCGCGCGCGACCGTAAAGGACCCGCCGCCGGTCGGATACGCCGCGATCGTCTGCCGGTACGAAAAATAGACGATCGACAACAGGACGATGATGCTCGCGGTGATGGGCAGCATGTAGCCGTCGGCAAGAAGGCCGAGCGGGATGAGCAGCGTCAGCGCCGCTTCCGGTCCATAGGCCGCGGAACTCAGCGCGTCCAGGCCGAAGATCCCGATCCCGGCGCCGGGGCCCACACTCTCGGCGCGTTCTTCGGAGGAGGCCAGCGGCTTCCCGAGCAGCAGATCGGCGAGGGACATTCAGCGCAGGCAATTCAGCAGGCGCGGGGCGAAGCCTCCTCAGGGGGAAGAGCCAATTACCGGGAGGGATGGACGATGAAACGCGAGGACGTTGCCGTTCGGGGGATGCACCGCACGACGGGATACTCGCACGCCGCGAAGGCGGGCGGTCTCGTCTACGTGGCCGGACAGGTGGCGCAGGACGTGGAAGGCAACCCGGTCGGCCGCGGGGACATCGAGGCGCAGGCCGTGCAGATCTTTGAGAACCTCAAGACGGTGCTCGCATCCGCCGGGTCGTCGCTCGACCAAGTCGTGAAACTCACGACCTTCACGACCAACGTGGCCTACCGGCAGAAGATCGCGGAGGTGCGGGCGCGTTACTTCGGCGACTATTTTCCGCCGAACACGTTCCTCGTCGTCTCAAGCCTCGCGACGCCGGATTATCTGCTGGAGATCGAAGCCGTCGCCGCCTGTCCGTAGCCGAGGAGGCGGCCCTCAGCGGCCGGCCACGGGCAGCCGGTGGATGGCCGGCAGCAGTTCCCGTCCCCAGACGTCGAGGGCGCCCGGCCGGTAAATCCCCGGACTGTCGACCGCGGCGATCAGGGTGTCGAAGCCGAGGGCCGCCATCGCCCGGCAGTAGGCCAGAATGTCGGACGCCGCGACCGCGCCGTCCTCGCCGATCCGGACCCGCGCGTAGACCGTTTTCTCGATCGCGTCATACGGCCGGCCGGCCTCGGCGCAGTGTCCGCGAAGCACATCGAGCTTGTGGGCCAGCTGCTCCGCGGGCAGCCGGCCGTTGATGTTGCACGCGTCGGCGTACCGCGCGACGAGTCGCAGCGTCTTCCGTTCGCCGCTGCCGCCGATGAGAATCGGCGGGTGCGGACGCTGGACCGCCTGAGGCACGTTCAGTGTGCGCTCGAGCCGGTAGTGACGCCCGTGAAATGGAGCGGCACGATCGTACTTTCCTTCGTCTCCCCACATCTGCAGGGCGATCCGCACGGTTTCTTCCAGACGCTCGAATCGCTCCGCCGTGCCCGGAAACGGAATGCCGAGCGCGCGATGCTCTTCCTCGAACCAGCCGGCGCCGGCGCCGAAGATCGCCCGGCCTCCTGAGAGAACGTCGAGCGTCGTGACTTCTTTGACGAGCGCGCCGGGGTGACGATAGGTCACCGATGCCACCATCGTCCCGAGTTTGATCGCGCTGGTGACGCCGGCGATGAACCCCAAGGTGGTGTAGGCTTCGATCATGGGCCGGTCGGTCACGCCCGGACCGACCGGGGATTCATCCCAAAAGAAATGGTCCCATACCCAGAAACTGTCGAATCCCAGATCGTCGGCCCGCCGCGCCACGCGGGCCAATTCCGTCCCGAGCGCGCCGTGCCCCGGCGGCGGGGCAAAATTGGCCACGTTCAGGCCGACCCGCATTATCGGGGCGCCGGGGTCACGGGCTGCAGGAACGTCCGCCGTTCCGCGACGATGAAGCGCTGCTCTTCCGCGAACTGAAAGTTGGCGGCCGCCTCGGGGTCGGCCCGCAGCCGCCCGCGATACGCTTCATAGGCCGCCAAATTTTGGAACGAGATGAGGCCGTACGCCACGTCGTTCGTCCCTTCGTGGGGCATCCAATACCCGACGAGTTCGCCGCCGCATTTGGGAATGATCGTCAGCCAGCGGCGCGCGTAGGTTTCGAACGCATTCCGCTTATACGGATCGAGCCGGTACCGGATGAACACGGTGATCGCCATGTCGCCTCCATGCGATCAGGCGCGCGCCGCGACGAGAGCGCGGCGCACCGCCGCCAGAGTCTGTTCCACGTCGCCGTCCGTAGTCCGCCAGTTGCACACCGACACCCGCATCACGCGCATCGTGCCCCCGATCACCCATCCGAAGAACCGGCCGGTGGTGGATCCGACGAGCCCACCTTCGACGTCACGGACGAGGTCGCGGAGGACCTCCTCGGCGTCCGTGCCGGTCTCCGGCAGCGGCCTGCCCAACCGCCGGCGCAGGTCGCCGAGGGCCGCGGTCGCGGCGACGGGCCGGAACGGCGCCGTCTCGAGATACTCGGCCCGCGTGGGCTACCGCGACATCGAGGACGTTGTCCATGCCTTCACCCCCAAGACGTGTTCGAGCGCCCGCTCGCCCCGCGCCGTGAGCCGCACGGACCGATCGCTCGCGCCGCGCGTGATCCATGTGTTGGCGAAGAACCGGTCGTGCAGGGCCCGGCCGAGGCTGCCGGCAAGATGCGGCCGCCGCTCGGTCCAGTCCGTGCACGCCCGAGCCAGGGCGCGACGGCCGCGACGGAGCGCGGGCACATCGATCCCAAGATCCTCGAAGAACCGCTCGCCGCACGCGGTCACGTGAAACTCACCGCCGCTCGGACGGAGCGCCCGGCGGTTCACCAGTGCGTCGGTAACCGCGACGCCCAGCCGTCCCGCGAGATGGTCGTAGCAGGTTCGGGCCGTCCGGAGCCGCTCCATGGCGAGGCTTTGGGTCAGCGCCGTGACTCGTGGAGGCGGCGCCGCCGACAACAAGGCCTCGATCGCGTGCGCCACCTCCCGCCCCGCGAGCCGGTAGCGCCGCTGGCGACCCGAGACGGTCACCGCGAGCAGCCCGCCCTCGGCCAGTTTGCGGAGGTGCGCGCTTGCCGCCTGCGGGGACGCGCCGCCTCGACACGCGAGTTCCGTCGCGGGCAGCGCGGACCCGTCCAGGAGCGCGAGCAGCATGGCCGCCCGCGCGCGGACGCCGATGAGCGACGCGAGGCGGGCGATGTCGGGGTTCGGCGAATACAAGGTACCCTCTCGGTGCGTCACGATCCCATTCTAGAACACGGACATTACATCGTATCGTGAAGTGTGCCCGCACCTGCGGGGTCGCTGAGCGGCGCCGTTTCGGGGCAAGAGAGCCGCACAACGCCCCGGGAGGACATGCGGGCCATGCCCGACGCAACGAACCGGCCGGCCGGTACCGTGGCGCATCCATCTCAGGCCGCGGCGGACGTCTGCCCCTCCTGCGGTCACACGCTCGAAGAGCGCCGCTCGGAGACGCACGGTGTTATTTGGACGTGTCCGGGCTGCGGCGGCACCGCGATCGGGGTCGGCCTGCTGAAACAACTCCGGGACCCGGGCCTCGTCACCCAGGTATGGGTCGCGGCGGAGTCCACGCCGCCGGGTCGCGGCCGGCCGTGTCCGATGTGCGGCGGTGGAATGCGCGACGTCACGCTCGGCGCCCTTCCCCGAGTCGAGATCTGCACCCTCTGCGGCATCGTGTGGTTCGACCCCAAGGGCTACGAGGCATTCCCCGCCACCGGCGCAGCGCGCGCCGGCGGGGTCTCCGCGGGCGGCGTCTCTCCGCCGGAGGACTGGGCCTCGGTGCCGGACGCCGCGCTGCCCGCCGGGGCGCGGGTGCTCCTGGCGACCGAGCGGTCCAACGCGATCGCCGGGCAGGCGCGTCAGCAGCCGGGGGGTGATCCTCCGGACGAGTGGTGGAAGTACATCGCGGCGCTCTTCGGCATGCCGGTGCGCGACGGCGAAGAGCAGCTCGACCGGCCGCCGTGGACCACGTGGGGCCTGGTCGCGTTCACGTGCGCCGTCAGCCTGCTCGCGATGACGAATCTCGACCACTGGATCGCCCTGTTCGGGTTCATCCCCGCGCAGGCGCAGCGCTACGGCGGGCTCACATTCCTCACGTCGTTCTTTCTCCACGCCGGGCTGTTCCATCTCGTCTCCAACATGTACTTTCTGCTGCTGTTCGGGGACAACGTGGAGGAGACGATCGGCGTCCCGCGCTACCTGCTGCTGACGTTCATGTCGGCCGTCGTCGGCACCGCGGTCCACGGCACGTTCGACCCGCACCGCACCGCTCCGTTGGTGGGGGCCTCCGGCGGGATCGCCGGCATCATGGCCTTCTACGCCTGCCAGTTCCCCGGCATCAAGCTCAAGTTCGTCTTCGGCTCGCTGTGGCTGGGCGTCTACCGGTGGATTACGGTTCCGACCTGGGGGTTCTTCGCCTTTTGGATCACCATGCAGGGCTTCGGGGTCGTCGCGCAGGTCGCCGGGCTGTCCAATATCTCCTCGCTGGGCCACATGGGCGGCGCCGCGATCGGCGCGCTGTTCTATCTCGAGTGGCGCTTCGCCGCCCAGGGCGGCGTCCGGTCGGACGCCGCGAAGGTGCCCGCGTCCGGGCCGTGACGGCTGTGGTCATCCCCTCTTCCCTCGTGGTACGGTGACATCAACCGAAGAACGGAACGGAGGGCAACCCGCGATGAAAGCCCTATGGCGTGGTCACGTGCTGGCGGCGAGTGACCGGACGCTTGAAGTCGGCGGCTACCGGTATTTCCCGAGCGACACTGTTCGGATGGATCTGCTGCGTCCGTCGCCCAAGACGGAGGACGACCTCACCTGACCGCACGGCGTACAGTTCTACGACGTCGTCGTAGATTCGCAGCGCAGTCCGCGGGCCGCGTGGTCGTACGAGGCGCCGGGCGCCTCGATCAAGCAGGTCGACCATTGGATCGGGTTCTGGGAGGACGTCGAGATCAGCTAACCGTCAGGCCACGCCGCGCCGCGGCCGCTTAGCGCCTCCTCGGTCCGGCCCACCAAGGCACGAGCAGCGACACGGCTACCGCGGTGATGTAGTGGGTCGCCGCATCCGCCACGATGTATCGCTCCGGAAAATGCCGCGTGCTCAAATGCCCCATGCCCGCCAGCGCCAGAAGCTGCCGTGCCGGCACGACCAAACCCACAATCGGGATTCCGGTTGACGGATTCGGCCCGGACGCAAGCGGTTCGGTTGCGATGAGCAGGCTGTCGATCGTCGCCACGGCCAGCGTGATCACCCACAGCGCCGCGGCCGGGCGGCGGGTTACCCGTCCCAGAACCGCGTAGAGGATGCCGCCGAGAATGCCGGCGATAAACGCGGACCCCAGGGTGGCGGGGTGCGTCGGTGCCGCTGCGCGCAACAGCATTTCGGCGCCGACGCCTGCCAGCCCCGCCACCGCGCCGGCGCCCGCGCCCGCCAGAAATGGCGACACCCCACCCCGGCGCCGCCCGCACCGCCCGGTTCTGTGCCATGGCATGGGCCATCCCGGATCACCCCCGCGCTGGCGCCGCGGCTTACGGGGCCAGCCAGACTGTGCGCAGCCGCATCATCCCATCGGGCACCTGCACGAACCCCCGCAGCCGCGTTGACGCCAATTTGTACTCCTTCGGAAAGAAGAGCGGCGCGTACGGCACGTCGTCGGCGAGAATCTGGCTGACCTGCCGGTACACGCGCCGCCGCTGGCCCATGTCGTTGAGGTACCGGGCCGCGTCGAGCAGCGTCTGCAGCCGGTCGTTTGTGTAGCCGACGTAGTTGAAGGCGCCGATCCCCGACTGCGTCACGAACGGGTAGACGTCGAAGTCGGGATCGGGCCGTCCGCTCCACTCGATCACACCCGACTGCGCCTGAATTTTCGTCACGTCGCTGACGAACGTCCCCTGCTCCTCGGTCTGAATCTTGACTTGAATCCCCGCGTCCGCGGCCATCGCCTGGATCGCCTGCGCCAGCGCGACGCGCTGCTGACCCGGCAGGATGATGAGCGTGAACTCGAAGCCGCCCGGGTGCCCGGCGGCCTGCAGGCGCTCCTTCGCCGTGGCGATGCTGCGCGGCGGGAGTTTCCACGCCGGGTCGTACGCCGCGGTTCCGTTCGGGAACAGCGAATACGCGGGGTAGGCGGCCCCCTGCAGCACGACGTTGGCGATCGCGTCGCGGTCGATGGTCGCGGCGAAGGCCTGCCGCAGCAATTTGTTGTCGAAGGGGGGCTTCGTGACGTTGAGCGACAGCGCCGTCCAGGCCATCGCCCCGTGCTCGAGCAGTTTGAAGCGGGCGCCCGGCCGGGCGGCTTCCTGCGCGAGCGCCCGCACCTGCGGGAGCGGGACCAGGTTGATGATCTCCACGTCGCCCGACTTCACGTTGGCGACCCGCGCGTTGTCGTCGGTGATGGGCCGGAAGATGACCTCGTCGACATAAGGCTGGCCCGCCATCCAGTACGCGGGGTTGCGCCGCAGGGTGATGTGATCCTGCGGCACGCGGTCGGCGAAAACGAACGGGCCCGTTCCGACGGGGTGCTGCGCGAAGTTGGTGCCCGCGGCGCGCGCGGCGGCCGGCGACACCATCATGCCGGCCCGGTCGGTGAGCACGTACAGCAACGGACTGTACGGCCGCTCGAGCGAAATCGCGACGGTGGACGGGTCGGGCGCCGCGACGCCGGTGACCGGCCGGATTTCGCTGCGGCGGACCGACGGAAACTTTGGATCGAGCATCCGCTCGAAGTTGTACTTCACGGCGTCGGCGTTGAACGGCGTTCCGTCGTGGAACTTGACGCCCTGGCGGAGCTTGAACGTGACGGTCTTGCCGTCGGGGGAGATACTCCACGACGTCGCCAGCATCGGAACCACCGCGAGATTCGTGTCCGTGTCGACAAGTTTGTCGTACAGGTTTTGGTAGACCTGGCGGTCCACCGCGGAACCGGAGAGGTGCGGGTCCATCGTCGGCGGATCCGCGTCGAGCCCCGCCCGCAGCGTCCCGCCCCGCCGTGCGCCCTGCGCCGACGCCCCGGTCAGCAGGCCGCCGAGGAGCACAACGGCGAGCGCCAGGGCCCACCCGCGCCGCGTTTTCACCCCGAACCCCTCCCCCGTGCCGTTAGATGTAACGGTGCGCGACCACCTTGGGCTGCAGGAAGTTGAGCAGGTAATCCGGTCCGCCGGCCTTGCTGTCCGTGCCCGACATATTGAAGCCGCCGAACGGATGGGTGCCGACCATGGCGCCGGTCGACTTGCGGTTGAGGTAGAGGTTGCCGCACATAAACTCGCGGCGGGCCTTCGCCAGTTTCGCAGGGTTGAGCGTATACACCGAGCCGGTGAGGCCGAACGCGGTGCCGTTGGCGATCCGCAGCGCGTCGTCGAAATCGCGGGCGGGGATCGCGGCGACGACCGGGCCGAAGATCTCCTCCTGGGCGATGCGGGCGTCCGGCGCCACGTCGAGGAAGACCGTCGGCGCCACATAGAAGCCGCCCTCGCGCGCGCGGCCGCCGCCTGCGGCGAGCCGGCCTTCGCGCCGGCCGACCTCGACGTACTCGAGGATCTTGCGCTCCGCGGCCGCGTTGATCACGGGGCCCACCGGGAAGTTCTCGGGGCCGGGGCCGACCTCGAGCGACCGCACGCGATCGACGATCATCTCCGCCGCCCGCCCGTACGCGCCGGGCGTCGCGATGACGCGGGACCCGGCCGAGCACTTCTGGCCTTGGTACCCGTAGCCGGACGCGATGATGCCGGCGACCGCGGCGTCGAGGTCCGCCTCGTCGTCCACGATGATCGCGTTCTTGCCGCCCATCTCGGCGATGATGCGTTTGAGCCAGATCTGGCCCGGCGGCGTTTTCGCCGCGGCCTCGAACAGGTGCGTGCCGACCTCCTTGGACCCGGTGAACGCGATCATCCGGACCTTGGGGTGGGTCGCCAGCGCCTCGCCGACCACGCCGCCGGAGCCGGGGATGAAGTTGAGGACCCCCGGCGGCAGCCCGGCCTCCCGGAGCGCGTCCACGATCTGGAAGGCGGTCGCCACCGAGTCGCTCGCCGGCTTCATGACGACGGTGTTGCCCGACACGATCGCGCCGAGGGCCATGCCCGTCGGAATCGCGAGCGGGAAGTTCCACGGCGAGATCACCGCCACGACGCCGAGCGGGATGTACTGGTACTCGCTCATCTCACCCGGGAGCGGCGGCAGCGCGGGACCCTGCGCGTACCGCAGAATTTCGCGGGCGTAGTATTCGGTGAAGTCGATGGCCTCGGCCACATCGCCGTCCGCCTCGGCCCAGTTCTTGCCGACTTCGAAGGACATCCACGCCGCGGCGCGCAGCCGCCGCCGCCGCAGAATCGCCGCGGCACGGAGGAACAGCGCGCACCGTTCCTCGGCCGGAACCCACCGCCATGATTCGAACGCGCGCAGCGCGGCCTGGACCGCCTGCTCGACGTGGTCGCCCGACGCCTGCTGCACGACGGCGACCGTCTGGTCCGCCTGCGACGGATTGATGGAGCGGAAGGTCGCGCCCGACCGGACCTCGCGCCCGTCGATCACCAGCGGGAACTCGCGCCCGAGTTCCGCGGCGACGTCGCGGATCGCCTGTTCCATCGCCTGCCGCGCGGGCGGCCGCGTGAAATCGGTGAGCGGCTCGGTTTGAAAGGGCGTCACGGTCATCATGACGGCCTCCTCGCGGGCGCAGCCCGCCTATACCCGCACCGCGTAGGATGCGAGGACGTTCGCGATGCGCGCCAGCCCGTCGCGAATGCGGTCCATCGACGTCGCGTACGACAGCCGCAGGAACCCCGGCGATTCGAACGCCTCGCCCGGCACGACCGCGACGTGGGCCTCGTCGAGCAGCCGTTCCGCGAGGGCGAGCGAGGTCGCCGGCGCCCCGCCGCGGCCGAGCAGTTCCTGCACATCGGGGAAGGCGTAAAAGGCGCCGCGGGGCATGCTGCACGATACCCCGGCGATCTCGTTGAGACGTCCGACCATGTAGCGGCGCCGCCGGTCGTACTCGGCCACCATCTCGCGCAGGTTCACGCGGGCGGTCAGCGCGTGCAGCGCCGCCTTCTGCGCGATCGAGTTGGGGCTGCCCGCGAGGTGGCCCTGCAGCGCGGTGATGGCCTCGGCCACCGGGCGGGGCGCGGCGGCGTAGCCGATGCGCCAGCCGGTCATCGCGTAGGTCTTGGACATCGAGTTGAGGAGGACGATGCGGTCGCGCGCCGCCGGCCACACCGCCGGCACGCAGAGGTGGCGCGCTCCGTCGTACACCATGCTCTCGTAGATCTCGTCGCTCAACAGCGCGAACCCGTGCCGGTCGGACAGCTGCGCGATGCCGTCGAGCGTCTCGCGGTCGTAGACCGCGCCGGTGGGGTTGTGCGGCGACGTGAGGATAATCGCCCGGGTCCGCGACGACACGAGCGGGGCAACGCGATCCGGCAGCGGCTGCCAGCCGGAGGCCGCGTCCGTCGGCACAAAGACCGGGCGGGCGCCGGCCACCCGGACCTGCTCGGCGTACGAGACCCACGCCGGAATCGGCACCAACACCTCGTCCCCCGGGTCACAAAGGGCCCGCAGAGTGAAATACAGCGCCGGCTTGCCGGCCGCGGTGATGACGATTTCTTCCGGCGCGTACGAAGCGCCGTAGAGCTCTTTCAGATGGGCGGCGACGGCGGCCCGGAGCTCCGGGATGCCGGCGGGCCCCGTGTATTTGGTGAAGCCCTCGCGGATCGCCGTGATCGCGGCGTTCTTGACGGCGTCGGGCGTGTCGAAATCCGGCTCGCCCGCGGCGAAACTGATGACGCCGACGCCCGTGCGGCCCAACTGCCGCGCACGGTCGTCCATGCCGATCGTCATCGACGGCGTAATGCCGCGCACTGTCTCGGAAAGGTACATCGGGGCGACCTCCCGCGTCCTTGCTATGAAGCGCTATTCGTCGTGGGCGGGGCCGCCCCCCGCCCGGCGGCGACCGGCCGCAGACCCGTTGGCTGTGCGCGACCCACAGGCGGCGGCCACGCGGGCCAGCCCGACGAGACCCGCCGGATACAGGCGCATCACCGCGAGCACCACCAGCCGTGTCCCTGCGGCGGCGTGCCATGGGCATCCAGTCGGAGAGCCGGTCGCATATTCTCTGGGGTGAGTTCCATGACGACAAGAGCTGCGGGATTTCTTCGCAGGGCGTGGAGCCTCGTGGCCATCACTGGCGTGCTGAGTGTGGGATGCGGTGTGGCAGGGGCCGAGAAGAGCCACTCGGTGTATGTGCCGTTGATCTTCCATGCCGAGGGTCAGGCCGTTCGCACGGCGGCGTGCCTCCAAGTGACCGAGCGGGTGTATCCTCAATCCGCCTGGTGGACGGATCCTACGCGCCGTGGCGATGCTTCCGAACGCACGCTTACAGCCGTGCTGGCCGCGATCCACCGCAAAGATCGAGGGGCGCTCTATCAATTGTCCCACCCGAAGTTGGGACGGGATCCCAAGCGTTTCGACATCCAGGCCGGAGCGTATTTCCAAATTCGCGGCCATTGCGCTCGTCGCGGTGCCGCGGGCGTACGAATTCGACGGACTCATGGTGTTTTTCGGAGAGTTCCGGTTCAAGGACCATAGCGCGTTTGCGCCGCTCATCTTTGCGGTCGAGGGTGACGGATCGTTCGGTTTCCTGCCTTACCGGACCGAAGCGGTGACTTACCGGCTGGTCAACGATTGGTTCAACGCGAGCGTCGGGCCGCCCGCGGCGGGTACGCCAGCGTACTGCGGTGACGGCGACATCAAGCGCGCGACGCATCGGATCTCGCTCGCGATATCGCCGGATACGTCGAGACCGCCGCGGCATCCGAGTGCTTTGTTCCTGCGGGAGCTTCGTTCGATCGACCCGGAGACCTCGCCAACCTCGTCATGAGAATGAGGTCAACGATCTCGGTCATGAAGTCCGCGCTTGCCAAACGGCAGGATTGACGAATTCGCAGCGCACCTGACACCGGACGGCAGGAGGCGCCTGAAGGAATGGTATATGACGGCGGGTCAATCACAGCGCCACATGTACGAGAGAGCAATTATCGAGCAGCAACCCTTTTTTCTTTTCGACATGTCATCTGTGGCGGTCGTTTACACTAAGTCGCCGGCCGCCGTCCAAGTCATGTATTTCACCGCCGGTGCCGGCCAGGAGCCGCTCTGGGTGAATTCGTCCTACATCACCGACTCGGATAGCGTTTTTAAGAAGGGTCCTTTGTATGACGCGGCAGTCCGGGCGGTTCCATTCAGCGACATGGCGATCAAATGACTACACTGTGCGTGACTCTGATAGTACTCAACGTGGGCTAGCCGCGATACCCCGGCCGCAGCAGCAGCCGCATCTCCGGCATTTCTCCGACCGGCGCATCGATCACGACCGGGACCTGCTGCCGGAGCGCCCACTCGAGTGCTTCGCGAAGCTGTGCCGGGTTCTCGGCCCGGCGGCCCGCCGCGCCGAAGGACTCGGCGAGGCGCACGAAATCGGGGTTCAGCAGGTCGGACGCGATGAGCCGGCCGCCGAAGCGCTCCTGCTGGATGCGTTTGACGTTCCCGTAGGCGCCGTCGTTGAATACGATCGCGACGGCGTTCAACCTGTGCCGGACCGCCGTGGAGAGTTCCGGCGCCTGGTACAAGAACCCGCCGTCGCCGGTCATGAGCACGACCGGCCGTCCGGCGGCGCCGGCGTACGCGCCGAGCGCGACCCCGTACCCCGCGCCGAGCGTGCCCTGATAGCCCATCGTGAGATATGTCCGGGGCTGGTACACGGGGAAGCCGATGTTCGACCAGTACCCGACCTGCGTCATCTCGCTCACGACCACCGCATCGTCGGGTAGAGCACCGCGGATGGCGGCGGCGTAGGCGGCCTGCGGCTGGACGGAATCGACCCGCTCGCGCACGCGGTGCTTGACCGCGGTCAACTCCTCGCACCGCGAGGGACGCGACCGGTTATAGCGGCCCAACCGGTCTGCCAGCGCCGCGAGGGCCCGCGCGGCGTCGGCGACGATGCCCACGGTCGCGGGATGGTTGCGCCCGATCTCCTCCGCGTCGATGTCGATCTGAACGCACGGCTGTGCCCGCGGCGCCCAGTCGGACACCGACGGCTGGTAGAAGCGCGTGCCCACGATCAGCACCGCGTCCGAGGACGGCGTGAACTCCGGACCCGCGGTGAGCGGCTCGGCGAGATAATGACGGTCCGAGATCGCGCCCTTGCCGTTGGACGACATCAGGACGGGCGCCTGGAGCATCTCCGCCACGGCGAGAAGCGCGTCAGTCGCGCCGGAGGCCACGATGCCGCCGCCGACAAAGATCAGCGGCCGCGCCGCCGCGGCGAGCAGTTTCGCCGCGCGGTCGACCGCGTCGGGATCCGGCGCGGGCCCGGTGCGCGCAACGGGCTCGTCGAGCGCCGGCATCTCGGCGGTGTCCCGGAGGACGTCGGGCGGCAGTTCGATCGCGACGGGGCGCTGGCGGCCGCTCAACAACTGGCGGAACGCCTCCCGAACGACCCCGGGCACCTCATCGGGCCGGCGGGTGCCGCCGGTCCACTTCGTCACACAGTCCGCGGCCGTGAGTTGATGTTTGATCTCGTGCAGGAGCCCGCGTTCCTTGCCGATCTGCGGCGCCGGGATCTGTCCGGTGACGCACAGCACCGGCGATGAGCAGGCATACGCGGTCGCGAGCCCCGCGAGCGCGTTAAGGAGGCCCGGGCCGGGCACCATGAGGCAGGTACCGACACGGCCGGTGACCCGCGCGTAGCCGTCCGCCATGTACGACAGCGCCTGCTCATGGCGTGTGTGGATCACGCGGACCGCGTCGCGCGCTTCGTAGAGCGCGTCGAAGGCCCAGTCCATCTGGACGCCGGGCAGCCCGAAGACGGTATCGACGCCCTGCGCCCGCAATCCCCGGACGAGGGCCTGTCCGCCGGTCAGCGCCGCCGTCGCCGTCAGTCCCTGCCCCGCCGCTCCCGGCACGGTCACGCCGCGCACCTCCCGAAGGCCGTCACGTCGTCGCGCATGCGAATCATGATAACATCCCGGTCGCCGAGCGCGCACCGCCGTCCCGGCCGCGCCGCGCGGACTCGCCCGGCATCGCCGGCCGCCGCAGGTCCCCGTAAGGGGGCAGCCGGTCTCGCCCCCCGTCCCGCCACAAAATCACGTTCAACAAGATGAGGACGGGGATCAGGTACATCATCTGGCCCATCACCCACATCAGCACGCCGCCGAGGTGGAGATCGTCGAGCGGCGACAGACCCCAGACGCGGGGCGCCGCCGTGTAGGCCGGGTAGAGCGGACGGCCCGCAAACGTAAGGGCGAAGCCGAGAATGAAATTGACGATGTCCGCGCCGATGAGGAGGGCAAAGCGGACGCCGAGCGGGGCCCGCACGAGCGCCGGCGCCGGCGAGACGATGACCCCCCAAAAGATGACGCCCGTGACGACGAAGGTCACGTGCTCCACCGCGTGCACCCACGCGATCCGCAGCGTCGCATCGTACGCCGCCGGGATGTGCCAGGCGAGCAGCGTGCCATTGAAGAGGACAAACGCCGGCCCCGGACGCCACACCGCGCGGACCACCCGGCGCACCGCCGGCCGGCTGTACGCCCAGCCAATCAGGCCGGGCGGGACGGCCAGCGCAAACAGCGCCGCCGCGATCAACAGCAGCAGCATGTGCTGCAGCATGTGCACCGTGAACAGATAGGCGGCGCCCGCGTCGAGCGGCGAGAGCAGCGCGAGCACGAGGGCGGCTTCGCCGGCCCAGAACGCGAGGGGCTGCCGCCGCCGCGGTGGAAACCGCCGGGCGATCGCGAGGTACGCCCCGGCCGAGGCCGCAAGCGCCGCGAGCACGAGGGGGTCCGTGGACCAGTCGGTCCACCGGAGGGCGACGGAAGGCATGGCCGGTGCGGCGGCGGCCGCGGAGGCTCAGCGCCCCCAACCGCGCGAGCGGTCCACCGCGCAGGCGAGTTTGAGCAGGGCCATACGAACGTACATGCCGGCTTCGGTCTGCTCGAAGATCACCACCCGGGGGTCGCCGTCCACCGACGTCGGGAGTTCCGAGTGCGGCCCTTCGACGCGCGGCAGCGGGTGCATCACGATCGCGTGCTGCGGCAGGTGGGCCAGGATCTCCGGTGTGACGGAAAACTCGTCGCGCACCCGCTCGTACGCCGAGGCATTGCCTTCCCCGAAGCGCTCCTTCTGAATGCGCGTCACGTACAGCACATCCGCGCCGCGGACGCCCGCGGCGAGATCCTCCGTCTGAGCGACGGGCACTTTGTGCCGGCGCAGGTACGCGAGCAAATCGTCCTTCATCTGCACCGCGGCCGGGGCGATGAGCCGCAGCGACACGCCGGGATACTTGGCCAGCAGGTAACAAAGCGAGCGGGCCGTGCGCCCGTAGAGGAGGTCGCCCGCGACCGCCATCGTCACGCCCTCGAGCGTCCCCCGCACGCGCCAAATGGTGTACGCGTCGAGGAGCGCCTGCGTGGGATGCTGCCCGGGCCCGTCGCCGGCGTTGAACACCGGGATCGGCCGGCGCCCGCGCGGCTCGGCCGCGACGGCGGCCGCCCGTTCGGCGGCGCCCTCTTCGTAATGCCGGATCACGATCGCGGACGGCCGGTAGCGGCACACGACCCGGATCGTGTCTTCGATCGACTCGCCTTTGGCCGCCGACGAGAACTCGCGCGCCGCCTCGGAGGACAAGACGCGGCCGCCGAGATGATAGGTCGCAAACTCGAAGGAGAGCCGGGTGCGCGTGCTGGGCTCGTAGAACAACGTGAGCACGATCTTGCCCTTCAGCAGGTTGCTGCCGCCGCTGTTGACGATCTCCTCGGCCAGTTTCGCTTCCCGGAACACACAGTCGAGGGCGGACGGGTCGAACTGCTGGGCGCGCAGCACGTGCGGCCACCCCGTCCAGAGGTGGAGAGTCGCGGGCGCGGCCATGGTGCTGTCCTTTCGCGTCCGCCCGGAAACCGCCCTGCCCGGGCGGCGCGGCGATAGAGGGACCGGATGCGCCCGCCGCATACATATTAGTGCCGGCGCACGCCGGCGCGGGCCGAGATGAGCGCTCCCCGACGGCGCGAGCGAGTTCCCTAGGAGGCGCAGGGCATGACCCCGGCACCGGGGGGCAACCCGTACCTCGATCTGCTGGTTGCGCACATCGCCGCGTGGAGCCGCCACGACCTCGATGCGATCATGGAAATGATGACGTCCGACTGTGTCTACGAGTCGTCGGGCGGGGAAGATCCCTGGGGCCGGCGGTACACCGGCCAGACGCAGGTCCGCGAAGCCTACACCGACCTGCTCGAGTTGCTGCCCGACATCCGCTTCCAGAACGCCCGGCACGTCGCGATGGGCGAGCGGGGCGTGTCCGAGTGGACCATGGTGGCGACGCGGCCCGACGGCAGCAAGATCGAAGCGCGCGGCTGCGACCTCTTTGAATTCCGCGCCGGGAAGATTCACCGCAGGGATTCGTACCGCAAGCGCCGGATCGCGCGGTAGCTTCACGATGTGAGCCCCGAGCTCAAGATCTGCATTCGGGGCCTCCGCAAGCGCTATACTGCGCGCTTCGGCCGCATCGACCGTGCCGTGGAAGCCGCGCGCTACGCGCGCGGCGGCGGCGACCGTCACGTGAAGGGAATGCATCCGGCATCCCGAATGGCGCGTCCATGTCGGCGCGACGGGAGGGGATCGATGGGCATCGAGACGCTGGGATTGAAGCGCGGCCGCTGGGTCGTGGCAAACTGCGGAAAATTCCCGAGCGAGAAGAACTGCAAGCTGGTGATCATGGCTCCCGCCGATCAGCGTGACGATCTGGTGGAGGCCGCGAGCGCGCACGCCGTGAAGGTGCACGGTCACAAGGATACGCCCGCGCTCCGGCAGGAGCTGAACGGCTTTTTGGAGGCGATCGAGTTGTAAAGAGACCGTACCGCCGCCGTTCTTCCCATCGAGGAGTGCGGGCGTTCGTCCGCGCTCCTCGACGCGTCTGTACCGGACAGGAGGCTCCGCTGCGATGAAGGACATCGCTTTGGTCACCGGCGCCAACCGCGGCATCGGCCTGGAAGTGTGCCGGCAGCTCGGGGAGCGGGGCTACACGGTGATCCTGACCGCGCGCGGCGAGGCGAAGGTCCGGGCGGCGGCGGAGCCGCTGCGGCGCGCCGGCATCGAGGTCCACGTCCGGCCCCTGGATGTCTCGGACGATCGCAGCGTCACGGAAGCGGCCGCGGCCGTCGAGCGCGATGTTGGACGGCTCGACGTGCTCGTCAACAACGCCGGGATTCTCTACGACACGTGGCAGCGTGCCGCGACCGCCGACCTCGGCGTCGTGCGCGAGGCGTTCGAAACCAACACGCTCGGACCGTGGCGGGTTACGCAGGCGTTCCTGCCGCTCCTTCGCCGGAGCAGGCGCGGCAGGATCGTGAACGTCTCCAGCGGCGCGGGCGCGCTCGACTCCCTGGACGGAGAGACGCCGGCGTACGCGCTGTCCAAGGCGGCGCTCAACGCGCTGACGATGATGCTCGCCGCGGAATTGAAGCCGTCGCGAATCCTCGTAAACGCGGTGTGCCCGGGATGGGTCGCGACGGACATGGGCGGAGCCGGCGGACGGCCGGTCACAGACGGCGCGGCGAGCGTGGTCTGGGCGGCGGTGCTGCCGGACGACGGCCCGACCGGCGGGTTCTTCAGGGACGGGAAATCGATCCCGTGGTGAGCAGGGCGTGCGCGCGTGGGTCGAGCCCCGCTCAGCCCCGCCCGACGAACGGCATGTTGGTCGCCATCACGGTCAGAAACAACACGTTCGTGTCGAGCGGCAGGCCGGCCATGTACACGACCGCGTCGGCGACGTACTTCGGGTCGATGCGCGGCTCCGGGCGCACCGACCCGTCGGCCTGCGTCACACCCTGCACCATGCGCTCCGTCATCGGCGTGATCGCGTTGCCGATGTCGATCTGTCCGCACGCAATGTCGTATTTGCGGCCGTCGAGTGAGGCGCATTTCGTGAGCCCGGTGATCGCGTGCTTCGTCGTCGTGTAGGGCGCGGAGTTCGGACGCGGGGTGTGCGCGGAGATCGACCCGTTGTTGATGATCCGCCCGCCGCGCGGCGTCTGGCTCTTCATCAATCGGAACGCCTCTTGCGTGCAGAGGAAGGAACCCGTCAGGTTGACGTTCACGACCGAGGCCCACTGGTCGTAGCTGAGGTCCTCGAGCGGGACGCCCGGCGCGTTGAGGCCCGCGTTGTTGAAGAGCAGATCAAGCCGCCCGAACTGCTTCCTGGTTTGGGCGAAGAGCCGGCGAACGCCCGCGGGGTCCGCGACGTCGGTGGGAACCACCAGCTTGCGCCCGGCGGGGGCGCGCGATGCGCGGGCCGTGGCGTCGAGCGGCGCCTTGCGCCGTCCGGCCAGCGCGACCGCGTAGCCGTGCTCCAGCAGCGCCAACGCCACCGCTCGGCCGACGCCCGTACCGGCCCCCGTCACGATCGCGACCTTCTTCGAACGCGAAGGCATCGCCCGCCCCCCTGCTCCGCCGTTGCTCGAAGGTACACTTGCGCGAGGACCGGGCCCGGGTCCTTTCAGGCGATCTGGAGCGCGACGTCAAATGCGGCGGCGTATCCCTGTCCGTGCGGGACGGGTTTGAGAAACAGGTCCGTCCCGCCGTTGCGGAAGATGCCGTCCTGGGCGTTGCGCATCGTGCGCCGGCCCTTTCGCGCGTACGGCTGCCGCGCGTGCACCCGGTCCGTGAGCGTATCGTCGAAGTACAGCTGCGACGTGAACTCGTGCGCCGGGGATGCAAAGCCCGTTCGAATTCTGAAGTGGATGTGCACGGCACGTCCCTCGTACCAGCCGGGGTAAATCGTCAGGAATCCCGCGACGCCCGCCGCGTCGGCCGGCTGATAGCCGCGCAAGAACTTCCTGCCCCGCGTGTCGCCGAAGATGGGATCGCGGGTGTCCGAGTACACACCGAGAGCATCGCAATGCCAGACATCCACGATCGCCCCGCGGAGCGGCGTACACCCGCTTCCGCTCAACTGCGCCACGCGAAACGTCAGGGTGAGCGGCACACCTGGCTTGACGGAGCCGTCGGACGGGTCGGAGCGAATGTCGGAGCGGCGCAGCCGTTCGTCGACGAAATACGGCCCTTCCGTTTGCTCCGGCCGCACGATGCACGCACGCGGCGTCGCGCCCGCCGCCCGTGCTGTGCCGCCTTTCCATCCATAACCCGCTGCCGCGGCCACGAACACGCCGCCCGCGGTCCCCGACAAGAGGGCGAGCGTCTCTCTGCGCGTCGAGATGCGCCCGACCGGCCGATCATCATTGAACATTGCAGCGCTCCCTTCCACGTCGCCGCAGGCCGCGGCGCACTATGAGCCACTATGCCGGGGGACTGTGAAGACGAAATGAAACGGACGCTGAAAAATGAAACGGCGCAGGAAGCGCTGGTTACTGGCTGTGGCGAAACGTTGCGGGGTGGAGAGGCTCGGGACGCAGTACCGGCGGCCGCGCTTTGAGCGGCGGGCTCGGCAGGGGCTTGACCGGCGGCCAGAACATCGGCTTATCGGGGATGACCGTGACCTGCTCGGCGCTGTGCCACGGCTGCGCACCGGACAACGGCAGGCCTTGCCGCGCCAGCACGAACAGCGTCGCCAGCGTCAGCAGGCCGCATGCGACCGTGAAACGTCTCATCATCGCCAGGTCACTCCAGTGGGTTTTACCCTCCGGAACGGCCGGCCACGCGATCCTTACGGCCGGGGAACGGCTCCCTGCGCCGCCGACGACACGAGGCGGGCGTACTTGGCCAGCGCACCAACTTTGTAGCGGGGTTCCGGAGGCGTCCAGGCCCGCAGGCGCCGCTGGACCTCGTCGGCCGGCACATCGAGGTCGAGCCGGCGGCGCGGCAGGTCGATGACGATCGCGTCGCCGTCCCGCACGACGGCCATCGGGCCGCCGTGCGCCGCCTCGGGTGCCACATGGCCGATCGCGAACCCGCGCGACCCGCCGGAAAATCGCCCGTCCGTGACGAGGGCCACCTGCTCGCCGAGCCCGGCGCCGACGAGGGCCCCGGTGACGGCGAGCATCTCCCGCATCCCCGGGCCGCCCTTCGGGCCTTCGTACCGGATCACCAACGCGTCCCCCGCGGTGATCCGCCGCGACGTGATGGCCTGAAGCGCGTCTTCTTCCCGCTCGAACACGCGCGCCGGGCCGCGGAATGTCTCCCGCTTCAGGCCGGCCGTCTTGACGACAGCGCCCTCCGGCGCCAGCGTTCCGGTCAGGACGGCAAGCGTGCCGCGCGGCGCGATCGGCGCGTTGAACGCGTGCACGACGTCCTGGCCCGCCGGCCGCTTGACCTCGGCAAGGTTCTCCCCGATCGTCCGGCCGGTCACGGTCAGCGCCCCGCCGTGAATCAGTCCGCCGTCGAGCAGTTCACGCAGCACGACGCTGATGCCGCCCACGCGGTCCAAGTCGACCATCATGTACCGGCCGCCGGGGTGCATGTCCGCGATGTGCGGCGTGCGCCGCGCGATCGCGTCGAAGTCGCCGAGCGCAAGCGCCACGCCGGCCTCCTGCGCCAGCGCCAACAGGTGCAGCACGGCGTTCGTCGAGCCGCCCGTCGCGACTTCCGCGGTAATCGCGTTCTCAAAGGCCTGCCGCGTCAGGATGTCGCGCGGGCGGATGCCGTCGCGCAAGAGGCGCATCACCGCTTCCCCGCTGCGCCGGCAGATATCCGGACGCCGCGGATCGAGGGCGGGAATGGACTCGCTGCCGGGCAACGCCAGGCCGAGCGCGACCGAGCACGACGCCATCGTGTTGGCCGTGTACATGCCGCCGCATGAACCGGCGCCGGGGCACGCCGCGCACTCCAACTGGTAGAGCTGCTCCGGCGTCATCGTCCCCGCGGCCACCCTGCCCACGGCTTCGAAGACGTCCACGATCGAGACGTCGCGGCCTTCGAATTTGCCCGGCATGATCGTGCCGCCGTAGAGAAACACCGACGGCACGTTCAGCCGCGCCATGGCCATCATCATCCCGGGCAGGCTCTTGTCGCAGCCTGCGATGGCGACGAAGCCGTCGAAGCCCTCTGCGAGCGTCATCAGCTCGACAGAGTCCGCGATCAGATCGCGGCTCACGAGCGACGCCTTCATGCCCTCGTAGCCCATGGAGATGCCGTCGCTCACCGCGATCGTCGTAAACTCGATCGGGGTCCCGCCTGCCGCGCGGATGCCGTCTTTGACGTGGCGCGCCAGCACGTTGAGGTGGAGGTTGCAGGGCGTGACCTCGTTCCACGACGAGGCGACGCCGATGAGCGGCCGCCGCAGCGCTTCGTCGTCGAGGCCGGTCGCCCGCAGCATCGCCCGCGCGGGCGCGCGGTGCGTCCCCTCCGTGACCGCGGCCGACCGTTGGTTGAGCTTGGGGAGCGTCTTCGCCATGCCTCATATCCCCCTTCGCGTGGTCCGCGCCGGGCGCGTGTTCTACGCCGCCGGCGCCGCCGTCTGCCTTTCTCGCAGTCCGCGGGCGCGCCCTCTCACGACCAGCCGGCTCGGAGGCGGCGTCCTGCGCCGGGTTACGATCGGCCGCTCATGATCGATCGTCTCCCCCTCGCCGCGGCCGGCATACGCCGGCCGTGATCGCCTTCGCGTTCAGCCGCGGAGAGGCATGCTTCGGAACAGACGCCGCAGCGCGGCCCGCACCAGCAACCCGTCACGCAGATCCCAGCAGTTGATGATGGCTATCCGAAAGCCTCCGGGCGGCATCGCGTGCTGTTCGAGCGGGATCGCTTCGTCGAACGTGATTTGGATGCTGGAAATGCCCGCGACGGAGCGGAGGGCCTCGACATCGGCCGGTTCGATCGTATACCGCCGGCCGTGCGGCCCGAAGAGCGCGACGCTGTATCCCGTCCGCCGGCCGGCGTCGCGGAACCACCAGCGGCCGTGCGCATACAGGTCGACGACGCTCTCGAGCCAGCCCGAACCGTTCAGATCGAGCCATTGTTCCGCCATCCGGAGATGGCACTCGATGATGATGCCGCCGATCGTTTCCAGATTCACGACTCCGGTGAACCCGTACAGGTGCCGCCGGATCCATGCGCCCAGCCGCCGCTCCAGCGCCGGCAGGCGCCCGGCCATGACCGTCCAGTAGTCGAAGCGGCCGCCCTCCAACCGCCGTCCGACCGTATGGCGCCACCACACCGGCCGGCCGCGGGCGAGCGCGACATCCGTGCTCATATGCCGTCCATGCAGCAGCCGCATCCAGAGATGGCCCGGCGTGAAGCGCACCTTCATTTCGGACGCCGACCGGACGACGTATCCGTCCGCCCCCATCCCGTGCAGATTCATCAGGGGCTTGCTGAACACCGGATAGCGGTGGGGCGGGACGCCGTGCGGCCCAGCGGGCACGCCCTGGCTGGCGCAGATAAACAGTTTGTCGTAGAGATGCCGGTGGGCCGGGTACAATCGCCAGCCCGTCGGGTCGTCCACCGGCACGACGGTCGCACGCGGCACGGGAACGCCCTCAAAATACTGCCAGCGCCACACGTCGACGCCGGGAAATCGCGGACCCCCGCCCGGCGGCATGTCCCGAGTGAGGTGGTGCAGCCTGAGGCGCCGCGGGGAGCGTTGTGACCCGGGAGCCGTCACCGTTCGACGTCGACCGCGAGCGGCTCGAGCAGCGCGCCGCACAGATGGTACCAGCCGACCGTCAGCGCAAGGTCGATGATCTGGGCGGGCGCGAAGTGCGGGCGCAGCGCGTCGAACGTCGCGTCGCGGACATGGCGCGAGGTGGCGACCTCGTGCGCGTAGGTCATCGCGGCACGCTCGGCGGGATCGAACGCCGCGCTGGCCTGCCACGCCGGAAACGCGTCCAGTGCCGCCTGAGAGACCCCGGCCCGCCGGGCCGCGGCGAGATGGTGCACCTGCTCGTACTCGACGCGGAGCGCGAACGCGGTCGCGAGAATCACGAGTTCACGAAGCCGCGGCGGCAGCGTGCTCTCGTCGCGGACGTAGCGCGACATCCCGAGGAACGCTCGCAGAGCCGGCGGCTGGTTCGCGAGGACCCGATACAGGTTGAGCAGGGGGCGGCCGAGCGCGCGCACTTCCGCGTATGCTGCGGCGGCCCCGGCGGGATCCGCCGATGCGGCCGGTTCGTCCACATATGGAAGTCTCGCCATGGCAGGTCCGGTTCGATGCGGCGGTACGGCCGGCCCTCCAGCACAGGAAGCGTCCGCGCACGGCGAGAAGGCGGATCGTCGCTGACGCAGCGCTGGGGCAAGGAGGACGAGATGGCCGACATGCGCGCCGCGGTGATTCACGAGGCCCGGGACATTCGCGTGGAGACCGTCGCCCGGCCTGACCCGCAGGACGGCGAACTCCTCCTGCGCGTGCGGACGGTCGGCATTTGCGGCAGCGATCTCCATTGGTATCGCGAAGGGGCCATCGGCGCGTCGGTCATCACGGAGCCGCGGATTCTAGGCCACGAGTTCTCCGCCGAGGTCGTCGACGAGCGCGGCGCGCGGCACGGCCTGCCGCCCGGAACGCTCGTGGCGGTCGATCCGGCGCGGCCCTGCGGGCGTTGTGAATGGTGCCTGCGCGGCGATCAAAACCTGTGCGCCGAGCAAAGATTTGCCGGCGGCCCGGCCCTGCCGGGAGGCCTCGCCGAATACCACGCGGCGCCGCCTGAGGCGCTGTTTCCGGTCCCCCCCGGCTTCGACGCCGCGACCGCCGCCATGCTGGAGCCGCTTGGGGTGGCAATCCACACGCTGGATTTGGCCCGCCTGCGGCCGATGGACAGCGTCGCGGTGATCGGGGCCGGCCCCATCGGGCTGCTGCTGATTCAGGTGGCCCGCGCGGCTGGGGCGGGGCGGGTCTGGGCGATCGACCCGATCGGGTACCGCGCCGAGGCCGCGACGCGCCTCGGGGCGGACGACGCCGGCGTCGACTATACCGCGGTCGGGCGGTGGAGCGGCGGCCGAGGCGCAGATGTCGTGCTGGAGGCGACGAACTCTCCGAGCGGCCCGGAACACGCGGTCGCGTGCGCGCGCGTGGGCGGCCGCATCATCCTCGTCGGCATCCCCGACGGCAACCGCTTCAGCCTCGTGGCGTCGGAGGCGCGCCGCCGCGCGCTGACCGTGAAGTGGCAGAATCGCATGGGCCACGTCTATCCGCGGGCGATCGAGATGGTGCAGGCGGCCCGCGTCACGTTCGGCCCGATCACGACCCACACGTTTCCACTGGACCGCGTGCCGGACGCGTTCCGTTTCCAGAACTCCTACCAGGAAGGTGTACTCAAGACAATGATCGAGGTGGGCTGAGACCGTTCGGCGGCGACGCCTACCGCAGCCGCGGGATCACCTCGGCCGCGAGGCGTTCCATTTGCTGCGCTTCATCAAACATCGGATTCAGCAAGATTGTGGCGGTGCCCGCGTCGCCCACTTCCCGCAGGCCCTTCACGCACGCATCGGGCGGTCCGAAGACGGCCACCGCCTCGAGATTCCGGCCGTACAGGGCTGTCAGCGCGGCGGCGATCCGGCGCCGGGCGCGCGCAGTGTCGTCGTCCACGGCGATATAGACTCGCTTGGCGATCGGAAAGGCGGCGGGCGGCCGTCCACTCTCGGCGAGGGCGGCCCGCAGCACGCGAACTTGTTCGGCGAACCGCTCCGTAGTTTGCGAGCCCGCCCCGAAGAACCCGCCGCCGAGCCGGACGGCGCGCCGCACGGCCGCCGGATGGTTTGCACCGATCCATACCGGCGGGTGCGGTTTCTGAAACGGCTTGGGCTCCATCATTGCGCCCTCGAGCTGCCAGAACCGTCCTTTGAACGTGACGCGGGGCTCGGTCCACAGCGCCTTCATGAGCCGCACTCCCTCGACAAACCGCGCGACGAATGTGTCCGGGTCGACGCCGAAGGCCGCGAACATCCTGCCTCCGCCGCCGGTACCGAAGCCGACGTCGAGGCGGCCCCGACAGAGCTGGTCCAGCGTGCTGAGGCTCTTCGCCAGATGCACGGAGCTGTGCAGCGTCGAGACGAATACCGCGCAGCCCAGCCGCAACCGCTCGGTGCACGCGGCCGCGTAGGTCATCGTCTCGATCGGGCTCAGCACCGGCATGGACCCCAGCACGTGTTCCTGCGTCCAGGCGCTATCGAACCCGAGCGTCTCCGCTCGGGCGAGGTACGCCCGCAGGCCGGCCGGGTCGAACGTCCCGTCGGCGACAAATTGCGGGATGGCAATGGCAAACCGCATGCCCCTCTACCCCGGCCGGTTCACAGGGTTGTCCCCGTGTCGAGGATGGAGATGATCGGCCGCAGCCGGTCGTACAACAGGGCCGTCGCCCGCGCGTCGTCGAGGCAGTAGCGGGCGATCTCGTCGAGCCGGCCTTCGCGGTAGAGCGCGCCCACATCGCCGCCCCGGATTCCGTTCTTCGGCGACGGCAGCCCGAATTGACAGCACCACAGTTCGAGGCCGCCCCGCATCCGGCTCGCGTTCCAAAAGGTCAGGACGTCGTAGAGATCGCAGTGGTTGCCCAAGTGGTAGCGGGGCCCCATGAGGTTGCGCGACGGCGGGACGCCGAGGATCGCCGACCGCAGCATGAGGTACGGCGCGTCGAACGCCCGTCCGTTGAACGTGACGATGAGCGGCGACTCCCGCTCGACGACGCCCCAGAACTCGCGGACCAGCGCGGCTTCCGGCCCCCGGAACACCTGCGCGTCCTCGCCGAAGGTCGCCCAGCCGGCGGCGGGCGCGCCGTCGATCAACACCCGGCCGCGCGATGTGTCGAGATCCCACAGCCCGATCGCGACGATGCGTCCGGTCGCGGCATGGAGGGACAGCTTGTCTTTCGCGGCGTCCACGTCGGGCTCGCCCTTTGCCGCGCCGCTCAGGTACGTCTGCACCTGGGGCGACAGGCTCTCCCAGTCCTGTCCGACCGTCTCGATATCCACGCCCACGACCGCCCTCGGCATCACGTCCTCCCGGCCGGCGCCGACGCCGGCGCATCCCCCCGCTAGTCCGTCGCGGGACCCGGCGGGCCCTAACGCCGGCCGCCCGGATCGTCAACGCTGGTATACACGATGTGCCTGCGGTTAGACGTGTGTGGCCGGATCTTGTGCGGCCACGTCCCGCTGTCCGCGGCCTTCTTGAAGGCCTCGCTCTCCGGCACGTCGGGCCGGTCCATCTCGTAGATCGCCACGTACTTCGGCACGCCCGCGGTGTTCGTCCGGTACCGCGCGGCGCTCCGGATCCCCGGGACCTTGAGCAGGGCCGGGATGTGCTCCCTGTCGTAGACGTCGTTGAACGCGGCTTCGACGTCCGGGGCAACGTCCATCATCACGACGAACAGATACTTTGCCTGCGCGGCCATGCGGCACGCCCCCTTTCGTTGGTCGGGCCGGGTCGGGAGGACGGTCGATGAAGCCACCATGGCTGGTGCTGGGCCCGCGGGACGGTGAAGCGCTGCGGCTCCGTCCGCCCTCGCGCAGCGGCAATGTGACGATCAAAGTCGATCGCCGGCGCGCGGGGTCGCCGTTCCTCGCCGCGGGCCGCCAGCGTCTCGGTCCGGGCGCGTCCATCCCGGTCCACCTGCACGAGCATCAAGATGAGATTATCTTCGTGCACGCCGGCCGCGGCGCGGCGGTCTTCGACGGCCACCGGTTGCCGCTGCGCACCGGCAGCACGATCTTCGTCCGCCGCCGTGTGTGGCACGGCGTCGAGAACACCGGACGGTCGGACCTGCATCTTCTCTGGATCATCTCGCCGCCCGGCCTCGAGGACATGTTTCGCGACATCAGCGTGCGCAAAGGCCGGCGTCCCCGGCCGATGACCCGCGACGAGTTCGCCGCGCTCGTCCGCCGCCACCGCATGCACGTGCGGCCGGCGGCCGGCGCCGCTACGCAAGCAGGTGGGGCGCCTGCCGCTCGAGGTCCGGCCGCATCGCGCGCAGCGCGTCGCCGACCGCGGCGGCGCACACTTCGACCTCGACCTCGGTCATCGGCGCGCAGAGACTGAACGAGCCGCGCGCCATCGCGTAGACTCCGCGATTCAACAGGTGCAGGTGCAGCAGCGACTGCAGCTCGGCCGGCACCACCGCGCGCGAGCGGTAGTCCGTGACGGGCCGGTCGGTCAGCAGGATGCTGGAGAGCGATCCGACGCCGGTCACCTGCGCCCGCACGCCGGACGCGCGCGCCGTCTCGGACAGCCCCGCCCGCAGCCGTTCGCCCATCGCGTTGAGCCGGTCGATCTGCCGCTGATCAAGAATCCGCAGCACCGCCTGGCCCGCCACCATCGTCGCCCGATTGCCGTTGAACGTCCCGGGGTGATGGAGATGCCCCGGGCGGCTCGGGTCGAACTGGTCCATCACGTCGCGGCGGCCGCCGAACGCGCCGACCGGGAATCCCCCGCCGATGATCTTCCCCATCGCGGTGAGGTCGGGGATGACGCCGAACAACTCTTGGGCGCCCCCGCGGCTGAGGCGCAGCGTCTGAATCTCGTCGAAGATCAGTAGCGCCCCGTTGCGGTGCACCACCTCCCGCAGGCCCGCGAGATAGCCGGGCGCCGGCGCGATGTACCCGAACCCGCCCGGAGCGGGTTCCACGATCAGCGCGGCGATCTCACCGGGGTACCGCCGGAATGCCCGCTCCACCGCCGGGACGTCGTTGAAGGGTACGATCACCGCGTCGTCCACGACGCGCTTCGGCAGCCCCGCCGAGCTGGGCACCGGCCGCGGGTCCTCCGCCGGCCCCGCCGCGGCGGGATCGGGCGCCACGCTGACTTCGACCGCGTCGTGCGTGCCGTGGAATCCGCCTTCGATCTTGATGAACCGGTCGCGGCCCGTGAAGGCGCGGGCGGCCCGGAGCGCATACAGCGTCGCTTCCGTCCCCGAGTTGCAGAAGCGGACCGTGTCGACCGACGGGACCCGGTCGACCAGCGTCGATGCCAGTTCGATCTGCGGTACCTGGGGCGCGGCGTAAGCCGTTCCGCGCCCCAGTTCGCGGCCCACGGCCTCCAGCACCGCGGGGTGCGCGTGTCCCAGGATCAGCGAGGTGTAGTTGTTCACGAAATCCACGTACTCGTTGCCGTCGGCGTCCCAGAGCCGGCACCCCTCACCGCGCTCGACGAACAGTGGATACGGCGCCCAGTAGGCCGACGTGCGCGTGTCGCCGCCGGGCATCACCCGCCGCGCCTGTTCGTGCAGCCGCCGCGACGCCGTGGTTCGGCTCAGGTAGGTCTCCAATGCTGCGGCCATGATCCACTCCTTTATTAAGGAAGCGCGAGAGGACGTTCTGTCGGGGCCGCCCAAGTCCTCTGCCCCGGAGGTGTCCCGTGGACATCCGGCTCATCCGCCACGCCACGCTGCTCGTCACGATCCACGGCCGGCGCCTGATGGTGGATCCGATGCTGGCGGATGCGGGCGCCGCGCCGGCGGTCGCCAACTCGCCCAACCCGCGGCCAAATCCGCTGGTGGCGCTTCCGCTGCCCGCGCGCGAGGCCGTCGCCGGCGTCGAGGCCGTGCTGGTGACGCACACGCACCGCGACCATTGGGACGATGCGGCCGCCGCGGCGCTCCCGAAGACGCTGCCGGTCTTCGGCCAGCCAGAGGACGAGGCGAAACTGCGCGCCGCCGGCTTTCACGACGTGCGGCCGGTTCGGGAGCCGGTGCGCTGGCACGAGATCACCATCTACCGCACCGGCGGGCGCCACGGCACCGGGGAGGTCGGCCGGCGGCTCGCGCCCGTGTCGGGCTTCGTCCTGCGCGCGCCGGATGAGCCGGTGCTCTACATCGCCGGCGACACGATCTGGTGTCCCGAGGTCGAAGATGCCTTGCGCGAATACGCGCCCGCGATCGCGGTCGTCAACGCGGGCGCCGCGCAGTTCCTCGAGGGCGGGCCGATCACGATGACCGCCGACGACGTCATCGCGGTCGCCGGGGCGGCGCCGGCCTCACGGATTGTGGCGGTGCACATGGAATCGATCAATCACTGCGTGCTGCGGAGGCGGGACTTGGCGGCCGCGCTCGAGCGCGCCGGCCTGGCAAACCGCGTGGCGATCCCGGCCGACGGGGAACGGGTGCCGGTGTAGCGGGTGGCGCGTCCTACTCGTCGCCGCGCCGGCCCATCTCGTCCGCGAAGCGTGTCATGATCCCCGCGGCGCCGAGAAAGACCACGGCGCCGGCGTAAAAAGCCGCCTCCACACCCTGCGCGGCACTCGCGGCGCCGAACGCGAACGGACTCACGATCGCGGCCACGCGCTGCACGCACTGCCGGATCCCGAGCGCTACGCCCCAGAATTCCGCGGCGACGCACTCGACGAGCAGGCTCATCGTCAGCGGCTGCGTGAATCCGACGCTCGCGCCCATAAGACCCGACACAGCAATCAACGTCCAAAACTTGTGGGTCAACGGCACCGCGAAAAACGCGGCCGCGGCGACGACCATGGACACGAGCAGCGCGCGCCCGCTGCCGAGCCACGCCACACCGCCCGCGAGCAGCATTCGCACCGCCATGGTCGCGAGACTCACGGCGGCGATCACAAGACCGATGAGCGCCGCCGGCATGCCGATGGTGTGCAGGTACAGGGGATAGAACGTGTTCTGGAGTTGCTGGGCGCAGACCATCATGCCCGAGACGAACAGGATGGCGCCGACGCCCCGCCCACGGAGAATCGTGCCCACGAGCGTGTGCGCCGCGGCGAGCGGCACCGCGCGCCGTGACGGCGCCGGGACGCCGCGGATGGCGGCCACGACGGCGAGCGACGGCAGCATGAGGATCCACAGCGCCGAAAACGCGGCCGCGTAGCCAAACCGCGCCGCGACGAAGCCCCCGAGGATGGGGCCGGCCACCGCGCCGGCGGAGTTCCAGAGGGAGTAGTATCCGAAGTTCCGGATCCGGGTCTCGTCCGTGCTCGCCACCGCCACAATGGCTTGGGCCGCGACCGCGAACCCGATGTTGGCCAGGGTCATGAGCCCGTACCCGACGCCGGCAACCGGCACGCCGTGCGCCAGCGTCAGGATGAGCCCACCGGCTCCGAACACGGCGGTCGAGGCGGCGTAGACGGGAACCGGGCCGCGCTCGTCGACGAGCGCGCCGGCGTGGATCGACACGGCGAGCGGAACCACACCGGCGAGACCGACGATGAGCCCGACAACCGCCGGCGAGGCGCCCTGTGCGACGAGGTAGAGCGGAAAGAACGGAATCGCCACGTACCAGGCCCCGTTCGACAGCAACTGCACGGTATTGTTGAGGCGAAGCACGGACCGCGTGTCGAGTGCGGCCGCGTCGGCGCGCCGATGCCTTGATCCGAGAAGCGCGCCTGCAACAGGCGCGTGGTGCGTGGAATCGTCCATGGGATCTCCCGGCCGAACCCTGTCGCGTCTCTTGCGAACTTCTGGGGCACGACAGCGCGACCCTTCGGCGGCAGGCCGGGGTAAGAACGGCGCCGCCGCCGCTCAACGCGTCTTTCATGCCCCAATTCGAGACGCCGGCGCACATCCGGCGCCGCGGCATGGCCGTCCTGGGCAGGGTTGCTGCCGGAGGCCGCCCGATCGTGTCCTCTTGAAGCCTCAGGTGGGCATGAGGTACTACGAAGGATTTCGGCAAGATCACGGAAGGAGGCCCATGGAGTTCGAATATTTCGAGCATAAGTTTCCCGCTGCGCGACCGGGGGGAACGCAGCGGATCGACTCCATATTGGCCGACCACGGGTATCAGAGCCTGCGCCGGGACGCGGTCGATCTCGTTCGCCGCTACCTTCCGAACGCGAAGGACGATGACATGCCGGCCGGGCCGCCGGCGGGTGCGCGAACTATCGACGTGCTGGTGCCGGCCAGCTCCCGTACGACGCGCATCGTGGTGTGCGAACGCCCAGCGCCGGACGGCGGGACAACGGCCGCCGTCATTGCGGTCGGACGCTCCCACGAAGAGGCGCGCCGGGGCTGCACCGGCGCGAAACTGACGCTGAAGATGAATGGAACGCCCGAGGACGGTTTCACCGCGCCCGCCGAGGACGGCGCCCGCGGCAGCGCCCCGCGCTTCCGCGACGAGTGGGCCCGCGCCCTCGGCCTGCAGCCGCTTGCGGGGGCGGATTCGCCGGCGCCGGGGGCGCGAGCGGCCGCGTCGCCGCACGCCCTCATCGCACTGCAGGGCGCTCCGACTGTGCTCGGCCGTCCTGGACTGCTGCGCTCCCGGCTGGACAAGGGGACGAACGGCGCCGCCGGACCGGTTGACGCCGCCCAACTCGACGGGCTCGCCGCGGACGGTTTAGTGGACCGCAGCTTTGTCCTGGTCTGCCGCGAGTCGTCCCAGATCGTCGGCGTCGGCAAGGACTCCTCGGAAGTCCAAGCCGCGATGCAGCTCTCGCTGCGCTGCCCGCACTGCCGCCGGCCGCTGAGCGAGGAAAGTCACGACGTCGTCTACAGCCTGAGTTCAAAAGGCGAAGACTTTCTCAAGAGCGCCGGCTGGATCCGAGCCGCCGTCGAAGCGGCGCTGCGAAAGCGCAACTGCGATGCGGTCTTCGCGGCCGAGGTTCTCGACGGCCGCGTCCACGCGGCTGCTTCCTATAAAGATGCTGTGCTGCTCTTTCGTCTCCGCGATGGGACGCCGTCCGAGGCCGATGTGCGAGGCCTCCAGCAGGCCGGCAAGGAGTTCGGCAAGGTCGCCCCCGGCGTCCCGGTCCGCACCGTCATCGTCGCAACGCAGCCCGGGGCGCCGGCCAAGACCACCGTGCCGGATGCCGCACCTACGATTCTTGTGGCGCCCCAGTTGGACGACAGCTTGGACCGGCTCCTTGACGAGATGAAGCGGGACACCTTTGCACGCCTGAGCGGCACCGCTCTGGAATTGGTCCGAACGGATCCAAACTCGCTATTGCGGTAAATATCACGTTGCGTCAGCCGGGAAGGGAGCGCGTCAATGAGCGGCGTGTTTGATTCGGTTGGTCTCAGCCTCGCGTTCGCGGGAGTCATGATCTTGCTGGCCGGGCTGTTCTTAACCCCGATGCGGGAGATGGTGCTGAACGGCCTGCGGTCTCGGTTCGAGCACGAGATCGCGCTGCCGCCCGTGACCATGCAAATGCCGCCTGTGCCGAGGAGAATCCCGCCGGCGCCCGTCCATATGCCCTCGCCGCCCATCGAAATGGCGACGGCACCCATCCAAATGTCGTCGGGTGCGCAGCCGGCCTGGGCGCACGCGGCCGCCGCCGACACACCCGCCGACGCCGCCACCGCGGCCCGTGAGCAGGAAGCGCTCTTTGCCCGTGCCCTTGTCACCGCGCATAAGACGGCGGAGGACCTGGTGCGACGGGCGAACGCGGAGGCGCAGGACATCATCGACAAAGCGCAGGCGGCCGCAAACGACATCGTGGGTTCCGCTCGCCGCAGCGCCTCCGAACTGCTTCAGAAGGCCGAACAGGAAGCCCAACTGATCGTCGAGGACGCCAACGAGAGAGCAACAGACCGCCTGGCGCTGTTGCAGACCGAAGTCGAACGGCTCGTCGACGAGGCGAACCAGACGTTTCAAGCGGCCCAGCAGTCCGTCGAGCAAAACGTGGCATCGCTGCTGTCGCGGCTGGACGCGGTGACCGGGCATGTGGACGCCGAGCCGCGAGGCGCTCATGGACCGGCGGCTTCTGCGCCGGGCGCGCCGCCGGCGGCCGGGGTGGACGGAGGCTTCGCGTGGGCAGTGCCCCCGTCCGGCGACGAACGCAGCACAGTCGGGGTCGGCGCCGACGGTGGACGGGCAGCCGACCGCCGGTCGGGCAGGCTCGCGTAGGCCGACTGCGCTTACAACGCATTTCACCGCGCCCCGCCGCGGCGGGCGCTGAAGTCACTCGCGCACGGGTGCTGGCTGTCGTACGCTTACGACCGCGTGCAAAGGCGATTGGTAGGTCTTTTTGACTGAGCGCCAGAACGGATAGGGTCATGACCCGGTTCCGGTGGGGGTTGATCGGCGGCGCGATCCTGCTGGTCGGCGTCCTCGCGGTGGCCGCCGTGCCGTTTCTCATACCGGTGGACCGGTACCGAACACTCCTGGAAGGCTATATTCGCAGCGCGACCGGGCGCGACGTGCAGATCGCGGCGCTGCGGCTCGAGATCTGGCCGCGGCCTCACGTGCGCGCGCGCGACGTCCGGCTGATGAACCCCGCCGGTTTTCCCGCGGGCCCCTCGGTCGAAGCGCAGACGGTGAACCTCGGCGTCAATCTCCGGGCGCTGCTCGGCCGCCGCCTCGAGATCAACTGGGTGGCGCTCAACGGCGTGCACGTCAACTTCCTCACCAACACGGCCGGCCGGTCCAACTTCGACCTGTCCGCGCGCTCCGGCCGCCGTCCGGCCATCGGCGGCGGTGTCCTAGCCCTTACTCCGATCGGCGCCGTCGCGATCAAGAACGTCGACCTCTCCGTGGGCTCGTACGATCCGGGACGGCGGCGGACGACGGCGTCGTTTGTGATCGCCGGACTCAACGCCCGGAGCCGCTCCGTCCAGGCCACCGCCCCCGACCTGCTGCAGCAAATCGCCGCGACCCTCGATCTCAAGGGGGCGCGCCTGACCATCCCGTCGCTTCGGGTTCCCGTGCAGGTGAGCTCCGGCACGCTGGTTCTCGCGAAGGGCGCGGTGAAGGCGACGTTCGCCGCGGCGCTCGACAGGACGAGCGTGACGGGAACCGCTCAGGTCCCGCGGATCTATACGCCGGTGATATCGTTTGCGCTCGCCGGCACCGAACTCGACGTCAACCGGCTGCAACGCCTGTTCGGCGCGCAGACGGCGTCGGCGACGCCCGTCGCTTCCGGACCGAAGGGTCCGCACCGCCTGGTCGCCGCCGGAACCATCAGCCTCGGCAAGTTTGCATTCGCGCCGCTCGCGGCGTCGGAGGTGCGCGCCCACCTGAACGTGTACACCGACACTGTTCACATCGACGCCTACTCGCTGACCGCGTACGGCGGCAGGATCACCGGCGCCGCGGCGCTGGAAACCGCACAAAGCGGCGCGCCCGCCAGTATCACCGTGCACGCACGTGGCGTCGATGTCGCCGCACTGCTGCACGGCGTGGGTGCGACGGGGCAGGTGTCCGGCTCCCTGGATACTGACGGCACGCTTCAGACGAGGCTGGCCGGCGAACCGCTCGCGGCATTGACCGGGGCGGGGACGTTCGCGATCCTGCATGGCTCGTTCCCCGGGTTGGACCTCAAGAACGGCATCGTGCGGCTCGCGAAGGTGCTGCAGAGCAACGTTCCCGCCGGACCAACACGGTTCAGTTACTTTGGAGGCGACGCGCGGATCGCGCGGCAGCGCATATCCAGCAGCGCGCTCCGCCTCGACGGCGACAACCTCCAGGCGACGGGAAGCGGGAGCGTGGGATTCGACGGCAGTCTCAATTACCGCGGAACCGGGGTGACGGCTTTGTCCGGCCAGACCACGCTCCCGGACGCCGGAACCGTCCCGTCCGCGGCCGGGGTGCTCGGCAACTACCTCCCCGGCGGGGCCGGTGCGCGGGGCGCGCGTATCCCCTTCACGCTCACGGGAACGCTCGGGAAGCCGCATTTCGCGCTTGCCGGCGTCCCGCAGTTCCTCGGTGGGACCGTGGCCCCAACCATGCCGCAGGCACCGGCGTCACCGCAGGTTCCCGGGCTGCCCAGCTTCTTACAGAACCTGCCGAAAATTCCGTAAGACGCGGCCCGTCCGTTTTATCTAACTCTTCTGGGTCCCGTACCCGCTCCCAAACGACCGGCGTAGTTCCCTCTTCGTAGGCGTCTTGGTGGCCGGCATCGACGGATCCCAGGGAAACGGACCCGGCTTCACGATCTTGCGAGTCGCCTGCACGGATTCCATCTTGGTAGGTTTGGCGGCGCGGGCGCTGCCGGTTTGACGCTGATCTCTTCTTCGCATTGTATCCTTCCTCTCTTCGCGATCAGATAAAAGTGGTTTGGTGTTGAGCCGTCATAGTGTATTATAGAAACCGTATGGCCAATTCCCGCGTTCGCGCGAAGGCAGGGCTGCCGTGGCCGGTCACCGGCACGTACATCTGCGATAAGTGTCACGGTCGCCAGCTCGGTGAAGCGGGCGTCATTGCCCCGCGTTGCGGCGCTTCGCTCGATTTACACGATCGTTTGTGCAATTGCGCCTACTTCGTCCTGAGCGGGACACCCGATCCCGCCAATAGAACTTCCGGACCCTAGGCTCGACCCAGAAAGATCCTCCGCCGGCCCTGGACGGAGGCGTTTCCGCAAGACGCCCTGCTCCAGGTGAAAATCCTACATGACAGTAAGAAAGCGGCCGGTTGCCGGCCGCTCTCCTCGTATCCGCCCTTAGGAAGCGCCGATCGGCTACCCTGTGACGCGGACGTTAGCCGCCTGGGGACCCTTTTGTCCCTGCGTGGCATCGTACTCGACCTTCTGGCCTTCATTGAGGGACTTGTAACCGTCGCCCTGAATCGCGCTGAAGTGCACGAACAGATCCTTGCTTCCGTCTTCCGGGGTGATGAATCCATACCCCTTCTCACTGTTGAACCACTTCACAGTACCTGTTGCCATCCTGCACCCACCTTTTTGAGCGTGCTACCAACCGACTTTGCAGCCTGCTGATGCGTACCAAGTATGGCAGGTCCCACCGGCATACGCAAGGACCCTGTACAGGGACCGTCTTCAGCCAGTGATTTGTGCTTGCTTTTGTATCCTGAGAAGTGTACTGTTGAGGGCCAAGCTACGCTAAGGAGGCCTTGTATGGCCCTCGACAATGACCGCAACCGCGTACTGGTCTCGCTGCGTAATGACCCGGACGGTGCGGACAGTGCGATGCTGGCGACGAGCCTCGGCTTGGCGAAGGACATCGTCGAGCGCCATCTGCGCTACTGTGCGGACTACGCCTTAATTGTGTGGAACAAGCATGGCAATGGATCGGCACGAGCGCAGATCACGACCCGCGGCCGCGACTACCTGATTCGTCAGCAATTATAAATAGGCGAGCGGTCCTTAGCGCTTAACCCAGGGCGTCATGCCGAACGAATGCTTTGGAGCGGGGCGAATTAGAGTCGCGGATTCAACGAGAGAATCTTAGCGGGCCTTCGCGGTTACCTCCTCTACGGTTGCGCCAAGCTTCGGAACAGCAAAATCTCGTATCTCGTTACTGGCGGGTGGTGCCGCGCGATCCGGACTGGGGCGATGGACAAAGCCATCCGTCCAGTGCGCCCCAGCCAGTACCGCCGCGTCTCCCTCGGTGACGCCGGCGCCGGTTACCACGCGCGCGGCGCCTGCTCGCCTAAGGCGGAATCTGCTGCGCTTCCCGCCGATACTCTGCCTGCCGCTCCTGCGGTTCATTACTTAAAAATGCTGGGTTGCTGAGAGGACAGGTGCGCAAGCCGCGTCCAACGAACTCGGGCTGCTGCCGTCAGGCAGGTTCCGTCCCGATAACATGATCACCGTGGAGTGCCGTCATGCAGAACGACAGTGCGATCGGACCGCTGGGGCTCCGCGTCCACCAATCTGCACGATTAACAAAGACCGTCACTGATAACGATCTCCGGCTGTATGCGGAAATAACCGGAGACTACAACCCGCTGCACTTCTCCGATGACTTCGCCGCACGAACTCGTTTCGGCCGGCGCGTCGCCCAAGGCGGGATCACGGCCGGTTTGTTGAACGCCCTGGTCGCGATGAAACTCCCTGGACCCGGTACTGTCTTCATGAACCAGTCGCTCAACTACCGTCGTCCCGTGTACGTCGGAGATACGCTGACCGCGGTTGTGAAAGTCCTTGCGCTCAAGGACGACAAGCCCGTTTGTCACCTTGCCTTCGCCGTGACCAACCAAGATGACCACGTCGTTCTTGATGCTGAAGCGTGGACTTACACTCTACGGCCTTCGACGTCTCTAGAAGGGTGATCAACCACCGCTACGTTGAGCCACCCGTCCTGCCAGCGCCAACGACACGAATGCCTATGCCGGAGCCCGCACGCCGCGCCAGTGGGGCCTGGCGCTGGATTCCGGGGAAATCTCGTGCCTCGTCAACTATGGCGCCACGGCTACTTCGCCGTACGCCGCGCCCCGCGTAGTCAAACTTCTGTTCCATGACGGTACGGTATGCCGTTTCGTACATTTCGGCCATGCGGAACGCGGAAAAGTGGTTCTCAACATGCGCTCGGCAAGCGTTCCGCGAGAGGTCGCCCGTTCTCTGAACCGCGTCGATCATCTCTGCCTGCGAGCGACAGACGAACCCTGTTTGGCCGTCAACCACGACCTCCGGCACCGACCCGAAGTTCATAGCGATAACCGGCGTGCCGCAGGCCATCGCTTCGATCATCGTCATGCCGAACGGCTCTGGCCAGTTGATGGGGAAAAGATAGGCGAACGCGTTGCCAAGAAACTCGTCCTTCTGCGTTTCGTCGATTTCACCGATATATTCCACCCTGGGATCGCGTAACAGCGGTTTGATCTTCGCCGTGAAGTACTCCCGGTCGACCGGATCGATTTTTGCAGCGATGCGGAGAGGCATATCCACGGCCTGGGCAATTTCGATCGCCCGGTCGACACCCTTCTCCGGGGAAATCCGTCCCAAGAAAGCTAAATAGCCGCCTGAGCCCTCCCGTAGTGTGAAGTGCCGCAGGTCGATCCCATTGTAGACGGTAGCCAACCACCGGACATGGGAAAGGGGACGCCGCTGCGCATTACTGATCGACACCAGGTGCTGTTCGGAAAACTCCGCGTACACGTCCTGGAGTTCGGGCAGGTCAAGGCGCCCATGGAGCGTCGTGACCATCGGCGTTGCGGTTTGGCGGGCCGTCGGCATGGCGAGGTAATCCAGATGGCTGTGAATGATATCAAACTCGCGTGCCCGTGCACTAACCATTCCCAACTCGATCATCGTATAGGCGACATGATCCCGAATGCCGGGATTCAACCGCAGACCCTCCGGGCAACATGCCACCAACTCCGCCGATGTGTCGGAATCCCCGCTCGCGAAGAGCACGACGTCATGGCCTCGCCGTACGAGCTCCTCTGTCAGGCCGGAAACGACGCGCTCCGTGCCACCGTAAAACTGCGGCGGCACACTTTCGGCAAGTGGGGCGACCTGCGCAATCCTCATCGTTCTCCTCTTCTCTGTGGGGCGGAATGGCTTCGAAGACGCTGAACTGGCGATGTCGGCCATTCGGATCCCGAGACAGCCTTCTCTTCCGAGGAGCCGACCAATTCCCGGCGGGAAGATCGTGGACGTACGAAAGAGGAGGCACCTTCCACTTTACTCCTGCGCCGGCGGGCAAACAAGAGGCGCTTGGTGCTTTATCAACCAAACTGGCTCACCCATCAGTGCGCATGGGCTACGAATCATCCTAGTTGATCCTAGCGTGACTCCCCCTTAGACGGACGAGGCTGATGTGTCGGAGTGCGAGACGTTGAGGGCATGAATATCACTATGTAATCGGGCAGGTTCCATATCGTATCAAGTGCGGGGGGGGGGAATGGATGCTCACCGGGATCAAGATCGGTCCGGATGTCATTACAATCAACCGGGACCAGACCTTTATGGTCAGCGGCTTGGACGGGGTCGTCAGAGGGACCGCGGAACAGGGATTGTTCACCCGCGATGTCCGGTTTCTCTCCCATTACCGCTACAAGATCAACGGGCGAAAATGGTCTCTGGTGACCTCGTCTCCTGTGTCGCACTCCTCTGCCCGGTTCCAATTCACCAATCCCGCATTGTTGAGCGCGTCCGGACCGATCCCGAAACACGTCGTGGGGTTTTCTGTCGAGCGGGCCGTCTGCGGCGGGGTGCGCGAAGAGCTGGACCTGGTCAATTATCAGCGCATCCCAATCCAGCTCACGCTGGAGATTGAGATCGGGACCGACTTTGCCGATCTGTTTGAGGTGCGGAGGAACCATCCCAAGATTCGGCGCACGATTTCGACGGAGTGGGATCACGAGCGTCAGCGCCTGCACGCCGCGTACGTCCGGGACGGCTACCGGGCCGGATTCACCTATCAGCTCGAACGATACCCCACCCCGGGCCGTCACAAGGGATCCGTGCTGCAGTTCGACATCATCCTCCAGCCGGAGGAACCCTGGCACATGTGCGTCTCCTTGATTCCTGAGGTAAATGGAGTCGCGTTCGCTCCGCCGCCCCGATGTTATCGGGCGCGACCGGAGGACCGCACGGATTTTGAGACACGATGGCAGGCCGCGATTACCAGCGTACGCTGTAGCGACGACACGATGACACGTACCGTGCGTCAGGCGGCCGAGGACCTCGTCTCCCTGTTGATGAAGGGGCAGAGCCCCGGGACCCCCTGCGTGGTGGCCGCCGGCGTGCCGTACTTTGTGGCCCTTTTTGGTCGGGACAGCCTCATCACCGGGCTGCAGACGCTGATCATGAACCGATCGTTCAGCCTCGGAGCTTTGGAGGCGCTTGCCGCGTACCAGGCGACGGAGGCCGACGACTTCCGCGACGCCGACCCCGGCAAGATTCTCCACGAGCTCAGGGTTGGCGAGCTGGCCCGATTTGGGCAGATCCCGCACACCCCCTACTACGGAAGCGCAGATGCCACGCTGCTCTACCCCATTCTGCTGCACGAGACCTACTTGTGGACCGGAGACCGCACGCTGCTGGACGCGTACCTGCCCGTGGTAGAGCGCTGTGTAGAGTGGATGGACCGCTACGGCGACCGTGACGGCGACGGCTTTCAAGAGTACCGGACGCGATCTCCGCGCGGCATCAAGCATCAGGGATGGAAAGACTCTGGTGATGGAATCGTCTACGGCGACGGGCGCGCCGTCGAACCGCCCATCGCGCTATGCGAGCTTCAGGGCTACGTCTACGACGCCAAGCAGCGGATGGCGGCCCTCTACGCATCCTTGGGGCAGGAGTCGCGTGCCGCGCGCCTGCGCGCTGAAGCCGACGTCCTGTTCGAGCGGTTCAACGACGCGTTTTGGATGGAGGAGGAGGGGACGTACGCGTTTGGCCTCGATGCCCGCAAGCAGCGCATCGCGAGCGCCGTCAGCAACGCCGGCCACTGCCTGTGGTCGGGGATCGTCCCGCCCTCCCGGGCGGGGCGTGTTGTGGCCCGGCTTTTGGCGGAGGACATGTGGAGCGGCTGGGGCGTCCGAACGCTCAGTGCCTCCCATCCGGCGTTCAACCCCTTCGCCTACCAGCGCGGCTCCGTGTGGCCGCACGACAATGCCCTCATTGCCGCAGGCTGCAAGCGCTACGGTTACGACGCCGCGGTTGGCCAGATCGCAGGCGGCATTTTTGACGCCGCCAGTCTCTTTCAAGGATACCGCCTGCCGGAGCTCCTGTCCGGGCACCAGCGAAAACCGCTTGGGTTCCCCGTGCAGTACCTGGGCGTCAACATTCCCCAGGCCTGGGCGTCCGGAAGCGCGTTCCTGCTGTTGCAGGCCATCCTCGGCCTCCGCGCCGACGCCCCCCAGGAGCGCCTCTATCTTGCGCCCGCTCTTCCACCCTGGTTGACCTCGGTCGAAGTGGAACATCTTCAGGTGGGACGCGCTCGCGTCTCGTTTCGCTGCTGGCGCGAAGGGAAGGTCTCCCGGTTCGAGATCCAGCACGTGGAGGGGCCACTGACCGTTGTGCCCCCCAGCGAGGTCGTCTCGCACAGGTGACCTCAACGGCACCACGGTGCCCAACAGATCATCGGCATGGAGGGCCATCGGTCGACCTCGCATCGGAGCTGCGGATCTTGCGCTCGCGGAAAGTCCGGGCTCCATACTGACTAGGGGGACTGAGTATGGACACGAGTCACGAACTGGCCCGCCGCTCGTTAATCTCCTGTACGCGATGGCCGAGGAAGGTGCGGATGACTGGGCGGCCGGTCCGGGTGGAGATGTGTGGGCCGGGTTGCTGCGAGACCGCTTGGACGATGCACGGACAAGTACAAAACAGGCCCAGCGCAACGCCGGTGGCGTCAAAGACGGCGTTGGAGGTGGCCGCCGGAACGACGGCAGCAGCCGGCTCGCCTACGCCCCGTGTCGGTGATTCAGGTGGCGCCCGGGATGGGCACCGTAGTATCGCGAAAGAGGACTACGTGCTGGGAGCGTAACGTATACCTGTTCGGCTTGTGCGATGTTGCAGGTCTGTGGTAACGATAGCATTTGGAGGCGCAAGCTCTCCGGCAGTGTAGCCGATTCAAACGTTCGCGTACGTGGACGCCGAAGGCTGGTTAAGTGTACTTCGGGGGTAACTCCGGAGAACGGCTGGCCAGCTGTAGGCACCGGCGGCGGGGGCCGAAGACGGTGAGAAGCCGGTGGGTGAGCGCCTCTCAATATTTGTGCGAAGCTACTCAGACCTCGAGCCAGTGTCCCGCGTTGATGACATTACATCGTACGCATTGTCGGGTTCGGCGCCGACAGGACTCTCTCGACGGCGACGCTACCCTTTCCGGGGTAACGTAAGGGAGGCGACTTGCGGTGGTGGCGTCTGCGGCTTCGCGACGTGCCACGACGCTTTCGCCCCGATTGTCAATCACGCACGTACGTTCTATAATAGGTGCAGGGCGTCGGACATGGAGCCGCGATCGGCCACACCTGTGGTGCGGATCCCAACAAGCCGCCGGAGGATCAGTATCGACCCGGGCGATGCCAGCGGACGTCTTTCGGAACCCGTCTCGCCGGACTGAAGGGACCTTAGGAGGTCCCTCACCGTCGAATATTTCTTCGAAGCAAGCGTCCCCGTCAGCTGAGCATCGCTCGGCCAAACGTCGAAAGGTATCCCGGATTTTGCTCGTGGCAACCGTTGGTGGCGTGATCGTTTCTATTTTCGCATATACTGCCGGTACGCTCGAATTGTTCCGCGCATCGCCCTCTCTGCGAGCACCGGTATACGGAGTCATCCTCGTGTTCGCAGTCTTCGCGTCTGCCGTTGTCGTTTTCTTTCTGCGTAGGTGGGAGGAATTTTCGCAGGATGCTAACGCGCGGGCGCGGGCAGAGGAAGCTTATGGCGAGAGTGAAGCACGATTTACTCACATTGAACAACGCATACGAGACATGACCTTGTTGAGCGAAATGGCGCAAATGCTTGAAGCCGCCCGCACGTTAGACGAGGCCTACGCCGTCGTTGTCCAGAGCATGCAAACCTTATTTCCTCAGGAGTCTGGCGCGCTTTCTCTCTTGAGCGCCTCGCGCAACGTCGTTGAGACAGCCGCGGTTTGGGGGGAGTCTGCGCCCACCGAGCGCGTATTCGCGCCGGACGATTGCTGGGCACTGCGACGGGGACAGATGCACTTGGTGTTGGACGCGCACTCTGGAATTCTCTGTCGGCACGTGCATCATCATTCTCAGGCGTATGGCTACCTGTGTATGCCTATGATGGTGCAGACTGAGATCCTGGGGATACTGCACTTACAAGTGGCCTCGCGGCTGCCGAACCAGCCAGCGGACGTTTACGAACGCGAGGTCGAGGCTAAGCAGCGGCTTGCCGTCGCCGTGGCCGGACAAATTGGGCTTGCTTTGGGGAACCTGAAACTGCGCGAGGCGCTGCGCGTCCAAGCTATCCGCGACCCTCTCACCGGTCTGTTCAATAGACGCTACATGGAAGAGTCGCTGGAACGCGAACTCCGCAGGGCGATCCGGAATCAGCACCCGCTCGGAGTCATTATGCTGGACCTCGACCACTTCAAGCAGTTGAATGATCGCTCTGGCCATGAGGCGGGCGACGCGATACTGCGCGAATTGGGCGACTGCATTCAAACGGTTACGCGGGAGTATGACCTCGTCTGCCGCTACGGCGGGGAGGAGTTCGCAATCATTCTGCCGGACGCTTCATTGAACCTTGTTGCCCAGCGCGCCGAGAAATTACGTGATAAATTCAAACACCTGAGTGTGCAGTACCAAAACTACCGCCTGCCAGCAGGCACCTTGTCATTAGGAGTCGCGAGTTTCCCAGAACATGGCTCAACCGCAGAGGCCGTTCTCCGAGCCGCCGATACAGCTCTCTATCAAGCCAAACATGAAGGCCGCGACCGAGTTGTGGTTGCAGAGGCCATCGGATAGACCGCGTCAGGCCCCAGGGATGGGAGGCCTGCGGGGCCTCTATCGCGCCCAAGAAGCATTCGAGACATTTAGACGTCTCCATTTGATCAATGCCTGCTACTCAGCCCCTCCTGACCCCTCTGAAGTTGTCCAGCTCGTTCAAGGAGATAGTACGGGACGAACAGTTGGCAACATGTCGGCTCAGGAGAAAGGACTGCAGGACAACCTCGAAGCCCGTGGAGGGGTGAGCATCTGCCTTTTCAGGGCCTTCTGACGCGTCTAAACCGCTACAACCCTTGGTATGTAAGGGCTTGTGGAGACGACGGGATTCGAACCCGTGACCCCCTGCTTGCAAAGCAGGTGCTCTCCCACTGAGCTACGTCCCCACGCGAACGCTCCCATTGTAGCACCTTCACCATGATCCGACGCGCACCTCGAGGAGACGAACGCTCGGCGTCCAAGCTGTTCAAAGTGACGTCATCGCCGGCCACCGTCGCGACGATCACGGCGCCGCGCCTCAGGGCCGCATCTTCCCGGATCGCCGCGGTGCGGCTGGGCCTGTACGGCGCCGCCGGCCTGCTGACTGCGATCTCATGGCAGGTCGTCATACCGGTGCTCCCGCTGCATCTGTCGCGCATCGGATACAGCGCGGCACAGATCGGGTTTCTCGCGAGTTTGTTGAGCCTTGCGATGGGGCTCGTCGAGCTGGAGGTCGGCCGAATCGCGGCGGCAGCAGGACGCCGGCGGACGCTGATCGGCGGCCTCGCCCTTCACGCCGTCGCGCTACTGTGGGCGGCGAAAGCGCGTGCGGCCGCGGCGGTAGGAGTGGCGCTGGGAGGTATCGGCTCGGCCCGCGCGACGATGTGGACGCCGCTCATGGCCGGCATCGCCGAAGAAGCGGCGGCGCAGACGCAGGGCCGCACGTTCGGCATATTCTGGTCCGTGACGTCCCTCGGATTTCTCGTGGGTCCGCTGGCCGGCGGTTTCGTCGCGTCCCTGTACGGCGACCGGGCAGCATTCTACCTCGGGACCGCGCTGAGTTTGCTCGGCATGCCCGTGATCTTTGCGCTCACGGACCCGGGACGGCCGGCGATCGCCGCGCCCCGCGTGCGCCCGTGGGAAGCGCTGCGCGACCGGTGCTTCGCGCGCCTCTGTCTCGCCAACCACCTCCACTACGCGGTCTCGGCAATCTGGACGACGTTTCTTCCCCTGTACGCGGCCAAGCAGGGGCTGTCCGTGCTCGTCATCGGCGAGATCTTCGCCGTGCAGGGGCTGACGTACACGCTGTGCCAGATACCCACCGGCCGGCTCGCGGACCGGATCGGTCCGGAGCGATTGATCGCCCCCGCGGTGATTGGCCGAGCGGCGGTATCGCTCATCGTGCCGCTACTTCACTCACCGGGCGATTTGCTTCTCATGGGCGCCGCGTACGGGCTCCTCGGCGGCGTCGTGCCGGTGAGCTTCACGACGGTCATCGCGCGCATCACGCCGCGCGAGCGGTACACCACCGCAATGGGTGTGTACAATAGCTCGGGCGACCTCGGCTTCTTCGCCGGGCCACTGCTGGGGGGCGCCGCGGCGCTTCTCGGCATCGCCGCCCCGTTCTTGTTGTGCGCGCCGCTCGGCGCCGCGGCGTGGGTCAGCGCGCAGAACGCCGGGAAGGCCTTCCGGCAACAGCCGCTCTAGCGCGCTCCGCACTGAGCAACGCCTCGATCGTCCGCATCGCCGCGATCAGGCGAGCCTGACCCGCCGGGGGGAGCCGCCGCAGCATCACGGCGGTGTCCCGCTGCGAGCGCGCATCCAGCGGCGCGAACGACCGCCGTCCGCGCCGCGTGAGCACCAAGTGCTGCTGCCGGCCGTCCGCGGACGAGCGGGTCCGCTGAATCAAGCCTCTCGCCTCGAAGGCCTGGAGCAAACGGCTGAGGTACCCCGCGTCCAGATCGAGATCGCGGGCGAGGTCCGACGCGGTCGGCTGCCGCCGATGCGCGAGCTCATACAACACCCGCGCCTGCGTCAGCGAGAACGGGCTCGCGAGGTAGTCTTTGCGCAGCACTCCGATATGGCGTGTATAGAAGCGGTTGAACGCCCGAACGGCGGCGATCCGCGCCGGCAGGACTCGGTCACCCATCTTCTGCGACGATCTCGTAGTGGCGGACCCTCGTGTCGAATCGGCTGAGCAGCGCGGCGGCCGCGTCCTCCACGACGGCCGCATCCGGGTCCTCCCCCGCGAAGGCCCGGACGGCCTCTTTAGAGCGCCACCGCGTCACGACGATGAGCTCGCTCTCGCCGTTCGCGTCCCGTCGGAGCAGCCACGCGCCGGCGTAGCCGGCGATCGTCCGCAGCTGCGGCAGCACGCGCGTGCGCAGGTGCTCGGCGTAAGCGGGCGCCCGGCGGGGCGTCGTGTGCGCCGTCCAGACCCGCGCGATCACGAGGCGCCGCCTACGACAACCGCCCACGGCTGTACTTCCCACCGGCGCACGAGACCTTCGCGCACGTACGGATCAACGCGGGCGAAGGCCTCGGCCGCGTCGGGACCGGACCCGCGAAACACAAGCAGCGCCCTGGTCGGCGGATCGCCCACTGCCCCGGCGAGCACCAACTCGTTGCGCGCGTGGGCCTCGCGGGCGAGCCGCAGGTGCGCCTCGCGGTGGGGCGTCCGCCGCGCCGCGAAATTGTCGACCACGTCGTAGAGCAGCACGTAGTGTCCCACCACGGTCACCCGCCCCCCGCCGGACGCGCCGTCAGTTGGATCTCCAGCCGGCGGTTGGCCTTGCCTTTGTTCTCGGTTTTCGCGATGTGGAGGCCGCCCACTTCACCGGTGCGCGCCACATGCGTCCCGCCGTCGGCCTGAGCATCGTACCCCTCGATCTCAATGACGCGAATGCGCTCGAGGTCCTTCGGGACCAGGTCGCGCGCAAGCCGCACGAGATCCGAACGCGCAAACTCCTCCTGTGTCACAAACCGAACCCTGATCGGCCGGTCGTCCGCGAGGACACGGTTGGTCTCGCGTTCGATCTCGGCGACCCGATCCTTATTGAGATCCTCGAGCGAAAAATCCATCCGCGCCCGGTCCGGGTAGATCGCGCCGCCCGTCACGCGCGCGTTGAACAGCCGGTAGACCGCGCCGACGAGGACGTGCAGCGCCGTATGGTGCCGCATGATGGCATACCGCCGGTCCCAGTCCAGCGCCGCCTGCACCATGACGCCCGGTTCGGGCCCCGGGCCGTCCAGCACGTGCCACACGGCTTCGCCGTCGCGCCGCATCTCGGTCACCCGCCGCTCACCGCCCGACCAGCGCAGCACGCCGGTATCGGCCGGCTGCCCCCCGCCACCTGGATAGAGCACCGTGCGTTCGAGCACGACGGCGTTATCGGCGGTGGTCTGGACGGCGGCGTCCGCCTCGCGCAGATAACTGTCGCGAAGGTAAAGCAGTTCGGTCACGGCATTCGCCTCCGATCATGCGGCGCGCTCCCACCCGATGGGACGGGGCGAGATAGTTGCTTAAGTCAAATATTTCGGGAACGGCCGGCCGTGAGTCCTGCCCCGCACCCTCGGCGCGCGCCGATCAGGACCCGGCGGCTCGGCCGGCGAACCAAGGCTCCGGCCGAGCCGTTTTTGGGCACAAGGGTGTCATTCAGGACCGGGGAGTGTGCGATGCGACCTGGCAGGTTGGTCGGCGTTGGGCTTGTGATTCTGACGAGCGCGCTCTGGGCGGGCGCTCCCGCGGGCGCGCAGCCGAATGGCGCGGGCTTTCCCGATGTTCCGCCGTGGCACTGGGCCTATCAGGGCGTGCTCAAGGACGCGCAGGCCGGGCTGCTGATCGGCTACCCGGCCGCGCCCGCGGTCCTGATCGAGAACTCCATCGCACAAGTCTACGATGGGTTCATCCACGCGCAGGCGCCCCAGGCGCAGGCATGGGTCGAGCGCTTCACGTTCAACCGTCCGGCCGCGTGGCCCGGACCCCTCGAGCGCGCGCAGCTCGCCTCCTTCTCGCTCCGAGAGATGCGACCCACTGCTACCGGGGACGCCGCGACGGCCACGTTTGTCGCGGAAACGCAGAAGCGAGCGGGGCAGCCCGCGACGTCGCGGATGCGCGTGACCCTGCGACTGATCGACAGCGACTGGAAGATCGACTACGCAACCCTCGCGACCGGGAGCAGCCTCTTTCGTTAGCCTGACGATCCTCCCGCCGCCCAGATGGCGGCGCAGCGAGCTGAGATCTCGACGCTTTCTGGCAGTTTTTAGGACTCCGCGATAGCCGCCATCCTGCTGCGGCCCGATGACATCACGCCCGGAACGCGGAGGCTTCCGAGCCGGACAACCCGAAGGCACGGCCCACCGGAGGGGGCGAAGGTCTTACTCGGGAGGGAGTAGCATGCCTACGTACGTCACGCTCTTGAAGTACACAGCGAAGGGCGCCGAGCAGATCAAGGGTGGGCCGGGCCGTCTTGAGGAGGCGAAGAAACGAGCAAAGCAGCGGGGCGGCGAGATCAAAGCCTTCTACCTGACCATGGGCCGGTATGACGCCGTGGTGATCAGCGAAGCGCCCAACGACGAGGCGGCCGTTGGCGCAGCAATGGCCGCGGCGCAACTAGGATTCGTGAACCCGGAGACGATGCGCGCATTCACGGAGGACGAATACAAGAAGCTTGTCGCAGCCCTGCCCTGAACGCGTCGTCGCGTACTCCCCCCTCCGGAACTCGCCCAACTCCTCCCGCGCCGGAACGTGAGGAAAGACGACTCCCCCTTGCGGTCTGCGAATGCGGGCGGGCCACGGCGTCGTCGTGGCGGAGGGAAGGAGATTCGAACTCCCGCCGGCGGATCCGCCTGACCTTCCAGATTCCTTAAAAGACAAGGGTTCCCGCGGTGCCGGCTGAACCCGTATGCTCGATTTGCACTCATTCGCGATCTTCCGCTTCCTTCGATCCTGCAGAATCATCCGTAAGTGTAGTAGGTGCAGCCGTGGTGAATTCGGAACGAGGCTTGAGAAAGAACATCCTTGCTTGGCGACGAGACGGTGGAAGATGAGGGGGCGAACGATGCGCAGGATGAGGTCCGTCTGCGTGGGAATCGCGGTGGTCGCGGTATGCGCAGCACCATTCTCGTCCGGAGCGGCTGGGGCCGCGGTGGCTACGTCCGCGGTAATCGTTGAAGGGCTCACCGCGGCCGTGAGCAATACCGGCCAGTTGTTCATTGCAGGCCGCGTCGCGGATATCGGTCCCCGGTCCGCCGAGTGGGCAGCGGTGACCGCGGCCGTGACCTTCATCCGTGCGTCCGGCCTGGTGACGGAACAGCAGGTGCGCATCTCTCAACCCATCCCCCCGGGCGCGAGCCTCCCCTTTGTGGCCGAGACCCCAATCCTGGACGACGTGGTCGTGCAGTACACCGTCGTGGTCTCTGGGCGGTCCGGCAACGCGGTCCTTCCCGAAGCTCGGGCAGCCGGTACGATGCCCCCATCGGCGTACGCCGAGTTTGCCAGGAGCCAGATCAGTGTCGATGTGCAACTCGGAGCGCCCTCGCCCACCGCCAGGGGCTCGTTCGTTCAGGCGTTCGTTTCGATCAGTGGCACCCGCGCGATTCCACCCACGTGGATCCGGGACGTACGAGTGCTGGTCCCCGTCCAGTACCAGGTCACCGGCGCCTTGCTTGTCAGCGCCACCTCGCTGGAGGTTCATCTCACTCCGGGCCGGACCGCGACGGTCCTGGTCCCCGCGTACGCTCCGAGCGGCGTACTGACGGGCCCGCCGCAGGTCAGCGACGTGCTGCTGAGCCAGTAGCGAAGCTGCCATAGGCCAGGATCAGTTTTCGAATCGCGAGCTCACTCTGACTTAGAGATGGGTTGCTCCTAAACAGACGGCCCAAGCGGTCAATCACCGGAACCAGTGAAGGGCGTTGGCTCAGGAACGGAAGGACTCGGCCTGGGTCGCATCCTGTAACGCTCAGATCGTGATCCCACGTCACCCAGTTCAATACGCCAATGATGTCGCGTAGAGACCGACCCGCATCGCCGTCACCTCCGGATTACATGGTATTTCCCCCTGCGTTAGCTGTGCCTGTTGCCAAAGTACTAAAGGCCTCGCGTATCTGTCAATAGGAAACCCCTCACGTATTGACGGTCGGCCTGGGTCGGCGTATCCTGGCGGCATGAGGGTGTCGGCTAAAGCCAGGAAGCTGCTTCAAGAACTCGGCCGGATTGGCGGAAAGAAAGGCGGCAAGGTCCGCTCTGAACGGATGACGTCAGAACAACGGCGGGAGGCCGCCCGCAAAGCCGTTCAGGCCCGGTGGGCCAAAGCGAGGGCGAAGAAGAGTAGCGGGGTTGCCAAGAGATCTAATCCGTAGTACGGGGGAGGTTCCCTGATGGCCTTCCGGGCGCACCTCGTCTTGTTAATCAAGCAGCGCGGCTTTGCAAATGCCGCCCACATAGCGTGGGGGATTACAAAGCGCCTCAGAAGAGGAGGGCTCGATGCGTACGTCGCGTCTATTGATCGGCCCGAATCCCCTGTGCGTCAGCGGCGCCGGTCAACGTCGCAGCGCAAGAAAGCCGTCTCGAGAACTACATGATTCGCACCTTCAAGATCGGTAGGTCTATAGCCCGAGTGTCTTTGATCTGCGCAGTGGCTCACAAGCCCGCCAAGGCTAGTAGGCAGGCAGTGATGTGCAACCATAAGAAGGCCCGAAACCCAGTCCTGATGCGGGGTCTGGCAATCGCGTGCAGTCGGGCGCAGCCGGGCGTGTGGCGGAGGGAGGGAGATTCGAACTCCCGAGGGGTCGCCCCCTAGCGGTTTTCAAGACCGCCGCAATCGTCCACTCTGCCATCCCTCCGGAGCCAAGTATAACATCGGCTGAAGATCGGGGGCACAGAGAAGGCCGCGACAACCTGCTACACGGCGCCGCATCTGCCCGAGGTGGGGCGCCTTGTAGTCGCTCCGGGTTCGCGGTCCGCGTCGCTGCGTCTGGCCAATCATCCAGGGGATGCACGTGACGGGAGGGAGACCGGGCGCGCATCCGGAATGCCGTGCCGGTGCGCATCCGCGTCGAGGTACGCGCCACCAGCGTCGTCGTGCCGGAAGGAGCGTTCCGTGCGATGAGGAGTGCGTTCGCCGGGTGTGTGACGGTCCTCGTGTGGATGCTGGTATCCGGCGCGCCGGCGAGGGCGCAGGTCCCGCTACCACAGTTCTCCGCCGACGTGATGACCCCGAGCGGGACGCCTGACAAATTATACGTTGGGTCCGGCAAGGTGCGTATCGAGCACTTGCAGGACCAGCGGCCGGTCATTTTCATTGTGGATTTGGGGACGCAGGCCGGGGTGATGTTGGATCCGACTCAGAAGATGTACCGGGCAGGAATGACACCCGGGCTGGCCGCGTACTTTGCACTTCTGCAGCCGATCGATCCCGGCAACCCGTGCCCGCGGCTGCGGCAAATAGCGCAGGCGGCCGTTTCAGCTTCCAAGCTCAAGGTGCTCGAGTGCAAGAACATCGGCGGCGAAACCGTGAACGGGCGCCGCACGGTGAAGTGGGTGGGGACGTCGCAAACGGGGCAGTTTCCGCCGCGCACTGGGTACTTCTGGATCGATCCGCCGCTGCACTTTATCGTCAAATCTCAAAACGCGGACGGGTCCGGCCTCTTCGAGCTGCGGAACATCAAGGAAGCACCGCAGCCGGCGGGCCTCTTCGAAATTCCTCCCGGGTATCAGAAGGCCCCGTGAGCTAACACCGGGATTGGCGTGCGCGTCCAACCGCGAGGAGGTCGTTGATGCGCGGTTCTCAAACATCCGGGTTGCGCGTACCGGCGACGGAGGCCCTCCTGTGACGACCCACTACGTTCCGCAAGACCGCGTGCACTACAACTGGGACGTGCGGCACGAACCGGCGATCGTCGCCGACAGCGGCGACGTGCTGGTCGTACTCACGCGCGATGTGAGCGACAACCAAATCACGGCGGCGTCGACGGCCTCCGTCCTGACGACGTTGAACTGGCAGCGCGTGTATCCGCTCGCGGGACCGGTCTACGTGGAGAACGCGCGGCCCGGCGACACGCTCGCGATCGAGATTCTGGACATGCACACGCAGGGTTGGGGCTGGGCCGCGATCATACCAGGTTTCGGGCTGCTGGCCGACGATTTCAAAGAGCCGGCCCTCCGGGTCTTCGATCTCACACACGGCGACCTCGCCTACCTGCGCCGTGACATCGCCATCCCGGTCGAGCCGTTTTTCGGGACCATGGGCGTGTGTCCCGCGGGCGCCCAGGAGCGGGCCATCATGCCGCCGGGCACGTTCGGCGGCAACATGGACACCCGGCAGCTCACCCGCGGCAGCACGCTCTACCTTCCCGTCCAGATGGAGGGGGCGCTGTTCAGTTGCGGCGACGCGCACGCGGCCCAGGGAGACGGAGAAGTGTGCGTCACCGGGATTGAAGCGCCGATGTACGCGACGCTGCGCCTGACGCTTCAGAAAGGGCGGACCATTCCCGCGCCGCAATTCGTGCATCCCGGTCCTCTGGTCCCGCGCGTCAATCAGGGGGGATGGTACGGAACGACCGGTGTGGGGCCCGATCTGGAGACCGCGGCGCAGGACGCGGTGCGGGCGATGATCGGCTACCTCTCCGAGCAGCACGGCCTCCCGGCGGAAGATGCCTACATCCTCGCCAGCCTTTGCGTGGACCTGAAGATCTCGGAGATCGTCGATGCGGGGCAGTTCATTGTGAGCGCGCTGCTGCCGATGGCAGTGTTTCACCCCGCGGCCTAGCCGGGAGGTGCGCGCCCGCCGGGAGCGTCACGCCAGGCGCAGGCGTCGGGCCACCGCGATTACAGAGGCGAGGAGCGGTTCCAGAACGCCCCTCGCCCCGACGACGACGGCGGCAGCGGCCGCGCCGACGGCGATGCCTCCCGCAATGTCCGACGGATAGTGAAGGCCGACCAAAACCCGCGCGGTGCCGATCACCGTAGCGCCGAGCACCGCCGCGGCGCCGGGCACCGGCTCCCCCCGCAAGAGCAACGCGATACCGACGGCGGCGGCCACCGCCGCATGGTCGCTCGGGAAGGACGCGTCGTGCGGCCGGGGCACGAGCACCTGGGCCGGCAACACCAGGAACGGCCGGGGCCTGGGCGCCACCACGTTTAAGACAGCATTAACGGCGAGAGCCACCAGCGCGGCGGCGACGGCGAGCAGCACCGTCCGGCGCCGTTCGGACACACGGTCACCAGCGCGGCACCACAACCAAAGGAGCAACGGTGCGTAGAGAAAGAGCGCGTCTTGCGCTACCCACACGGCGAGTATCCCGAGCGCGGGGGCGTGTGACGGCAGCCCATTCAAGAACAAAAACAGTGCAGTGTCCACGCCGTTTCACAGTACCGGACCGTGACCGCCTTGACAACGTTTAACATATGTTGCTAGAGTAGCAATACGTGTTACACTCACCCTCCAGCACACCCCGCCGTCCGTCGAACCGCCCTCGGCGACGCGGGCGACGGCACGCGGCATTCCACGAAGGAGGACGACGATGAAATGGGTCACGCGCAAGAATGCGAATGTCGACCGGATCGCGTGTCCGTGGCTGATCCGAAAGTTCGTGGACAAGGATCCCGTCTTTCTGTACGTGCCGGCGGAAGACGTCCTTGCTGTGGCGGACCGGGAACATGCCATCCCCTATGACATAAAGGACGTGGAGTTGGGCCACGTAGACGGACGCTGCAGCTTTGAATCCATTATGGTGAAATACGACCTTCGTGATCCGGCCCTGCAGAAGCTGGCCAAGATCGTCCACGGCGCGGACGTCGCTGCGGACATCAACATCGTGCCCGAGGCCGCGGGGCTCAAGGCGATCGCACATGGTTTCGCGGCGGTTCACGGCGACAACGATCAAGAGAAGATCCGTCTGGAGACCCCGCTCTACGATGCGCTCTATGCGTGGTGCCAGCGCAAAGTCGCGGAAGGCCGGTAGCGCGGGGCTGTGCTCACCCAGACAGGAACCGTTGTGTTGCCTCCGCATTCTTCCGGCGGCTTCGATCACGGGGATGTACATCTTCAGACGGGCCGGGTCTTTGTCGCTCACACCGCGCTCGGGACAGTCGACATCATCGACGGCGAGCGCGGCGCGCACCGCAGCACGATTCGCGGCTGTCCGGAAGCAAGCGGTGTGTTGTGCGCACAGGAGGAGGGCCTGGTCTTCGCAGCGGCGCGCGGCAACGGGGTGGTCCTCATCATCAACGCGCTTTCCGAGGCCGTGACCGGTAGGGCGGACGTGGGCCCGAAGCCCAACGGGTTGGCGTGGACGCCGCGGAGCCAACGTCTACTCGTCGCGGACGTCCAGGACTTTCACGCGAGACTCGTCGACCCCGGCCAGGCTTCTGTCGTCGCGAGCGCGGAGTTGCCGGGCAGACCGCGCTGGTGCGTTTATGACCCGGACCGAGACCGGTTTCTCGTGAATATTCGCGACCCGGCATGCGTCGCCGTCCTGGACGCCCGGACGCTCACGGCCGTGGCGCGATGGCCGGTCGCCTCGGCGGGCCCGCACGGCCTCGATCTCGACCGCGAGCACGGGCGGGCACTCGTCGCCTGCGACGGCGGCAGGGTTACCGCCCTCGATTTGGACAGCGGGCGGGAGGCTGCCGGCGTGGCGATCCCCGGCGAGCCGGACGCGATCTGGTACAACGCCGATCGTGAGCGCCTTTACGTCGCGATCGGACGTCCGGGACTCATCGCCGTGGTCGATACGCGCGAGATGGCCATTGCCCAGGAGCTCACCACGGAGGCGGGGGCGCACACCACGGCGTTTGACCGCAGCCGTCAGCTTCTCTACGTGTTCCTTCCGGGCAGCTGCCGGGCCGCCGTCTACAGGGAGCGGTAGCCGCTCGCGTGAGCTGGCTTGTATTCTCTTACTCCCTGCCCTCCAAGGCTCGCTCCAGTCGCCGCGTGGCTGTGTGGCGCAGGCTTCGCGCACTCGGAGCCGTTTCGCCGAAAGGCGGGGTCCACGTGCTGCCCGGACGTCCCGACTGCATAGAGGCGTTCCAATGGCTCGCCCAGGAAGTCGAGGCCGCGAAGGGCGAGGCTCTCTTGATGCACGTCGACCGATTTGAAGGCATGAGCGAGCATACACTCATCGCGCTGTTTCGGGAGGCGCGGCGCGCAGACTACGATGCGCTAGACCGCCATATCGCCGACCTCGACAAGGCCATGAAGGCCCGGCGATACACCCATACTGACACGCGCGACGCGGTGGCGAGGCTTCGCCGAGAGCAGGCGCAGCTGGCCCGCATCGACTTCTTCGAAAGTCCAGAGGCGGCGGCCGTCGCCGTCAAACTCGACCGCTTGGACCGCGCGCTCTCGCCCGCGCGAGGGCCCGGCCGTCCTGTGGAGCCGGCCGCGATTGCCGCTTACCGGAATGCGCGATGGGTCACTCGGCCGCATCCACACGTAGACCGCCTGGCCTGCGTGTGGCTGATCCGCCGCTTCGTAAACCCGCGCGCCTCGGTCCGGTACGCTACGGCGCCGGAGCCGGATGAGATCCCGTTCGATATGCCGGGGGCCGCATTCGGACACCACGGCAACCTCTGCACGTTCGAAACGATGGTCCGCGCCTTTGGCTTAGATGATGCGGGCATCCGCGTCATCGCCGAGATCGTCCACGAGATCGACCTGCGCGACGGACGTTTCTCCCGCCCCGAAGTTGCCGGGATCGATGCCGTTCTGCACGGCTGGGCCGACCTGACGGATTCCGAACGCGAAGCACACGGCGTCGCGCTGTTCGAAGGTCTGTACACGTCGCGCCGGCGCGCGCCGCGAAGCCGTGGGCGGTGACGGGGAGGCGAGGCTACGGGCCGCCGGACTTGCGGTTGGTTCCAGGGTTCGCCCCGCCCGTGCTGGTGCCCGGGGCGGGAGCCCGCCAGACAACGGTTCCCGACTCGTCCACGAGGTGGAGGATCGTTGCGCCATCTTGTGTCCATCCCGCGTAGATCCGGTCTTTCCCGTGCTCGTCATCGAGGACGAGTTGGGGAGTCCGGAGCTGCACGCCGAACCCCAAATAGGCCCGCGGCGTGCCAGCCGGGTCGAACATCGCCATCTGCGCATCCCCACGCTCGACGCTAAACCCCGCGGCCAGCCGCGTCCGTCCGGTCTCGTCGTTCAGCGAGAGCTGGGGCGTGCCGCGCGGCGCGCCGAAGCCGAACCAAACCCGGTCCTTCCCACCCTCGTCTCGCAGCCAGATGCCGGGGCGATTGCCCGTATCGCTCCCCAGCACGATACGCTGGCGGCCCGCGTCGTCGACGAGGGCGACGGTCCGGCCGGACAGGGACTCCGGCTGCGACACGGCCTGGCGGGCGCCGGCGAAGAGCACTGCGACCAGGACCGCGACCGCGAGTCCGGCCGCGCCGAGCGCGCGGGTCCGCCGGTCAAAGCGGTCGAGGTCACGCTGGAGCCGTGTGAACTCCGTCTCCACGGCCGCGTCTCCTACGGTGCCGACCAGAGCGTCTTACCCGTGTCGTCGCTGACCAGCATCACGGGCTTTTCGGCGGTACTCCAGCCCAAATAAATACGGTCGGTCCCGCGTTCATCGGCCAGATCGAGCTGCGGGGTCGTTGCGCCGCTCGCCGCGAAACCGAAAAAGCCGCGCTGCTTGCCGTTCTCGTCCAGCAGCACCACCTGCGGGGTGTTGCGCTCGATGCTGAAGCCGAGGCTGAGCCGCAGGCGTCCCGTATCGTCGTTGAACCCGACGAGCGGCCGGCCCACTTCCTTGCCGAAGCCGATGAAGAGCCGGTCCTTGCCGAGGTCGTCGCGCAGCCAGATCGCGGGGTGGTTGTTGGTATCGAACGACAGGATGATGCGGTCCTTCCCATTCTGATCCACCACGGCGATCCGGCGCCCCTGGAGTGTGGATGACTGCGATTGCGCCTGCTGCGCGCCCATCCACAGCACCGTCACCACAATCGCGGCGACGAGCCAGCTCACCGACGTGACTTGAAGTCTTCGCTCGGCGCGCGCGAGCCGCGCCCGCATCCGCTGAATCTCCTCGGCCTCCACCTTGCTGCCTCCTCTGCTGCGTCCACTGACCGCGTCTCCGCAGCCTATGACACCACGGCGTCCGCCGTGCCGCAGCGGCAGTAATACCCAATACGGGCCTTGCCCAGGCCGGCCCTGCCCCGCGACCGGCACTCCGGCGGCCTCAGTCCCGCAGCCGCGGGTCGAGCGCGTCGCGAATGCCGTCGCCCAGCAGGTTGAACCCGAGAACGGCAAGCGAGATCGTGAGCCCGGGCGCGAGCACCAGCTGCGGCGCCACACCCAAGAAGTCGCGGGCGGTCGCGAGCATGGCGCCCCACTCCGGGGTCGGCGGCTGGACGCCGAGCCCGAGGAAACTCAGCGACGAGGCGATGAGAATGGCCGTGCCGATGCGGAGGCTGGCCAGCACGAGCATCGACGGCAGCGCGACCGGGAAGAGGTGCCGCGCCATGATCCTTCCGCTGCGGGCGCCCATCGCGCGGGCCGCCATGACAAATTCCTGGCCCATCGCCGAAAGCGCCGGCCCGCGTACGAGGCGCGCGAACGTCGGAACGCTGTACACGCCGACGGCCAGGATGACGTTCCAGAGGCCGGGTCCCAGCGCCGCGGCGATCGCGATCGCGAGTAAGAATCCCGGAAATGCGAGGACGACGTCAACCACACGCATGGAGATGTTGTCGAACCCCCGGCCGTAGAAGGCCGCCGCGATGCCCCAGGCGGATCCCAGCACCGCCCCGAGGCACGTGGCCACAAGACCCATGCCGAGCGAATACCGGGTGGCGGCGATGAGGCGGCTCAGAATGTCGCGCCCGAAATCGTCCGTCCCGAGCAGGTGCGCCGGCGACGGCGGCGTGAGCGTGTGGTTGTAATCGACCGCGCCCGGCGGATACGGCGCGACCCATGGGCCCCCCACCATGGCGAGCACGAAAACCGCGGTGACGGCCGCTCCCGCGACCGCGGTTCTCCGCCGTAGAAATCGGGGCCACGACCGGGAGCGCGGCCGGGCGCGCCCGGCCGCCGCTGAGGCCGGCAGTACCGCGGCGCTACGCGTAACTCACCCGTGGATCGAGGGCCGCATACAGCAGATCGACGGCCAGGTTGATGAGGAGAAACTCGATCGCAAACAGCAGAATTTCGGCCGTCAGCACGGGGTAGTCCCGAAACGAGATCGACTGAATCAGGAGCCATCCGAGGCCGGGAAATGCGAAGACCGTCTCGACGACGATGGCGCCGCTCAGCACGAACCCGAACTGCAGGCCGATGAGCGTCAGCACCGGGATCAATGCGTTCCGCAGTGAGTGACGGGTGAGCACCCACGGTTCGCGCACGCCCTTGGCGCGCGCCGTGCGCACGAAGTCCTCTCCGAGCACCTCGAGGAGACTGCTGCGGGTGAAGCGGGCGATGGCCGCGGCCGCCCCCACGCCGAGCGTGACCGCCGGCAAGACGAGACTCCGCAGGCCCGCGGTCGTTCCACCGGTCGGGAACCAGTGCAGGTCCACCGCGAAAATGTAAATGAGGACAAGACCCAGGAAGAACGACGGCGTGCTAACGCCGAGGACCGATCCGACGGTGCTGGCGTAGTCCCCCATGGAATTCCGCCGCACCGCCTGCAGAATCCCGACCGCCATGCCGAACACGACGGCGAGCGCGGTGCTGGCGAGCGACAAGTTGAGGGTGGGCCGAATGTACTGCGCGATGACGGGGCCGACCGGCTCCCTCGTCCGGTAGGACCGGCCGAAGTCCCCGACCAGCGCGCCGCGCACGAAGAACACGTACCGCACCGGCCACGGCTGGTCGAGCCCGAGGCGGGTGCGCATGGCCTGCACCTGCTCGAGCGTGGCGTCGGGGCCCGCGCTCAACCGCGCGGGATCGCCCGGCAGGAATTGATTGAAGATGAACGTCCCCAGGGAGACGCCGAAGAGAATCGGGATCATCTGCCACAAACGGCGGCCGATGTATCGAAGCATCGGGCTGCCTCGGGAGGCTGCGTTACCGTGGCGCCCGCCGGCCGAAGGCTCCGGCGGGCGCCCCGGCGTTGTCGACTACCGTTACCGGCCCGTCAGCTCCGCGTTTCGCAGGTCCACGGTTCCATCTCCCAGCGCATAGATTCCCTTGATGTTCGTGCGCTGGGCCGAGAGGATTTCCGCGTTCTGCATCCAGATCCACGGCGCGTCGTTCCAAATCAGCTCGTCCGCCTGCGCGTAATCCGACGTGCGCTTGTGCTGGTCGGCGGTCGCCAGCGCGTCCGCCAGCAGCGCGTCCACCTTGGGATTCTTGTAGAAGGCGATGTTGAACAACACCGGCGGCCATGATTCGCCCGCGAAATTCGGCCGCAGCGCCCAGTCCGCATCGCCCGTAGACGGCGACCAGCCCGTATAGTTGAGCTGCCCCTGGTTCTCCCGGAGCGGCTTGTAGCGCAGCGCGGTCAGCGTCCCTGCTTCTGTCGGCACCACCTGCACGGTCACGCCGACCTGCGCCAACTGCTGTTGCAGAAACTCGCCCGTCCGCACGGACTCGGTCTGGTTCCCTATCCACAGGACGGTTCTAAACCCGTTCGGGAAGCCGGCTTCCGACAGCAGCTGCTTGGCTTTCACGATATCGTGCGGCCATCCGCCCCGCTGCACCGCGCCGGCATAACCGGCCACGCCGGGCGCCATCGGGGCTTCGAGCGGTCGTCCGTGGCCGCCCAGCACCGCACGGATGAGCGCGTCCTTGTCCACGGCGTAGTTGAGCGCTTGGCGGACCTGCAGGATGTTGAGCGGCGCGTGCTGCGTGTTCATCGCCACGCCGTACGAATAAATGCTCCACCGCTTTGGGACCTCGACGCCGGACGCGCGCGAGACGGCTTCGACCTGTACACCCGGCACCGAGAAGATAAACTGCGCCTCGCCGCTCAGGAGCAGCGCCACGCGGCTCGAGTCCTCGGTGATGAACCGGATGACGATCCGGTCCACTTTCGGTTCACCGCTCTGCCAAAAGTTTGGGTTGCGCTCGAGCACGATCTCCTGGCCGGGTGTCCAGCTCACGAACCGGAACGGCCCCGAGCCGACCGGGTGCCGCGCGATCGCGTCTTCACCCTGTTTGATCGTCGCGGGGCTGATGATCCGGCTGCTGGGGTGCGCGAAGTTGAAGAGCATCGCGCCGAACGGCTGCTTCAACATGAACCGCACGGTGGTGGGGTTCAGGGCATCGACCGACTGGATCATTTCGTAGAGGTTGTACTTCTTGAGTTTGTGCGCCGCGTCGCGGGCGCGGTCGAAGTTCAGCTTCACCGCCTCGGCGTCCAGCGGACTCCCGTCCTGGAACTTGACGCCCGGCCGCAGGTGGAACGTAAAGACCTTGGCGTCGGGAGAGGCCTCCCAGGACGTCGCCAATTGGGGGATGGCCTTCATGTTCGAATCAAACCCCAACAACCCGTCGTAGATCTCCCGTTCGACCGAGAGCGACAGGTTGTCGTTCGTGTCCTCTGGATCGAGACTGATCGCATCGGCGTAGAGGCCGACCGTAACGGTCCGCGGTCCCTGCGCCTCGGCCGGCAACCGGGCCGGCGCGAGCGCCCACGCCGCGGTTGACACAACGACAACCAGAACGCACATCCGTCGTATCATCGACACCCCACCTTCCCGCATTCCCCCATGGACGCGCCCGGCGCGTCTGCGATCCAGTACGCCGCGGATCGGCGCCGCGTTCGGCCCCCGCGCGCCGGCCCGCGCCGCCAACAGGGCCTCGGACGGCCGCGCCCACGCCTACAACGACGCCGGCTGGAGGACCTGCCGCAGGCGCGCCAGGTCGACGTTCCCGCCGCTCAGCACAACCGCGACCCTCGCGTCCGCGGCCAAAGGCGCCACGCGGCCGGCCAGCAGCGCGGCGACGCCCGCCGCCCCCGCGGGTTCGGCCAGCAACTTCGCATACTGAAGCACCGCGCGCACGCCTTCCGCGAGTTCATCCTCGGACACCAGCACGATCTCGTCCACGAACGCCCGAACGTGCGCCAGCGTATGCGCGCCGGCGATCGGCGCGGTGAGCCCGTCGGCGATCGTCGTCACGCTCGCGAGCCGGACCGGCCGTCCCGCCCGCAGCGCCTCGGTCAGCGTCGCCGCCCCGCGCGGCTCGACGCCGATAACGCGCGCGGAGGGGCGGGTCTGTTTGATCGCCGCCGCAATGCCCGAGATCAGCCCGCCGCCGCCGATGGGCACGACCACCACATCCACGTCGGGCAGGTCCTCCAGCACTTCGAGCCCCACCGTGCCCTGGCCGGCGATGACGAAGGGGTCCTCGAAGGGATGCACCAGCGTCAGCCCGCGCGCCGCCCGCAATTCCTCCACCTTTTCGAACGCCTGGTGCATTGTGCCGTGAATGACGACTTCCGCGCCGTACGCCCGGCTCGCCGCCACTTTCGTTTCACTGGCGCCCTCCAGCATGACGACGATGCAGCGCAGCCCCTCGGCGGCCGCGCCGTAGGCGAGCGCCTGGGCATGGTTGCCCGCGGAGATCGTGATGAGCCCCCGCCGTTTTTCCTCGTCGGACAGGCTGCGCAGTTTGTTCAGCACGCCGCGCGGCTTGAACGAACCCGTCTTTTGCAGATTTTCGGCTTTGAGAAAGAGTCGCACGCCGGCGCCTTCGGCGCGGCCCGCCGGCGTCAGCCGGCCCAGCAGCGCGGACGAGAGCAGCGGTGTGCGGTGCACGCGGCCGGCGATGACCTCGCGGGCCCGCCGAATGTCCTGTAGCGACACGAGGGAAGAGACGTTCACTGTAGACGAATACGGTCGCGGCGGGACGGAGCCCTCCGCTCAGCGAGAGGAGTCTCCCAGAATGCCGAGGTAGCAGATGCTTGAATGAACCCGCCTCCCCCCGCCCCCGTGCTGCGCGCCGCGGATCAACGGATTCCCCTCCTCGTGGAAGGGCAGAGCCTGCGCATGCCGCTGTTCGGGACGGGCGACCTGCTGGCGCCGCATCCCCGTGTGGCACGGCTTGTCATCGTCATCAACGGCACGCTGCGCAACGCCGACGTCTACTTTGAGAGCACCGCAGCCGCCGCGCAGGCCGCGGGTGCCCGCTCCGACGCGGTGCTGATCCTCACGCCGCAGTTTCTGGCCGTCCCCGACGCGGAGAAATTCGCACTGGATCGGGAAGTCCCGTACTGGACGCCGGAGGGCTGGAAGATCGGAGATCGCGCCGTCCATCCTGAGGGCGGGCCCAGTTCGTACGCCGTGGTCGACGCGATGCTCGCCGCGGCGCTCGACCGCGAACGGTTTCCGGCGCTGCGGACGGTCGTCGTCGCGGGACACTCCGCGGGCGGCCAGTTTGTCCATCGCTACGCCGCCTTCAACCGCGTGCATGCGGCGCTGCGCGCGGCCGGGCTCGATATCCGTTACGTCGTCTCGAACCCGTCCTCGTACCTCTATTTCGATGACCGCCGTGTCAACGGAGACGGGACGCTGGCGTCCTACCCGCGTGCGCAGTGCGAGGACTTCAACCGCTACCGGTACGGCCTCGAGAACCTGAATCCGTATGCGGCCGAGGCCGTCGCCGCGTACGGCGGGGCGGGCGGAAACGGGGCGCTCGCGCGGGAGTACGGCCGGCGCGCGGTCGCCTACCTGCTGGGCGAGGCGGATTCGGACCCGAACAGCGATTCCCTGGACAAATCGTGCGCGGCGGCGGTCCAGGGGCCGACACGACTCGAACGGGGGCAACGGTATTTTCGTTATGTGCAGGCGGTGCTCGACACCGGCGTGCTCGAAAGGCATTCGCTGCATGTCGTGCCGGGCGTCGGTCATGATCACCGTGCGATGTTCCTGTCGCCGTGCGGCCTCAGCCTGCTGTTCGGCGACGGCCGCTGCCACTGATCGGACGTTCAGCCCGTCAGGCATAGGCCGGCTGGGGCCCGCATTCATGGAGGTGTCCGATGGTGTATGAACTTCGCGTCTACCGCTGCATGCCCGGCCGCAGAACGGATGTGCTGGCACGTTTTCGGGATCATACGATGCGGCTCTTCAAGAAGCACGGCATCCACGTCGTCGGCTTTTGGGAGACGGTTGTGGGCGAGGTTGATGAGCTCGTGTACATCACGCGCTACGAGAACTGGGAGACACGGGACAAACGCTGGGGCGCCTTTCAGTCGGACCCCGAATGGCAGGCCGCGCGCAACAACAGCCACGAGCGCGGCTTTATCGTGGAGAGCATCCGGACCGCGCTGCTGCAGGCGACCGATTTCTCCCCGGCGATCTGAGCCCGTCGATCACCCCCTGACCGCGCCGGCGGTCAGCCCCTTGATGAACTGCTGCGACATTGGCGGCTCTGCTCTGACCGATTCCTGCAGCCGGCCAGATCCCGGCCACGAGCATCGCCGCGATCAACGCGGCCCACATCCGCGCCCGCATCCGCCCCACCCCCGACGGCATCGACGCCGATCGCCGCATCACATCACGGCGCGGCCGATCGCCTCGACGATGCCCTGCACTTTCATGTGATCGGGAACGCCTCCTTCGTGCCCGCGTCCTCCGCCGATGACAAGCGCCGCGGAATCGGGTAGGCTGGATGCGTGGAAACGCTTGTCGCAGCCGGCGCAGCGACTTGTGGGGAGGCGGCCCTGCGCGCGCGGTTGATTGAAGAGATCGGCGATACCGCCGCCGGCGGGCCGATCGTGGTCGCGTTCAGCGGAGGGCTCGACAGCACGCTCGTTGCGGCCCTTGCGCGCGACGCCCTTGGCTCCGAGCAGGTACTGCTCGTGACCGTCAACATGGGTCCGTACGCCTACACACGCGGCAACGAGATCGTCCTGGAGGTCGCCGAGTCGCTCGGGCTGCGGCAGCGCTGCCTGCTCGGCCAGTACAAACAGCACCGGGTTCAGGCGGCGGGCCCGGCGTGCAACCGGTGCACCCGCGAGATCAAGCTCGGCATGGTCAAAGCGGTCGCAGGCGGCCGGCTCGTGCTCACCGGCGCGAACCGCAGCGACACCTGGGGACAGTTGGGCCTGAAGGTGTGCAACGGCTACTACGCGCCGCTGCTCGATCTGGACAAACCTCAGATCCGCGCGCTGGCCGACGCGATGGGCGTCCGGCCGCCGCGCATCGGCGAGAACCCGGGCCGGGAGGGCTGCAAGCTCAAGCACCTCCTCAAGCCGCTCGTGTCGCCGGAGTATCACGGCCAGGCGGTGGCAAAGGCCAACGAGGTCGTGCTGCGCGTCCTGCGCGAGGCGGGCACCCCGGCCGACCTCGCCAACGTCAAGATCATCGGTCCGCTCGGGCGCAACATCGGGCTCGTGAACGTTCGGCCGCTGCCGGCACATGAGGTGCGTGAGCGCCTGCGCCGTGAACTTGCCGCGCTCGCTGAGCTCGACGAAGTCCACATCGTCGACGCGCCGCTTACGTTGGTGGCCAAGGCGAACCCGTCGATTCTCAACGACGAGCACGCGCGCTACTGGATCGAGCACGGCCGGCTGGCGCCCGATTTCGCCGTTCCGATCCGGGTGGAATGGCAACCCACGTCCAACCGGCGCCTGGGAACCTTCCATATTGTGGGCTTCCGGAGCGGTACCGCCGTCTAGCCCGCGAATGTCCTCGCACTCACGCGTGCGTTTCCCGCCGTCCGCGCCGTCCGTGTCCGGTACCAGAACGCCGCCAGGCCGAGGAGACCGAAGCCCGCGGCCCACCCCAGCCCGGCCCAGAACTGCCACCACGCGGCGCGGCTCGTGAGTGCCCCCGCCACGACCATCTGCATCGGGAGATAGGACGGAAAGAACTCGACGACCCGGTGGTTCGCCGCGGCGCTGCCGATCGGGTTCTGCATAAACGTATCGACGAGGCTGAGCATGATGATGAAGAAGAAGCCTTCGAGGTCGCCGGGCAGGACGACGCCGGCCAACATGCCGATCGCGACGTAGGCCGCCACGGCGACGAACGTCCCGGCTGCCACCTCGGCGAAGTCCCTCACCGGAAAGAAGAGCGACACCATACTCGTCGCGTAGGCGGCGACGGCCAGCGACACGAGGCCGAGCGCAACGAGGCGGCCCAGCAGGAGCGCGCCGCGCGAGTGGCCGCACAGCACCAGCCGCTGGTCGACGGCCTCGGATTGGCGCATGACGCTGAGGCCCACGAAGCCCATGATAAGCGTGGTCGCGTTCAGCATCCCCGTCAGCAGCGAGAGACGCAGCTGGCTGGTGATGACCGTGATGCCGAAGGCGCGCAGTTTGAACTCGATCGTGCCCGCGGAGAGTGCGGCGATGATGGCAAACCACGCCGGCAGGTAAACGAGCAGGAGGGCGATCGCGAACCTGTTGTGTTTCTGCTCGACGAGGCTGAGCCGAAAGGTCGCCCAAAACTGCGAGATCATGCGGACAGATCCGCCGTCAGCACGCCGTCTCGCAGCCGCAGCACCCGGTCGAACCGTGCCAATTCATAGAACAGGTGCGAAATGACCACGATGGTCTGACCCGCACGGCGTGATTCTTCCGCCAGCGCCCAGAACCGCTGGTAGGTTTCCCAGTCGAATCCCTGGTAAGGCTCGTCGAGCAGCAGGATCGCCGGCGCGTGCATCACGGCGAGGGTCAGGTTGAGCTTTTGGCGCGTGCCCCCGCTGAGATCCCGCACCAGGACGTGCCGGTACCGCTCAAAGCCCAGCCGTTCCATCAGGGCATCGGCCGGCGCCGTGCGCGCCATCCCGTACGCGGCCGCGAACCATTCGAGGTTCTGCGCCACGGTCAGCGCCGTGTGCACCTGCGGTTCCTGCGGACAGTAGCCGAGCCGGCCGCGGACCTCTACGTGGCCGCGCGACGCCGGCAGCAGACCGGCGACGATCCGAAGGAGTGTCGTTTTGCCGGCGCCGTTCTCACCGACGATGCCGATCATCTCGCCGGTGTGCGCCTGGAACGTCACGCCGCGAAGGACCACCCGTCGCCCGAACGATCGCGCAACGTCGGTGGCGGCCAGCGAGGGCTGTGTGTTCACGCTCGACAGGTTCCGGCGCGTCCCCCCGCGAGTCCTCCGGCTCCGGCCGATACTATATACTTTAGTCGTGACCGAACTGTGACGAGCGCCGCCGACGACACTCCCGTCGCGCGGGCCGCCGCCGTCAAGGCGGAAGCGCGCGCCGCCGGATTTGACCTCTGCGGCATCGCAACGGCCGAGCCGTTCGCCCGGGAGGGCCGCGCGCTCACGGACTGGGTGGCGCGAGGCTACCACGGCGAGATGGCGTACATGGCGCGCAACGCGCCCCGGTCGCCGGCGCCGGCAACGGTGGTCCCCGAGGTGCGCTCGCTCGTCGTCGTCGGCCTCTACTACGGGGACGCGGTGCCCGCGGCGCACACCGGTCCGGCCGCTGAGACCGCCGGCGAGCGTGACGGCGCCGGACCCGGCCGGCCGCGCGGACGAATCAGCCGGTACGCGCACGGCGACGACTACCATCTTGTGATGGAACCGCGCCTGCGGCGGCTCGCGGAATGGCTGCGCCGCCGCGGCGCGCGCAGCGCGCGCTACTATGTGGACACCGGCCCCGTCATCGACCGCGCCGCGGCCCGCCGCGCCGGCATCGGGTGGTTCGGCAAGAACACCATGATCATCACGAAGCGCACGTACGGCTCGTGGGTGTTCCTCGGCGAGATCCTCACCGATCTCGAAATCGCGCCCGATGGGGAGGCGGACGGCGACTGCGGCCAGTGCCGCCTCTGCCTCGACGCGTGCCCGACCGGCGCCATCGTCGCTCCGTACACGGTGGACGCCCGCCGCTGCATTTCCTATCTGACGATCGAACACCGCGGCGTGATCCCGCGCGATTTGCGGCCGCAGATCGGCGATCACATCTTCGGCTGCGACATCTGCCAGACAGTGTGCCCGCACAACGTGCGCACCGCCGCGGCGCGCCATCCGGAATTGGCGCCCAGGCCGGAGACGGGGCCGCGGCCCGAGTTGATTCCGCTGCTCAACATCACCGACGCGGAGTTCCGCCGCCGCTTCCGCGGCTCGCCTGTGAAGCGCACCAAGCGGCGCGGCCTCCGCCGCAACGTGGCCGTCGCGCTCGGCAACGCTCGTGATCCGGCCGCCGTCCCCGCGCTCGCGGAGGCGCTTGCCGATGCGGATCCCCTCGTCCGGGCGCACGCCGCCTGGGCGCTCGGACGGATCAGCGGGGAACGTGCCTGCGATCACCTCCGGCGCCGGGCCGGCTGCGAGCGCGATCCGGAAGTTCGTGAGGAAATTCGCCTTGCGCTGCTCGACGCCGGCGGCGGCCCACAGGCGCAGCCGGCCTAGGAAATCACTCGATGAGCCTCCGGGGACGCCGCATCCTGATTACGTCCGGTCCAACCCGGGCGCCCCTAGACGCTGTCCGGTTTCTCTCGAATAAATCGACGGGCCGGCTGGGGTCGCTCATCGCCGAAGCGGCACTGGACGCCGGCGCCGACGTCACGTTCGTTTACGGCCGCGGCAGCGCGCTGCCCCTGGTCCGGGGCGGGCGGATCGACCACCTGCGGGTCCTGCCGATCGATACCGTCGACGACTTGGTGGCGGTGTTCCGCCACGAACTGCCGGCCGGCTACGACGCGGTCGTGCATGCGATGGCCGTTCTCGACTTCCAGCCCGCCGAGACGCGCGAAGAGAAGGTCTCGAGCAACCAGAGCGAGTGGCTCGTCCACCTCGTCCCGACGCCGAAGGCGGCGGCGCTGGTGCGCGAGCTCGCGCCGCGGACGTTCTTCATCGGGTTCAAGCTCGAAGTGGACAAATCGGCCGGGGAACTGGTGGGCATCGCCGCGGACTGGGCGCGGCGCACGCACGCCGACCTCGTTGTCGCGAACGACATGCGGGACATTGAGCAGGGGGCGCACACCGGTCATCTCGTCCGGCCCGACGGCAGCGTCGAGCAGGTCGTACAGGGCAAAGAGATGATCGCCCGCGCGCTCGTGGCGCTGCTCGGACGGCGGCTGGGCGACCGCGCCGAACCCGCCGAGCGGCACCAGTAGGACGGCCCCGGTCCCGCTCAGCCCCCGGGGTCGGGGCGCTGATATTACAGGCTGTAGGCCGCGTCCGGCAGCGTGACCATGTTGACGAGAAAGTGCAGGCCCACGTCGCGTCCGCGGTGCACGTGAACGAGGTCGTTCCAGAATATGCCGGCAAGCCCTCGCTCGTTCAGTTGATTGAACGCCTCGCTGTGCTGGAGGAAAAACTCTTCCAGCACCTCCTCCGGACGAACGCGTTGCGGCAGTAGGATGAAACGGTACGCCGCGACGAGACTTTGAAACGAGTGGGCGCCGAAGTTCTCGAGCATATCCAAACAGATCCGCGTGTTGGCATCTAAGAAATTTCTGAAATTGAGTTCGAGTTTGTCGCGTCCTTCATCGTACTCGTCCAGCGGCCGGGTGCGGTCGGCGTGCTCTGTTCGAACGATCGTCAGTGCGTCGCTCTGCCGGACGAAACTCTCGATGCCGTCGATGGTCCGGGCCGCGTCGACGGTGAAATAGTTGAGGCGGAGCGCGCTGCTGGGTACGTCCGGATCACGTATGTAATTAATGTAGAAACCGGGTGTGGACACAGTAAAGTCATCGCGTATGAACAGCGGCTTGACTGTAGGCACCAGTCGAAAGTAAGCATCGGGGGGGGCAGCAGTGCACCCCAAAAGCTGCACACGGTTGATGGTGTCACTTCGGGTGGTTGAGCTGCTCCCCAACCTTGGTCCAATCCGGACCTGCTCTACACGGCCTTCTACAATCGAGCTCATGTCTGCGCGGCCGCCAGCCATCGGGCCGCGAACGCTTCCGGCGGAACGTCGCCTAAACTGGAGTGCGGTCTCGTTTTGTT